>Ga0073928_10000938_pt1 | contig 60224 bp, 46 predicted proteins | sample PaiPotPPA55metaG_FD_76969 | JGI IMG/M metagenome (GOLD analysis project Ga0073928, IMG submission 76969) | Iron sulfur acid spring bacterial and archeal communities from Banff, Canada, to study Microbial Dark Matter (Phase II) - Paint Pots PPA... ... | reverse complement strand
CAGGAGGCAGGGAAAAAGAATTCTTTGTTTAGGACTCATATGACCCTCAGTTTGCTCCGTGGGAGGCTATGCTGCAGGAAACAGGATGTCAATGCACACTGTCAAAAAAGACAGCTGGAACCGAACTCTGTCGGCTGTTGACCTTCCCAAAGCATTCGACCGTTCCAATGCGCCAATTTAAGGATTCGAGTGCCAGTTTGCGCGCGGCGACACCCAACCGTCCTGCTCTGTGAGCCTCTTCTGAAGGGATGCGCGGTTTGGAGCCACTACTCCGTGTATTGTGTCAGCAGTACACCCAGAACGATCAGTAGCGTGGGCCAAACCTTCCTGAAGAATTGTTGCCACCTCTGTGGTGTTTCCGCTAATCCATTCGCTATTGCGATTCCGAAGCCCGTGGCGGCGAACCAGCGATGCTGCATCTGAATACGTGCCATCGACTCCATGGCGTGGGGCGCCTTCATATTGCCGCCATGAACGTGAAACAGGAGCAGGATCGCTCCCGCACCTCCTACGACCGGGAAAAACCAGGCTGCCCACGGCGCCGTCAATCGCCCTCGTGCTCTTTGGAATTCAACGTACCCAACAGCCAAAAGGATGACAGCGAAGATCTTGTGCTGAAGGTCTTCGGCGTTGTGAGTGAGCGCGTACCACGGAGTTTGAGGGCCGAAGGGCCAAATCTCGGTGTCGCTAAAGATTAGAAGAAAGAGTCCGGCGGCGAGGAAGCACATGGGCCAGGCATAGCGTACCAAGGGCCAGCGCTTCGCGAGTCGGCCCTGGGCGAGGATGAAAATTCCTGCGAAGGCGACCAGGACACCCGCCAGGTGATGGTTAAATTCGCTCTCCTGTTTCCATGCCAGACGCCTGGCTGCTTGCGCGGGGTCTTCCGGAGCCGCCGGCGCACTCATGTTCATTCCCGGCATGCTATCCGTGTCGTGCTGTTGGCACTGAGCCAAAGGCGCGAATAGAAAGACCGAAAAAACGCACAGTAAAATCGCAGACTTCAGCTGGCAGATCCCCGAAGGGACAGGTCCTGGCGTGAGCCGCACAAGATTCTCCTTATGGATGTCGGTATGGTTTCAAGATTTGACCTGGTTACGGCACCTGGTTATAAAGCTTGGATGCAATCACTAATAGCTCGGTTAGGAGGGTTGTTCAAAGGAACTCACGTGCGGGCCTGACCGCCTCGGTTCCTGTGACGAGGCATCAGTCTATAAAACTCAGCTACAGCAACGGTGCCTATATCAGATATGGCGGCAACTACCAGAATATTTCCGTTGCATGGCAATATTCCTGTTGGGCAAACCCAATGAGCGGAATAGCGTCATTGACACGACCCATCATCGACAAACTGGCCGCTCGAAGCCATCGCAGCCAGGGAGTGTCCGCAGTTCACGATCTTCTGGTCTAAAGGATCACCCTTCAGCGCGTCGGTAGCAACCATAGTCATCGACTGGTTTGCATCCAGAAATCGCTGGTTCAGCTTGTTCATATTGTCGAGCTCACTACCGAGCAACCGAACTGCATTTCGGTCGGCATCAGTTGAAGCTGCTACGGATGCCAATCTAAGGTTCTGCGTAGCCTGATTTCGATAGGCAGACACCCAGTCCTCCGTCACCGGATAGCCGCGCTCGATTGCGTTCGTCAGCGCAATTCGCCATTCCCTGATCACCGCCATCTGCTCGATTCCTGCCCTCAGGAACTCTTTGGAAAATCCTGGATTTGCAGGTGGCGTTGCCGAAGCGTGCTCGGACCCGCCGCCACCCGCAGGCAAAGTCACAGAGATCTGGTTCCCGTTAAAGCGCAAAGAACCATTCGCGAGACGTACCAGTGCTTCGAGTTCTACGTAAGAGCGACCCTCTATTTCGACGATCGCCGTCTCACCCGAATGACCGTTTACCACCAGCGTGCGGGTCTGCCGCGCGACTTGCGACAGAGCCAGGATCGGCAGGGCCACGGCTACCGCTACCCCTACGACGATCCATCCAACGAATGCCCTCTCGCGCATAAGTCCACCTCTCTCGAAAGCAATTCCCAAGCTCGTCACTTCGTCCAAACTGCGCCACTACCTCGCAGCTTATCGTACCGCCCAAGCATTACTTCCTCTCCCAAGGCGTGCCACTAGCAAAATTACTAGGTCATGATACTGGGAGTGTGACACCTAACGCAGCAAAACCTTCCGAGATACAACAGCCAGGGGAGCCCAGTCCGAAAACAGCACGTCGGGTTGGCAGGTTCAGTCAGGCATCAGCGAAAATCGTGTCACGAACTCGATCTGCGGGATTACGAAGCGGGGACACCGGCCGCAGGCATCGATTTCAAGGCATCCAATTCTTTGATCACCTCTCGCCAAGCTTCTGGTTTCTTCTTCGTTGCGAAAGGTTTTTCCAGATCGGCGTAGTACGCGAGAATGTTTTGCCGCAGAGCATTCGAAATAGGTTTACCGCTCGTCTGTTTCAATAACTTCGCATACGTTTCGTCCTCGAGTCCGTATTCGGCGCCTCCCGTGATCGATCCGGTGTCCAGGTTATCGTTGGGCAGTTGGAGTGAGCCCTCCCGTTGTGCAACGAGCAGCTCTCGATAGCGATCCAGTGCTTCGTTGAAACTGTGCATGTACAGCTGTTCCACCGCCGGCGTGGGTGGATGAAACGCGAGGCCACTGAACGGGCCGACTTTGGGCATCAGGCGCAAGAAGATCGCCTTCAGGCGCGCGTCGAACCCCGGCTTTTCGTAGACGTCGCCCCATTCCTTGCGGTATCCCGAATTTGAGACGTTGTAGACGAATTTCGTCTTGGTCTCGCTGGGGTCACCATGCTGAATCTCATCCTTTTTTAAATGCCACGCCACTTTGGTCATTCGTGGTATCACCGTTGAGACCGCGTGGCGATAGCTTCCCAGCGTCAGATCCACGTGGACAAAGACGCTCGACAGTTCGAGCGAATACGTTCGTGCGAATGCTCTTTCCAGCACCGGCTTTGAGACCTTAAATCCTATAAAGTCGTGAAAAGCTTTCGGCGCGTAGTGCCCTTTGGCCACCTGGTCTACGTCGAAACCGTACTCTACCTTCATGTGCGCGGGCGGTTTCTCCTCATAAGTAACGATCGGTCCATATTTTTTCGCCAGCCCGGGATACATGATGGCGACCGCCCGGTTGGTGGCCAGCTCATGACCCGACGCGTCAGCGGCGTAATGCGAAAGCGCCCCCAGCGCGAAGGAATACTCATTCAGATCCCTGGATTCTTCGATCAAGGCGAGAACAAAATCACCACTTCGCACGTAGTGCGTGAGATCGCTGAAGAAGTCATTGCCGAACGGGTAGTAACCCAGGTCCTGGATAATTCCGCCGCCGTATGCGTACGCATGGGCCTCGCGCAGCTCCTCCGGCGTCGCGTTGGGGAATCGCTTCAAGAGCAGCGGTTCAATGTCGTCCTTCCAAGCGGCATCGATAATCGCTTCATGGGTAAGAACCGAGTAACCCGCGCCATTGGGGGGGCACATCATTCCCAGGAGAAGTCCCAGAATTAGAGGCCACAACGCCGAGAACGTGGATCGACCGCGCTCCGGTATTGTGTCTCGTGGCGTGTTCAAAACGGTCTGTGACCAGAGGTTCAATCGGCTCGATTGGCTCGGCGGCGGGCATGGCACAACGCCCGGGTCGGCATCAGAGCAACGGCCCCCGCGCCAGCTAATAACTCATTTCTTTTCACGACCAACGCTGGAGAGAATGTCGATCTGCTCATCCCAACCGCGCCGAGTATTGGAACACGGAACCTGCTTTGCAGTATCTGTCAAAAGTAACAGCAGAGAACTCTTGTCAACACATCTGGTCTTTGCCTTATTGAGGTCACGAAAATCGTTGAGGTCACCAGAATCGCGTCAAAATGCTTCAGCGATACCAACTGACCTAAAGCGTGGCGCCCAGGTGCCACGCCGTGCGCCTGACTACTCTTGGGTGCTGGGTCAGTTTCCGCTAACCGCGTTTGTCAGCACGTGGACAGCTTTTCGGATGTCTTCGGACGCTCGCTTGTTCGGAATAGGAAGTGTGCGGATTGGAACAGTTGTTATATCGTTTTTGTAGCAATCTCGTCCGCATGAGAATCCGAGACTTGACCGAAAGACAGTTGTCTTCGGTCCTCTGTCCTTCGTGCGGAGTTTCTGCGGGGCAACGCTGTCTGTTGCATTCCGGTGGCTTACGCAACGAACCGCACACGGATCGGAAGCTTGCTGCGATAGAGGCAATTGAAACAGCAAGAGACTCCGCGAAAAGACGAGCCCCAAGGACTGCATCTACCAAAACAACTTGATTGCTATCCGCAGAGATAATCTGTACGCTCCCGTACGTAAGGTGCTCTCCAGCTTCTTGGCTGTCACCCTAATGCGAGGTGACAATGCTGAAATCCCTCCTCACCGCCAGATTCTTCGATTTGCTTGCAGTCCCGCACCGAGGCTGGCGCGGTCTGTGAACTGGAACGCTCCTTAGAATGAGAGGGTCTATGTGTCCATCATGCGTGTCCAGCAATCAAGCCGAATTTTCCAGCGAGATGCTCATACATTTGAGTGGGCTCACCAATATCGACAAACCCGCCCTCTGGCTATTTCCGAAGCTGTTAGTCTGCTTGGACTGCGGTTTTTTGCAAGCGACCGTCCCAGCAGCCGAGTTGGCATCGCTGGCCGCCGGTATTCCAACGAATGGACGACTCGCGGCAAGGCATGCGTCTGGCCATGACGCACTCGCTGAAGATTGATTCGAGGCGGAGCGGGAAATGGTAGTTGTTCTGCGGGCTACTGACAAACCGCGTCCGAGATAGCCGCGGCACGGGTCTACCGAAGACACTCAATCCCAGTAGCAACCAGGAAAATCTGGACATAGCCATGGCGAAGTTGTTGAAGAACTACCCGCCCCCGAGGAAATAGTGAACCCGTAAGAGAGAGAACACTTTATCCGTAGCCATCGATTCGAAGTCGGATGCCCCTCAGGGATTGCGGCCAATGACTCAAGGCATCTGGGCAGACGCGTTTTTTCCGCGCTGATTCTCCTCTTTAGCGCGTCTGCCTTTCTGTTAAATTCGACTCTTGCCAGTCAGGAACCAGCCGATACTCAGCACGCCGCGCAGTCACCGCCTACAAAGAAGCCCGATTCGGAATCGGAAAAGAAGAAAGACGAAAAGAAGAAGAAAGAGAAGCGCGGCGCTCTTGTGGCTGCACCGTTGCCGCTTTCGAGTCCGGCGATCGGTTCGGGAATTATACCGGTGGTCGGTTACATTTTTCCGTTCAGCACGAAAGATAAGGTATCACCACCATCGGTCATCGGCGTGGCAGGGCTGGTGACCAATAACGGCAGTCGCGGCTTCGCGGTCGGCGGGCAACTTTACATGAAAGAAAACACCTATCTGGTGACCGCGGGATTCGCCCGGGGAAATGTTGATTACAACGTGTATGGAACCGGAATCGCCTCCGATCGGAAGTTGGCGCTTAATCAGACAGGACATGCGTTCTTTGGAGAGGCACTTCGCCGCATATGGTGGAAGTTTTTCATCGGGCCCCGGGCCCTGACCGGCGATTCGTTTATTACCGTCACCCCGAATTCGGGCAGCACAGTTCCCATTCCGCCAGACCTTGGGCTTCACACCACGCTGACATCGCTGGGTTTCCGGCTGACGCGCGACACCAGCCTCAATCGTTTCTATCCTGTGGGAGGAACATTTTTCACTTTCACGTCGGATTTCTTTTCGCAGGGACTTGGAAGCAAGTATTCCTTCCAATCGTATCGAGCTTCATTCAATAAATATTGGAGCTTTGGCGAAAAGCAGGTTCTTGCGTACAACGCATACGCCTGCGGGACGGGTGGAGCGCCTCCTTTCTACGGCAATTGTATTTATGGGACTAATAATGAATTGCGAGGTTATACCGCGGGGCAGTATTTCACGAGCTACATGCTGGCAACTCAACTGGAATATCGCCTGATATTGCCAAAGCGATTTGGATTGGTGGTGTTCGGCGGTGTCGGAGAGACCATTCCTGGAAAGAATCAGGTGTACGGAAGCGAACTCTTTCTCCCCGCGGGCGGCGGGGGACTACGGTTTTTGCTGAGCAAGAAGTATCACGTAAATCTACGGGCTGACGTCGCTCAAGGCGTGAACGGACATACATTTAGTCTGGGAGTTGGTGAGGCGTTCTAAAGTCGTGTTGGAGTTTAGTCGATTCTGGTTGCAATGGTGGAAGTTTAGTGAAAACCTAACGATCACCAGGCCGTCCAAAACGCTAACCACTTTGTTTGCAATCGCTGGGAGGTCGTCCAAGATGTCCTACCACGCGCGGGCGGCATCCATTGACATTTAAAATTGGTGGGGGACTCGGGCGCGGTGCTGTGTGCGAACCCTTTTTCGGGCGCAGGAAATCGTCTCGGTCGTCGAGCCCCATGTGTCCTACGATTGTGTCCTACGATTCTCGTAATCAAATCGTCACAGGTACTATTGGCGCTCAATCATGCTTGAGCGAGGATGGCACGTATCTTAAATCCAAAGACGCCGGGCAACCACATGCACTGCATTTGGGCCCAGCAATGGGGACTGGAATGAAGGCTCGAATTTGGGTGTTGGTTCTGGCGATGATGGCGGGAGCGTTCTTGGGAGCTGCGGCGACGCCCGCGGCCACGATAGGCTACGCGTACTGCGGCACTTATGGCTCCTACGTGCTGCTGTACAAGTCCAACGACCAGTTCGAAGAGCTGGGCAAATTGCGCTGCGGCGAAAAAGTGGAAATCTTGAATCGGTGGTTCGATTACGTGCAGGTGCGCGCGCTGGACGGCCGGGTCGGGTGGGTACACAACGTGGAAATCTCGAACGCGCCGATGGAGGCGCCGACCAAGAACCTCGGGCTGACCGATCCCTCGGCGAAACCGCAAGGCGCGGGCGTGCCGCCGTTGAACAACGCGAGCATCGTAAAGATGCGCAACTTGCACTTAACCGCCGACGTGATGTTGGCGAAGATTCAGTCTTCACCGTGCGATTTCGATACCACCCCTGCGGGTTTGCAGAAGCTCAAGCAGGCTGGCGTTCCCGACAAGGTGATTTTGGCGATGGTGATGGCGCCGTCGGCTTCCGCTCCTCCGCCTGCGCCGAAGGCCCCGGAAATTGTCGAGGTCAAGATCCCGGGTGGCACTCCCGTCGAAGTCGCGCTGACCTATGACGTTTCCTCCGACGATGCCGTGGAAGGCCGCGTTGTGCTGTTGAAGGTGACGCAAGACGTGGTCGTGGATGGCGTGACTATCTTCCAGCAAGGCGCCGAGGCTCACGGCAGCGTTACCACCGTGAAGCAGCCGGGATTCATGGGGAAACCACCGGGAAACTTCAGCTGGACCATGGACTACGTCGCCGCGGTCAACGGCGACCACGTTCCCGCCAACTTTTTCTCCAAGGATGCCGCTGCGAACCCCATGAGCAGCATCATGGGGGCCCCCGGCCCGTCCTGGGAATTCAAAAAGGGCAAGCCGGCGCTGGTGCCTGCGGGAACGAAATTTAACACGGTGGTGAAAACGAGCGGCGCGGTTGTGAAAGTAACGCGACCGCAAGGTGCTACCGCCGCAGCTGATGCCGTGCAAGGTCAACCGCCGGTGCAAGCCGCGGTGCCGTCGGCGAAGCCCTAGTGCGCTTCCTCTCCATGTCCATCGTGTAGGTTCGGGCAGGCCGACGCGGGCACAATAGCATCCGTGTCTGCTGATCGGATTCGCCGGGCTGAAGCCCGGCGCCTACACGGCACGAACGTTTTATGTAGCCGCTGGGCTTCAGCCCAGCGGACGCACTCTGCCGCCGATTGGATTTGACCTTCCAACCTCGCGAGCACCTGACCGTTTTGCTGCACGTCAGACCAGTAGTTTTTTGATCCACATGCCGCGTAGTCTTGCCTGGAGCACGGGTCTCGATTCCCGTAGCCTGGGAGCGCAATCGTGTTCTGCGAACGCTGCGGACTCAACTTCCTGCCAAGACAATCCGTGTGCACGCGCTGCAAGGTTTCCGCAACGCGCCATTGGTTTCAATTGATGAGCTTGGTGACGTTAATGGTCGCGGTCGCGTGCAACGCTGTCGTAGCGCTGATCTTTTTGCCACGATTGGTTTCCGGTGCGCACGCGCGTGCGGTGTTCCGCGCGTGGCTATGGTTCGACTATAAATTTGCCATGTATGGCTGGGTGCCGGTCGCCATCGCGCTGCTCGCCTGGGACTTTTTGGTCTGGAAAGAAGCGCGGCCCAAGGTCAAAGGATGGTTCACGCGCAAGCTGCTGACATTCTCGCTGGCGGCGGGAGTGGCGCCAATGCTGCCCTGGTGGGTTCCCGCAGGCCAGCCGCCGGGCCAGTTTCTGACCATGATCGGAAGATACCCTGGAGTGCCTGCGGCGCTGGCGTGGGCCGTGGTGCTGGTGGTCGTCGTGATCTTGTGCAGCGATGCGGAATCGCGCGACTACCTGTTAGGACACGGCAAGGCCCTGAGCGTGGTTAGCGTTGGAGCGTTGCTGGCGGTGCTGGCTATGACCATTGTGGGATGGTCCGTTACGTATTGATAGCCCTGAATATAGTTATTGAAAAGGTAAACAAATCGTGCTATAGTGGGCTGTGACGCTTCGAGACCAGGCCTGCCAGCCCCAACTGTGTGCCCCAGCCACCCATACTCGCGAGCACACCTTTTCTTTTCATGCCCTTACAAGCTGTCCTGCGCACGACTCCCATCGTTTGCTATTCATAAGAATGCCCCAGGGTGGAATGAGGTCGCCGGTTCTTTCTTTGCTCCCTAACAACTCACGATCTGCCACCTGCTTCTCACTAACCCCTTTACAATCCGCACTTACAGAAAATGCGTGCGTAACTCCTTTAGAATCCGCACTTCCAAAAACACGACACTTAAAGCCCTTTAGAATCCGCACTTACGAAAAAAGGGAGGGGGGAGGGTGTAAGAGGGTGTAAATTGTTAACTAGACCCGCCACCACGACACTCGCTGACCCGAGCCGCCAACCTGGTCCCATGCCCACCGGCCCATTGCAGTACTGGGCACACGGTGCCACAATCGGCCCATGGGCGGAAACAGTTCCGCCTCTCCCGGTGTCTAAGCCATTAGAACGGACATCGGGCATCGAGGCATTTGGCCATGCCCAATCTGTTCTCAGCTCGTTCGCGACTGCAGGTACCGTCGACACGGTCGCGCTTGATGGGTCAGGAAGGTCCGGATGCAGGCGCCGGACCGGAAAGGCCGGCATTGTCTGATTGGGCTAGTGCTCTCTCGTGGGGCGTCGACGAAACCCGGCTCGTAACGGAGCTGCAGGCCGGTTCGGAAACCGCCTTCGACTGGCTGGTCACCCACTACCACGGCCCGGTCTACAATTTGATCTTGAGTATGCTAGGAGATGTCGCAGACGCCGCCGATGGCACCCAGGAAGTCTTCCTGAAGGCGTTTCGCGGCATTCGCAGTTTCCGTCGGGGCAGTTCGCTTAAGACTTGGCTCTACCGCATCGCCATCCGCGAAGCCCTGAACCACAAGCGCTGGTTCAAACGCCATCTTCAGAAAAACGTCTCCATCGACGCCGAACCCGAAGAAGGTCATGCGGCCATCGAGATCGAAGACCTCGCCGCTACGCCCTTCGAGCAGTTTGCCGCCCACGAAATTCAAGCCGCGGTGCAAAGCGCACTCCAGGAAATTCCCGAGGTGTTCCGCAGCGCGGTGATCCTCCGCGACCTCGAAGGCCTGAGCTACGAAGAAATCGCCGAAGTCCTGGAGTGCAGCTCCGGCACGGTAAAATCGCGCATCCTCCGTGGCCGCCGTGCGCTGAAGGATCTCCTTGAGCCGCTGTTGGTCGACCGCTCTGCGTTCGCGCATGAAGAAGTCCGCTCTGCGGTCGCACATGAGCAGGTCGGCTCTGCGGTCGCGCATGAACAAGCTCGCTCCGCGACTAGGCATGAAGTCGAGCATGCAGCGGAAGCGGACACAAATGGAAGCGCCCATGTGACCACCGCAGGGGCGCGCTTTAGCGCGTCGTGCACCGCGTCGCGCTCGGCCTCCAGCCGCATGCCGCGCCCAGCCTTCGCGCCACATTTCGGACCGCATCCCAACACCGTTTCAGCACGCAGCAGGTTCGCGCGGGAGAGTTCCGCGAGTGAGGAACTCCCATGAAGTGCACCACCGTCCGCGCAAATCTAGCAGGCTACATGGACGACGCCGTTACCGGCGCCGCCGAAGTCCGCGATCGTATGCAAGTCCGCAAGCATCTGGATAGTTGCGCAAGCTGCCGCGAAGAACTCGAGCGCTTCCGCAAGCTTAGCGCCCTGCTCTCCCGCGTCCCGCGAAGCCTTCCGCCAGCCAACCTGGCAACCCGCATCCGCGTGGCGGCAGCCCAATCGCCGGATCGAGACAATGCCCCCAGCACCTGGCGCAGAGTGCGGGACCGCGCCGAAATCCTGCTCGACAACGTCTTCCGCCCCATCACGCTCCCGGCAACCGGCGGTTTCGCCTCCGCCATCCTAGTCTTCGTAGTGGTCCTGCAACTGATCGTCCCGGGCATAACGGTTCGCGCGGTACAAAACGACGTGCCTCTGAATATCCTGCGCCCAGCCGAACTCATCACGCTCTCGGACTATCCCCAAGCTTGGGCCCCTGAAGGCCACGATTCTGAGCTGGCGTTACCCCACGGCCTGCTCCTGGACGTAACGGTAGACGCTCACGGCGGAATGGTTGGCTACCAAATCCTGTCAGGCCCCCGCAGCCTGGAACTGCGCCACCAGCTGGACCAGATGCTCCTGTTCTCGCGTTTCCGCCCAATGTTGAGCTTCGGCCGGCCCACCGCCGGCGGCCACGTAATCCTGAGCTTCAGCGCCGTGCGAGTCCGCGGCTAAAAATCGCGCCGCGAACTCATTCGCCGCAATTCCGAGTCCGTACATCGGCTCACCGCAGTATTCATTCACAAATACCTCGCCCGCAAGAAGCCCCACCCTCGCCAAAAACAACGTTTTCATTGGCAATTTAACGGATTTAGGACGCTGCCCGAACGTTCAGGCCCGAACGATCAGCTTCTCATAACCGCACGACTGTCCTTCGACCCCGAGTAATCCACGCGTTTAGCGGGTTAAATGCTTGCAGAGGACATTTATGTCGTTCCACTGGCTGAAGAAGTTCGGCTCGCAGGGAATTGGACCGCTCACGCGCGTTTCCAGGAGCAAGCACGTTTCTAGTAGCAAGCGCGTTTCCAGCAGCACACGCGTTTCCGCGGAGACTATCGACGTTTGCGCGGCGCGATTGTTCACCATTGCTCTGCTGGTTGCTGTCGTGTTGTCCGCGAACCTGATCGTCGTGCATGCAGCGCCGCAAACGGCTTCCGCGGAGCGCGCGCTGTTTGACGCGGCGAACCGCGAGCGCGCCGCGCAAGGCTTGGCGCAGTTGCGTTGGGACAAAGCTTTGGCAAACGCAGCGCGCGAACACGCGCAGCTTATGGCGCAGCGAAACACTTTGTCGCACCAATTTCCAGGCGAACCTGCGCTGCAGGATCGCGCGCGGGTTGCCGGAGCGCGGTTCACCGAGATCGCGGAGAACGTAGCGGAAGGTCCTTCGGCGGACGTGATTCATGCGAGCTGGATGCATTCGCCGCCGCATCGCGCGAACCTACTTGATCCAGAACTCACTGCCATCGGAATTGCTGTGGTTGGAAGCGCATCGCGTGATGGCGCGGGCCGCGGCGGAGCGGGAATGCTGTTTGCGGTTCAAGATTTCTCGCAGTCGGTTGCGAGCTTGAGTCTTGTGGAACAGGAGAAGCAAGTGGCCGCGGCGCTTGCCGCGCACGGGTTGCACGTCGCCAATTTCGGCCCAGGCGGACTCACCGGCGCGAATGTGAATAGATCGAATGGCGGCGGGGACAGCATGCAGACGGTCGCGAGTCGATCGAGCGTGAGCGCGAACTCGGGAAGCGAGTACGCGTCCGGCGACCATACGCCGAACGCGAGCGGATCCAGCCGGAATGGCGGGAGCGCGATCGGGACGACCGAGGACGCGCGCAAGACTTGCGAGATGGATCGCTGGTCGGGCAACCGGCCGAGCCTGGTGATGCGGTACGAAACCGGCGACCTGAGCCGCTTGCCGGGCGATTTGGAGCAGAAGATTCAGAGTGGGCGTTATCGCGCGGCGACGGTCGGCGCGTGCGACGCGGGAAGTTCGCAAGGGTTCACGCGGTTTCGCGTAGCGGTCTTGTTGTATTAGAAAGACAAACAGCGAGACCCAAGACTCGGCGCTCGACTCGGGGCCAAATACTGGCTGCTAGGACTCGCAGCTACGTAATCGCCAATAAGACTCGCCTGCAGACTCGCCGTCAAGACTCGTCGGCCGCCCGTCCTTATGGCTAGTGGTGCTTTGCTGCGTTTGCGATGGGTGCGGGGCCGGGTGGCGGCGTGTGGGCGTTCGGATTGGGTTGAAGCTTGCGATGGCAGCAGGCGCAGTGGGGTAGGCCGCCGGGCCAATGGACGAGAAGAACGCGACCGGAAAAGGGGCACGTTGACGACAAATTGCTGCCGCATTCCGGGCAGGCGCTCAAGATGGACTGGCGTCGCGTGGCCTGGCGCTCCTGGTTGGAAATATCGAGGACGAAATGGCATGCGGCGTTTTCACAGATTACGAAATGAGTCATGTTGGTCAGCCTCCTCAATCGAAGAACGGTTAGCTGGTAGCGGGTAATTCACGGGGGACGAGAGATATCCTGAGTGAACGCAAAGTAAGCTGGCACCCGGAATCAGCTGTTTCTATTCGAGTACAATAACTATTGTGTAATAGCACGGCATGGCGCGCGCGGTCAATATAAATATATCTGAATAGTAGACAGGTACTAGAGAGGACTCGCGCGATATGGTCCGTGGCGGTGCTCCCCGGAAGGACGGTGAGTCTAAAGATTGCGGTTGAAACTGGAGGCGGCTCCGCTTAGACTGTGGACGTGAATTACAGCGCCTACTCGTATTGGTTTCGCTTTTGGCACCCACCTACAATGTGGCGAGGGGCGAATTTGTAATTAAGAGAGACAAAACGAGAGATTCGACCCACTCGCAAGTTGAGTGGGTTTTTTGTTTTTTGGGGACGAAAGAAGTTAACAGTCAACAGTTTAAAGTTGAAAGTGAAAGAAATAAAAAGAGGGAAAAAGCTTTAACGCAGAGGGCACTGAGGTCGGAGCACAGAGGGCACGGAGATGCCGTGCTCGGGCTTAATCCAGGGATGAGGAGATGGGGCGATGATTATTTCGATGAAGCTGCATGCTACTCGGGAGGAGATTGACGAGGTGCGGGCTCAGGTGGGGCACTTTGGGTACAAGGTGCACTCGATTGAGGGGGAGGAGCGCGTGGTGATTGGAGTTGTGGGGGTGGGGGATGTGACCGCTTGTATGGAATCGGTGGAGTCGATGCCACAGGTGGAGAAGGTGATGCGGATATCGGCGCCGTACAAATTTGTCAGCAAACAGTTTAAGGCTGGGCGCACGCGGATTCAGGTGAATGGGATCGAGATTGGCGGGGATGAATTTATCGTGATGGCGGGACCTTGTTCGGTGGAGTCGGAGAAGCAGATCATGCAGGCGGCTGAGGGCGTGGCGAAGTCTGGGGCGAAGATGTTGCGCGGCGGGGCGTTCAAGCCGCGGACTTCTCCTTATGATTTTCAGGGGATGGAAGAGGAAGGGCTGAAACTGCTGCAGAAGGCGAAGTTAGCTACCGGTCTGGCGATTATTACCGAGGTGATGAGCGATCGCGATGTGGAGATGATTGCTCAGTATGCGGACGTGATGCAGGTGGGGGCTCGGAATATGCAGAACTTCGTGCTGCTGAAGGCTCTGGGCAAGTGCGGGCGGCCGGTTTTGTTGAAGCGCGGCTTGAGCGGGACGATCAAGGAGTTGTTGATGTCGGCGGAGTATGTTGTGGCGCATGGGAATCCGAACGTGATTTTGTGCGAGCGGGGGATTCGGACGTTTGAAACCGAGACGCGGAATACTTGCGATATTGCGGCGATCCCGGCTTTGAATGAGTTGACGCATTTGCCGGTGATTCTGGATCCGAGTCACGCTACCGGGAAGCGGAGTCTGGTGCCGGCGCTTTCGCGGGCGGCGGTGGCGATTGGGGCGGATGGGTTGATTGTGGAGGTGCATCCGGCGCCGGAGAAGGCGATCAGCGATGGGGCACAGTCGCTGGACTTGGCTGGATTCGAGAAGATGATGCGGGAGTTGAAGCCTTACGTGGCCTTGTGGGAGACGGCTCGGAAGAGTGAGGCGATGGCGGCTACGGCGTGATTCGTGTGTAGAACCATTTCATAAATCTTCCGCGCAGCACGAGGATATCCTGCTTCAATACCGGAACCTATCTCGGCAAGAGCAGTCTCGTCCGCCAGGTGTACCACCCGATACTCGCTCAAACTGGACTTCGCAAGATTCGATTTCACGAGCTTCGCGACACCGCTTGCTCGCTGCTCCTCGCGGTGGGCGCGTCGATCGTCGTAGCTCGGGTAGAGTCGGAACCTCGCCGCAACACCACAACTCCGCGGCACGACAACGAGTGTGCAAATTCGTAAGAAAAAGCACTGAAAACGCTTGACAACAAAAGTTGTCAAGGCTAGCATCTCCCTCGTGCTCGACATCCAAGTCATCGATGATCCGGCAGCGGCGACGGTAGCTTTGGAGCCTATGCGGAGTCGGCTCCTCTCCGAGCTAGTCGTGCCCGCCTCGGCGGCGACGTTGGCCACGCGGGTTGGCCTGGCTCGGCAGAAAGTCAATTACCACCTACACGCGCTGGAGGCGCACGGGCTGGTGCGGCTGGCGCAGGAACGCAAGTGGGGCGGGCTGACGGAACGGCTGCTCGTGGCGACGGCCGCTTCCTACGTTGTTTCGTCGAGCGCACTGGGTCCCGTCGCCGCGGATCCGAATCGGGAAATCGATAGATTGTCCGCGAGCTATCTCATCGCGCTTGGCGCACGGGTCGTCCGCGAGGTGGGCGATCTTGTTCGTCGCGCGAAAGAGACGGGCAAACGCCTGGCGACCCTGGCGGTGGATACCGAGGTTCGCTTCCGGTCGGCGACGGACCGGGCGGCTTTCAGCAACGAACTTACCGAGGCCATCACGAAACTGGTTGCGAAGTACCACGATGAATCCGCCCCCGGCGGCCGCGCGCATCGCCTGGTCGTCGTGGCGCACCCCCTGCCGCAAAAATCCGATCACAAGGAGCCGTCATGAGCGTGAAGAAAGAAGCGTCCGGACGCCATTCAGTCCAGGTCGAAGTCGAGGTCCCCGGCACGCCGGAGGAAGTCTGGCAGGCCATCGCCACCGGGCCGGGTATTTCGTCCTGGTTCGTGCCAACTGAGTTTGAGATGCGCGACGGGAAGCCCATTGCGGTGAAGTTGAACTTCGGCCCGGGCATGGAGTCCAGTTCCGCCGTGACGGCCTGGGATCCGCCGCGGAGGTTTGCCGCCGAGGCCCCGGGCTGGGCCCCCGGCTCGCCGATCATCGCGGACGAGTGGAGCGTCGAAGCTCGAGCGGGAGGCACCTGCATCGTCCGCGTGGTGCACAGCCTCTTCGCGAGCACGGATGACTGGGACAATCAGCTGGAAGGCACCGAATCCGGCTGGCCGGGCTTCTTCCGCATCCTGCGGATCTATCTCACGCACTTCCGGGGCCAACGCTCTGCGATGATGCAGTGGATGGCTCCCGCTGCGGGAACCGAAGCGGAGGCATGGGAAACGCTGACCGCGGCATTGGGGCTGAAAGGCGTCAGCGCCGGGCAGCGCTGGACCGCTCCGGCGGGCGTCCCGGCGCTCAGCGGCGTGCTGGAGCAGGTCACCCAGAGTCCATACAATGCGCTGGTGCGTCTCGACAAGCCGGGGCCGGGCACCGCCGCCCTTAGCGCTGTCAACTTCGGCGGGCAGAGCATGGTCACGCTAAACTTCTACCTCTACGGCGACCAGGCAGCCGGGACCGTCGCCCGCGAGACACCGCTCTGGCAAGCGTGGATCGAAGAACGCTTCCCGACGCCGGCGGAGACGAGCAAGAGTGAATGATCGCGTGATCGGGCGACGAAATACCCCAACCAAACTCCATTTGCTTTCTGGAAAAATGATATAGCAAGGTTGCGGCAATTATTCGCGGTCGGCTGACGGGCAACCGTAAGTTAAAGGCTCGCCGCTTGGGTTAGTAGCGAGAAGCGCGCTTGTGGTCATTAGATGGAGTGTTCCTGGATTGTCGACAATGCGGAAGTAATGGGCGTCCTTCAGCGCTTCATTTCGGCATCCAGAGACGGCGCTCGAGGAGGGAGACGAGTTCTTAGTGACCTGGAGCTGCGGGCGAAGGTGGAGGGGTGGCGGAGAGGTTCTGAGAGGCTTCGCGGGCGGTGGGGAAGATTTTTACGAGGCGGTCGACGTGGGTTAGTTTGAGGGAGGTGCCGACCACTCCGGTGACGCCGGCGAGGTGCAGGGTGCCGCCCACCATGCGGAGGCGCGAGAGACATTTCACGACGCGGCCGACGCCGTCGCTGTCAATCTTGGTGAGTTGGGAGAGGTCGAGGACGACGCGTGTTTGTTTTTCTTTCAAGAGGTCGTCCATGGCTAACTCCAGGCGTTTGCATTCGACGCCCATCTGAAGCGGGCCCTTCAGCTCCAAGACGACTACGCCGGGGTTCAACTCTTTTCGGATGATTTCCACGTGGAGCCTCCGTGGTGCGGCGCGATTTCAGCGCTAGAAAATCGGTGTTGGCAAATAGAGCAAAGAATTGCGGAGTTGTCCAGTCCGGGAGCCGCGGGAACTCAAGCGCCGGCGACGCTCTCTGAGGATGAGGATTCGTCCGCCTCGCAGGGAAATTCGCGAATGGCGCGCACGCAGCCGTTGAGCGCGTCGAGCAGGGAATTGCCCCATCCTGAAGGGAGGAAGGGGCCTAGTTTTTGGTTGACAGGTTTGTCGGCCTGGCCGAAGAAGCGGGCGTACTGGCCGGGGGGTGGGGCTACGTATTCCTTTACGGTGATCGTGAAGGTCACCTCTTCGCCGCTTACGCACTTCTTGAAGGAGAAGAAGTGGAGCTGGGCTAGCTCCTCGGAAACGTTCTTTTGGGCGAATTGCCAGTCGGCCACAGAGTCCTCCGGTGGTTCATGGAATTGCGGTTACTTGCGCGTAGATGTGGGAACACGCGCATCTTAGGCTGCGGGGTGGGGCAAGTCAACGCAGTGGAGGCAGAGGTGTGGGACACAGCCAAAAATGGCTGCGCCACGGTGGGCTGCGGTTTGGGCGCAGTCTGGTATCATGCCGGACATGACGGGCACTGATTTTCTGGCGGGTCAAACTTTTTCGCATTACATCGTTAGCCGCAAATTGGGTAGTGGCGGCATGGGTGTGGTCTATGAGGCTGAGGATACGCGGCTGGGGCGGCGGGTTGCGCTGAAGTTTTTGCCGGATGTGATGGCGCAGGATTCACAGTTGCTGGAGAGATTTCAGCGGGAGGCGCGGGCGGCTTCAGCTTTGAACCATCCGAACATTTGCACGATTCACGCGATCGAGCAGCATGAGCGGCAGCATTTTATCGTGATGGAATTGCTGGAGGGGCAGACGCTCGGCGAGATGATGGGGCGGCAGCCTTTTGTGATCGAGAAGCTGCTGACGCTGGCGATTCAGATGACGGATGCGCTGGAGTCAGCGCATTCGAAAGGGATCGTGCACCGGGACATTAAGCCCGCGAACATTTTTGTGACCGCGCGGGGGCAGGTGAAGATTTTGGATTTTGGTCTCGCGAAAATCGAGATTCTCAGTGCGGTGGGTGATCCGAACTCGAGCCCTTCGAAAATGGAGACATTCGTCGGGCAGGAACTGACTTCGCCGGGATCTTCGGTGGGAACGGTTACGTATATGTCGCCGGAGCAGGCGCGTGGGCAGTTGGTGGACGCGCGGACGGACCTGTTTTCGGTGGGGACCGTTCTGTATCAGATGGCTACCGGGACTTTGCCGTTTCGAGGGGACACGTCGGCGGTGATTTTCGATGCGATTTTGAATCGTGATCCGATTCCGGCGGTGCAGGTGAATTCGGCTTTGCCCGCGGAATTAGGGCGGTTGCTGGATAAGCTGCTGGAAAAAGACCGGAATTTGCGGTGCCAATCGGCTACCGAACTGAAGACGGATCTCAATCGATTGAAGCGTGACCTGGATTCGGGGCAGAAGCGGGCGGCGGAGGTTACCGAGTCGCGGTCGGGAGTGGCGAAGCAGGGGCCGAAGTCGCTGGCGGTGCTCTATTTCGAAAATCTCAGTGGCGCCAAGGAAGACGAATACCTGCGGGACGGGATTACCGAGGACATCATTACGGAGCTTTCGAAGATTCGCGGGTTGAATACGTTTTCGCGGCCTACGGTGCTGGCTTTCCGAGACAAGCAAGTGACGCCACTACAGATTGGTCAGCAGTTGCATGCCGCTTACGTGCTGACGGGGAGTTTGCGACGAGCCGGGAATCGTTTGCGGATCAATACGCAGCTTGTCGATACGCAGACGGATTTTCCGATGTGGTCGGAGCGATACGACCGGGAAATGAAGGATGTGTTCGAGGTGCAGGACGAAATCGCGCGGAAAATTGCGGAGGCTTTGCGGGTGACGCTTTCCCCGCAAGAGCTGGAAGCGCTGGCGGTGAAGCCTACCGAAAATCTCCAGGCTTACGATCTGTATTTGCGTGGGAAGAGATACGCGCGGCGGCAAACGCGGCAGGATCTGGAGTTTGCACTGCAAATGTTCGAGAACGCGGTGGCGATCGACGCGAGTTTTGCCTTAGCGTACGCGGCTTGCGCGAACGCCTGCGCGATGTTTTTTTGTAATTTCAGCCGGGACGCTGTGTGGGTGGAACGCGCGCGCGAGGCTTCCGGCAAGGCGGTGGCGCTGCGCTGGGATTTGCCGGAGGTGCAGGTCAGCCAGGCCTGGGTGTTGTATGCGACCGGGTTACATGATGAGGCGGTGCGCATGCTGCGCAAGGCGATCGAACGAAAGAGGGATTGCGAAGGGGCTTACTATTTGCTTTGCCGGGCGCTGTTTTCGGCTGGGCGGTACCAGGAGATTCTGGATGTGATGGAAGTCGCGCTGGAAGCCAGCGGCGAGGACTACAACGTTTATGTGCCGGTGGGGAATGCGCTGGGAGCGCTGGGAAAATCGGAGGTACGGAAAAATATTGTGCAGCGGCGAATGGCGGCGCTGGAAAATCACTTGAAGCAGGTGCCGGAGGATGCGCGAGCGCGGATTTTGCTTGGCGGGGATTATGCGGATATGGGTCGCGAGGAGGATGCGCTGCGGGAGACCGGGCTGGCGATTACCTTGCGCGCGAATGAGGCTTCGATTCTTTATAACGCGGCTTGTAACTATTGCAAGTTGAAGAGGAAGGCTGAGGCTTTGGATACGCTACGGAAGGCCTGGGATGGTGGGTTTAAGGATGCGACCTGGGCGCGGCGGGATCCGGATTTGGCTTCGCTTCACGATGATCCGGAGTTTCAGCGGATGTATCCGGCTGGTTAGAAATTAGAGTGAAGTTCGGGAAAGAGGGAGCCAGCTTCAGAAGGTGAACTGGGACACACGGCGAGAAGCAGATCCCTCACCCCGCTGAAAGGCGCGAGGTTCGGGATGACGACTGGCTGGGGTGGCGTTCTGCAACCCAGTAGCGCGCTCTAAATGTGGTTGAAGAGGAGCGGGGCGCCTAGCTTTGAGGTGTAGTTGGGGCGATAGCGCTCGGTGTTGTAGAGCGTGGCGATGTCGACCTTTCGGGCTCCTAACGACGAGGCAGGTAACGGGGCGTGGGCGTAGCAACCGTTTTGGACGGCGACCATGCGGCCGGTCACACCGTCGAAGAGCATTTCTACGGCGATGTTGGCGAAGGTGATGGCGACGAGTTGATCGATGGCGTCGGGCTCGCCGCTGCGCAAGTCGTAGGTTAGATCGCTGATCATGATTTCGTCGCCGGTGCGGCGGCGGATTTCGTCGGCTAACACCTGGCCGATGTCAGCCTTTTTGCGGTGGCCGTAGGCGTCGGCTTCGCCGACTTCGGCTACGCTTCCTTGTTTCCAGACGGCGCCTTCGGAAACGACCACCAACGCGTAGTGGCTGAGATTTTCCTGTTTATCGTGGGAGAGGATTTCGGCGACGTGGTCGAGATCGAAGGGATATTCGGGGATCAGGCAACGGGTGGAGGTGACGTAGGCGGTGTAAAGGGCGGTGAAGCCTGCGTCGCGACCGAAGATACGGAAAACGCCGATGCGCTCGTGGGAGCCAAGGGTGGTGCGCTGGCGGGTGATCAGTTCTTTGGCGCGGGTGATGGCGGTGGAGAAGCCGATGCAATATTCGGTGCCCTGGACGTCGTTGTCCATGGTCTTCGGGATGGCTATGACCGGCATGCCTGCGGCGGAGAGCGCGGCGGAGAAACTGAGTGTGTCGTCGCCACCGATGGTGACCAGGCAACCTATGCCCAGCCGATCGAGATTTTCCAGGACGATGGGAGTGAAGTCGTAGTAGTTGCCGTCAAAGGGGAGTTTTTTGATGCGGTCGGGGTGAATGTGGGCGGGGAGTTTGTTCGCGGACATTTTGCGTGGATTGGTGCGCGAGGTGTGCAGGACAGTGCCGCCGGTGCGATCAATGGTGCGGGTGTTGTCGCGGGTGAGCGGGCGAATGTAGATGGGGTCTTCGTTGGAGTCGGCCATGTGGGTCAGGCCCTCCCAGCCTTTGCGAATGCCGATGACCTGGCGGCCCATTTCTTTCGCGCGATAGACGACGGACTTGATTACGGGATTCAAGCCCGGCACGTCGCCGCCGCCTGTCAGAATTCCGATGTTATTTTTCGCAGCCACGAATAACCTCTCCTCGTCGCGAATGATTTTGTCTTGGCGCGGCCCTTTTCAATGAACGGGCGTGCGGGCGACCTCGTATTTTGGCATAAACCCGGCGTAACAATGTGGCTCGAAAAAAGATTTCGTGAGCGTGAGGAAAACTGTTTGCAAACCGCGGAATTGCCGCTAGGCTATGCGTCGCTGAGGTGAATCGATGGCGGCTAGCGGGGCGTCTGCGGCGAAAAGCGGGTTGGGGAGTACCTTACGGCGGGATAGTTGGTTGGTGGAAATTCTGCCGGTGATTGTGGTGCTGGGGGGATTCGGGCTTTACGCGACTCTGCGGGCGTTTGAGGGGAAATTTTATGAGTGGGGACCTTACCTGTCGCCATTTTATTCGCCCTTGATTGATGCGAATCATCGCTGGTGGAAGTGGTCGCCGGCGATTTTGATTTTGGGCGGACCGCTGAGTTTTCGGGCTACCTGCTATTACTACCGGAAAGCATACTACCGGGCGTTTTTTCTTGATCCCCCTTCTTGCGCCGTGGGCGAGCCGAAGCGCTCTTACAGCGGTGAGACGAAGTTTCCTTTTATCCTTCAGAATTTGCACCGGTACGCTTTGTATCTCGCGATTATTTTCTTGGCGTTTCTGTGGAAGGACGCGTTTCATGCTTTCTTTTTTGACGGAAAATTCGGGATGGGCGTGGGGACGCTGGTGCTCTTGGTCAACGTCTGCCTGCTGTCGATCTACACGCTGTCTTGTCATTCGTTGCGGCATTTGGCTGGCGGCAAGTTGGATTGCTTTTCGTGCGCTACATTTGGCAAACCTCGATTTGCGGCTTGGCGGGGCCTTACATTCTTAAATGAGCGACACATGTTGTTTGCCTGGGTGAGTTTGTTTTCGGTGGGATTTGCGGACTTTTATGTGCGGCTCGTGTCGAGCGGGGCGATTCAGGATGTGAGGATCTTTTGAGCGATCGATTCGAAACGCACGAACATGATGTTTTGGTGATTGGGGCGGGCGGCGCGGGTTTGCGGGCGGCGATTGAGGCTTTGGCGCAGGGCGTGTCTGTGGGCGTGGTGAGCAAGTCGCTGCTGGGCAAGGCGCACACAGTGATGGCGGAAGGCGGAATCGCTGCGGCGATGTGCAACGTGGATTCGGCGGACGGTTGGAAGCCTCACTTCCGGGATACCATGCGCGGCGGGAAAATGTTGAACAACTGGCGCATGGCGCAGCTTCATGCGCAGGAAGCGCCGGAACGCGTCCGGGAGCTGGAGCATTGGGGGGCGGTTTTCGACCGGACCGCGGACGGGAATATTTTGCAGCGTGCGTTTGGTGGGCACACGTATAAACGATTGTGCCACGTCGGCGATCGCACCGGACTGGAGATGATTCGGACGCTACAGGATCGCGGCGTGCAACTTGGCTTCGATGTGTACATGGAGTGCACGATTGTGCGGCTGCTGACCGATGGAGAGAAGTGCGTTGGCGCGATTGGATATTGGCGCGAGCAGGGGCGGTTCGTTGTTTTCAAGGCGAAATCAGTGGTGATGGCTACAGGAGGGATCGGAAAGGCTTGGCCGATTACGTCGAACTCGTGGGAATACACGGGCGATGGAATGGCGCTGGCTTATGAAGCGGGCGCGGAATTGATGGACCTGGAGTTCGTACAATTTCATCCGACGGGGATGGTTTGGCCGCCAGGAGTGCAGGGGATTTTGGTTACGGAGGCGGTGCGCGGGGAAGGCGGGATTCTGCGCAACAAATTGGGCGAGCGCTTTATGGAAAAGTACGACCCGAAGCGCATGGAGCTTTCGACCCGAGACGTGGTGGCAAGGTCGATTTATACGGAAGTGAAGGAAGGGCGGGGGACAGAGCACGGCGGGGCGTACCTGGATATTTCACATAAGCCGGCGGAGTACGTGAAGAAGAAATTGCCGAGCATGTATCACCAGTTTAAAGAGTTGGCGGATGTCGATATTACCAAGGGGCCTATGGAAGTGGGGCCGACTTGCCACTATGTGATGGGCGGAATTCGCGTGGAGGCGGAGACGGCGCAGAGCACCTTGCCGGGGTTGTTTGCCGCGGGGGAGGCCGCTGCCGGGTTGCACGGGGCGAATCGACTGGGCGGGAATTCGTTGTCGGACCTGCTGGTGTTTGGGCGGCGGGCCGGTTCGGCGGCTGCGAAACATGCCAAGGAAGTTTCGGCGCCTAACATTGACCCGGCGCAGACTGATTCGGCGGAAAAATATGCGTTGGCGCCGTTTCAACGGTCGGACGGCGAGAGTCCTTATGCGATTCACCGGGATCTGCAAACGACGATGCAAAGTCTGGTTGGAATTTACCGGACGCGTGAGGATGTGCAGAAGGCTTTACTGGAATTGGGGAAGCTTAATGAACGGTGGACGCACACTAGCGTGGAAGGTTCGCGGATGTTTAATCCGGGTTGGCATCTGGCGCTGGATTTGAAATCGATGCTGACGATTTCGGAGGCGGTGGCGCGGAGTGCGTTGGTACGGGAGGAGAGCCGCGGGGCGCATAGCCGGATTGACTTTCCGGAGCTCAGTGCGGACTGGGGCACGAAGAATAACATCATCAGAAGGGAGGATTCAGGGATGACGTTGCGGCAGGATGTGAAGCCTGCATTGCCAGCGGATTTGCAGCAGGTATTGGATGAGGATAAGGGATGAGCGTGGGGAATACGTGGATCACCCGTGCGTTTGGGTGGTGGGTTATGTAAACCCCGCCCTCTCGGAGAGGGCGGCTACAGGTTCGCTAGCTTCGGCTGATCGTCGGAATGGTAGCAAAGGGCAAAAGATTTAACGCAGAGGGCGCGGAGGTCGGAGCACCCTTCGAGGGCTCAGGGTAAACAGAGGTCACGGAGAGTGGGGAGCTTTTGGCGTGCTGCGACGCTAATCTGGATGGGACTCGGAGTTTAGACGTGGTAACGCCATGGAAAATGCTGGCTCCTGTGGAGAATGGGCGCGAATATGTCGCGCTTTTGAGTTATTTGCCGCTGCGATCGTATCTCAAGATTCCGCTGTTTGCTCGCTTCAGTTATGCGGTTCAGCGGCAGATGCTGGCGAGTCCGGGAGCGGTCGGCTACACAATGCGGGCGAAGCTGTTGAGCCGGCAATTCTGGACGCTGTCGGTATGGGAAAGTGATCGCGCGTTGATGGAATTTGTGGAGAAGGTGCCACACGGTGAAATCATGAAGGCTTTGGCACCCCATATGGGCGCTACGGCTTTCACTCGTTGGAAGATACTGGGCTCGGGCATTCCTCCGCGGTGGGACGATGCCGACCGGCGCTCAGCACAGGGGAGCTAGGCTATGGCCGACGCAGTGCTCAACGTTTTTCGTGGCGACAAGAATGGTGGCGCGGCCGTCGACTATAAGGTGCCCATTGCGCCTGGCATGGTGGTGCTGGATGCGCTGCACTACATTCAGGGGCATCTTTCGCAGGATCTCGCGGTGCGGTGGAACTGCAAGGCCGGGAAGTGCGGGTCGTGCTCGGCGGAGGTGAATGGAAGGCCGCGGCTTACTTGCAAGACGCGGATGGATGCGCTGCCTAAGGATGAGCCGATTACGGTGAGACCACTGAAAACATTTCCGGTGATCAAGGACCTGGTCACCGACGTTTCCTGGAACTACCAGGTGAACAAGAAGATTCCACCGTTTCAGCCGAAGCCTGGGACGGATTGGAAGTTTGATCAAGAAGATGCCGACCGGGTGCAGGAATTTCGAAAGTGTATTGAGTGCTTCTTGTGTCAGAACGTTTGCCACGTTCTGCGCGATCATGACAAAAAGGCGCAGTTTGGCGGGCCGAGATTTTTTGTACGCGTAGCGGGACTCGAGATGCATCCGCTGGATGGAGCTTCGCGCTTGAAGATGCTGAAGGACGAGCTGGGGCTGGGCTACTGCAATATTACGAAGTGCTGCACGGAAGTTTGTCCCGAGGACATCCATATCACGGACAATGCGATCATTCCGCTGAAGGAGCGCGTCGTGGACCGATACTACGATCCGCTGGTGTGGATCGCGCGAAAGATCCGCGGAGCGCCGGATAGCTAGAAGCCAGGCGTTACGGAAGGAGGCCATATGGATCTGAAGCTGAAGACCATCTCCAAATCGGGGATCGGCGAGGCCATCGCCAAAGCGGAGTTGTATCGATATTTGAATGAACCGGAAGAGGCGGAATCGATTTGCCGCGATATTCTGGTGGCCGATCCGAATCATATGCTGGGATTAAGAACCTTGGGACTGACCATCACCGACCAGTTCACCGGTGGTCCTGACGATCGTTACGCCGAGGTGGAAAAAATCTTTCTAGGATTGAAAGATCCGTACGAGCGGAACTACTACACCGGTTTGCTCTGCGAGCGTCGCGTGAAGGCGCAGTTGCGCGCGGGTCGCGCGCCGCATACGTTACTGCCATTGCTGGAGCGAGCGCTGCAATGCTTTGCGGAAGCGGAACGAATTCATCCTCCTGGCAACGACGATGCGATTTTGCGTTGGAATCGATGTGTCCGGCTCTTGCAGAGCCACCCGGAGTTTGAGTCGGAAGAAGTGGCTTCGCTGGAAGCCTGGGATAGCCCGCCGGCCTGAAGGTAAACCGAAAAGCCAACTCTCAGCGGCTGAAGCCGGTCGATAGCATGCCCTTACGGCACGGCTAAACAGCTGCGGAAAAATGGCGGGAGAGAACCTGCTCCGATGTTTGGAGGGTGCCTGGGTTGACGCCGGGCGGGGCAAGCCCGGCCCCTACAAGGGATTAGGAAGCTGAGGAGTGGCACGGCTGAAAGCCGCGCCCTCACGTTGTCGCACAGACTCCCAAAGGCCGCCGCAATGGTTATTTCGCGACCGATAGCTCAATCGCGGACGGGTTTTGTTTGGAGTGATAGACGCGCTCGGTGGCCTTCTGAAAGTCGGTTTCGGTTGCGTCGGGAATGTTGATGAACTTTTGGGGATTTCGGTCCACGAGTGGGAACCAGGAGCTTTGGATCTGCACCATGATGCGGTGTCCCCGGCCGAAAGTGTGACTGATATCAGGCAGTGAGAAATTTATCGCGGCTGGCTGCCCGGGAACGAAGGGTTCGGGTTTCTCGAAGCTGTTGCGGAATTTTCCTCGGAAGGGTTCGCCACGCAGCAGCTGCTGGTACCCGCCCATTTCCACTTCTTTTGGATTTGGATTGGGGTTGGGAAAGTCGGTTGGATACACGTCGATGATCTTCACGTCGAAGTCGGAGTCGGTACCGGATGTGGAGACCCAGAGATGCGGTGAGACTGGGCCGGCGACGGTGATGTTTTCCTCCAGGGGCGCGGTTTGGTACACCAGAACGTCGGGACGTTTGGCGGCGAAGCGCTGATCGGCATCCATGTAGATTTGGGGAACCTCGGTCGCAGGGAAATCGATGAAGGGAACCGGGTGTGCCGGATCACTGCTGTACTCGTCGAATGAGGATTGAGAATCGTTGGCGGGGTCGAAGGAGAGTACCCCGCCAGCGTGCAAATACAAGGTGCGGGCCTGGAGATTTTTCGGTGGCCACGAATCGTACTTCCGCCAGACATTTGTGCCAGTCTCGAACATGTAAGCGGTGGGAAGCCTGGCATCCTCCGCGCCTTTCAGGTACTGGCGGAAGAATGGGAGCAGGATGTGTTCGTTGTAGAAGTCGGAAGTTTTCGAGGCAAAGTTGACGTTGCCCAAGGATTCGCCGTCGGTACGGTCCCAGCCGCCATGGACCCACGGTCCGTAAACGAGTTTTGTGGATGTTGCCGGGTTGGCGTCCGCGACGGCGCGGAAGACTTTTTGGGGCCCGACGAGATCTTCGGCGTCAAACAAGCCGCCGACGACGAGGACGGCGCAGTGGACGTTCTTCAGGTGCGCCGAAATATTGCGGTCTTTCCAGAAGTCGTCGTAGGTGGAATGGGTCACCTGGTCGTCCCAATAGGAGACCTTCTGCTTCAAAAGCTTTCGCGCATTGGAAAGCGGGCCCAAGCGCAGGAAGTATTCGTATCCGTCGGTCGTACCGTAATCGAAACGGCGATAGGGCGGTAGCGGCGCAATTTCGGTGCGGGGCTTGAAGAACGTGTAGAACCCGAAATTGGCTGCCAGCATGAATCCGCCGTTGTGGTAGGCGTCGTCGCCCATAAACAGGTCCGTTACCGGGGCTTGTGGGGAGGCGGCTTTCAATGCGGGATGGGAATCGATGATTCCGGCTGCAACATAAAATCCAGGGTAGGAAATGCCCCACATACCGGCGTTGCTGTTGTTGTTCGGGACGTTGTGCAGTAGCCATTCGATCGTGTCGTAGGTGTCGGTGCTTTCGTCGACGTCGGTCGGCGACTTCTTTACGTCTTTGTGGGGAGTCATTTCGGCGAAAGTGCCCTCGGACATGGACCTGCCGCGCACATCCTGCTCCACGAAGATGAAGCCGTCGCGCAGAAAGCTAGGGGCTGGGCCCAGGCGCTTTGGGTAGTGGTCCACGCCGTAGGGCGCGATTCCGTAGGGCGTCCGCGAGAGCAAGAACGGATAGGTTTGCGACGTGTCTTTGGGTGAATAAACCGCGGTGAAGAGCTTCACGCCGTCGCGCATGGGGATGCGAACTTCGTACTTTGTGTAGTGCGCGCGAATCTCGCTCTCGTTGTCCTCGGACCTCGCTTGTGTGCCCGTGCGCGCCACCGGGGAAAAGCTCACGATGCCGATGAGTGCGGCGCAGCACATCACAGCTGCGGCGACATGTTTTACGAGGGGCATGAAATTCCTTTGGGAATTTGTGGGACGCGCAAGATGCGTAACGATACGTGCCGCCGCCGCTGCGTGTCGACGAGGAAGAAATATTGCTGCTGCGAAGCCACTAATTTTTCGCCGTCGATCCCGCGGAAAGACTTGCCGCGGCGTCGCTCAACTTCAGGACCAGAACATGTCCGTCGGAATGGAAGCTTCCCCCGGTGGCGGTCCTGGCTTCTTTCATCGGATTGTCCGGGAGATAGTGCGTGACTTCGGAGACCAGCCCGGTGCCAGTCAGAGTCTTCTCGACGAAGTTGCGCTCGAGATCGATATCCGGATCGATCTTGTGAGTAATGCCGTTGTTGCGCTGATCTTTCTCGAAGCCGATGTCGTGGGTTGCCGCGCCGACCCAAACAACGTGGCCATTGACCTGAAACGGCGCTTTCCATATGCGCAGGTGATTGCGCGACGCCACTACCTGTATTGGCTCAGCGTGCGCCCAACCGTAATCCTGCTGTCGGCCGAATAGATAGAGCGGGCTCATGGGCATCGTCAAATACGATTCTTTCGACATACTCACGATCAAACCTTGAAGAATCGTGTCTTTCACATCGGCATCGACCTTTACCCAGCCCGCGGTGGTGAACACTTTCTGCATCGCGGCTTCCGAGCCGATGATCAGGAAGTTGACCATGTCGCCGGGGTCGCCGGCTTTGTCTCCGATGCGTCGCGGAATCCTGGAAAACAGGGAGGTGTCGATTCCAGGCATGGTGTCCACTTGCTTCACCGCAAGAAATCCAGAATCGGGCGGGTAGATTTCCACGCGAACGGTGTAGGTGCCGTCGCCAGTGTCCACGCTCATTTGGTTGACGCCGATCGAAAGCAAGCCGCCGGAATAAGAGATGACGTTGCAGTGCGCGCCGATTAGAAAGGGTTGCGCGGTCGCCGCATCGCCCACGCGGCCGATGACGGCGCCGCGACCTGCCGCGTTGTAGGGAAGGATGCGAATCAAGTCCTTGAAGCCGCGCGTGAGACCTTCTGGCCCGGCGTCGGTGGGGGAATCCGCGTAGTGCATCTTGCCGGTTGCGGTGGCGACGACGTGCTCGCCCGGCTGTACGGTGATTCCGGTTTCGGTCCAAAGCTGATCGCCAGTTAGCTGAATCTCCTGAGAGAGCCGGCGCTTGCCGGTCGGCGGCGTTTGCGCGTGGGCCGCCGTCTGAGAAGAAGTCGCTGATTGCGCTTGGGGAGCGCTGTCGCTGCGAACGAGTTGGGCCCGGAGGTGCCCGGGGAAGATTCCGGTGGACAGGGCGCTCGCAACCCAAATCGCGGACTGCCTCATCCAACTTTTGTGCATAGGATCAGTCCATCCTTGCGTGTACCGCTGTCGAAGTACGAATTCGCCCCAGTGTTAGCAGATGCGCGTTCGGGACGCAAGCGTTGGCCGGATGGACCCAAATGATGCTTGGTCGCGATTCCTTGACGAATCGCTGCATCGCCTTGTATGGTCAAATTACATTACATTGCGGCGATGCCAGCAATTGCGGAGGCTGCGCAATAAGGGTGCACCAATTTCACGAGATCTGGTCCGAATCAGGGTCACGCCGAATTCCATGAATAAAGCTTTGCGCCGGATTGCGTTCGCGTTTTGCTGGACCGTTGCCATGCTGTCGACAACGAGCCTCGCGCAGACGCAGCCTTCGGCGCAGCCCCCAGCGCCCGCGCAGGCACCGGCATCCGCTCCTGCTCCAGGACCGCAAGCACGCCTGGGGCTGCGCGACGCCCCTGTCACCAACGTAAGCGTCGACGGCAGCGAGGCTATGTTCACGACCATGTGCGCTTTGCTCGCGGCCGGATTCGAAGCCGACGTCAGCTCTGAAAACTGGACGCCGATGCGCGCGCAGCTTCGCGACCGGATGCAGCACCAGCAAGGTCCAGCTGTCGACGCCGTTCGCGAATTTTACAAGCACCACGAACTCGCCGATCCCGGTGCGATGCTCTCGCAATACGTCTGGTTTGGCTTGGTGTCCGGCCCAGCGCCGAAATTCACTCCGACACTGCGTCGCGATGAATTGCCCCCCGAAGTGATCGCGCTCGAAGGATTCAGCGAAATCCTTTCCGCTTACTATGTGGAGCAGCACATCGGCAGGCTGTGGGTGCAAGTGCAGCCGGTTTACAACCACCAGATCGACGAGATTCACGACACGGTGTCGCAGATCGTGTTTGTGGCGACGAACTATCTACGCCAACTCGCCACTCCAGGAGACCCTCGCACGTTCACGATCATCGTCGAGCCGTTGGTGGGGCGCATCACCAACGTGCGCAATTTTCAGGATCACTACGCGATTGTGCTCAGTGGTTCGGCCGACGTGCCCGTCGATGTGGTTCGCCACGCGTTCCTGCATTTCCTGCTGGATCCTTTGCCGCTCCAATACCCGCATGTGATCGCTGCCAAGCGGCCCGTCTTCGATGTCGCCGTGCGCGCGCCGCGGTTGACTCCGGACTTGCGAGATGATTTGCCATCGTACTTTGCCGAGTGCCTGGTTCGCGCGGTGGAGCTGAAATTGAAACGAATGTCGCCCAGCGAGCGAGAGGCTGCGATCGATACCGACGACACGGACGGCTATGTGTTGGTGCGGCCGCTGTTCAAGGCATTGGCGGGCTTCGAAGGCGCCGAGCCGTCGATGAAACTCTATTTTCCCGACATGGTGCGCAGCATCGACGCCAACGCGGAGGTAAAGCGCGCGCAGGCGCTGACGTTTGCTTCCGGGGACAGCGCGCCGAAGCACGGAGATACTTCAGCGGAACAGGTGGCGCGACAACGAAAGCCGCATCCGACTACCATTCCCAACGATTCCGACGCTATCGCGGACCTTACCGAAGGAGAGCGGCGCATCGCAGAAAAAAATCCGCGTGCCGCGGAAGCTTCCTTTCAGCGGGTGCTTGCGAAATATCCGGATCAACCGCGCGCGTGGTACGGAATCGGTTTGGTGGCGTTGCTGGATCGCGACGCTGTCCGCGCCAAGGAAGTTTTTGGCCGCCTGACCACCGGGGAGCACGCCGCGACAGGGGATCCCATGGTACTCACGTGGTCCCATATCTATCTGGCGCGCATCTATGATGATGAGGGCCTGTCGGAGCAGGCGAAGACGGAGTATCAAGCTGCGCTGGCCGTCAACGGTGGCCCGGAGCAAGCCAAGCAAGCCGCGCAGAAGGGGCTGGCGGCATTTGGCGCCGAAAGACGAACGGAGCGGCCGTAAACAGAATCGAACGATCTCAGCTGGGGGAATAACTCCTGCCGGGAGTCCACAAAAAGCTCACGGTCTGTGATTGTGAGTATTGGCCCAAGGGACTTCGGCGGAATCTGATTAGGAGGAAATCATGACACCGAATTTGAATCGATGGGCGAGCGCGACGGCACTCGCGATAATGACAATCCTGATCTGCGGGCCGGATATTTCGGCGGCTCGCGGAGCGCAAAGCAGTCCGCAGGGAGCCCAGAGTGCACCTGCTCAGCAACAGCAGCCGGCGGATAAGGACAAACAGCCTGCTCCGCTAGCCATGGACTCGCCACAATCGGGAGCCGCGGCGGCTGCTGCGCCGATGGCGCCACCGAGCGCGGAAGAGGAAGCGGCTTTCAAAGCATTTCAGGCGGTGCCGCCGAACGATATCGACAAGCGAATCCCGATGGCGGAGCAATTCCTGCAAAAGTATCCGCAGAGCCGCTACCGGCCTATGATGTATCAGACGCTAGTGTCCGGGTATCTTGCGAAGCAGGAAGTGCCAAAGATGTTGGACGCCGGCGAGAAAGAAATCGCGCTGAATCCCAACGATACCCCAGTGCTTGGGCTTATGGGGCAAACGTTGGCTCGCACGGTCAACACGAAATCCCCCAATGCGATGGAGCAGCTCAATAAAGCGGAGCAATACTCCAAGCGTGCGATTGAAGTGACGCCAACGCTGCCGAAGCCCCCCGAGCTCACTGACGAGCAGTTCGTGGCCGCGAAAAACAATGCGCTGGAGATGGCGTACAGCGGCTTGGGTCTGGTTTATCTTCAAAAGGGTAAGTTCACGGACGCGATTCCGGCGCTTGAGAATTCGGTGAAAGCGGACAATCATCCGGAGCCCGACCCGGTGAATTGGTACTTGCTCGGCTTGGCCAACGAGAAGGCCTCGCATTTTGACGCGGCCGTAGCGGCGTATACGAAATGCGCTGCCATTCAAAGCTCGCTGCAGCCAAATTGCAAGCAGGGCATTGAATCGGCGAAGAAAGCCAGCTCCACGCAGCTTAGCGCTCCGAACTGAGCATGACGGCGCCGGCCGGAATCGTTCCCGCGATGACAGGTAACAGAGAGCAGCTCGAGGAGCGACTGGGTTACCGGTTTGAAGATCCGGGTCTTCTGGAGCGGGCGCTCACGCACAGTTCAGCGGTTCCGGAGTTGCGCGCGATCCAGGCGGCCGAGTCCTCGTCCGGGCCGCTTCCGCAGGACAACGAGCAGCTCGAGTTCTTGGGCGATGCCGTGCTCGACATGCTTGCCAGCGAATACTTGATCGCGACTTTTCCGGAATGGAGCGAAGGCCAGCTTTCCAAAAGCCGGGCTCGCATCGTGAACGCGCGCGCGCTGGAACTTGCGGCCAGGCGGCTGCGGCTTGGCGAGCACCTACGGCTTGGGCGCGGCGAGGAAAAGACTGGTGGGCGCGACAAACCCGCGCTCCTGGCAGATGCCTTCGAGGCGGTAGTTGCCGCCATCTACTTGCAAGGTGGATTGGAAGCCGCGCGCCAGGTCCTGCGACGCGTGCTGTTTGAGTTGGCTTTGGAAGAGCGCGGCGAACGCATTGCGGATTCCGATCGCAAGTCCGCGCTGCAAGAGTATTTGCAGGGCCGCGGGCAACCTCCGGCGGAATACCGCGTGGCCGGAGAGAGCGGTCCCGACCACCAGAAAAAGTTTGAGATTGAAGTGTGGGTCGGCGGCGCGTGCATGGCCAGCGGTCAAGGCAGTACAAAAAAGGAAGCGGAACAACGGGCGGCGCATACCGCGCTCGAACGCCTGGAACGAGCGGCGCCGGCAGGCTAAGTGCGAATGTCTGAGACCACGACCATACAAGAATCCGCCGCCGAAAAACCCGCGGAGCCACAGGGGCATCGCAGTGAAGACACCACGCTGTCGGAATATCTTGAGTCCTTGCTCGTCACCGTGTTGTTGGCGCTATTCGCCACCACCTTTGTCCTGCAAGCGTTCAAGATCCCTTCACCTTCGATGGAAAGCACGCTTCTCGTCGGCGACCACTTGCTGGTCAATAAATTCATTTTCGGTGGACACGGTGCGTGGTACGAAAAAATTCTTCCTTACCGGCCGCTGGAGCGCGGCGACATTATCGTCTTTAAGTATCCCTATCAGGATCACACCCACTACGTGAAGCGGGTGATCGGCTTGCCGGGCGACCATCTTAAGCTGGTCGATCAACGCGTATTCGTGAACGGAAGGCTCTTGACCGAACCCTATGTGGTGCATGATCCCGCGGCACGCTACGATCCGCTCAACTATACATTTCCGCCCGTGGGCAGCCAGTTGTATTCGTCCCAAATCATCCCGGAATGGGCCAGTCAGATTAAGAAGCACATCCAGGGCGACGAGGTTGTCGTTCCTTCGGGAAAATACTTTGCCATGGGTGACAATCGCGACCAGAGTTCCGACAGCCGCTACTGGGGATTCGTCGATCGCGACGCGATCATGGGCCGGCCGTTCCTGATCTATTGGTCGGTCGAAGCGAGCACCGCCGACTACAACCCAAGTACCTTTTGGCAACGGTTGGGCGGAGTTTTTGACACGCTCCTGCATCTTCCGACGCGAACGCGTTGGAGCCGGATGCTGCACACCGTGCACTAGAAGGAGTGGGGAATCGGTGTCCGCGGGCCCTCCTTGCTCCCTCCTCGTCTTTTCATTTAGGAAGCAGTCTGCGAAACTTCCAGGGTTATGAACCGGTTACGCAAGTGGTGGCGATGGGCGCTGGTTCTCGCGGCGCTGGTGGCCGTTTCGCAAATCACCGCCACGATACTGGCGCGGACAAACCGCGTACATCATTACCTGACCGAGCATCTGGAGCGTTCCTTCGGGAGGCCAGTGGAGGTCAAGCACTTTAATGTGACACTCCTTCCCAGCCTTCGGCTCGATGCCGATCAAGTGACCATCGGCGAGGACCCTTCCTTCGGTAATGAGTATTTCCTGCGGGCCGAACACCTTTCGGCTGGACTGCGGTGGACCGGCCTGTTTCGAGGATACTTCGAGTTTGGAACACTGTCGCTGAGCCGGCCCAGCCTGATCCTGGTCCGCAATCATGAGGGCCGCTGGAATTTGGAGCGCTGGCTGCCTCCAGCAAAGTTGAGCGTGATACCTAGCGGGACCGTGTACGGTCCGCAAACCGGCGTCACCCCGGCAAACCGCCTTCGCCGCATCGACATTGAAGACGGGAGAATCAATTTCAAGATCCTTGACGAGAAACTGCCGTTCGCGTTCACGGGCGTTTCAGGCGCCGTCGAGCAAGTTTCCCAGGGCCGCTGGCAGTTGCAGTTGGAGGCACAGCCTTGGCGGAGCGGTGCCTCGTTGCAATCGGCCGGTACCGTATATGTTCGGGGAGATGTCGCGGGTACCTCGGCGAGATTGCAGCCTGCCGAAATTCACGTGCATTGGGACAAGGCTTCCCTGGCTGACCTTTTACGATTGTTTCGCGGCCGCGACTACGGCGTGCGCGGTTTGTTCGCGCTGGATGCGACGGCCAAGAGCGGCGGCGTAGACTCCAAAGATCCCGCAGACTCTCAATTGGGCAATTGGTCGTATACGCTGAAAGCTCGCGCTACCCAGATTCACCGCTGGGATTTGACCGAGCGTTCCGACAACCCGAGCATGAATGTGAACCTGCTGGGCCGCCTGAGTGTCACGACGGGCAAAACGGTTGCCGATCGCATCATCGTCGAAACCTCGAAATCCAATTTACGTGGCACGGCGCTCGCGGCTATCAGCGCGGATCCATCCTGGGCGATTCATCTCGATTCGGCGGGCGTACAGGCCTCGGACGTTTTGGCGTGGTATCGCGCGTTTCAGCCGGTTGTGGACGATGCGATTTCGGTGAATCAGTACTTCACGGGCATGATGACGTTGCACGGTTGGCCGTTGCAACTGGATGACGCTGCATTTTCCAGCGAAGGCGGCGAGGCACGCGTGCCCGGCTTCACGTCGCCTGTTCGGATCGGTACTGTTGAGGGTGGGCGTCACCACGCACAGCTCACCATTGATCCAGTGCACATTTCGTACGGATCGAATGTAGCAAGGCAGAGTCCGCTAGAAGCGGCGCAGCAGCGGCGAGCACCAAGCTTCGCCCGGCGAACGAGGGCCGCGGATTGGTGAACATCGGTTTTGCGCATGACTTTGACGATCGTGCGGGGCGTATCACTATCGAGGGACACGTCGAAAAAGTGCAAGACGTCCTCAAAATAGCGGCGGCTTTCGGGCATCCGCTGAATCACGGCTGGGAATTTGCCGGTGCGGCCGGCGCGGCGCTGCGTTGGGAATGGAATGCGTCCGCACCACGGGGCCGTTGGAACGGACGCATCGATGTGGCCAAGGGCGAACTTCAGGCAGCTGGACTCAATCAGCCGCTGCAACTTGTTAAAACCAGTCTGGAATGGAAGGATGGCCTCCGCACCGCCGCGATCGGAGACATCGAAGGCTTCGGTGGCACATGGTCCGGCTCCATCTCGCAAGCGGATCCGACCGACGACGAGGGCAACGCCAAATGGAATTTTCAGCTGCATGCGGACCATCTGGACGCCACCGAACTCGACCGTTGGATTGGACCGCGCGCCCGGCCTGGATGGTTGCAGCGTCTTTTGCCATCGCTGCTCGGAGCCGCGCCGTCGGCGCCAAACGCGCATGCCAGCGAGTTGGTGCGTCGCGTGGATGCCGAAGGCGAACTGCAGATTGACGAGTTCACGCTGGAAAAATTGAAGTTCCAGCAGGTCCGCGCAGTGGGTGCGCTGCATGAGCTCCATCTCGACGTGCGCGAGGCGGAGGCCCAGTGGGCCGGCGGGAAGGTCCTTGCCAAGATGAACGCGAGGTTTCTCCCACGACCTGCATACGAGGTCACCGCTGATCTTGATCACGTGGATCTGGCACAAATGCCGGCACCCGCCCACGCCGCGGAACGTTTTGGCGGTACGGCGTCCGGCACTTTGCATTTCACCACTCAGGGTGTCGGCCGCGAGGAATTGCTTGAACGCCTCGCAGGTCGCGGCGACATGCGCATGCGGAACATCGAGTTTCGTGGCTGGGATGTCAGCGCCAGCGTTTCCGACGGCGAGCCTCGCATCGGGGAATCGCGCTGGGCGACCGGCGAAGGCGCCTTCACTCTGCGTGACAAGGGTGTTGTGTTGGCCGGGCTGCGTCTCGAGTCTGGCCGCGAATTTACTTTTGTAAAGGGCACCGTTAGCTTCGGACGCGATGCAGATCTGACCATACAAACCATCACCGATGGGCGGCGGGAGAGTCGTACCATCGAGCCGGGTCATATTCTGAAAATTTCGGGCCCGCTCGATGGCCCGCGAGTTTCGGTCGAGCGAACCCAGGCGCGGGAGCCGGCGGACTGAACAAACTAACTCGGGTCGGAGCGAATCGTTGATGAATAGACGCACGCTGTTCGAGTTGGCCGTGATGGTGTCGTTGGCCGCGGTGGTGTCGTCGGCCCCAGTTTCGTTGCCGCAATTGGCAGCCGCGCAAAAGGCGTTCACGCTGGAGCAAATTTTAAGCGCCCCTTTCGCTGCGGATCTGATTGCGGCGAAAAAAGTGAACCGCATCGCGTGGACTCTCGACGAACAAGGCAAGCGCAATGTGTGGGTGGCCGAAGGGCCGGTATTCCAGGAGCGACGACTGACGTCCTATCTCACGGACGACGGTCAGGAAATCTCCCAACTCAGTTTTTCCGAGGATGGGAATTCTCTGGTCTACGTGCGCGGCGGAGAGAAAAATCCAGCCGGTCAATACCCCAATCCGACCAGCGACCCGGCAGGCGTAACGCAAACCGTTTGGGTCGTCGCATGGGCGGGCGGTGAACCCCGAAAACTCGACGCCGGGCATTCTCCGAAGATTTCCCCTCGCGGCACGATTGCCTATATCCGCGATGGCCAAATCTGGCTAGCCTCTCTTGATGGAAGCGACAAGCCCACACAACTCGTCGTCCGCGGACAGAATCGCTCCGAACAGTGGTCACCCGACGGTTCGCGCCTGGCCTTCGTTTCCAGCCGGGGAGATCACAGCTTCATCGCCGTCTATGACGTCGCAACAAGAAGTATCAGCTACTTTGCGCCCAGCGTAGATAGCGACAGCGATCCCACGTGGTCGCTCGATGGCAAACGCATCGCCTTTGTGCGCCGCCCCGCCGAGCCGCGCGACACGCCGCAAGGCTACTTCATCGAGCCCGATCGCCCGCATCCCTGGTCCATTTGGATTGCAGACGTGACTGCCACCACGGCGCACGAAATTTGGCATAGCTCCACGTCCCCGCAAGGGTCGTTCCCCTATATGGCCGACGACACCGGAGGCGGCGTCCTCAATTGGGTCGCGAAGGATGCCATTGTCATGGCCAGCGAAGAAGACGGCTGGCAGCATCTCTATTCGCTCTCCGCTGGCGGCGGCGCTCCACAACTCCTCACGCCCGGCGATTGCGAAGTCGAGCAGTGGTCGTTTTCACCCGATCGCAAGACCGTCATCTTCAATTCGAATTGCGGTGACATCGATCGCCGTCATCTTTGGCTAGTCGACACAACCGGGGACAAACCTGGCCAGCTCCACCATATAGTCACCGGTGAGTCCCGCGAAAAGCTGCGGGCCGAGCGCGCGCAAGGAATCGAATGGAGCCCTGTAATTCTCTCTGATGGACGCTACCTGGCCTATCTGGCTTCCGACGCGCAGCATCCAGCCAGAGTATTCCGGACTTCTTTCGATGCGGACCGCATCGTCGCCACGCTAACACCAACGCCTCCGGACTTTCCCGCCGGGCAACTCGTCACCCCGCAACAGGTCATCTTCCACTCCGCCGACGGCCTCGAGATCCACGGCCAACTTTTCGTCCCGAACAATGCCAAGCCCGGCGGAAAGCTTCCCGGCCTGGTCTTCATGCACGGCGGCTCCATGCGCCAGATGCTTCTCGGCTGGCACTACATGTACTACTACTCGAACGCCTACGCCATGAACCAATACCTCGCCAGCCGCGGCTATGTCGTCCTCTCCGTCAACTACCGCAGCGGCATTGGCTACGGCCGCGCCTTTCGCGAAGCCCCTGGCCGTGCAGGCCGCGGCGCCACCGAATATCGCGACGTAGTCGCCGCCGGAAAATTTCTGCAAGCTCGTCCCGACGTCGACCCCGCCCGCGTCGGCCTCTGGGGCGGCAGCTATGGCGGCTTCCTCACCGCCATGGGTCTCGCGCACAACTCCGACATCTTCGCCGCAGGCGTAGACTTCCACGGCGTCCACGATTGGCCCACCGACAACTGGGACGGCAAAAACATCTCCCCCGAACTCACCAAGCTAGCCCACGAGTCCTCTCCTGTCAGTGCGGTCGACACCTGGAAATCTCCGGTTCTCTTCATCCATGGCGACGACGACCGCAACGTCTACTTCGCCCAAACCGTCGATCTGGTCGCCCGCCTCCGCGCACGCGGCGTCACCGTCGAGCAACTCATCTTCCCCGACGAGATCCACGATTTTCTCCTCCATCGCAATTGGCTCGCCGGCTATCACGCTGAGAGCGATTTCTTCGACCTGCAACTCAAGAATTTACCGTCCGCCGCCAACGGAAAGCCCCGCTAGCGGAGCCCATGCAAGCGAAACGCATTGCCTACGAATTTCATTTGCGAGCCGTAGCTTTGAGTCTCACATGTCCCAGGCTGGTCTCGCTGTTCCTCGCCGTTTTCTTCGCGGCCTCTCTCGCGCTGGCTCGCACTTCAAGCGATCGCCTGAACCTGTTTCCGCGCCTGACTGCCGGCCAGACTCTCACGTATCAGATCTCCTATCGCAACGAAAAGCAGGCCAAGACCAAAAGCTCCGTGGTCATGGCGAGTGACCCTGCCGACATTGCCGTGGATGTTCGAGGTCTCCTCCGCCTGGAGGTTCTCGGAATCGAAATGCAAGGCTCGCGCTCGGTCATTCACGCACGCAGCTGGTTTCAACCGCTCGATTCCGCGACACAGGGGAAGCTGCCCGGCAATGTGTCCACGCCGGCAGACCAAGTTCAACGGCAAGACCCCAAGGGAATCGCGATCGAATTTACGATCTTCCCGGATGGTCACATCGACCAGGTGAAAGGCTTAGACGCGCTCTCTCCCGAGCAGCAACAAGCGTGGCAGCAATGGGTTTCCCGCTTTGCGACGTCCGCTGCTTTCCCGCAAGATGGCATTAAGCGGTCACAAAAGTGGAAGTCGGAAGAATCCGAGAGGTCTCCCTCACCCATTGCCAAGCTTACCTGGATTCGCGAATCCGCTTACCTCCGCAACGAGCCGTGTCGCGTTTCCCAGATGACCGTCCAAGGCGACGTCGTCGATTCCGGTCAGCCACCCGAGACCTGCGCCGTGATCCAGACCACGGCCACACTCAAACAACGGTCCTCGACCGATGACGCGACGCCCGACGACTACAAGCTCCACCAGTTGCACACCGCGGGCAAGGCCGCCGGACGCAACACCACCCTTCTCTACATTTCCATTCAGACCGGTCTACTGGTCCGTTCCTCCGAACAGGCCGACCAGACCATGAACGTAACGATCGCCAAAGCCGACGGCTCCAACGAGGTCCACTACGACATCCACGCCATGAGCAATACGGAAATTTTTCGCATCGCCAACACTCCGTTCACTAATCCTTAGGCCCCACGCGAGCGAAACGTCCCCGGCCGCAGCGCGTCAAATACGTCACGCAAAAGGAGCTTTCCGCAATGTTCGAAACCACGCTCACCGAACTGCTCTACGGCAAAGGCGCCCACGCCAACCCGATCGCCTGTGTCGAAGACCTCCCGGCAAATCTCGCCTCGCGCAAGATCGAAGGCTTCCCTCATTCCATCTATCAGCTGGTCGACCACATGAACTACTGGATGGACTACGAACTTCACCGCATCGCTGGCGCCAGCCAACCTTATCCTGAACATGCCTCGGCCAGTTGGCTGCCGAACTCAGCTCTCACAAGCGACGCCGATTGGACGCAGGCCGTTACGCGTTTCCGTGATCTAGTCGCCAAGCTGGTCGAACTGGCGAAATCCGGTACGCAATCGCTCTCCCGCGAGGTGTGGCCAGCCCACGCGCAGCAATCCCAGCACTCCTCGACGGTAGGCGCCATCCTGTGGCAACTCGTGTCTCACAATTCCTACCACACCGGCCAGATCGCCACTCTCCGCCGCTGCCTAGCCGCATGGCCTCCCACCGCCGGCGGCGACTCCTGGTAATCCCGTCTCTCCGAGTGGCACGGGCACTCTTGTTTACCCCCGAGCCTCGAAGGGCCTGTGCTCCGACGACCGCCGAAATCCAATCGAAGCTCCTATCCCAATCGGCCTACGAACTTTCAAGGCCCGCCAGCCCCAACCCGCCAACTTGACCACCGGAGTATAATAAAAGTTTCGCCACCCCCCGGCGGACCAGCAGGAGAGCCCCCGAATGAAATTCAAGCTCCGCAGCACCTACCAGCCCCGTGGCGACCAACCCACCGCCATCGACCAACTGGTCCGCGGCATCGAAGCCGGCGACAAACACCAAGTTCTCCTCGGCGTAACCGGCTCCGGCAAAACCTTCACCATGGCAAAAGTAATCGAAGCCCTGGACCGCCCCACCCTGGTCTTGGCCCACAACAAGACTCTAGCCGCCCAGCTCTACCACGAGTTCAAATCCTTCTTCCCCGAAAACGCCGTCGAATATTTCGTCAGCTACTACGACTACTACCAGCCCGAAGCCTACGTTCCCTCCGCCGATCTCTACATCGACAAGGAATCCACCATCAACGACGAGCTCGACAAGCTTCGCATGAGCGCCACTCGCGCCTTGTTCGAACGCCGCGACGTAGTCATCGTCTCCAGCGTCTCCTGCATCTATGGCATCGGCTCGCCCGAAGCCTACTACGGCATGTTGGTCTTACTCGAAAAGGGCCAGGAGACCTCCCGCGAAGCCATGCTGCACCGCTTCGTCGACATCCAGTACGAGCGCTCCGAAGACCTCCGCCGCGGCACCTTCCGGGTCCGCGGCGACATCATCGAAATCTACCCGCCGTATGAAGACAACGGCTACCGCTTCGAAATGTGGGGCAATCAGATCGATGCCATCCGCCAGATCGATCCCGTAACCGGCGAAGTCCGCACCGGCCAGGAAGATCTCACCCGCGTCTCGATCTACCCGAAGACGCACTACGTCATGCCCGCCGAGCAACGCGAGCGAGCCATCCAAACCATCTATGCCGAACTCGATTGGTGGAAGAGAGAACTGGAACGCCAGGGAAAATTCGTGGAAGCCCAGCGAGTAATGCAGCGCACCATGTTCGACATCGAGATGATGCGCACGGTGGGCTACTGCCACGGCGTTGAAAATTATTCCCGCCATCTCAGCGGCCGTCTGCCAGGCGAAGCCCCGCCAACATTGCTCGACTATTTCCCGCAAGACTTCTTGCTCTTCGTCGACGAATCCCACCAGACCATCCCGCAAACCCACGGCATGCACGGCGGCGACCGCTCGCGCAAGCAAGTCTTGGTCGACTACGGCTTCCGTATGCCCTCGGCTCTCGACAATCGTCCGCTTACGTTCGAAGAGTTCGAGCATCGCATCAACCAGGTCCTCTATGTCTCCGCCACACCAGGCCCGTACGAATTAACGAAATCCGGCGGCGCCTACGTCGAGCAAGTAATCCGGCCCACAGGCCTGATCGATCCCGAAGTGGAAATCCGCCCGGTAAAAGGGCAGGTGGATGATCTGCTGGAAGAAATCCGCGTCCGCGCAGCCCGCAACGAGCGCGTTCTGGTCACCACGCTAACAAAACGCATGGCTGAAGACCTTTCCGAGTATTTCGCCGAAATCGGTGTCCGTTCCCGTTACCTGCACTCCGAAATCGAAACCCTGGACCGCATCAAAATCCTGCGCGACCTGCGCCGCGGCGAATACGACGTCCTGATCGGCATCAACCTCCTCCGCGAAGGCCTCGATCTACCCGAAGTCTCGCTGGTGGCCATCCTGGACGCCGACAAAGAAGGCTATCTCCGCAGCGCCACCTCGCTGATCCAAACGATCGGCCGCTGTGCCCGCCACATCTCCGGCCGCGCCATCCTCTACGCCGATCGCCGTACAGGCTCCATGGAACAAGCCATCAGCGAAACCTACCGCCGTCGCGAAAAGCAATTGGCCTACAACAAAGAAAACAACATCACGCCCGAGTCCATCGTCAAATCCGTAGACATGGAACTAGCCCGAATCGTCGAAGCCGACTACGTCACCGTCCCAGTAGACGAAGTGGCCCTGGACGCGGCCGCGGCGAACGTAAAAAATGAAGCCCAACTAGCCCAACTCCTAAGCCAGCTCGAGACCCAAATGCGCGAAGCCGCCAAAAAATTCGAATTCGAAAAAGCCGCCCAACTCCGCGACCGCATTCGCACCCTGAAACAACGCGACCTAGCCGGCCTCTTCCCTCGCAACTCCACTCCCCTAACCATCGCCGAAGCCCAACCCGACGCCGACCCGGCCAAAGCCTGAATTGGTAGCGCCGGCATCCTGCCGGCTCCTCGCCCCCGACGCCAAATCCTGACTCCGCGCAACCAACTCTCCGTGCCCTCTGTGCTCCAACCTCTGTGCCCTCTGTGTTAAATCCTTTTCCGGGTTTTCCCCGCCCAGCCAACCTCAAACCACCCCCCGCCGCAATTCCTCCAACGGATAAAACGTCCCCCGCCAGGTAACCCCGCCATCCCGCAACGTAACAACGGTCGATCGCAACAACATATACGAAAACAAAACCGCCCCCAAAGGGTGCGTAAACGCATACAACGGCGAGACGTGCATCGCGACATCCACCCCGACGTGAAACGCAAGCGCAATCACCACCGCTATGCCCGACAAAGCCCGCACCCACCCGTGCCCCCAAATGACCCCCACGAACGGCGCGACATTCATCATCCACATCCCGCAAATTGCCACCACTACCAGCGGCAAGTTATATCCCAGCGCTGCAAAGAAATTCTTGGTCACCCCGCGAATCAAATTCCCAACCCCGGCGTGCCACCGAATCACGACCGCATCCTGTGCCACCGCCACGCTGCTGCGCAACCCCGCCTGCTTTACAAGCTTCCCCAACTTCACGTCATCCACAACTTCCATCGCCAGCCGGCGGTGCGTCCCGCAAGCCTCGTACGCGGACCGCTTCATCAACTGAAACGCCCCAACCCCGACGTAAGCCCGCGAATGCGGATTCGACACCTGGTAAGGATCATGGGCAATATGAAACGCCAGCCCAAAGAACGTGATCACCACGGTCTCCCAGAATCCAACCATCTCCACATCGCCAAACAACGTGAAATGATCCAGGTTCTTCTGCTTTACCACCGCCGCCGCCCGTCGCAAAGCATCCGGCGCAAACCGCACATCCGCATCCGTAAACAGCAGCCACTCCCCCGCCGAAGCCTCGTAAGCCTTCTGAAGAGCGTGGGGCTTGCCCAGCCAACCCGGCGGCAGCGCGGTCACATGTACGACTCGAAATCGAGCCTGCTCCCCTCCCGTGTAGCCGCCGGGCTTCAGCCCGGCGAGCCTGACCTCCGCGTCACCGCGATCATCCGAAGAGTTGTAGTGGCCGGTCTTCAGACCGGTCAACGCAAACTCATCCAAAATCCGCCCGGTGGCATCAGCCGAGCGATCGTCAACTGCAATAATCTCCAGGTTGGGATAGTCAATGGTCGCGAGTGTAGCCAACGCCGCAGGCAGTTTTTCTTCCTCATCGCGAGCCGCAAATAGCAACGAAATCCGAGGGCACTCCTCATCGGCCAAAGGCGCAAAATCTCTAAGCCAAGGCAAGCGCACCAATCCCCAAGCCACGCGCAACCCGTGAAACACCCAAAAAAAGGCAACAACCCCAAAAAACGAAAGCCAAAACCAATGCATGTAGTTTTCTCGGGTAAATAGCATGGAGAGGTAGAGGTGGTCTGTAGGGGCGGGGCTTGCCCCGCCCGGCCGGTGCGTCTTGTCGCCATCGCAACCGCAAGGCAAACGGTCACGCGTCCCTGCGGCAAATTGGTATCCAACACCGCCGTCAGGTTATCCTAGCATGAGATGCAGGGCACGCTCGCGATCGTTGGCGCAGGACGTGTAGGTCGCGCATTAGGGTTTCGAATGCGCGAGTTGGGCTGGAGAATCGGCGCGGTCGTCACGCGAAATCAGTCGAGCGCGAGGCGTGCCGCTCGTTTCATCGGCGCGGGCACGGCTCTCGTCGGCTTGTCACGGCGCGTTCTGGCCTCGACTTGCATCCTGATCGCTACGCCCGATGGCGCGATTGAGGAAATAGCCAACGAACTCGCTCGGATTGGCGGCCAGGATCTGCAAGGGCAAGTTGTGCTGCACACCAGCGGCGCAATGGATTCCAGCGTGCTCCACGCCGCGCGCTCCTGCGGCGCCTCGGTCGGCTCCATGCATCCGCTGCAAACCTTCAACGGCGTCACCGTGCCGCCGCTGGAAGGCAAAGTTTTTGCCATTGAGGGCGACCCCATGGCCGTGCGCACCGCAAGAAAAATCGCCAGGGCTCTCGGCGCGGCTCCTTCGCAGATTGATGCGCGCAACAAGCCGCTGTATCACGCGGCAGGCGCGCTCGCCGCGGGTCACACTCTGGTCGTGGTGGAAGCCGCTATTCAGTTGCTCATGTCCCTGGGCATGAAGCGCACCGAAGCCATGCGCGCCCTGCTGCCCATGACGAAACAGGTGTTGCAGAATTACGAGCGCCTTGGCCCGCGTGCCGCATGGACCGGGCCGCTCGCGCGCGGCGACTACGAAGTCGTCGCCAAACATTTGAATGTATTGCAGCAATACTCGCAGGAATACCGCGACGCCTACGACGCGTTGAATCGCTTGGCCGAGCGTGTTCTAACGCCTGACGCCGCGAACGACTCGTCATCCGTGGCGCCAGTTGGAGAAAACAAGAAAGCAAAAGCGCAGTACACAGGGGGCAAAGATTGAATCGACATAGCATCGCAATGGAGTACTCAACTCTGTCGAACGGGTTGAAAGTGGTCATCGTGCCGGACACTTCCGCGCCGGTGGTAACCGTCGGCGTCTACTACAAAATCGGTTTTCGCCTCGAGCCGCAAGGTCGCAGCGGTTTCGCGCACCTGTTCGAGCACATGATGTTTCAGGGTTCCGCGAATGCTCCCAAGATGCAGCACATCAAACTGATCAACTCGAGCGGCGGCCTGCTGAATGGCTCCACGCACTACGATGTAACGAACTACTACGAGGCCGTGCCCTCCAACGCACTCGACCGCGTTTTGTGGTTGGAAGCAGACCGCATGCGTGCGCTCCAGGTAGACGACGAAAACTTGCGCAACCAGCGCGATGTCGTGAAAGAGGAAGTGCGCGTCAACGTGATGAACCAGCCCTATGGCGGGTTCCCGTGGCTCGATCTGCCGCCGGTGGCCTTTCGCAACTGGGCCAACGCCCACAATTTCTACGGCGATTTCGCTGATCTCGACGCCGCTGATCTAGCTGACGTTCAAGCGTTCTTCAAGGCCTACTACGTGCCAAACAATGCCGTTCTCCTGGTGCTCGGCGACGTGAAAGCGGACGAAGGCATGGCCTTGGCGCAAAAATACTTCGGCGACATTCCTGCCGGCGCGCCACCGCCATTTGCAGACCCTCGCGAGCCGGAACAAAAAGAAGAACGCCGCGGAGAAGTGGAAGAAAAATTCGGCACGCTTCCGGCCATGGCCATCGGCTATAACATTCCGGAACGCCGCACTACCGATTGGTGCGCGATGGCGCTCCTCGATCAGGCCCTGCACGGTGGCCGCGCGGGCCGCATGCATCGTGAGCTGGTTCTCGAAAAGCAGATCGCGGTCGAAGCCGATGGAGGCATCGACGATATTTTCGGCTACAACGGTCCGACGCAGATGGTGACGCGCATCCTGCACAAGCCCGAATATTCCGCCGAGAAGACGCTGGCCGCCTTCGATGCCGTGATTCGCGAGATTCAAGAGCACGGGATCAGCGAAGACGAACTCGAACAGCTCAAAGTAAAGTGGCGCTCCGACTATTACTCCACGCTCGAAGGTGGGCGCGGCGGCATGCCGCGTTACGGTCTGATGCACCTGCTCGCCTGCTTCACGCTGTTCGACAACCAGCCGCAACTCGTGAACTCGATTCTCGACGGCTTCCTCGCCGTAAAGCGCGAGGAAATTCAAGCGGTGGCTAAAAAATATCTGCATGCAACGAACCGCGCGGTGGTCTTCCGCACCCCCGTAAAGGCCGCCGCAAAGGAGGCCGCATAGTGGCCACTCGAACCGCCCAATTGCCCACGGAAGCGCCGGCATTGTCGCCGGAACGGCCGGTAAGCTGGCCGAAGCGAACCAAAGCGCGCTTGTCGAATGGCCTGCAAGTGATTCTCGCGGAATCGCACGCCATTCCGAAATTTCACGGCCAACTCTCTTTTCGTTCCGGCAACGCCGCGGTGGTCGACCGCGGACCCGGCCTCGCGGAAATGACTGCAACGGTCGTCCGCACCGGAACGACGCGGCGCGTAAGCCGTCAGATCGAAGAAGACCTTCGCCGCATTGGCGCCGATCTTTCCTCCAGTGCCGGGGCGGACACCACCGGGATCGGTTTCGCTGGCCTGTCGGAACTGGCTGAGCCTCTGCTCGGCCTCGTCAATGAATTGGCGCGCGAAGCTGCCTTCCCGGAGCCGGAGTTCGAGCGCGAGCGCCGGCAAAAACTCGAAGAAGTGAAACTCGATCGGACGCAACCCGGTTTTCTCGCCAGTGAGCGCCTGCGCAAGGTATTGTTTGGGGCGCATCCGTACGCGACCGCCGCTCCGACCGAAGCGCAAGTGGCCGCCTACAAGCGCTCCGATCTCACGCAGGTCTATCGCGAGTTTTACACGCCGGAAAACGCGCTTTTGGTCATGGTCGGCGACTTCGACACCGCAACGATGTTGAAGTCCATCGAAAAAGCGTTTGACGGGTGGACCGGCAAGAAGCCCGCTGCCAACGCCGTTCCCCAGCCCGCCCAACCCAAGGGGCGGCGTGTGTCCCTCGTACATGTTCCCGGAGCGGTGCAAACGCAAATCCTCGCCGGGTGTCACGCGATCACGCGCAAACATGCGGACTGGGTCAAGCTGGGACTCACCAATAGCCTTTACGGTGGTGCCTTCAATTCACGCCTGGTGATGAACATTCGCGAAGACAAGGGCTACACCTACAGTCCGCGCAGCGGAGTCAATGCGTTTCGCCAGCATGGTTATTTCTCCGTCTCGGCGGCGGTGCGCAACGATGTCGTCGCCGCGTCGCTGACCGAAATCTTCTACGAACTCGACAAGTTGAGGTCGCTGCCCGTGCCGGAGCCGGAGCTTGCCGACGCACGAAACTATCTCAGCGGCATCTTCTCCATGGGCCTGGCCACGCAGGACGGATTGCTCACCCAACTCGCCACGGTCGCGCTCAACGACTTGCCCGACGATTACCTGGAGACGTATCGCGAAAAGGTTCGCGCGCTGACGCCATCCGATTTGCTCGCCACCGCCCGCAAGTATTTCGACTCCGCCAACATGCAGATCGTAGTCGTCGGCGACCGGACCAAGGTCGAAGACCAAGCTAAACTCTTCGGCGACCTCGAAATCTACGACGCCCAGGGCAACCAGCTCTGAGGCTCGCCGGGTTGCGTACTTGTACCTTTGGAGCTCGCGGTGGCGCGCCCTGTTTTATTTGGTTCGGGCTCTTCAGTCGATGTTATTGATTAAATAACATAACTGTGATACTAAATGCGGCTATGAAAGCGCCGCTTGTTCCGAACATAATCCTCTCTCGCGCCATCTTCCTGTCTTGGCTCTTGGCCTCCGCGCTTTTGCTTACAGAGGATATCTACGCTGCTACCAAGAAGCCGCCAATTCAGCCGATCAATATCAATGCGGCGACGTCGGAACAGTTGCAGCTGGTTCCCGGTATCGGGCCGGCTACGGCCGACAAAATCTTGCAGATGCGCAAGTCGTACGGCCCTTTCAAAAGCGTTGACGATTTGCTAGCGATCCGCGGCATCGGCAAGAAGCGCCTTGATAAAATGCGTAAGTATTTGATCGCCGGACGGCCCGCCACGGCGTCGAAACCCGGCGCAGCGAGCAAGTCCACCGGAACCCCGGCGGGCACCAATCCAGCCAGTTGCAAGGGATGCGCAAAGGCGGTGCCACCTGCGAGGGAGACTTCACTTCCCGCGAAATCCTTACTGAAAGCAGTTCCAACGTCCGAGAAACCTGCCGATACTCCTGCCGCTCCTGAAACCGACGAAGAACCGCAGTGAACGTTGGTGGGCATGGTTAGAGCACTTGGTGGGTTGGCTTGGAGGCTTCGATGCGCAAGGGGACTTGGTCGGCGATGCGGATGCCGTAGCCTTCCAGGGCTACTACTTTTTTCGGGTGATTGGTCAGGACGCGAATGTCTTTCAGGCCCAGATCGATGAGGATTTGCGCGCCTATGCCGCTCTCGTGCTGGACCATGCGCTGGCGAGCGGGTTCGCGATCGAGCTGGCCGCGCTTGTGGAAATGGATTTGGGGCAGGGAGCCGGGAGCTTCGGGCGTTTCGATGCCGAAGCCGCGGCCGGTGTGGTGGAGATAGAGAAATACGCCGCGGTCTTCTTTGGCGATGGCGGTCATGGAGCGCGAGACTAGCTCCGAGCAATCGCAGGTGATGGAGCCGAATACGTCGCCGGTCAGGCAGTGGGAATGTACGCGGACCAGGGCCGGAGTTGGCCCTTCGAGGTCGCCGCGGACTAGAGCGACGTGTTGGTCGTGGTCCACGTCGCTGGAGTAGGCGATCATGCGGAAATCGCCGAAACGTGTGGGTAGAACGGCTTCGGCGACGCGGCGGACGTATCGTTCGTGCTGCATGCGATAGCGGATCAGATCGGCCACCGTGAGCATTTTCAGATCGTGCTGGCGGCAAAATTCGTGGAGTTGCGGGATGCGCGACATCGTGCCGTCTTCGTTCATGATCTCGCAGATGACGGCAGAGGCGTTCAGCCCGGCGATGCGCGCGAGGTCGACGCTGGCTTCGGTTTGGCCTGCGCGGACGAGCACGCCACCGTTGCGGGCGCGCAGTGGAAAGATGTGGCCTGGGCGAGCGAGATCCTGCGGGCGAGTCTTTGGATCGATGGCGGTGAGGATGGTGATGGCGCGGTCGGAGGCGCTGATGCCCGTGGTGACGCCGAGGCGGCCGTCGATGGCTTCGGTGAACGCTGTGCCGTGGACCGAGGTGTTGATCGGGGACATGAGCGGAAGGTGGAGCTCGTCGCAGCGGTCTTCGGTAAGCGGCAGGCAGATCAGGCCACGGGCGTACTTAGCCATGAAGTTGATGGCTTCCGGCGTAATTTTTTCGGCGGCCAGGGTAAGGTCGCCCTCGTTTTCGCGGTCTTCGTCGTCGACGAGGACGATCATGCGCCCCTGGCGGATTTCTTCAACGGCTTCTTCGACGGTGGCGAATTTCGATGTCGGTTCGGTCATGGCTGCTCCGCGTACTTGCTGCGATGGCGGTGAAGTCAGGGATTAGGATGATTTTAGAGCTATTGCGTTGCCTGCGTCGAGATTCATCGCTGGTTGGGTCAGTGATCGTCGATCGCTTGGTTAACAGTTGCCCCCCTCCCCCCGCCTTTTTTCGTAAGTGCAGATTCTAAAGGACTTTAAGTTCAATGAATTTGTAAGTGCGGATTCTAAAAGAGTTATGGCCGCATTTTTTGTAAGTGCGGATTCTAAAGGCGTTAGCGAATAATGGGGCCTCAACGGCAGGGGATTTGAGCGGCGAAGAAGGGTTTTACGAGGGCCAGATTGCATGAGAGATAGTAGCACAGACCGGCTCGGTTGTCAACTAACAAGATATGATAACCATATATGTATCCGCTACAGGTTGGTAGGGAGATGCGCGTCAAGCAGGCGTTCGTGGAAGTAGCGCGATGAAGGACTCGTTCTAGGGGTGACCGTCATCCTGGAGGCGGTGATCGAAATAGGATTTCCAATCGTTGGGTAGGGAGGGGAGGTCGAAGAGTTTGTGGACCGATGCGGAGTCGGCAGAGGTCCATTGCTTGGCGAGGTATAGTTCGAGGAAGGCGGCGATGGTGATGCCGGTGGCGTCGCTGGTTAACGGCTTGATTTCGTTGTTGGCGGCGACTTGGCCTTCTTTGGTTACGGCGAAATAGAAACCGGTGCGGCGGCTGGCCAGGAATTTTTTTACCATGTCGTCGGCTTCGAAGCGGATGCCTAGTTTGTAGCAGGGCAGTCGAGGTTGCGTGACGGTGAATTCGGCGGAGCCGATGGCGAAGCGGTCGCCGATGTGGACTTCGGTTTCTAGCAGGCCTTCGGTTGTGAAATTCTCTCCGAAAATTCCTGGGGATAGGTCGCGGCCTGGGAGTTTTTCCCTCCAGTAGGCGTAGTGTTCGACTGGGTAGACGTAGACGGCTTTGTATTCGCCGCCGTGGACGGTGAGGTCTGCTTGGCGGTCGCCGTCGAGATCGAGTTTGCGTGCGGTTACTTCGCCCTGGACAGGAGATTTGTAGATGCCGGTGGTTACGGTTTGGCCGTGCCAGACGACATCGCGGGGGAGGCCTACGTTGAGGGAGATAATTCGCATTTCGGGATTGGATGCGTGGGTTGGATTTACGATGCTGCCGAGATTTGAGGAAGGTACCAAAGACTAAGATCAGAAAATGCTTAACACAGAGGGCACTGAGGTCGGAGCACAGAGGGCACCGAGACTTGGTTGCTCAGGCGGAACAAGGTTGCTGGATGGCGCACCCTTCAAGGCTCGGGTAAAGGACGTGCGGAAGTGATCGGGCGCCGTTGGATTGCGCACTGACGGGCTAAGAGCGGAAATTGCGTGTCAATACGCATCGGGCGGGCGGGGCAAGCCTCGCCCCTACAGAGTAATGGGGACCGGAGGAATGGGGGACGGAGGATTTTGGGGTCAATCTTGGGTCGACAGGGCGAGTCGGCGGAGGCCTTCGGCGAACATTTCTGTGTTTACGCCCATGCCTATGCGGAAGTGGCCGGGCATATCGAAGAAGTGGCCGGGAACTACGGAGGTGTCTTGTTGCTCGCGTAGGCGGGTGATGAAAGCGTCCACGTTGCCGTTTTTCAGGCGGGGGAATGTGGTGGTGCCGAAGTCGGTGCTGACGGCGGCGAAGGATTGGTCTTGGTCGGAGGCGAAGAAAGTGGAGAGTAGGGCGCGGTCGGCTTGGACGATGGCGCGGGCGCGGGCGCGAATTTTGTCGAGATTTTGGAAGGCGATTACGCTTAGGAGTTCGGCGGGGTGGGGTGGGACTGCGCCGAACAGATCGTTGAGGCGGTACATGGCGCGGGCATGGTCGGGTTGGGCGAGGATCCATCCGCAGCGGAGGCCGCTGAGGCCGTAGACTTTTGTGAGGCTACTGGTTACCACGAATTCTTTTCCCAAGTGGAAGGATGTGTGGGGCGTGTTTTCGTAGACAGCGTCGAGGTAGACCTCGTCGACGAGAACGCGGGCGCCGATGCTGCGGGCGATGTCGCCGACTTCGCGGAGGGTGGATTCGGGGCTGAGCACGCTGGTGGGATTGTGGAGATTGGTTACCACGATTAATTTCGTTTTGGGAGTTATGGCGCGGCGGATTTCGGCGGGGTCCAGGGCAAAATTGTTTTCTTCGCGGCGCGGGAAGCGCTTTACCTGGGCTTGCACGTATTGGGCTGTTGAGACCAGCAGTTCGTAGGCTGGTTGCTCGATCAGGACTTCGTCGCCGGGCTCGATTAGCGCGGCCATGGCTAAGTGATTGGCCATAGAGGTGCCCGCCGCGGCTACTACGTTGTCGGGGTCTACGCCGGCCTTTTTTGCTATCGCTTGTTGTAGCGGGGCGTAGCCGTAGGTGTGGTCGCCGTTGATTTCGAGTTGGTCGATGGTGACGGGGAGTTCGCTTAGCGGGTAGGCGGCTACGCCGCTGGTGGCCAGGTTGAAGCGGGCTTTGCTTTGGAGCTTGGCCCAATGCATGTAGTCGGATTGTTTTTGTCTCATGTGGTGGCGATTTTGAGCTCGGCGCGAAACGGCTTCGTGCCCTGCGACAAGTGCGAGGAGAGAGAAGCTTTCCTCAGGGGCTGAAGCCCCTGCCTCCTAAAAGAAAAAAACCGCTGTTCAGTTGTAGCGCGGCTGGGCGGGGCAAGCCCCGCCCCTACAAATTCCAAATCACTACGCCGATCCCCTTCAACAAATCACTTCGCGGCTTCGGGAACGCGTGGTGCTTTGCGGCTCCAGTATAAATATACGGGAATTCCGGCGGCTAGAATTACGAAGCCGAAGGCGCTGTTCGCGGGGTAGGTCCAGATTGTGCTGGCTACGATTGCTGCGCAGGCTAAGACGAATAGGCCTGTTGTGTACGGATGGCCTGGGACTCGATAGATCGCGGCGTTGCGCGACGAGCCGGCAGGGATGCCGGCGCTACCAGTGCTCGCATCGCGGCGGCGGAAGATGAAGAGGGAGGCGGCGGTCAGGGCGAAGGAGATGAAGTCGATGGAGACTACGTAGTTGAGGATTTGTTCATAGCGGCCGGAGAGGGCGATGATGGTCGCGGCTACGCCCTGGATTAGGATCGCTACAACCGGTGCGCCTGTGCGGGGATGGAGCCAGCCTACGCTTTGGAAGAAGAGGCCGTCGCGGGCCATGGCGTAGTAGACGCGTGGGGCGGTGAGGATGCCCTGGCTTAGGAAACCTAGCGTGGAGATCGCGATGCCTACGGCGATCCATTGGGCGCCGCGTTCGCCTAGCGCGGCGCGCATTACGGCGCTGGCTGGGGTGTGCGTGGCGGCTAGTCCGGCGGGTCCCAGGACGCGGAGGCAGACGAAATTTACGGAGAGGTAGAGGGCGACTACTCCAAGCACTCCTGCGATCAGGCCGCGAGAGAGTTCGCGGCTTGGGTCGCGCATTTCGCCGGCTACGAAGGTGGCGGTTTGCCAGCCGCCGTAGGCGAAGGCGATGGGGATCATCGCGGCGCCGATGGCGCCGGCCAGGCCGAAGGAGATAGGGCGATCGAGTAGCGGCAGAGGATGGACTGCTCCACCGCCTAGCGAGAGGCCAAGAACAACCATCGCTACGATCGCGGCAGCTTTCAGGAGCATGAGCAGGCTCTGCACGTTGCTGCCTGCGCGGGCGCCTAGGCAGTTGATGGCGGTCAGGCCGAGGAGGGCTGCGGCGGCGATTGGGCCATCGCCGACTGATGAGCCGCTGATCTCGCGAAAATATTTGGCGAAAGTTACGGCGACCGCGGCCATGCCGCCGGTTTGCGTGACCAGGAGCAGGACCCAGCCGTAGAGGAAGGCGACGCTGGGATGGTAGGCCTCGCGGAGGTAGAGATACTGGCCGCCGGCGCTGGGCATGCGCGTGGCTAGCTCGGCCCAGATGAATGCGCCTAGGAGAGCCAGGATGCCGCCCAGGATCCAGATTCCCAGGATCAGGAACGGTGTGTGGACGTGGAGGGCTACTACGTAGGGATTGATGAAGATGCCGGAGCCTACGATGCCGCCCATGACGATCATGGTGGCGTCGAAGAGGTTGAGGCGGCGGGGTAGGGCGGGGGTGGTCACTCGCGGGGACAAAATACACTAGAGAAGTCGACAGTCGACAGTTGAAAGTTGAAAGCGGGGAGCGGCGAGCCGATTTCGAGCGATGCGACACGCATATCTGGGCCCAGGCTTTGAGCGGTTCGCCGGGCTGAAGCCCGGCGCCTACATAGAATCATCGGCGTGCAGTCTTGCAGATTTTCGCGTTGCGTGTGGGGTGCTGTTAGTCTTGATGTGGGTCTAGTGGAAGCACCGAAGTGGATTTCACCACGGAGTCCGCAGAGGCCGCGGAGTTAAGAAAGCGGGGGCACCGGGCGTGCCTGCCTCTGCGGTTTGCGTCACGTTACGAGTTTTCTTGAGAGGGCGGGGAATTGCCACCGATACTTAGCGCGCAGGGGTTATCGAAGAAGTATGGGGTTGGTCCCTTGTTCCGGAATATTTCGTTTACCGTTTCGGAGGGGGAGCGGATCGGGATTATTGGGCCGAATGGGGCGGGGAAGTCTACGCTTTTGGAGATTTTGCAAGGTCGCGTAAATCCGGATACTGGGGACGTGGCGATTCGCAAGGGGACGCGGGTTGGGACGGTGTTGCAGATTTCGGAGTTTGGCGAGGGGGAGACGATTCGGTCAGTGATCGACGCGGCTTTGGATCGGGCTCATGTGACCGAGGGGGAGAGGCTTACACGGATCGCGGAAATTTTGGGGCGGGCACAATTTACGGACCTGGATGCTGCTGCGGCAAAGTTGTCGGGTGGCTGGCGGAAGCGATTGGCGATTGTCGAGGCTTTGGTGCAGGCGCCGGATATTTTGCTTTTGGATGAGCCTACCAATCATTTGGATCTCGCGGGGATCAAGTGGCTGGAATCGGTTTTACAGAATGGGGCGTTTGCCTGCGTGGTGGTTAGTCACGACCGGTATTTTTTGGAGAATGTGGCGAATGAAGTTGTGGAGTTGAATCCGGCTTATGAGGATGGGTCGCTGCGGGTTTCGGGGAATTACAGCACGTTTCTGGAGAAGAAAGAGGAGTATCTGCATGCGCAGCGGAACCGGCAGGAGGCGCTGGAAAATCGTGTGCATATCGAGATTGATTGGTTGCGGCGGGGGCCTAAGGCGCGAACGACAAAGTCGAAGGCGCGGATCGATAATGCGCACGAGATGATTGGCGAATTGGCGGCCATGAAATCGCGGACGCAGATTACCAGCGCGAAGATTGATTTTTCGGCCTCGGAGCGGCAGACGAAACAGCTGATTACTTTGGACGGCGTGCGCTACGAAATTGGCGACCGGACTTTGTTTGAGGATATTCATTTTATTGTTACTTCGGGGATGCGTGTTGGGCTGGTTGGTCCGAATGGCAGCGGGAAGACGACTTTGTTGCGGCTGCTGCGCGGAGATATCAAGCCTGCTGGCGGAAAGATGCGGCAGGCGGATTCGTTGCGGATTGTTTATTTCGATCAGAATCGGGAGCTTGATCCGGATGTTACTTTGCGGCGGGCCTTGGCTCCGGACAGCGATTCGGTGATTTATCAGGGTAACGTGATTCATGTCGGAGGGTGGGCGGCGCGATTTTTGTTTACGGCGGAGCAGTTGAATCAGAAGGTGGGGCGATTGTCGGGGGGAGAGCGAGCGCGGGTTTTGATTGCGCAGTTGATGCTGCAGCGCGCGGATGTGTTGCTGTTGGACGAGCCGACCAACGATCTGGATATTCCTACTTTGGAGATTTTGGAGGAAAGTTTGCTGGAGTATCGCGGGGCCTTGGTGCTGGTGACGCATGACCGGTACATGCTGGATCGCGTGTCTACCGTCGTGCTGGGCCTGGATGGGTTGGGTGGGGCGGAGCGGTTTGCGGATTATCAGCAGTGGGAGGAGTGGCAGAGGTCGCAGAAGGCCGCGGGGAAGAGTAATGCTTCGGTGGAGACGCAGAGTCCTCGTGCGGGTGTGAATGGCGGGGCTGCTGTTGCAGCGCGGGCTTCGCTTACGAAGAGGAAATTGTCTTACAAAGAGAATCGGGAGTTGGAGACCATTGAGCAGCGGGTGGCGGATGCGGAGAAGGAGATGCAGTTCAAGCATGATGCTTTGCTGGACCCGGCGATCATGAGCGATGGGGCGCGGTTGCATGCGGCGTCTTTAGAATTGGAAGCGGCGCAGAGGGCGATTGATGAGTTGTATGCGCGGTGGGTGGAGTTGGAGCAGAAGTTGAAGTGAGACTTCGCGCAGGGCGGGGAAGAAAAACCAATGAGGCTGCGCAGATTGGGCCGGGCAGGCTGGGGCGCAGCATTGCTGCTCCCCTACAAACGCGCGCACCCCAGTTCACGATTGTTAAAACTTCTGTAGGCGACGAACCCTTCTTGGTGAAGATGCATCCTAGATGCCGGAGGGTACCATCATGGATAAACTCGCGATTTGGGTGATGCTGGAAGCAAAGCCCGGGAAAGAAAAAGAAGTCGAGGAGTTTCTGAAGTCAGCGCAGCCTTTAGCGGAGCGCGAAGCCGGAACGACATCGTGGTACGCGTTAAAGCTCGGACCCTCAAAGTTCGGGATATTCGACACATTTAAGGATGAGGCGGGGCGAAACGCGCACCTGAATGGCGAGATCGCCAAGGCGTTGTTTGCCAAGGCCGCCGAGCTGTTTTCGAAAGAGCCGGAGGTTCACAAGCCGGAAATTCTGGCGGAGAAGGCGCCTGGGAGTTCGGCTTCCACGCGGGGCGCCGTTGCTCATTCGTAACTCTATTTAACCGACGTACGGGTTGAAGCTAAATCAATCGGGCATGAGTTGGCGGACGAGTTCGGGAGAGTCGATCTTCCAGTCATCGGCCAGGATGTGGGCTTTGCGCAGGATCATTTCTGTGCGCGGGTCGAGGTCGATCGGAACTGCGCCCAGATCGAGCGGGACGGCGTCCAGGAGTTTCTGCGGAATCTTTAGCCAACGCGTGACGGTGTCGGTCTCGAAAAGCGCGCCGCCCCAGACCAGTTGAATCCGGTAGGTGCCCAACTGTCCGCGAATTTCGAGCGAGCCCTTGGCGAGCTTGCAGCGGTCGGCGATGGCGGTGTGTGGGAGGACGCGCGAAAGCATCTCGGAGCGCAGGGTGGTCACCACCGAGAAGTCTCGGGCGTCCAGGCGGCGGGCAAAGACGCCGGTGCCGCGGTCGCCCTGGTCGGACCAGGTTTCGTCGTCACCGACAGCGCAGACAGTGGTGAAGAGGTCGACGTCTCGCATGATTTCGGAGTAGACGATGGCGGGGACTTCGTCTATGGGGATTTCGTGGCGCTCGCGATAGAAACGAACCTGGTCGGAGCCGATGAAAATATTTATTCCGGCGCCGGATTGTTCGGCGGCCGAGGCTCTTCGCAACGCAGCGGCGCGGTCTGGCGGGAGATCGACGTAGAACTCAGCGTGCATGTTCCAGTGGTCGAGATTTTTACTGGGAACGTTGGCGCCGTCGAAACCCGAGCCCATCAGCTGGTAGCTCCAGCCGCGAGCGCGGCAAAGGCTGGCGAATTGGTGCTGGCGAAGTAACGCGCCTGCGAAACGATTCGAATAGAGACGGCTCTCTCGCTCGTCGTCGGTGACCTGATAAAACTCGCGGAAGGCTTGGCGAAACGGCTGCCGAATACCCGACGTAAAAACGCGAGAGCGCCATCGCTGTACTTCACTGGCGCTGTAGGAAAGCGGATGCCAAAGGCGCACGTTGATTGCGCGTGCAAGGTTCACCAGCTTGCCGCCGGAATCGCGCACGCCACTCTCGGTCCAGATTCCCGCGCGCTCCCAGCCTTGGGTGTCGCTGAAAACCCAGATCAGCTTGCGGCCCAAGAATCCTAACAGCGGATGGTCCACAAAATAGCGCCGCCAATGCGCTAGAGGAACGTCGCGGGGGGCGAGGAAGGAAGACTCCACGCGGGCGCGTTGCGAATAATAGGACTGCTCGATCTCTTTCGCGAGCAAGGCAATCAAGCGAACCTTTTTCGGAAATGCCTTCCGGATGTGCGCGGGGACCGACTTGACGAGCTTTCCGGCGGCGTTGTGCCAGGTGGTTACAACGCGGCCGTCTTCACACAGACGCACCGCAGCGAGGGAGTCGCCGATCTTTGTCTCTACGATACCCTGGGGGTCCAGCGGATATCGCGGGACGGAGAAGTCTTCCAACTCGCCGACGGTCATGCCGTTGCGTTCGGCAGCGAGATGCAGCGATTTTTCGATCAGGCGGCGGGCCGTCGAATATTTGACCTTCGCGCGCAGGCGGGTCAATTGCGGCACGGCTTCGTTGCACTGCATGGCGCCGAGGGCTTGAATGCACGCGAAGCCGACTTTCTGTGATACCGCGCCGAGCAACGGCACTTTGCGGAGGCAGGCCAAGCCGAAGTCGCCGATCGCGACTGCCGACTCTGTTGTGTCGCCGAGGCTGACGCAGAGGACGACCCCTTTTTGATAGGGGGAATCTTCGATGGGTGATCGCGCTTCCGGCAGTTGCCCGGGCGTCGGCCCAAGCTTGAGCCAGCGGAGCATGGTCGCGAGAGCTTCGCGTTCCCCGAGCGCGCTGATCAGGTCGCGGGATCTTTGCGTCCACTTCTGGCCGGGCGCGGTTTGCTCCGCGGCGTGGCAATGCTCCAGCAAGCCCAGCCAGCCTGACCGGGTGATGTCGTCCATGCGGGTGATTTCGTCAAAGACAATCTGTGACCACGGGCCGCGGCCGGGAGGAAGCTGTTCATCTCCCGCGACGTACATCAACGCACCAACCAGGTCTCTGGTGTTGCGCTGGCGCTTGTCGATTTTGCCGGTCGCGCTGGGTGCGAGCAGTAGATGTAGTTTGCGGAGTTCGGCTCTGGCAGGCGGGGTGATCTGGTCGGGTGTAAGCAGGGCGAGAAATTGGTCGAAAGGGAAGAAGAAGCGAGTGGAAGAATCGCACCGGAGTTCCCTTAGCAGATGCTCAATCAAGTCCGAAGGGAGTGGTTTAGGCAGCGCTTCCAGAGAGATTCGAATGGCATCCAGCAACGTATGGATAATCCGAAAATTGCGTGGAAGTCGATAGTTTTCGCGAATCCATTCGGGGGCACGAGCGAGAAAAGCGACGTGGATCTCGGGTGTGGCGAGATGCATTGCTCTGAGCCCCTCATTTTGCTCCTTCCAAGCGTTCAAGACACGCAGGAGTTCAGCAACGTTATTGAAGCCGTTGGGGCGATCGGCGCTGGTAGCGCGAATGAGCTCGTAGATTGCAAGCGCACGCTGTTCTGCGTTGGGCATAGCTTGAGTATAAGGCGCGGGAAACGGCGTGAAAAACGTGTGCCGCAATGGCTATCGGTGTTTAGGCACAGGAGAGTAGGCAAAGAAGAAGGGCGATCCGGATGACCGAACCGCCCTCTTTTCGGCGCGACGGGCTAAAGCCCGTCGCCTACATTGTTGTTGCCGTTTAGTACATGCCGCCCATGCCGCCTGGGCCGCCGGGGCCGCCTGCTGCTGCGGCGCCCTTCTTGTCGTCTTCCTTCACTTCAGCGATTAGGGCTTCGGTCGTCAGCATTAGGCCTGCGATCGAGGCTGCGTTCTGGAGTGCTAGACGGGTGACTTTGGCTGGATCGATGACGCCGGCCTTGACCATGTCGCCGTATTCACCGGTTTCCGCGTTGAAGCCGAAGTTGTCGTCCTTCGATTCGCGGATTTTCCCGATGACAACGGCGCCTTCGTGACCAGCGTTGAGGGCGATCTGACGGGCTGGCTCTTCGAGAGCCCGGCGAACGATGCCGACGCCGACCGCTTCGTCGTCCTGCAGCTTGAGCTTGTCGATGGCGCTGATGCAGCGCAGGAGCGCCGTACCGCCGCCCGCTACGATGCCTTCTTCGACCGCCGCGCGAGTGGCGTGCATGGCGTCCTCAACGCGAGCCTTCTTTTCCTTCAGCTCGGTTTCGGTTGCCGCGCCCACCTTGATGACCGCAACGCCGCCAACCAACTTGGCAAGGCGCTCTTGCAGCTTTTCCTTGTCGTAGTCGCTGGTGGTGTTTTCGACCTGCGCGCGAATCTGCTTAACGCGACCTTCGATGTCGGCGGACTTGCCGGCGCCTTCGATGATCGTAGTGTTGTCCTTGTCGATGGTGATCTTCTTGGCGCGGCCGAGGTCCTCAAGCTTCACGTTCTCGAGCTTGATGCCGAGGTCTTCGGTGATGGCCTTGCCGCCGGTGAGGGTGGCGATGTCTTCGAGCATCGCCTTGCGGCGATCGCCAAAGCCTGGGGCCTTGACGGCGGCGCACTGCAGCGTGCCACGGAGTTTGTTGACGACGAGGGTGGCGAGCGCTTCGCCTTCAACGTCCTCAGCGACGATCAAGAGGGGCTTGCCCATCTTGGCGGTCTGCTCGAGCAACGGGAGCAGGTCCTTCATGGAGCTGATTTTCTTCTCGTGGATGAGGATGCGAACGTCCTCGAGGATGCACTCCATGCGCTCTGGATCGGTGATGAAGTAGGGCGAGAGATAGCCGCGATCGAACTGCATGCCTTCGACGACTTCGAGGGTGGTCTCCATCGTCTTGGATTCTTCGACGGTGATCACGCCATCCTTGCCGACCTTCTTCATGGCTTCGGCGATGATGCCGCCGATCTGCTTGTCGTTGTTGGCGGAAATGGTGCCAACCTGGGCGATCATTTCGCCCTTGACGTCGCGGGAAAGCTTCTTGATTTCCGCAACGGCGACTTCTACGGCGCGCTCGATGCCACGCTTGAGAGCTGTGGGGCTGGAGCCTGCCGCAACCGTCTTGACGCCTTCGCGGAAGATCGCTTGGGCTAGGACGGTGGCGGTGGTGGTGCCGTCGCCGGCGACGTCGGACGTCTTGGAGGCGACTTCACGAACCATCTGCGCGCCCATGTTCTCGAGCGGGTTGCTGAGTTCGATTTCCTTG
>Ga0073928_10000936_pt1 | contig 60397 bp, 53 predicted proteins | sample PaiPotPPA55metaG_FD_76969 | JGI IMG/M metagenome (GOLD analysis project Ga0073928, IMG submission 76969) | Iron sulfur acid spring bacterial and archeal communities from Banff, Canada, to study Microbial Dark Matter (Phase II) - Paint Pots PPA... ... | reverse complement strand
CCGTACCGCGAAATACTGCAAGGAATTCGCATCTGCAACGACAAACGCCGAGCCAGTCAGCCTCTCAATCAGAAAAGCGCGGGCTGCATTTTCAAAAATCCGCCGGGCGGGTCGGCCGGCCGCATGATCGATGAGCTGGGCTTGAAGGGACTCAACGTGGGAGACGCGCGCATCAGTGACCGCCACGCGAATTTCTTTGTGAATGCCGGTTCGGCCTCCGCAAAAGACATGCTGACGCTGATCGCCGACGTCCGCGAACGCGTGCACAAGGCATTCGACGTGGAACTCGAGCACGAGGTGGTTGTGTGGAACGCGTAAAGGCCATGCCCCGCAACGCCGCAGCAGCGGATGCCGATTCGTACCGGCCCGACTCGCTTCACGAAGACGAGCCGCGTTATCTGCGCCGTCAAAAGCCTGTCGAAATCCGTCGCAAGAAATTCACTGGCCGCAGCGCGTCCTTCTATCGCCGCGCATTTATATTCGGTATCGCTGCGACCGTGCTGATCGGCGCCGCAGCCCTCGCCGGCGATTTTCTCTATCATTCACCGCAAGTCGCGCTGCTCAAGCCCGACCAGGTGGAGTTGACCGGCAACCACATCGTCAGCCGCGATGCTGTGCTGCAGCAGTTCGCCCGCGACCGCGGCCACAGCGTGCTCAGCATTCCGCTCGACGCGCGCCGCAGCGCCCTCGAGGAACTGTCCTGGGTCGAGACGGCCAGCGTCCAACGCATTCTTCCCAATCGCATTCGCGTCGAGATTACAGAACGCACACCAATCGCGTTCCTGCGCAATGGAACCGAACTTGCTCTCATTGATCCTCATGGTGTCATACTCGATCGGCCCCGAGGCGAAAACTATCAGTTCCCCATCATCACCGGCCTCTCCGACAACACCCCTCGGGACGAGCGCGGCAGGCGCATGCAGACGTACCAGGATTTCGTCAAAGATATTGATCTGGTGCGCGCGGGTTCTTCTGATCGCGTCAGCGAAATTGACCTCTCGAATGCAAAGGATTTGCGGGCGGTAATGACCGGCCTCGCGGCGCCAAGCGACGCCCAGGCGGTCACCATCCAATTCGGCCAAAACGATTTCGCGGGCAAATATCGCCTGGTCGTAGACAATTTTGCCCAATGGCAAGCCAGCAATGGTCGCGTGCGCACCATCGACCTGCAATATTCGCGGCAAGTGATTCTGAATACCGACTCGAGTGGCAGCGCCACGGTGGCGAAGACGAGATAAGATAAGAGTTTTCGGAGCAAGTTTGGCGAAGAAAGACAAATACGTAATCGGGTTGGATATCGGGAGCACGAAAACGTGTGTGCTGATCGCTGAAATCTCCGGCGAGCAGGTGAGATTTCTTGCTTTGGGTGCCGCGGAATCCAAGGGCCTGCGCAAAGGGTTGATCGTCAATCTAGACTCAACCGTAAGTTCCATTCGCCGCGCCGTCGAAGAAGCCGAAGGCGTCGCCAACGTTCCGGTTGAATCCGCCGTAATCGGCGTGGCCGGCAACTTCGTTCGTGGCGTGAATAGCCGCGGTGGTGTCACCCTGGGGCATCGTTCGCGCGATATCGAACGCGAAGATGTGCGCCGCGCCATCGACGCGGCGCGCAACATCACTCTCCCCGAGGATCGCGAAGTCCTCCACGTCCTCCCGCATGAATTTCTGGTGGACGCGCAACAAGGTATTCGCGACCCGGTCGGGATGATCGGCCAGCGATTGGAAGCCAACGTCCATGTCGTCACGTCATCCGGCTCGGCAACGCAGAACCTGGTCACCGCGGCAAACCGCGCAGGCATCTTGATCAGCGACACGGTGCTCGAACCTCTAGCAGCTGCGGAATCCTGCCTGACACAGGATGAGCGCGACTTAGGCGTCTGTCTGCTGGATATCGGCGGTGGCACCACCGAACTGATCATCTACGGCGGTGGCGTGGTCCGCCACACCAGCGCCGTCGCCGTTGGTGGCGACCATTTTACGAATGACCTCGCGGTTGGCCTGCGTACGCCCATTCCCGAAGCCGAGCGCATCAAGCGGCATCACGGATACGCTGCCACCTCGCAGCTCACCGAAGACGGCGCCATCGAAATCGCGAGTGTCGGCGACCGCCCCCCTCGCATGATCTTTGCCCGTATGCTGACGGAAATCATCGAACCAAGAGCCAATGAACTGCTCGCATTGATTCGAGACGATTTGCAGCGCGCTGGCCTGGACAAGCAGATTCCCGCTGGCTTCGTGCTGGCCGGCGGCGGCGCAAAACTCCACGGCCTGCTGGAGCTCGCCGAACAAACTTTCCATCTTCCGGTGCGCATGGCCGAGCCCAAGGGCCTGGCGGACATGCCGGAGCAGGTGGCCCAGCCCGAATATGCAACGGTCGTAGGTTTGGTGCTGTACGGCGCGAAAGCCCGGCGGTCTGCGCCGCAGCGCGGGGGCAATCTGGTATCTAAATTGAAGTCCATGTTCGCGGGCGCATCGTAACCCACCCGAGCGGCGCATTATTTGACCGCCAAGCGAGGCCCGCGAAACTGGAGAAGGCTGAGGAACGCATGACCATGAAAGACACCGCAATTCGGATGAGCTTCAGCGAAGAGCTGTCGCCGGCAAAAATCAAAGTAATCGGAGTGGGCGGCGGCGGCTGCAACGCCGTCAACCGCATGATTCGGGCAAAGGTCGAAGGCGTCGAGTTCATCACCGCCAACACCGACCTGCAGGCACTGAAACTTTCGCAAGCGCCGGTAAAGATTCAGCTCGGCGCGAAGCTTACCAAGGGCCTCGGCGCCGGCGCCAATCCAGAGGTCGGCCGCAAAGCCGCGCTCGAAGACACCGAGAAAATTATCGAGGCGCTCGAAGGGTCGGACATGATCTTCATCACCGCGGGTCTCGGCGGTGGCACCGGCAGTGGCGCCGCGCCCGTGGTCGCCTCTCTTGCCAGCGAACTCGGCGCGTTGAGTGTCGCCGTCGTCACTAAGCCCTTCGCCTTCGAAGGCAAGCGCCGCATGCTCCAAGCCGAGCAAGCCCTGCAGGAACTGATCGGCGCGGTAGATACCGTAATTGTCATCCCCAACGAACGCCTTCTCGAAACCGTCGAGCGCGGCACCAGCTTCTTCGACGCCTTCCGCATTGCCGACGACATCTTGCGCCAGGCCGTCCAGGGCATCTCGGACATCATCACCGTCCCCGGCATCATCAATCGCGACTTCGCCGACGTGAAAGCGATCATGCATGGTCAAGGCTACGCGGTCATGGGCACGGCCGTCGGCACCGGTACCAGCCGCGCCGTGGACGCCGCCAATCGCGCCATCGCCAGCCCGCTCCTCGAAGACAATTCCATTCAAGGCGCGCAAGGCATCCTCATCAACATTTCCGGCAGCGCCAGCCTGACCCTACAGGAAGTCCACGAAGCCTCCTCCGTTATTCAAAAGGCCGCCCACGAAAACGCCAACATCATTTTCGGCGCGGTGCAAGACGACCAGATGAAAGACACCATAAAGATCACGGTAATCGCCGCAGGCTTCAAGGACGCCAACAAAAAACAGGTCAAGGAAAAGCCTACCTTCATGCCCAAGACCTGGAAAGCCGCCCCGGAAATCGCCGAGCCCGAACCTCCGCCACCGCCTCCGGCCAACGTCGTCCATCAAGTTCAACAACCCGTTCGCGAAGTCAGTCGCGAAGTCCCAGCAGTCGATGATTTGGACGTCCCGACGTTCCTACGCCGCCAAGCCCAAAAAGCTTAGAGTTCACATAATTGAACTCGGTACTCCAGGGCGCCGCCAACTGGCGCCCTCTTCTTTGCCCTCAGCCCTGTCTCGCCAACCACCTGCATAGAGTTTGTGGCCCAAGTCGGTGCACGATTTTAGCCTTGTCCTCTCTCGAATCCCTTGTAGGGGCGGGGCTTGCCCCGCCCGGCGTCAACCACAATGCGCTGACACCCACTAGCAGGGACCGCTTGACGGCTTCCGCAGCGGTCTCTTGACTAGTCAGATGACTAGTCATATCATTTAGTCTGGAGGTCAGGATGGCTTGGCAAGTACAAGATGCAAAGGCTCGCTTCAGCGAGCTCCTCGACGAAACCCTCGAGAAAGGCCCCCAAGTCGTCACCAAGCGAGGTGTCGAGACCGCCGTCTTGGTGTCCATAAAAGAATGGCGGCGCATGCAGGCATCGGCAAGGCCTTCCTTAAAGGACCTCTTGCTCGCTGACGGTCCGCGCTTCGATTTGCCCTTGCCCAAGCGTGGCAAACTTCGCTTTCGTAAGCCGGTGGAATTCGATTGATACGCTACCTGCTCGACACGAATGTGGTCTCCGAGGTTCGCAAGCCGAGACCTCATGGCGCGGTCGTTTCGTGGCTAAGCAGTTTGCATCCGGGCCAGGTCTGCCTCTCCGCCGTAACTCTCGGAGAACTTCAAGCTGGCATTGAGATCACCCGGCTTCAGGATGCCGAGAAGGCGCAGAGTCTCACGGAATGGCTCGACAAAATCTCCGAGTCTCACGAAATATTGCCGATGGACGGTCGATGCTTTCGCGAATGGGCCCTTTTGAAGCACGGCAGGTCGGAAACTATTTTTCAGGACGCCATGATAGCGGCCACGGCACGCGTTCACGCCCTCACCGTGGCGACGCGTAATGAGCGAGACTTCAAGTCCTTCAGCGTCCCCGTTGTGAATCCCTTTCATTCCTTCTGACGTTTGCCGCGGCGCACGCGCCAAGAGCCCTCGCCAGCTTGCGAACTTCTTCTTCAAAACGCTGCTCATCCGGCTCGCCATCTGCATTTACAGAACTCAGTCCAGCGTGGAATTCGCGCGCGCCTGTTGCCTTCGCAATATGCGCCACGTTCATCGCGGTAATTCCCCCGCCGGGCATGACAACGATGCGCGTGGAAGCAGCCTCGACTAGATTTGTCAGGCACCCAGCTCCTGCACGCGCACTCGCGGCACCGCCAGAAGTCAGTATTCGAACCGCGCCGGTTTGAATCACGTCTTCGAGAGCTTCGCGCAGATCGGCGGTGACGTCGAAAGCCCGGTGAAACGTCACTGGCAGCGGCTGCGCCAGTTCAACCAGCCGTCGCGTTCTCTCGATGTCTACGCGCCCACCGTCGGCAATGATGCCCAGCACCACGCCGTTCATCCCCATTCGCGCAGCCACGGTCACGTCCCTCTGCATTTCCGCAAAATCGGCCTCGGAATAGGCGAAGTCGCCTGCGCGCGGTCGGATCATCGCAAAAATCGGCAAGCGCACCTGCTCGCGAGCCAAACGCATCAATTCAACGCTGGGCGTGAGTCCGCCGTTCGACAGTTCGCGGCACAATTCGATCCGATGTGCCCCGCCGCGCTCCGCGGCGAGCGCCCGATCAAGCGTGTCGACGGCGATTTCCAGTACGTAGGAATTTTGCACTGCGGACTAGCTTACCAGCGTCACATGCGCCCAATTCCAAAATTAGAAATCTCACGTAGTCAAAATATCCGATTCATCCCCATTTTTCCGATTGAAGAGAGAATCCTTAGAACTTCCAAAAGGGCGTCATTAAATCTCGTTCCCTTGACATTCAAAATGGATCAACCCACTCGCTCCTTCTTACCCAGCTTATGATAGGCTTGCCCCCCAGAAAAACTCGCTCTCCGGGTTTCGCTTTCTTCGGTCCGGGCCGGACATGCGCAAAGGAGACGTCGTATGAAACGCTATACCAAGTGGGCTGCGTGGTTCAGCATCGCTATCAGCGCAGGCCTCGTCGCATGTGAGGAGCCATACCACGCCAAGGAAGAGCAGTATTACTTCATCTCCGCGAATATCAATATTCCGTACTGGCAGGAAGCGCAAGCGGGCCTCACCGACGCCGCGAAGTCGATGGGCGTCAAAGCCGAAATGGACGGTCCCACCACGCTCTCTCCCAAAGACGAGCTCGACTCCTTTCAGAAAGCAGTTGCGCTGCACCCTGCGGGGATACTTGTATCGGTGGCTAACGCGGATCTGTTCAAGGATGCGATCAATGCCGCAGTCCAGGCAGGCATCCCGGTCATCTGCATCGACGCTGACGCGCCCGACTCCAAACGCCTACTCTTCATCGGCACCGACAATTTTAAAGCCGGTCAGGAAAGCGCCAAGCGCATGGCCGATATCCTCAAAGGGCAGGGCCAAATCGTCATAGTTACCATCACCGGCCAGCCCAACCTCGACGAGCGCGTGCGCGGCGTCACTGAAGCCCTGAAAAAATACCCCGGCATCAAGGTCGTGCAAACCATCGACGACAAAGGCGATGCCCGCAACGCCTACGACGGCATCTCCGCGCTCTTCGCCAAAAAGCAAAAGATCGACGGCATTGTCTGCCTCGAGGCCTCCGGTGGAGCAGGCGCCGCCGACGCCCTGCATCGCGTGGACATGACCGGCAAGGTTGCCATCGTTTCCTTCGACAAAGATCCCGAAACCTTTTCCTGGATAGACCGCGGCGGCATAAACGCGACCGTAACGCAAAAGCCCTACGTAATGGCCTTCTACGGCTTGAAATTCCTGGACGACCTGCACCACAACGCCGTCCACGAGTTCAAAGACTGGCGCTCCGCCCCAGCCCCGTCCATGCCTGCCTGGGTAGATACAGGAACCGCGATCGTCGACAAAAGTAATCTGGCTGCCTTCCGCGAGGCCCTGGCAGCCCACCCCAAACCACTCTAGCCCGAAAAAATGTAGGCACCGGGCTTCCGCCCGGCGCACCCATTTCTTGCGCAAATTTCATTTGTGTTATTTAGCGATTGTTGCAGTGCGATTTCGAGAGAGCAAAAGCATTCCGGCTTCGGCGTCAGCCTCATCCTCAATCGCTTCAAAACCAAAGGATCGGAGCTGAGATGCCACCACCCCGGCTCGCTCCGGCGACTCCGCTTTGACAACGAGCGTGTCGGTGCCCCAACCCATAATTTCGATCCTTGCGGTTCGGCAGAATTCGTGTACTCCCGGAAACCAATCAGGCTTGCTCATGATTCAAGGTTAGTCCATCCATGCGTTTAGGGATCACGCGGCTGGAGCTAACGACGCGAAATGCTAATGACGGTTGGAATCAGACCAACCCAAACGAAGCAAACGCCGTTATCGACGCGCAACCCAGCGCCACACCCAGCACCGCCCCAGCCAGCACATCGCTCAAGAAGTGCATGCCCAGTACCACACGCGACACCGCGATGCTCACCGCCAGGAAAAACAGCGGCGCCTCCAACCCCGGATAAAAATAGCTGATTACCAGCGCCACCGAAAACGCTGTCATCGTGTGCCCCGACGGGAACGAAAACCGGTCCGGCGGCAGCACCTTTGACCAGCAGTGCGGCTCCAGCTGGCAAGGCCGCGGTCGAGCGCTCAATCTCTTAATGATTTTGAATACGAAGACGCCGCCAACGCCGGCGGCCGAAGCCGCTTCCACTGCGGCAAATCGCTGCGGCCCGCCAAAAATCAGCAGCATGCCGCCCAGCCCGTACCACAGCCAGCCGTCGCCCATCCGCGTGGCTGCAATCATCCAATACCGGATCCACCGCGGCGCGCGCCACCGGTTCATCCGCCGCATCACCCGGTGATCGCGGCGCTCGATGATTCCCCAGAGGTTGCGTGCGACAGGCATCGCGGTACCTCAATCTTGTGATGCCAAAAACGTCCGGCGCGTCCTCCGCGTCAGCTTGCCAAATTCGCTTCCAAGCCCGAGTCCAGCTGCCAAAGCATCCGCGGACTCTTCGCGCCACTTTCCAGCGCCGCCGCCCATTTGCGGCAGAAGCGCATCTCATTTAGCCAGTGTCCCGCGGTAATCGCCGGCACCAGCACGGTCAACGGCAAAATCGGCAGCGCCCAGGGCTTTTCACCAAAGAAGCTTTGCGCAATCCGATAAACGTCCGCCGTCAGTTTCGCGTAGCTTCCATGCGCTCCATGAACAATCCCGCGCCCCGCGCGCAGTCCCGCGAAAAACTCATCCACCGTGCGCACGTCGGGCACTTCCGTATACGTCATGCCTATTCCCGCGATCGTGTGCGAGTCACTTCCGCCCAGTCCAATCTTCCCCTGACGCCCAGCCAGCCGTTCCGCACTGGCATTCGCTTCCGGCCACATCTGCCCGTTGCGAACCTCGAAAGCCGGCACGTACGACGCAAACCAGCTGAAGTCTTCCTCTTCCCGCCGACCGGTCAACCCGGAGAAAACGTGGTTCACGCTAAAGAACAGCTTCCGTTCGCTCAGGTACATGACCAAGCTGATAAAGTCGCTACGCCGCCGCTGAATCTCTACGTGATCGCGTTCGGTTATGGAGTAGACTCCCATGTGCATCTCGGTCCCGCTCGGCATGCGCACCGTAGCTTCTTCGCTCAGGAAAAAATCCGCGTGTCGTCGCAGCACTTCAGCGGCATCAATCGAGTCGTGATCGGTAACCGTCACCATGGACATCCCCAGCCGCCTCAGCTGGTCGTACACCTCTTGCGGTTCGTTGTAAGACTCCCGGCACACCCGGCCCAAACCCGGAGTGCTGCACATCCCGGAAGCGGTGGAGTGAACGTGAAGGTCGCATCGCATGACTCCAATTGTCCCTGAAACATATGAACAATCCATGAAGAGGTCGCGAAATCTGCGTGAATGTGCCCATGGAACTCATTGAACACAAATAACTTCCGAGGTTATCAACATGGCATGCCGTTTGCTCCTCTTGGCGAATACAAGGCGTATGTAACAATCCCATGATGAAAAAAGTACACATTCTTTTCCATGACGCGGGCGGCGGACACCGCAATGCCGCCGTGGCCCTCCAGACGGTTCTCGCCCAGCAGCACCGTCCCTGGCAGGTCGAACTAGTCCAGTTCCAGGAACTGACCGACAAGCTGGACGTTCTTCGCCGACTTACCGGCATCCGTATTCAGGAGCAGTACAACGTCATCCTCCAGAACGGCTGGACCCTCGGCGCCACGTCCCTGCTCCGCGTACTTCAGGCCACCATCCGCATTTTCCATAAGCCGCTCGTCCGCCTCCTCGAAGAATTCTGGCGCAAAAACCCCGCCGACCTTCTTGTCTCCGTCATTCCCCACTTCAATCGCGAAATCTACGAAAGTTGGAACGACGTCTGCCCCGGCCGACCTTTCGTCACCATCATCACCGACCTCGCCGACTTTCCCCCTCACTTCTGGATCGAGCCCCCCGTTCCCGGTAAAAGCGAGCAATACATCATCGCCGGAACCCAACGCGCCGTAGAGCAAGCCAAAGCCATCGGCCACGACGATGCCCACATCTTCGCCACCTCCGGCATGATCCTGCGCCCCGACTTCTATGTCCCAGACGACTCCGATCCACTCGCCCTCCGAACCCAACTCGGCCTGCAGCCAAATCTACCGACAGCGATCGTCCTCTTCGGCGGCCACGGTTCCAAAGTCATGTTCGACATCACCGAACGCCTGGACGCGGCGGGATTACCCGTCCAACTAATCCTCATCTGCGGCCGCAACGAAGCGCTAGCCGCAAAGCTCCGCGCCCGCAAATGGCGCATGCCCGTAAATGTGATCGGATTCACGAAAGAAATACACAAATGGATGCGCGCCGCGGACTTCCTGATCGGCAAACCCGGCCCCGGCAGCATCGCCGAAGCCATGGTCCGCAAGTTACCCGTCCTCATCGAGTGCAACTCGTGGACGCTACCCCAAGAGCGTTACAACGCCGAATGGGTACTCGAGAAGCGCGTAGGCATAGTCCTAAAGAATTTCAAAGAGGTTGCTGAAGGCGTCCGCCAGATGCTGGAGCCCGCTACGCTCGCCGAGTTCCGTAAAAATGTCGCCGCACAGAACAACCGGGCGATCTTCGAGATCCCCGAAATTCTGGCGAAACTCCTCGGCGAGCCGTCCTCATCCGCCGCTCCGGAGAAGACTCTCCTTCCCGCCACCCGCGCGCTGTAGGGCACAGCGCCACGCCGCGACTTGTAGCGGCCGCCTTCCGAAGCGGGCACCTTGCCCGCCCCTATGCTTAGATCTACAAACAGTCTTTGAAATTGTTCTTCGGTCAGAGCGAAGCGTGTTCCGCCCGGTCAGGATGAGGCAATCGCGGACTGGCCCCAGGGTTATCCACGGGCGCCTTCCGATGGGGCCTCGCGCATGAGGTGGCCCACCAGCGTGACGCATACTTCGGCGTCTCGCACATCTTGGAGCACCCCCCATGCGCACGCGACATCGCACAATGGCAATAACACGCACTCACTGATCCCGATCCCATCGGATCGTGCGTGTCTGCCGGAAGGCTGAGCGCGGCGAGCAGGCAGGCCAAGGTGGAGAGAGTTGGGCGCCAAAGGAGGCGGAAACGCTTTCGGACCGTCTGGGAGGAGTCCATGGACGCAGTGTGCGCGCACTCTAAAAAAAAACCGATAGAGCGTCGCCACAAAAAAATCCATTACTGAAGTAATAGAACCACTTCGGAATAGACCTTCAGCCCGGGACCGATCCAGGACCGCAATTCTCGCAAATGAGCCTTTCCCGAATCAGTCTAAACAGAGTTCCAAATCGATTTTTGAGCCCATTTTCGGCCACCCGCCGCCATCATCGCTTTTAAGTAAACGACTGCAAATAAGGCATTTACGGTTGATGGCAGTACTCCCATCATTGGCAACTCTCCTGCATTACTCCAGGCGTGGGCGCGTTTCGAATGGATGAGTTGTTCGGGAGTGGCGAAGCGAGGGGGAAGGGGCTTGCTCGTCACTGTCAACAATTCGTTCCCACCTGCCTCTGAGAGGGAAGCTAGGATGGATGACCCCACGCGCCGGTGTGAAAACGACACCGGCAACGAAACGCGCCTTTCGGGGCCCCCGATCCCAAGCGGGGGCCCCTTTTTTTTCTTATCCCTGAGCCTGTACCTCTATCTTCGCGTCTCTTTCCTTTGGCATCTTTACATTCCGCTCAACTGACTCCGCGCAGAACGCACTCCTAACGTTTTTCCCGTTCGCGTCAAGCTCAGCCCGAAATCCCCAATTCTCCGCGCTCTCTGTGTTCCTATCTCCGTGCCCTCTGTGTTAAGTCTTTTTCCGCCGTCTTTTTCCGCCGCCTTTTCCCGAGCTGTTTCCTTAAATTAGTTGACCTTGCGGATCACCGGGATTCGCGCGTGCCGCAGGACATGCGCCACCTCGGTCTCCCGCAGCCGCGAAGCGTCATACTCAAACGAAAGGTGCTTCTTATCATCGTCCACGCGAAACTTCCGCAGCCCATACGTATTCGCGAACGTCCCCAGACTCTGAAGTTGTTCCTGATTGAGCGGTGCCTGCAATTCGTAAGTGATATCGACAAGTGTCATGGCCCGGCATTATACCAGCCCCAGCCGCATTCAACGACTTCACCCCTCATTGTTCACATCGCATCCACCCATAGCTGCCATGATCGAAGCTCGTCTCCCCGGCCCGCCACCCTGTAGCCGCCCTCTCTGCGAGGGCGGGGTTTAGATGCCAGCGCATCCAACCCAAGACACTAGGCGAGATCGCCTCCGTCAAACCTGGCTTCCACCGTCAACCGAATTTGACAAAAATAGCCCCCAGGGGTATAAATAGCCCTAGGGGGTATACGCAATGCCTGCAAGAAATGCCGTTGACCGTAAAGACCAAGCCCTGGCCCGCCCCCGAATCGCCCACTGCGCCTGCCCAACCGGCGAGCCACGGAAAGCCGCTGGTGTCGATCCGCAACTCAAGGAAGCCAATCGCAACCGCCTGCGCCGCATCGAAGGCCAAGTCCGCGGCCTCCAGAAAATGGTCGAAGACGACCGCTACTGCCCCGACATCATCACCCAGGTCGCCAGCGTCCAGGAAGCCCTGCGCGGCGTCGCCCGAAACCTGATGCGCAATCATCTGCACCACTGCGCCGCGAAAGCCATGCGCAGCAACAAAAAAGAAGAAGCCGAAGCTATGTACGACGAGTTGCTGGAAATGATCTACGCGCACCTGCGATAAGCGTCACATCGAAGGCGTAGCGCATCTAAAACCGGCGAAAGGAACTAAGTTGGCAAAAGATCCGATTTGCGGAATGACCGTGGAACCTCCTGAGGCTGCAGCCAAGATCGATCACGACGGCCGCAGCTACTATTTTTGCTCTGCAGGATGCGCGCGACGCTTTGCGAAAGAGCCCGAGCAATTTCTTGCCACTCCCGGAACAGCTGGTATGGCCGCGCCTCGAGCCCCGCACGGTCCAGTTAGAACAACGACTCTCGCTCCAGGAACTCCGTCCAAAGGGGTGCGCTACACCTGCCCGATGCACCCGCAAATCGTGCAGATTGGCCCAGGCTCGTGCCCCATCTGCGGCATGGCTCTCGAGCCCATGGATCCGCTCGCCGAGGTCGAAGCCGATCCCGAATGCGATTCCATGCGCAAGCGTTTCTGGATCAGCGCCGCGCTCTCCTTGCCTCTACTCGTTCTGTCCATGTTCGGCGAATACCTGGGCCTGCGTCTGGCTCCAACGCTTCGCAACTGGATTGAATTCGTCCTCGCCACGCCCGTCGTCCTCTGGGGCGGCTGGCCGTTCTTCCAGCGTTTTTGGGCCTCCCTGGTTCACCGCAGCCCGAACATGTTCACGCTGATCGGCCTCGGTACGGGCGCCGCGTATCTAGACAGCGTCGTGGCCACGGTCTTCCCGCAGATTTTTCCGGTGTCCTTCCGCGGGACAGACGGCGGCGCGCCAGTTTATTTTGAAGCCGCGGCCGTGATCACTACACTCGTTCTGCTCGGTCAGGTGCTGGAGCTGCGAGCCCGTCAACAGACCTTCGGCGCAATTCGCGCACTGCTGAATCTCGCGCCACAGCAGGCTCATTTACTTCTCGCTGATGGCCGCGAGCAAGACGTCACGCTCGATCAAGTCAAACCCGACGACAGGTTGCGCGTAAGGCCCGGCGAGCGCGTTCCCGTAGACGGCGTAATCCGAGAAGGCGCAAGCGCGATCGACGAATCCATGATTACCGGGGAAGCGATGCCGGTCGAAAAATCTCTCGGCGACAAAGTCACCGGTGGCACCCTCAACACCAGTGGCAGCTTCGTCATGGAAGCGGAGCGCGTGGGCAGCGAAACGATGCTCGCGCAGATCGTGAAACTGGTCAGCGAAGCCCAGCGCAGCCGCGCGCCAATGCAGCGCTTGGCCGATCGAGTCGCCTCCTACTTCGTGCCCGCCGTTGTTGCGACCGCCGCCATCACCTTCATGGCATGGGCCTTCCTGGGTCCAGAGCCGCGCTTCGCCCACGCGCTGGTTGCTGCTGTTGCCGTGCTCATCATTGCATGCCCCTGTGCGCTGGGACTCGCCACTCCCATGTCCGTCATGGTCGCGGTCGGTCGCGGCGCCCACGCCGGCGTCCTTATTCGCAACGCAGAAGCCCTTGAGACTCTTGCCAAGGTCGATACGCTGGTCATCGACAAAACCGGCACCCTCACCGAAGGCAAGCCCAAAGTCGATCGCGTGATCGTCTTCGATCAGGGCAGCTCCAAGTTCGGGCCTGGACGATCCGAAGAGGACCTCATTCGGCTGGCCGCCAGCGTCGAGAGCAACAGCGAGCATCCACTGGCACGCGCCATCGTCGGCGCAGCCGAAGCACGCGGCATTTCGCTATCGGCTGTCGTCGATTTTCGCGCTACGGCCGGCGGTGGCGCCGAAGGCCGGGTGCGGAACGAAGTGGTCTGGATCGGCGCGCTCACGTTTCTAAGCGCGCGTGGCGTGGACACCTCCGCTTCGGAAAACGATCCCTCCGTCAAAGCCTCAACGACCACACTGGTGTTCGTTGCAGTAAACCAAAAGCTTGCCGGCGCGTTCGTCCTGGCCGATCCCATCAAAGCGTCCGCGGCAGCGGCCATTCGCGAACTGCGCGCCGAGGGCATCCGCATCGTCATCGCGACCGGAGACCGCCGCGAGGTCGCCCAGCGAATCGCTCACGACCTCGGCATTGACCAGGTCGAATCCGAAGTGCAGCCGCAACAAAAGGCCCAGATTGTCGATCGGCTGCGCGAGCAAGGCCACGTGGTCGCCATGGCGGGCGATGGCATAAACGATGCGCCTGCGCTGGCCGCTGCCGATGTCGGCATTGCTATGGGCACGGGCACTGATGCAGCCATCGAAAACGCCGGCATCACGCTGCTGAAAGGCGATCTCCGCGGAATCGTCCGCGCAAGGCGTCTCAGCCGCGCCACCATCGCTAACATCAAGCAAAATCTGGGTTTCGCCTTCCTCTACAACACCCTGGGCATTCCCATCGCCGCCGGCATCCTCTACCCGTTCTTCGGCTTGCTGCTAAGCCCCATGCTCGCCAGCGTGGCCATGAGCCTCAGCTCCGTTTCCGTCATCGCCAACGCCCTCCGCCTGCGCAACTCCAACCTTTAGCAAGCGCGTATAGCGGCAGGTCTTAAAACCCACAGCGTGCTATCCGGCGTGCCCTTCTTTGCGCTGGCTTACCACGTCACCATCGGTTTTCTTCAATTCCCGGAAGACAATGGTGGAGAGCAGCGTCATGGCACCGAGGACGTAGAAGGCGCGGTGGATGCCGTGAATGAACTCCGGTGGATTCGCGCGGAAGCGATCGGGCAGGAAGAATGCGGTCACCAGGGATGCGGAAGCGACGCCGAAGCTGATGGACATTTGTTGCGCTGTGCTGGCGATGGAGCTGGCACTGCTGGCTTGTTCTTCATTGATTTCCGCGTACACCAGCGTGTTCATGCTGGTGTATTGCAGCGAAGTGAAAAAACCGTAACAGAACACTTCGAACACGATCAGCCACACCGGCGTGGTCCGGCCGATGGTGGCGAAAAGAAAAATCTGCACGCCGATCAGCAGCGTGTTGGAGATCAGGACAGCGCGGTAGCCGAAGCGCGTTAAAATCCACGGCATGGCGGGCTTGAGGCTCATGGCCGCGATGGCCTGCGGCATCATCAGAAGGCCGGATTGAATGGGCGTGAAACCCAGGCCGACCTGATACAGCAGCGGGAATAGAAACGGGATCCCGCCAATTCCCAGCCGCGTCAGGAAACTGCCGCTCACCGAGGCGCGAAAGGTGCGGATGCGGAACAGGGCGAGGCGCAGCATGGGGTGCGGAGTTCTGGTGGCGTGGAATCCGTAGGCTGCCAGAAGGGCGATGGAAACCGCGAGAAGCCCGAGAATTTCGGGCGTGCTCAGCGTGTGTTCGCCAAATACTTCGAGCACATAGGAAAGCAACGCGATCCCGGAGCCGAAAAGGATCAGGCCAACGACATCAAGGGGATTGGTGTGCCCTTCGCGGTAGTCGGGCAGATGACGGTAGACGAGATACAGACCGACGAGACCGATCGGAATGTTCACGAAGAAGATGAGTCGCCAGTGAAAATACGCGACGATCAGCCCGCCGGCGATCGGACCCAGCATCGGGCCGATCAGACCGGGAATCATGACGAAACTCATGGCGCGGACTAGTTCCGATTTAGCGAAGGTGCGCACCAAGGTCAGACGGCCGACAGGGACCATCATGGCTCCGCCGCAACCTTGCAGAATCCGGCACGCTACCAGCACGTGAATGTTGCTCGAGATGCCGCAGAGAAATGAGCCCAGCGTGAAGAGGCCGATCGCGGACGAGAAAACGCGGCGAGTGCCGAAGCGGTCGGCCATCCAGCCGCTGATAGGGATGAAGACCGCGAGGCTGAGCGTGTAACTTGCAAGCACCGACTTCATGCTCAGTGGAGCAACGTGGAGCGCGGCGGCGATGGTCGGGACGCCAGTGTTCAAGATGGTGGTGTCGAGCGACTCCATGAAAAAGGCCACCGCGATCAGCCACGGCAGCAGTCGCTTGCTGTAAGCGTGCAGCGGAGGTTGCAAGGAGGCAGGATCGATCGGGATTTGCGAGGTTTGCGGTGGCGGCATCGGCCTCTGCGAATGCGTCGTTACGACGCGATTCAGAGAAATCAAGTATCGCTGATTTGCGATTCGATTTCATCGTAGGCTGCATCCGACTGGGAGACGTTGCTGACGGAAGTTGTTGATGAAGGTTGTTAACGGAAGTTGCTGATGGTGATGCGTGGTAGTATTTGCCCGCGCTACCGGCGTATTGTTGCGCAGATTCGCTTGTGCCGCGGAAAGAGGCCTGACGCATGACCATGCTGACGAGGCGGGCGTTTACGAGAGACCTGTGCGCGGTCTCGGCTGGGGCGGCGCTGTTTCCGCGTTTGGCGAAGGCCACCGGTCCGGCGACGGACGCCCAACCGCATGTGAACTTTCCTACGGAGCCACGCGAACGAATGGCCGTAGCGGCTTGGCCATTTCGCGCGTACATCATCGCGCCAACGAATACGGACCGCGACCCGAAAGTTCCGGGGATGGATCTCAAGGACTTTGCTGCGTATGTGGCGGAGAAGTTTAACGTGCACGGTATCGAGCCCTACAACCTGCACTTTGCGTCGGTGAAGCCGGAATATCTGGCAAGTTTTCGCGATGCACTCACGAAGTCTGGCGTGCGCGCCGTGAATATTGCCGTCGATCAGGAGAAGAGCTTCTACGATGCGGATCGGGCGACGCGCGGGGAAGCGGTGGCCTATGCCAAGCAATGGGTGGATGTGGCGGTGAGCATCGGTTCGCCCAGCATCCGGACGAATATGTCACCGGCCGCGAATACGGCGCCCAACCTTGCAAATGCGATGGAGAGCTTGCGGGAAGTGGCGCGCTATGCGGCAGCTAAGAATGTCGTTGTTCATCTTGAGAACGATAATCTCGTGAGCGAGGACGCGTTCTTTGTGGTGAAGGTGATCGAAGGCGTTGGAAGTCCCTACCTGCATGCACTGCCGGATTTTGCCAATTCGATGATGAGTGGGGATGCCGACTTCGACTACCGGGCGATGCGAGCGATGTTTCAGCATGCTTATGGGATTTGCCATGTGAAGGATGGGGATTTCGACGAGAAAGGGAAGAATTTCCCGATTGACTTGGCGAAGACATTTGGAATTCTGAAGTCCAGCGGGTATCGAGGGTTTTGCTCCGTGGAGTATAGCGGCGCGGGTGACCCGCATGGGCCTACGAAGAAGTTGATTGAGGAGAGCGTGAAGTATTTGGCGTGAAGTGTTTGGCGTGAAGTTACGTTGGTAGCTGAGCTGGGGCGCACCCTTCGACTCAGGGTGAGATGCTGCGCCCTTCCGCGAGGCTGAGAGGATGGCCCCAAGCGATGGCCGGACAGGGAATCGAGCGGCGAGAGGTTTTGCGGATCTTGTCGATCGCGGCGGTGGCGGCGCGATTTACGGGATTCAGCCGGTGGACGTTTGCCTGCGAACATGCGAGTGCGGACTCCACGCAGATTCGTAGCGCGACCTACGCGCCTCAGTTTTTTTCTGCGAATGAATACCGTGCGGTGGAGCGGTTGACGGAGATGATTATTCCGAGTGATGGCGGCGCGGGCGCGCGCGAGGCTGGCGTTAGCGAGTTTGTCGACTTCATGGTCTGGAGCGATCCGAGCTTGCAGTACAAGTTCCGGTTTGGCTTGGGTTGGCTCGACGTGTACTCGGAACGGTTGTACTCGAAAACTTTTATTGAGTTGGAGCCTGGCCAGCAGAACTTGATTCTGCGGCGTTTGGCGTACAAGAAGGAATTTCGCGAGGGTGAGGAAGATGGGCGCGTGTTTTTTGCGCTCATGAGGGAATATACGGTGATGGGTTTCTATACCTCTCGCGTTGGTCTGGAAGAACTGGATTATCCCGGGTTGAAATTTTATTCGGAATCGCCGAGTTGTCCTCACGTGAATGATCGTGAGCATGTGCATTTGCCGCCGCCGAAATATTGAGATTTTTCGGCCTGGTGAATTTGTTTTCGGAGTGATCGTTCGAGTGCTGGTTTCAAGAGAGTGTCGGAACCGACCTAAAGATCGGCCACTACAGGGGTTTGCATGGCGAAACAGGTTTACGACGTCATCGTGATTGGAACCGGGGCCGGCGGAGGGATGGCGATCAAAACCCTTTGCGAGGCGGGGTTGAAGGTTTGCGCGTTGAACGCTGGCCGCGCGCTGAATCCTGCGAAGGATTTTCGGAATCATCGCATGCCTTACGACATGAAATACCGGGCTTTTGGCGATCCGAAAAAACGTGCTGGGTCGTACGGATACATGGACAACGAATACACCGAGGGGATTTGGGAGCACGAGATCAGCTACACGACGGCGCCCGGAACCGAGTGGATGTGGCCGCGATGTTTTGCGGTGGGTGGGAAGACGAATTTCTGGGGGCGTAGCGCGGCGCGGATGGGCGACATCGATTTCCAGGCGGCGAGTCTGGACGGCTTTGGCGTGAATTGGCCCGTGAAGTATGAGGAGATCGCGCCTTATTACACGCGAGTGGAGAAGCTGATCGGTGTTGCGGGCACGGTGCAGAACCGGCCGAGCAATCCCGACGGCGACTATCTGCCGGCGATGAATTTTCGATGTATCGACTGGATTTTGCAGAATGGCGCCGAGAAAGTTGGCGTGCCCTATCTGCCGGACCGGATCGCGCAATTGACGGTGAACCACGAAGGGCATCCGGCTTGTCATTTTTGCGGGAATTGCACCGAGGGTTGCGATACTGGTTCGTTTTTCTCGACGCCCAGATATTTGCTGCCCGCGGCTGAGGCCACGAAAAATCTGGAGCTGCGGACGAACGCGCTGGCGAAAAATATTCTGGTCGATGAGAACGGAAAAGCAGCAGGCGTCGCGTATGTCGACCGGCATAGCCGGCAAGAGGTGGAGGTGTATGGCCGCGCGGTGGTGGTGGCGGCTTCGTGCGTCGAAAGCGCGCGCATCATGCTGAACTCCAAGTCGCGGCATTGGCCTGCGGGGATTGCGAACTCCAGCGGGCAACTGGGCCGCAACCTTTGCGATCACATGTACGGGACGACCGCTTACGGATATTTGCCGCAACTGCTGGGACAGCCGAGCTTTCCAGATAATGTTTCCACGTGCGAGATTGCGTGGCTGCCGCGCTGGCAGAATCTGCGCAATCCGCATGAAGAGTCGTTCATCCGCGGGTATTCGATGTATCCCGGTGGAGGGTGCCAGGAGTTTCCGGAGACCCGCGGCATCGAAGGGTTTGGCTCGGAATTCAAACGCGAGATCAAGCGGCGGTATCCCACGCCGGTGAATCTTGGAATTCAGGCGCCTTCGGTGCCGTCGGACACGAATTTTGTCGACATCGATCCGGAAGTGAAAGACGCCTACGGCATTCCCGCGGCGCGCCTGCACTTCCAGTGGGGCAGCAATGAATTGAAGATGTGGGAACACGCCAAGCAGGTGAGCCGCGAAATCCTGCGAGCCGCGGGCGGAGAATATGAAGGCTGCAGCGATCATCCGGAAATCCCCGGGTACAGCCTGCACGAAACGGGAACGTGCCGCATGGGCGACGATCCCAAGCACTTCGTGACCAATCGATTCGGCCAGACCCACGACGTGCCGAACCTGTTCGTCTCCGACGCCAGCGTGTTCCTGAACTGCACCGACAAGACGACGACGTTGTCGATCCTGGCATTCTCGATGCGCACCAGCGAACACATCGTGGAAGAATTCCGTCGCGGGCAACACTGAGTCGGCGGTTGCGCTTCGCGCGGGGAGAATCCTAGTTGAGTGTAGAAGCGTCCCTGAAACTCACGACGTCAGAAAACGTCCTATCTGTCCCGGACTTACCCTCTTCAAGGTTATAGCTCGCTTTAGGCTGAAATTGCCGTTGAAGCTAGGTCCGAAGTGCTCACTAGGTCTTGAGACGAGAGCGTGGCTTCGACCGCTCTGACCATCGCGGCGCATTGGGATGTTCCCAGAACTGGGTGCCGGACACGATGGGGGTACTGGTCGTAAGTCTTGCCGTCTAGCATTCGACCCGCGGCGGATTTGCGGACTCCGCCCCACTGCTTAAAGAAGAAGGACACATGATTCTTCTGGCACTGGTCTTTGATGGACACCACCCATTCTTTCTTCATAGGTCTGGCGCCATTGCCACTTTCGCCGCCGACTATCACCCAGCTGATCTTGTCCAGATTGATCACGCCAACGTCTTCCAGTAGAGGTTCAACCGAAAGAAATCGAATTGCGGCAGGGGCTGCCCGCAAGTGATCAATGCGTGGCACACCGTATTGCCTATCTTCGACGCTGACACCCCACCAGATGTGCGGTTGTTCGGCGGCAAAGCGGAGTTTGGTGCTGAGAAGTTGGCGCAAGCGTGCGGCTCTCTTGGTGAGGATTTGAAACGTATGCCAGTTGGCTGCTGCCATCACACTTGCAACCTTTATGATGTATGCCTCAGGCACACTATCGTGAAACAAATCGCTCATAGAGTTGACGAATATCATCTTTGGAATGCGCCAACGCAACGGCTCTGCTAATTTTCCTGGCACTAGACGCAGATCGAAGCCCTTCTCGTAGGGATGGTCTTTGACTCCGCGAAAGCGTTCGGCGAAAGTTTCGGCGTAGCAATGTTTACAGCCTGGAGAGATCTTGGTGCAGCCGCGCACTGGGTTCCAGGTTGCGTCGGTCCATTCAATTGAAGAGTTTAGTGCCATTTTGGGTTCACTCGTTGGCTCGAAGATTTAGTAGCCGCTGACCGGTCCACTCAATTTGGGTTGCCTCACGCCAAAATTTCGCACCGAGCGAATGACGACTGGCTAAGACCATGAAATAGAGCAAGAGGTTTTGGTCGTTTCGAATATTAATTTCTCGATCTTGGACAGTGCGATATCCAAGAGCCCTTAGCTCAGTCATGTATCGATTCAAAATATACCGGCCCGCTTGTGAGGCTGAGCCGCCAACCTCGATATCTTGGCGCCATTCGGCATTACCCAGAAAAGCAGTAAGCGCGCGGCCTTCTGTACGGACATATTGATGCCAATTCATTTTGATGCCCATGCCAAATTGAATGGTCATGAGCAAGTCCATCTTTCGATTGTGCACCAAGCGTCGAATTGTTTGGAACCGAATTTGTAGACCAGTCGGATCAATAAATGCGAGTGCTAAGTGATCAGATGGCGATTTTGCCCGGACGGAATCTATTACGGAGTTGCAGTCCCCTTCTATGAATGAGATTTGAGAGAACTTAGGGTGACCGGCGAGCCGCTCCTTGAGGGTGGCCAAGACTTCCGGAACGTCGACGAAGACGTAGCTCGCGAAGTCGTAATTCAAAGCTAAAATTGGCGAACCTTCTACTTCGTCTCGGGTATCTCTTACGATGCTGAGGCCCGGTCCCGAAAAGAGGTCTATATAACACAGCTTTCCTTGCCATTTGTTTGCGACCGCGCGGCTCATGATATCCATATATCTACAGAAGTAGTATTTCTTCCCATGAACCCACTGGCCCGTGAGCCTTGCGGGTAGTCCATCCATAGCGATAGCAGGCGATTCTGGCTGGGACATTTGGAGCACCCTAATAGATACTTCGCAGAGACTACCACGTTTAGTTAATTGCCGATTCCCGGCACGTACAATTGTGTCCGCATTGTCATAACGGATCGGCTATCTCTTCTGACGTGCCGAAGGCGCCCCTACCTCTTGATGCTCCCATGCGCCACTCACTGCTCAATTTCCACCATTCCCCGCATATTACTTAACTATTTGATACTCATGTGCTATGTTTTCCCGTGTACGCCAAATTAAATCGTCGCTTTGACGGAAGCCTGCCAGAACGCCGCGAAAATACCCAGACCGGACGCGGTTTGCCTCTTGCTTTCGACCCTCAACTGTCGACTGTCAACTCGCTAACCCCTTTACAATCCGCACTTCCGCAAAATCGACGCGTAACTCGTTTAGAATCCGCAGATCCAAAAACACGGCATTTAAAGTCCTTTAGAATCCGCACTTACGAAAAAGGGTGGGGGGAGGGGGGTGAACTGTTAACTAGCTTGGTGGACCGCGAAGACCACGCCTGGCAGGAACTCTTTGGCGCGGGCTGCGGGGACACAGGCAGGAGTGCCTGTGCTACCCAAGTCAGGATTGGCCGAGGAGGGCGTCGAAGTAGGCTAGCATTTCGGGGGAATCCCACTGTTGGGGGCCGATGACTTTGCGGGCAATTTTGCCGTGGCGGTCGATGATGTAAGTTTCGGGGATCATGGCGGTGCCGTAGTCGTGCTCGATTTTCTTCATTGCGGGATCAGAGTAGGTTACGAAACCGACCTTTTGATCCAGGAGGAACTTTTCGTAGGCGGAATGGTCGTCGTCGATGCTTACGCCCAAGACCATGCCGTTGCGCGAGGCGATGTACTTTTCAAGGTGGTTGAGAGCAGGGGTTTCTTCGACGCAGGGTGGGCACCAACTGGCCCAGAAATTCAGGACGACGACCTTGCCGTGGAGGTCGGAGAGGCGGGTGGGCTTGCCGGAGAGGTCGAGCGGGAAGTCCTCGGCGGTCTTGCCGGTGATGGAGGCTTCGCCTTGGCGGTAGCTGGGCAGGGCGAAGGCCACGATTACGGCGGCTACTATGGCCAGGGCGACCCAGTTTACGAGTTTTCGGCCGATTGTCATCGAGTGATATACTAACCTATCCCCGTTGGATCGAAAACGGTCCCCTGTCGCTTCATCCATGCCGACACAACCGCCAGTTACCGAGCCTAGGACGGACCATTCTCGGCGAGAGATCGCTCGGGACCGCGTGACCGCCATTGTGCCTGCCCGGAACGAGGAGCAGGTGATCGCGACGTGCGTGCGGGGGTTGGCTCGGCAGCCGGAGATTGCGGAGATATTGGTGGTGGACGACCAGTCGAGCGACGGGACTGCTGGCGTGGTTCGTGGGCTGACGGCTGAGCTGGCTGGCGTGCGGCTCGTGGAGGCGCCCGGGTTGCCGGCTGGGTGGTTGGGAAAGAACAATGCTGCCTGGAAGGGGGCTTGCGTGGCTGCGAATGGCTGGTTGCTGTTTACCGATGCCGATGCGGAGCTTTTGCCCGGCGCGACTGCTCGGGCGCTGCAGATTGCCGGCGAGTTTGATGCCGCGTTGGTCTCGTTTTCACCGGAGCAGGTGACGGAGAGCTGGTATGAGAAGTCGCTGATCCCATTTGTGTATTGCCGGTTGGCTCGGCGATTTTCGTATAAGGATGTGAACGATCCGGTTTCGCGAGTGGCCGCCGCGAATGGCCAGTTCCTGATGATTCGACGTGACGTTTATGACGCGATCGGTGGACATGGCGCCATTGCTGGGGAAGTGCTGGAGGACGTGGCGCTGGCTCGGAATGCGAAGGCGGCGGGATACCGGATCTGGTTTGGGTCGGGCAAGGATGCGGTTCGCGCGAGGATGTACCGGTCGTTTGCGGCGATGTGGGAAGGGTGGAAGAAGAATTTGTTTTTGCTGGTGGGAGGAAGTCGCGGCGCGGTGGTGCGGGAGTTTTTTGCGGCGGTGCCGTGGATTCCATTTTTACTGATTGCGGTTGGGATATTTATGCCGTTTGCGCTGATGGCTGGAGTGGTTTTGTTGCTGGTGCGGCAGGCCGGATATGGCCTGGAACTGCCGAGTAACCAATATCGGGGTTCGCTCATCCTCTACTATGTGCCGGCGGTGGTGTTGTATGCGGGTGTGTTGTGGGCGTCGTATCGCGCGCATGTGAAGGGCAAAGTGGAATGGAAGGGCAGGGAAGTTTCGGTCGGGGTTCCTGGGACGCTTCGTTAACGGAGAGCGATGGTTTTATTGACACGCAAGATCGAGTTTTCTGCTTCGCATCGGTACGACAATCCGGAGCTTTCACCGGAAGAGAACCGGCGCGTGTTTGGGAAGTGCAATAACCCGCATGGACATGGGCACAACTACACGCTTGAGGTTACCGTCGCGGGTGAGCCTGATCCCGTGACCGGAATGGTTCTGGATCTGAGCGAGTTGAAGAAGATTCTGGAGCGGGAGGTGATGCAGCGGATGGATCACCGGCATTTGAATTATGAGGTGCCGGAATTGGCTGGGTTGATTCCTACTTGCGAGAATGTGGCGCGGGTGATTTGGGAGTTGCTGGAGCCGAAGATTATACAGGGTCGGTTGCATCGCGTGCGGTTGTATGAGTCGGCGGACTTGTTTGCGGAAGTGATGAAGCAAAGAAGTAATGAAGTAACGATGTAATGACGTAATGACGAAGAGGAAGTCGGCGTGAGTGCACGGGGCGATTTGAAAGTTGAGTTGGGGCGGCGGTATCGATTTGCGGCTTCGCACCGGTTGCATAGCGCGCGGCTTAGTGACGAGGAGAATTCGCGTTTGTATGGGAAGTGCAACAATCCGCTGGGGCATGGGCACAACTATGTTGTGGAGATCTGCGTTTCGGGAGACGTGGATCCGGCTACCGGGATGATTGCGAATTTGGCGGATCTGGATGGATTCGTGGAGCGGGAAGTCTTGGATGCGTTCGATCATCGCTCGTTGAATGACGAAGTGCCGGCATTTCGCGCTGAGGTGCCGACGACGGAGAATCTGTGCATCGAGATTTTTCGGCGGGTGCGCGCGTTCCCGATGGCCAAGCTGGAACGGGTGCGTGTGGAAGAGACGTCGAACAATAGTTTTGAATATGCTGGAGAGAACGCTGCTGATGATTCAGAAGTAGATGGAGTGCGCTTAGAAGGGAACAGACCGTGACCAAGCCGACCGAAGAGATTCTGCTCGACGAAGGTAAACCGCGCGATGCGAAGACGATTGCTTGTCACGTGCGCGAGATTATTCGGTTGATCGGTGAAGATCCGGAGCGCGAAGGCTTGCGGAAGACGCCGGAGCGTTATGAGAAGGCGATTCGATTTCTGACCGGCGGGTATCACCAGAATGTCGATCACCTCTTGAATGGTGCTACCTTCAGCGTTTGCTATGACGAGATGGTGTTAGTGAAGGACATCGAGTTTTTCAGCTTGTGCGAGCATCATCTGTTGCCGTTTTTTGGAAAGGCGCATGTGGCTTATTTGCCGACGAATAAGGTGATTGGATTGAGCAAGGTGGCTCGGCTGGTGAATATGTTTGCGCGGCGGTTGCAGATTCAGGAGCGTATGACCAGTCAGATTGCGAAGGCGATTGAGGACAAGATCGCGCCTCAAGGTGTGGGCGTGATCATTGAGGCGCGGCACCTGTGCATGCAGATGCGTGGGGTGGAGAAGCAGCATGGGCAGGCGGTGACCAGCGCGATGCTGGGGGAGTTCCGGAACAATAAGCAGACGCGGGATGAGTTTTTGTCGTTGGTGCGGAATAAGCAGAGCTGACAGCGGGAAGTTGCCGGGATTTCAGGGCACGTGCGGCCCGGTGAGTCGCAGGGTGACTCGTGCGCTCTAGGTGACAGTCGAACGATAGACGAATCGTACGCTTTGAGTTGTGTGTGCGCCGGGCGGGGCAAGCCCGCCCCTACAAGGGGAATCGTCGCGGCGTGGCGAGTGAAGCGTTACGTGGAGGACTCGCCGGTCATGGGACGCGAATTGTGAATGGCATGTAGTAGAAATTCGCTGCTGGGGACTCTTGCCTGTACGCGGCTGGTGTGGTCAACTCTGAGCCGCGGTCTGTTCTCATGATTGGCCGGTCGATCTCTCACTATTCCATAACTGAAAAATTAGGCGAAGGAGGCATGGGCGTGGTGTATCGCGCACATGACCTGATGTTGCATCGCGACGTGGCGTTGAAGTTCTTGACGCTGCGGACGCTCGAGGAAGACCCGTCTGTGCGGGAACGCGTGCTGCAAGAGGCGCGGACGATTTCGGCGCTGAACCATCCGAATATTTGCACGATCTATGAAGTTGGCGAAGACGAGGGACGCCCTTACCTGGCGATGGAGTTTGTGGAAGGGCATTCGCTGAGCCAGGAAATTATTTCTGGAGGGATGGCGGCCGACGTAGTGGTGCGAAATGGGATGCAGCTTGCGGATGCCCTGGCGCACGCGCATGAGCGAGGGATCGTGCATCGGGACCTGAAGTCGGGAAATGTGTTGGTGACACCTTCGGGACGGTTGAAAGTGCTCGATTTTGGATTGTCGAAGCGCATGGAGCAACGCGTCAGCGAAGAGACGACGAAATTCGATCAGGGCTGGGACGAGCAGCACTCGATTACGGGGACACTCCCGTACATGGCGCCGGAGTTGTTGCGTGGAGAGGAAGCGGATGCGCGCAGCGATGTGTGGGCGCTGGGTGTGGTGTTGCACGAGATGGCCGCGGGGCGGCGGCCATTTCGAGGTGGTACGGCTTACGAGTTGAGCGCGTCGATTCTGCGCGAGGCGCCGCCGGCGATCTCGCCGATGCTGCCGCCGGTGTTGCAGTCGGTGATCGACAAATGTCTGGATAAGGACCCGACACAGAGATATCGCTCAGCAGGAGAAGTGCGCGCGGCGCTGGAGGCGGCGGCGACGGCGTCGAGGTCGCAGCAAATCCCTGTGGAAGCGCTGGCAGTGCATGAGGAAGAGCAGCGAGCCGCGCGGATGAGGCGACGGTTGTGGTACGGAGTAGGAGTTTTCGCAGTTGTCGTGCTGGCGATTGGCGGGTTGCTGTGGAAGGCGGCCAAGCCGCGGGGGGGAGTAAGCGCTGTGCCTGGCGCGATTCAGTCGCTTGCGGTGTTGCCGCTGGAGAATCTGTCGGGCGATTCTTCGCAAGATTATTTTTCGGATGGGATGACGGACGCGCTGATTACGGAGCTGTCGCACATCCGGAAGCTGCGGGTGATTTCGCGGACTTCAGTGATGCAGTACAAGCGGACGCAGAAGTCGCTGGAGGATATTGCGCGAGACTTGAACGTGGATGCGGTGGTGGAAGGGTCGGTGGTGCGGGCGAACGGGCGGGTGCGGATTTCGGCGAAGCTGATTCAGACATCGATCGAGCAGACCTTGTGGGGTGCGAGTTACGAGCGGGATTTCACCGATGTACTGGGGCTGCAGAGCGATGTGGCGACGGCCATCGCCCGCGGAATTCAGGTGGAGTTGTCTGCGCCCGAGGCGTCGCAATTGGCGAATCGACGAGTGGTGGTGCCGCAGGCGTATGAAGCCTATTTGAAAGGACGATTTGAAGCGGAGAAGCGGACCCGGGAGGGGATACAGGCGGCGGTGGGTTATTACCACGACGCGATTTCGCTGGATCCAACTTATGCCGCGGCGTATGCGGGACTGGCGGATGGGTTGCTCAATACCAGCACGTATCAGATCCGGCCGCCCGCGGAAGTGATTCCAGAAGCGAAGGAAGCGGCTCAGAAGGCGCTGCAGTTGGACGACCGTCTGGCGGAGGCGCATGCGTCACTGGCCGCGATTCGCTTTTATCATTTGGAATGGGAGGGAGTGGAGAGCGAGTTTCAGCGGGCGATTGCGCTGAATCCGGGCTATGCGACCGCGATGCACTGGTATGCGCTGACATTGGCGGCAACCGGGCGGCGGGAAGAGTCCATCACGGAGATTAAGCTGGCAAGAGAGATTGACCCTCGGTCGTTGATCATCAATGCGAATGTGGGATGGTGCTACTACCTTGCGGGGGATGCGGACCGAGCCATTGAAGAGGCAAGAAACACACTGCGAATGGACCCCGGGTTTGTGGTGGCACATGGGTACCTCGGCCAGGCCCTTGTCGAAAAAAAAATGTACGACCAAGCCATCGAAGAATTCCGCAAAATGGTGTCGCTCGCTCCGGGTGACATGTCGCACAAGGCGGATCTGGGAGGGGCTTACGCGCGCGCTGGCAAGGACGACCAGGCGCAGGAAATACTGCAGGAGTTTCTGCACGCGCCGAGCGGCACCTATATTTCCCCGTATACGTGGGCGATGCTGTATGCGGGGATGGAGAAAAGGACTGAAACGCTCGGGTGGCTGGAGAAGGCGTTCGCGGAACGAAACGCGCGGCTGGTGAATGTGGCGGTGCATCCGCAGTTTGCATTTTTGCGAGGCGATGCGCGATTCGAGGACTTGCTGGCGCGCATGGGTGTTCCGTTGACGGTTCGGCATCCGGCAGGTGGAATGGCGAAAGGGCGCGGCAGCGCGGCGCAAGGAAGCCATAAACCTTGACGAGTATTGACTCGTTCGTTAGACTCGGCGCCTAGTTTGTTACTTCGCAGAATCTAAGAAGTACCCATCCTATTTCTAGTCAGCTGATTTTTCACTGCTTTGGAGGCCATATGGCAAAGCGAAAATTGGAAGTAACCCTGACGCCAATTGCGACGCAAATTGACAAGGCTCGGGCGAAAATGGAATCGCTGCGTCCGAAGGTTTCGGCAGCAGACAAGAAGGCGATCGATCTGGAGATTAAGAAGCTAAAGAAATGCAGGAAGGAGCTGGCCGAATTTTGTGGAACGATGACTCACCCGTTCAAGCCGCTCTAGCCTGCGCGCGGCGAGAAATAGAACGCTTAGGCACACGAAGGCCGTGAGGCGCGGGCGTTTGCAGACTGCGCTACCCGGGAAGAATCGTGGCGTCGGGCCTGGCGCGGTTCGGTACCGGCGGGCGCCATTTTTGATCTCCTACTGGCGGGACAACCAACTTGTTTTTGAGAATTATCTAACGCAGCGACGGGTGTCCGCGAGCCCCCTTACATCCACGATTCTTCATTTTTTCGACCGCGAGCGGCCGCTTCGGGTGTTGTGCGACGCTTTCAACGAATATACCCCTGCGTCTTTGCGGAAAGCGGTGCAAATGCTGGTGCGGCATTCGCTGTTGCAGCGGCAGGGACACAAACGCCCGCCTGGGGAAAGGGAGCTTCGGGGCTGGAGCGAGTGGAATCCGGCGGCTGGATTTTTCCATTTGTCTACCAAGGACTTGCCGTTCGAACGGGATGCCGCAAAGGAATTCCGCAGGTTGCTGCGGCTGGCTAAATCGAAGCCGATGCCGAAGCCCGTCAAGCGCTATCCGAAGTCGCAACAGGTTCGCTTGCCGGCGCTTGCCTTTGCTTCTGAATTCTCGCGCGTCCTGGCGGAGCGGCGTACGTGGCGAAAGTTCTCCAAAAAACCGGCCGAATTGTCGTTGCTCGGCAATCTATTGGGACTCACGTGGGGCGTGCGGAAGTGGGTTGAGATTCCGAAGCTCGGAGAGGTGGCGGCGAAGACGTCGCCCTCGGGGGGCGCTTTACACCCGATCGAGGCCTACGTGCTGGCGCGCAACGTTAGTGGTTTGCGCTCCGGGCTTTATCACTACAACGCGGCAGATCATCGGTTGGAGCTCCTGCGCCGCGGAGCAGGTTCGCGGCAGATCACGGAGTATCTGGCGAATCAATATTGGTATGGAGGGGCGGCGTTTGTCGTTTTCATGACCGCGGTGTTTGCGCGGACACGATGGAAATATGACTACGCGCGGGCTTACCGGGCGGTGTTAATCGAATCGGGTCATTTGTGCCAGACGTTTTGCCTGACGGCTACGTGGCTTGGGGCGGCACCGTTTTGCACGATGGCGTTTGCGGATTCGAAGATTGAAAAGGCACTAGGGATCGATGGCATATCCGAATCCGTGCTGTACGTGGCGGGAGCCGGCACACGGCCGGAGAACGAGGAGCATGCGAACCTGTTGAGTGGTAGCGAAATCTCCAGGCTGAACCTGTAAGCAGAACGAAAGCCGGCAAGGATGCCGGCGCTACCAGATCTGCCCGAAAGGCCCGGAAGGTAGTCGAGAGAGGCGCGTTATGCCTCGATTTCAGCGTCGAAGAAGGCGTTCATCTTGGGGGCGGTCTTGCATGCGCTGGAGAGGATCTGGCGGCTTTGTTCGAGCGCTTGCAGCCTCAGGTCGAGGTCTTTTCGGTCGGCCTTTGCGACCGATGCTCGAATTGCCCGAAGAGACTTTTGTCGCTTCTCGATCTCAACGATGACGGGGCCCAGCGATTCGACTTCGTAACGATGCTGTGGCATAGGAGCCTCCTTGAGCGAGTGGCTCGTCTCGGGCGCGCTTCGGGCGACACGGCGACAGGAGCGCCGAGAGCGGCAAGCTATCAGCGAAGTCCATCGTTGTCAATTGTCCGGGAGCTGAGAGGGCTTATCGTCAAGGTTAAAAGAGCGCCCGCCACAGGCGGCGGCCGCTACAACTATGTCGGAACGGTTTGTGTGCTTACTGGCGGATCGAATGCTGATTCGATTTTTTGCGGTATTTCAGGTCGTTGGAGAATTGGATCGGTACAGCCAAAAAACGACTGATTGGCGCGAACTGTGCCTCGCTAATGCGTGTCGGTATCGTTTGAAGGGACACAGACAGGAGTGTCTGTGCTACTAAAACTCGTGCTGGCACGTTGGCCGATTATTTTGGGGCGATGTCGACCGAGGCGCGAGTGGTCTCCCAATCCATGCGCAGCGTGCAGGCTGCGCCACTTTGATCGAAGGCGATGGTGAAGTTTTCGAGCGGCGAGGGAAGCTTGGAGACTTTCATGTCAATGCGTGCTAGATCTTCGCCTGGTCCTGGATAGGGCGTGCCCCATTCGCCGGTTTTCTTGCTGATCACGAGCTGCCATTTGTCGGCGTTGGGTACAGTGAAAATGGTATAGCTGCCGGCGGGAACTGATGTTCCGCCAACCGTTAGATTTGTATCGGTCACGAACGTGGTGGCCTCGTTTGCTCCGGCGCGCCACACCTGGCCATAGGGAATCAACTCGCCGTAAATCTTGCGGCCTTTCGCGCGCGGGCTGGAATAATCGATCGCGACGGTTTTTCCGCCTGGTAGCTTGCATACTGCTTTGGCTGGGGGGCTGGGGCGCTTGCTCTTGTCTTGTTGCGCGGAACACGCTGCGCATAACGCTAGACACAAGAAAAGGCCCGAACAGAGTGAAATGATGTTTCGCATGGTGATTATCTCCCTCAGAGTTTGCTGCTGGGAACAGCCTGCGCGACGCCAGTGATACTGCCATGTCTGGGGGCGACTTCCAAGAGGTGTGTAGAGAGCGGAAAGACTCATGTCGCAGCGGTCCTCATACGGGCCACGACTTGGCCGTTGTCGTGGTTGACACAGACAAGAGTGCCTGTGCTACCCGAGGGGAGAAATATTTTCGTACATTGTGATTTCTTTACAGTTTTGTGAGTATTGTGTTAGCCTGAATTAGTCGAAGAGAACAGGAAAAATCAGGGGACGACGGAGAGGGGCACTTGAGCGCAACTAAATCAGTGTTGATCGAACAGTTCCGGGCCCATATTAAAGATACAGGTTCACCGGAGGTGCAGATTGCACTTTTGAGTGAACGGATCAGCTACCTGACGTCGCATCTCAAGTCCCACGTAAAGGACCACGCATCCCGGCGCGGATTGATCATGATGGTCAACAAACGCCGACGCCTGCTGGACTATCTTAACCGCCGCGACCCGGATCGGTATCGCGAGATTGTTGAACGCCTTAGTCTGCGCAAGTAGCCGCTCTTTTGAAATGGAGCGAAGCTACCGCGCTTCCACGAAGAACAAATTTAACACTAGTCTAGCGGTGGCGGTGTCGCTACCCGTGGAATCGTTGCGCGTCCGTCCATAAGGGCGGAGTTTGTTGTGGTGTAGTTGGCGTACTAAGTCAGCCTCGCAAAACACTCGCCTTCATTCTCTTCCAGGTAGAGCGGGGACACGCGTCCCTGCGAGAACGCTCTGCGCGAACGCGGAGCCAAAGGAAATCATCTATGTCTGAAAACACGAGCATCCCAGCGCCGCACTCGGTGACTGTCGAGGTTGGAGGGCGGCCCCTGATTCTGGAGACCGGAAAGATCGCCAAACAAGCGAATGGAGCGATTACAGCGCGATACGGCGATACGGTGGTGCTGACGACGGCTTGCATGTCCACGACGGCGAACGACCGCGACTTTCTGCCATTGACCGTGGACTACCGGGAAAATACCTATTCGGCCGGCAAGATTCCAGGCGGGTTCTTCAAGCGCGAAGGTCGTCCTTCGGAGAAGGAAGTCCTCACCTCGAGGTTGATCGATCGACCGATGCGGCCGCTGTTTCCGGAATCGTGGCGCAACGAGACGCAGATTGTGAGCATGGTGTTGTCGGCCGACAGCGCGAATGACCCGGATGTGATCGCGGTTACCTCGGCGTCGGCCGCGGCGTACTGCTCGGACCTGCCATTTGAGACGCCGATCGCGGCTGTGCGGGTGGGATTGCTGAACGGGCAATTGGTGGTGAACCCGACGGTGTCGGAACAGAAGACCAGTTTGCTCAACATTGTGATCGCGGGCTCCGAAGAGGGCATCGTGATGGTGGAATCGGGAGCGCTGGAGGTTTCGGAAGAAGCGGTTGTTGATGCGCTGGAGTTTGGCCACAAGGAAATCAAGAAGATCGTTGCGGCGATTCGTGAACTGCACGCGCAACTGAAGCCGAAGAAGGTTGCGGTCGCGCCACTTCCATTTGACCAGGGGCTCTACAACGAGATCGAGAAGAAGCACGGAGCAAAGCTGAAGGATGCGTTGAACACGGAAAAGCATCCGAAGAAGGAAAGCTATCACCTGGTGGATGAACTGAAAGCGGAGATCGTGAATGCGATTCCCGAGGATGATGAAGAGAAGCGCGCGCTGGCGAAGCGGGCGTTTGAGAAACTGCGAGAGAATATTTTCCGGGACGAGATCCTGAACGCACGGCGACGACCGGACGGGCGTGAATTCGACAAGATTCGCAAAATCACTTGCGAGGTTGGCTTACTGCCGCGCGTACATGGTTCGGCGCTGTTTACTCGTGGTGAAACGCAGGCGCTGGCGACATTGACGCTTGGCACCAAGGAAGACATGCAACGGCTCGACCTGCTCTTCGAGCAGGATCAATTTAAGCGCTTTTTGCTGCACTACAATTTTCCGCCGTTCAGCGTTGGCGAGGTTAAGTTCTTGCGCGGACCTGGGAGGCGTGAAATTGGCCACGGGGCGCTTGCGGAACGCGCATTGGTGAACCTGCTACCACCGGAAGCGGACTTTCCTTATGCCATGAGGCTCGTGTCGGACATTCTGGAATCCAACGGATCCTCGTCGATGGCAACGGTTTGCGGTGGCTCGTTGGCACTGATGGACGCGGGTGTGCCGATCAAGTCGCCCTGCGCGGGCATCGCGATGGGACTCGTGGTTGGGGATAACAGCAAATACTCGATCTTGACGGACATCGCCGGGGCGGAAGACCACTACGGGGACATGGACTTCAAGGTGGCCGGGACCCGCGCGGGTATCACCGCGCTGCAGATGGACATCAAGGTATTGAACGTCACGATTCCCATGATGCGCGAAGCACTCGCGCAGGCGAAAAAGGCGCGCCTCGAAATCCTGGATACGATGGACCAGACGCTGAGCACGCATCACGAAGAGATCTCAACCTTCGCCCCGCGGCTCTATAAGTTGAAGATTCCGCAGGACAAGATTCGCGACCTGATTGGACCTGGCGGCAAGAAGATCAAGTCCATCATCGAAGTCACGGGCGTAAAGATTGACGTACTGGAGGACGGGACGGTGCATATCTTCTCGACTAGCGGTGCCGGGGGAGACCAGGCGTTGCAGATGGTGCGCGAGGTTACCGCTTCGGCCGAGATTGGCAAGACTTATCTTGGCAAAGTGGTGAGGCTTGCGGAGTTTGGCGCTTTCGTCGAACTGTTCCCGGGCACGGATGGATTGCTGCATATCAGTGAAATCTCCGAGCACCGCATCCGCGACGTTCGCGATGAGTTGAAGCTCGGCGACCAGGTACTCGTGAAGGTGCTTTCGATTGAGGGTAATAAAGTCCGGCTGTCTCGCAAGGCGCTGATCCGTGAAGCTCGCGAAAAGCAGGCGAAGAAGGAAGCGGCGGGCGGCGGCGGGACCACAACCACCGAACAATAGCCATTCAGCGCTACGAGGAAAAAGGCCCGGCAAATTTGCCGGGCCTTTTTCATTTTGTATCGACAGCGGCGCTGGATCGATCTTGCCGGAAGGGACGTAGGATTTCTGCACCCTACATCCGAACGCTACAGAGGTTTGCTTTAATGGACCGGCGCGCGCCTTTTGCAGTGGACGGCGTCGAGCGCTCCCCATAGAGCATTCAACGCATCCTTTGCGGTGGCAACGATCTCGTCTTCATTACCGTCTGCATGCTCTTCCAGCCAGCCACGCCATGCTGCGCGATGCTCTTTGTCCGCTTCTTCATGGATGGTGAAATAGGCAAGTGCTTCCGGCTGGTCAATCCCATAGAACTTCTTCAACCCATCGATCTTGGTTGACGCGATTTCCGGTACTTGACCTTCATAGGCGTACAAAGCCGCTACGGCCTCAGCGACCGGACGATCGCCGCAAATCTCGCGGAACGTGGCGACTACGGTTTGGGTGCCAGGCAATGCTGGGCAGCAGCAGATGTCTTCTTCGGCGACGCCCAGAGCGGAGGCGAAATTGCGCCAGAGCTTGGGATGCGGGCCTTCTGGATTTTCTTCTTCGGCGAGGTTTTCGATTACGGTGTCGCGCAACGGGCCTTCGGTACGCGCCGCTAGAACCCGGAGGTGCTTGGGAAAGGCTTCGACGTGGCGATAGTACTGAGTGGCGTAAAGTTGCAGGGCTTCGCGGCTGAGCTTGCCGGCCTGCCAATCCTGATAGAAGGGATGATTCAGCAGGTTCTTCTCGGCAATCGCCGCATCCAGACGTGCCAGCAAATTTGTGTTGGCCATTTCGCTTGCCTCCACTATGGCGCGGAAGTCCGCGCTTGCAGCAAGTTCTCCCGAGACGCGCATTGTAGCAAAAACTTTGGCGATTTGCTGGTACTACCGTACTGCAAGGACGAGATAGTGGCCGGAGGGAACGAATCGAGGTGTCGGCGTGGCAGAGGACAAGACATCCGCCCTCGCTCGCGCCGCATGGCAGCGCGTCATCTAAACCCCGCCGTCTCAGAGAGGGCGGCTACAACTCCCTATGTGTCCAGTGATACAGCTCGTGCAAGTGCGGCAAAAACAACCGCTTACGCGTCTTTTTCGTGGATGCGCTCGATGTGGGCGCCCACGGCGCTTAGCTTTTCAACGATGCGCTCGTAGCCGCGGTCGATGTGGTAGACACGGTCGATGATGGTCTTGCCGCTGGCGACGAGCCCTGCGAGCACGAGGCCTGCGCTCGCCCGCAAATCCGATGCTTGCACGGTGGTGCCTGATAGGGGCGCAGGGCCGCGCACGACCGCTCGCCGACCGTCGACCGAGATATTGGCGCCCATGCGCACCATCTCGCTGGCATGGAGGTAGCGGTTCTCGAAGATCGTCTCGGTGATTGCGGAGGCGCCTTCCGCTTGCGTTGCCAAGGCCATGTACTGCGCCTGCATATCCGTCGCGAAGCCAGGATACTCCTCGGTGGTCATATCAGCGCCGACGAGCTTCGGCGCGGGCCGCACGCGGAGGGTCGTCTTGTCCATCGCGTCGATGCGCACTCCAGCTTGTTGCATCTTGGCAATGATGGCGCCCAGATGTTCGGGGGCGCAATTCGTAATCGTCAGGTCACCGCCGGTGATGGCGCCGGCGACCAGAAATGTTCCCGCCTCGATGCGATCGGGAATCACGGAATGCTCGGTGCCATGGAGTTTGTCGACGCCGCGAATGCGCAGGGTAGAAGTTCCGTCGCCTTCGATCTGCGCGCCCATTTTTCGAAGCATGACGACGAGGTCGGTCACCTCGGGTTCGCGTGCCGAATTTTCGAGGACAGTTTCGCCGTCGGCCAGGACGGCGGCCATCAGAATATTTTCGGTTCCGGTTACCGTGATCTTCTCGAAGACAATGTGCGCGCCTTTCAAGCGGCCCTGGTTCGGCACTTTCGCCTGGATGTAACCGTGGGACATGATGATTTCCGCGCCCATTTTTTCGAGTGCGGAGAGGTGCAGGTCCACTGGCCGGGCGCCGATTGCGCAGCCTCCCGGAAGCGAAACATGTGCGACGCCAGCGCGGGCGATTGCGGGTCCCAGCGTCAAAATCGAGGCGCGCATGGTTTTCACCAGTTCGTAGGGGGCTACCGCATCGTTCAGTGTGACCGCTTCGATTACGTAGTCGCTGGTCGGAATTTCGGTCACTGAAACTTTGGCGGACATGAAGGCCAGGAGCTTGCTCATGGTGATGAGGTCGCGGACTTTCGGAATGTTGTGCAGTTTGACCTTTTCGGCTGTCAGCAGACAAGCAGTCATGCAGGGCAACGCGGAATTCTTCGCGCCGCTGATGGCCACAGTCCCATGGAGCGGGTTTCCACCTTTGATGAGAAACTTGTCCATTCGCTGTCACTCCCCTAAAGCTAGTCGAAGATTACCCTTTGCCAACGACAATCGAGCACGGGCGGCTTTCGCATCGAGGCCATTTTTCAACATCACTAACGCCGCGCGCAAATTGTGTCCGGATTGACGCAACGCATGTTTGGCCGCGGACGGGTGCGCACCGCTGGCTTCGGCCAGGATCCGAAGACCACGCTGCCGAAGTTTCTCATTTGTCAGAGCTACGTCGATCATCAAGTTGTCGTAGACGTGCCCCAGGCGCACCATGGCGGCGGTTGAGAGCATGTTCAGGACCAATTTCTGCGAGGTCCCTGCCTTCAGGCGCGTCGAGCCAGTAACGATTTCGGGTCCAGCTTCGACGGCGATTACGATCTGTGCGTCACGCGCGATTGCGGCGTTACGGTTGGACGTGATGGCCACGGTTGTGGCGCCACGCTTGCGAGCAAAGGCCAGCGCGCTGAGCACGTAGGGTGTCGTGCCGCTGGCCGCAATGCCTACTACGACGTCGTTGCGGGACAGCCTTTTCGCTCGCAAATCGCGAACCGCGTCGCTGGCGGAATCCTCAGCGCCTTCGACGGCGCCGGTCAACGCTTTTCTCCCCCCGGCGATAAGCGCCTGGACGACAGCCGGGGCAACTCCAAATGTCGGCGGGCACTCGGCGGCGTCCAGCACCGCCAGCCGCCCGCTGGTTCCCGCTCCGACGTAAATCAACCGTCCACCCTTTCGAATGCCGCTCACAATGGCGTCCACCGCGCGAGCTATGGACGGAATTTCGCGCCCGACGGAGATCGCCACCTTGCGGTCTTCCTGGTTCATCAGTCGTAGAATGGCCTTTGTTGGCAGGCGATCGAGGCCGCGCGAAGCTGGGTTGCGGTGCTCTGTACGCCGGCGCTCCTGGGGCAGACTGGGCATCCTGACATTATATCTGCGGCGAAGAATCGAAAATGGGGGCGGCGCGTAAAGTGCACAGGCTTGGCGCGAGAACGTTAACGGGTAGGAACTGGCGAACTGGCGAAGCCCAAGGCTTGCATCACGGCATCGTGCAGCGCGGGGCGGACTTGGGCGATCTTTTGGTTTTCGCGGGTGGGATTGACGCGGTTGGTCAGGAAGACCACGAAGAGCTGGCGGTCAGGGTCGATCCAGATCGATGTGCCGGTAAAGCCGGTGTGGCCGAAGCTGTGCGTGGAGAAGTAATGGCCGCTGGAGGAACCTTCTGTCGGGACGGCCCAGCCGAGAGTGCGCGTTCCATTCGAGAGCGATTGTGGCGCGATGAACTGGGCTATGGTGGCTCGTTTCAAAATACGGCGGTGAGCGTAGACGCCCCCGTTCAGCAGCATCTGGCAGAAGGCCGCGAGGTCGGGCGCTGTACTGAATACGCCCGCATGGCCCGAGACGCCACCCATGGTGAATGCGTTCTCGTCGTGGACTTCGCCTTGTACCAGCCGATTGCGCAGGTTGCGGTCGAATTCAGTTGGCGCGATCCAAGTCCAGAGGTTCTTTGCCGGCCGGAACGTCGTGTCTTTCATGCCGAGCGGCGAAAAAATGTACGTTTTCGCAAGATCGTCCAGCGGGCGTCCAGTCAGACGCTCGATGATCTCGGCCATCAGGATGATGCCGAGATCGGAGTAGACCTCTTTTGTGCCGGGTTCGTAGTCGAGCGGCTCGGCGAAGATGCGTGTGAGCGTTTCCTGCTTGCTCTTGGAGGTGCGCCAGTACTCTTTGAACGGTGGGAGACCAGATGTGTGCGTCAGGAGATGGCGAACCGTGACCTTATGGCGCCATTCGAGGTCTTGGCCAGCCGGGCCCGCGGCCCATTCCGGCAGGTAACGTTCGACTTTGGCATCGAGGTCGAGAGGAACAGGGAAGTCGCCCTCCGCTAGTTTTGCTACGAGGGTTGTCGTCACCACGACCTTTGTCAGGGAAGCGATGTCGTACATGGTTCGAACGTCGACGGCGGGAGCGTTCGCGTCGTAGCTCAGATTGCCGAAGGCGTGAATCGCGACTTTGCCTTTGTAACCGACAGCGAGCGTCGCGCCGGGGAAGGCCTTGTCCGCGACGGCAGCCTCAAGCACCGAGTAGGCTGGCTGGAGGAGCGCTTCGCCGCGGACGTCCATGGGCTGCGCGGTCATGGGATTCGCGGGGAGTTCCATCCCGAATCCGGCCTTCATGTCTACGCCTGGAATTGTGACAGGCAAATGTCCGCGCACGGGAATTTGCCCGAAGAGAGCGCGGGCGATAGAAATCTGGGCGACGTCGCTGATGCCGAATACGGCAAGCCAAGTCTGTGCTTGCGGGAAGCGCTCAATCAGATAAGGACTGCCAAAGCCGAGGGTGATCACTGGCTTGCCGCTGGTGTACAAGCGCTCGGCCAGAGCGGCTTGTTCAGCGGGAACATCGACGTTGCCTTTGCGGTCGCTCACCCGAACGAAGAGCGCCAGGAGAGCTACATCATAGCTATCGGGCGAGGGCAACTTCAGGGTGTCTGCGTTGATGAAGCGGGTGTCGGCGCGTAATGTGGTCACGGTGTCAAAACGTGACTTCAGTTCGCGCTCCAAATCTTCGCCCGGATATGGCTCGGGATCGGCGTAAAACGCCAGCAGGAGTGCGCGGCTTGGCTTGGTGCCGTCGAGCGGCAAAAGATTGGGCTTATCGCGCAGCAAGGTCACGCCGCGATCAGAAATTTCCTGTGCTTGAGCTTGCCAGGCAACACTGCCCAACTTCTGGTTGATCGCGTTTATGTCAACCAGACGATTTTTCTCGAGGCCGAGCCTGGCTTTCGCTTCCAAAATGCGTCGCACAGAAGCGTCCAGCCGCTCGATTGAAATGCGCCCTGAACGCACGGCGGCTTGCAGCCCTTCGAACGCTGCGTCGGGTACCGGCGGCATCAGCAGTGCGTCGGCCCCCGCCAAAACAGCGCGAACGGCTGCTTCGCCCGGAGCGTAACGCACCGTGATTCCACCCATGTCCATCGCGTCGGTGACGACGAGCCCCTGAAAGTGAAGGTCGTGGCGGAGAAGGTCGGTCAAGATGTGGGAGGAAAGCGTCGCAGGCGTGTTGAGATCGGGCTCCAGAGATGGTACGGACAAATGCCCCGTCATCACGCTGCCGACACCTGCCGAAATCGCAGCGCGAAAGGGAACCAGTTCCAGGCGATCGAGGCGGTCGCGATCGGCGTGAATCACAGGCAAGTCGATATGCGAGTCGCTGGCCGTATCGCCGTGTCCCGGAAAATGCTTGGCGGTCGCCAAGCCACCGTTTTCTTCCACGCCGCGAACGAAGGCAGTCACGTATTCGGCCACCCGCGCCGGATCTTCTCCGAAGGATCGAGTATTGATAATCGGATTGCCGGGGTTGTTGTTTACATCGGCGTCCGGAGCGTAAATCCATTGAATGCCAACTGCGCGGGCTTCCAGCGCTGTAACTTTTCCCATGGTGTGGGCGTCGGCGGGATTGCCTGCGGCGGCAAGCGCCATCGCGGTGGGGAACGAAGTGCCTTCATCCAGACGCATGGCCGCGCCGCGTTCGAAATCTGCGCCGACCAATAGCGGTAGCTTGGACTTTGCTTGCAACTGGTTGGTGAGGACGGCGGTGGGATACGCCTGACTTTTTACGATGCCTAGCGGTGAGCCTTGGGTGATGTTGATGAAGCCGCCGCAGTGTAGTTCAGTCACGTCGTGCATCATCTGGGCGTAGGCAGCGGAATCGGTCGGCGTCAGACTGCCGTGATAGGTGGTGAAGAGGAGCTGGCCGATCTTTTCGTCGACGCTCATTTTTTGCAGTGTGGATTCGACCCACTTGCTAGCTTCGGGCGAGAGCCGTTGAGCTGCCGCATCTTTTACGGCGGCATGTTGCGCAGCGTCCGGGATTTTGGCGGAGGTGTGGGCCATAAAAACGGTCAGTGCGGCAGGTACAAAAAATAGAACGCCAGCTCTGCGTCCTTTCATCGATCAGGAGTTCCTCAAGTAGCACCGAGATACAGAGTTTGTATATAGCACACGCACATCAGGTGAACAACGCAACTCCGCCCACAACGTTCCACAATATCATTGCTGTTTGGATGGCGAAGGGTGGTCCCAGTGCCTCGACGAATGCAATTGCTGACGCGCACCGCTGCAGTGGTGATTTCGCTGACGACGAGTGGAGCGGTTACCTCGCCCGCCCGCACCACGAAACACTCGGGCCGCCCGGGACGCGAGCAAGCCGGCATTGACGTCCTTGAATCGGAGAAATTTGCGCCCTTCCGCGGGAAGCACATTGGTTTGATCACCAACCACACGGGCCTAGACGCGCAGGGGCGCAGCACCGTCGATCTGCTCACTCACGCGCCGGGAGTTCAACTGGTCGCATTGTTCAGTCCCGAGCACGGTCTTGCCGGGAATAACGACGAGCGTGTCGCTTCCACCAAGGATGCCGCGACCGGCTTGCCAATTTACAGTCTCTATGCGGAAACGCGTCGTCCAACCGACGCGATGCTGCAGGGCATCGACACCCTCGTCTTCGATGTGCAGGATGCCGGCGTTCGCTTTTACACCTACACCACCACGATGGCGTACTGCATGGAGGAAGCCGCGAAGCACAACATCGCCTTCTATGTGCTGGACCGGCCCAATCCGCTCGGCGGGGAAATCGTCGAAGGCCCGGTTCTTGACGCCGACAAAGCCAGCTTCACTGGGTATTATCCGCTTCCCGTGAGGTACGGCCTCACGATTGGTGAACTCGCTCAGTTCCTCAACACTGAAAATCACATCAACTGCGAATTGCACGTAATCGCGATGAAGAATTGGCATCGCAACTATTTTTACGAGAGCACCGGCTCGCGCTGGGTCCCGCCGTCTCCCAATCTGCGGACGTTGAAAGGTTCGATCCTGTATCCCGGCCTCGAGATTTTGCAAAGCGCGGGCGTCTCTGTTGGTCGCGGAACCGAGGCGCCATTCGAAGAGTTTGGCGCTCCTTGGATCAATGGTGATGAAGTCGCCGCCGAGCTGAATGCTCGGCATCTTCCTGGGCTGCGCTTCACCGGCCAGCCGTTCATTCCTGTCGTCGGGCTTTACGGGGGACAGCGTTGCGGCGGCGTGGCTGTCCGAGTCATCGACAAACAAGCGGTACGCTCGATGAGCATGGGTATCGAAATCGCCGCCATCCTCAAAAAACTTTACCCCACCAATTTTGATCCGGCGAAGCTTCTGTTTCTGGTCGCCAACGCCGACACCATTCGCCAGCTGCAAGAGGGCACGCCGCCGGAACAAATCGTCGCCAGTTGGTCAACCCAACTCAACGATTTCGATGCACTCCGTCGCAAATATTGTCTTTACAAGTAGGCGTCCCCGAACCGGATGCGCGGTGGCATCGATTTCTCAAGGTTGAGCTACGTGCCGAGTTTTTTCTCTTTTTGCCTTTGTGCTAAAGTCTCTCGTGATGCGTATCGTCTCTCTGTTGCCTTCAGCCACCGAAATACTCTTCGCCCTGGGTTTCGACCGCGAGGTCGTGGGCGTCAGCCATGAGTGCGACTTCCCGGCCGCAGCCCGCACCAAACGCGTGGTCATCCAGTCTCGAATTCCGCACGACGCGTCGCCTGCGGAAATCGATCGCCTGGTTCGCGAATATGTCGCGCGTGGTGAAAGCCTTTATGCCGTCGACGCCGAGGCTCTAGAAGAACTCGCGCCCGATTTGATCGTTACCCAGGATTTGTGTCACGTTTGCGCCGCTTCCCCGGACGACCTCGCCACCGCGCTTACTCGGTTCGCGGAACGCCCGCAAGTACTTTGCCTCAATCCGCTGGACCTTGGCGATGTCTGGCGCGACATCTTGTGGGTAGGCGAAGAAACGCGGCGTGGCCATGCCGCGGAATCTCTGCTCGAAAAGATTGGCGAACAGCTTGGCCGCGTCGAAAACTTGGTCGGAAACGTTTCCGGCCGGCCCCGCGTCGCATTTCTCGAATGGCTGCAGCCGTTCTACGTTGGCGGCCACTGGGTGCCAGAAATGATCGAGCGTGCCGGCGGCATCGATGTTTTCGGCGCCCCACGTAAGCCAACTTTCCGCGTCACGCTGCAGGACATCGTAGAAGCCGCACCCGAAATCGTGCTGATCTCTCCCTGCGGGTATAGTGCCGAGCAAGCCCGCAACGAATACCGCGCGATGTCCTTTCCCGATCAATGGGGCGCGATTCCCGCCGTTCGGAGTCATCGCGTCTACGCGCTCGAAGCCAACCACTACTTCTCGCGACCCGGCCCTCGATTGGCGACGGGCATTGAGATCCTGGCGAAGGCCCTCCATCCGTCTCTTGAAGTAAGCCGCGAGGCCGAGAGCGCCATTTTGCCTATCGCGACCGACACCATTGCGGTGTCCGCCGCCGCGTCTGCGTAGGTTCAGGGACAAAATCGAATGATAGGTCTCACATCGGAGGGACACACATGCAACGACGAACGTTTCTCACTTCTTCGCTGGCGGCTGCGACGTTGAGCGCCGTCCCCGCCGCCGAAGGGCAGAACCCTCCCGGCGGTTCGGCCGGGAGAGGCCGCCTATTTTATGAATTGCGGCGCTACCAGCTTTCGAGTGGACCGCAGAAGAAGCTTTGCGACGACTTTTTTCAAAACTCCCTGATACCCGCTGCAAATCGTGTAGGCATCACCCCCGTCGGCGTGTTTAACGTTGCGATTGGCCCAGAAACTCCGGTGATGTACGTGTTGCTCCCATGCGCGTCGCTGGAAACTCTCGTCACGCTCGAGGCTCGGCTGGCGGCGGACGCTGAGTATATTAAAACCGGCGCCGCGTTTCTGAATGCTCCCGCGGTGCAACCGGCCTACAATCGCATCGAAAGCCAGCTGATGATCGCGTTCGAAAAGATGCCGGGCATCACGCTACCCCCGGCGACTGCTGCAAACGGGCCGCGTGTCTTTGAGCTTCGCACGTACGAGAGCTCTACCGATCAGGATCACAAGCGCAAAGTGGAGATGATGCAGTCGGGCGAAGAGGCCATCTTCGCGAAGGCGGGTTTCTCCCAGGTCTTTTACGGTGATACCCTGATTGGCCCGCGGCTGCCGAATCTCACCTACATGTTGAGCTACGAGAGTGTCGCGGTCCGCGACAAGTTGTGGTCGGCGTTTGCGAACGCACCGGAATGGAAAGCGATGCAGGCTCTGCCTCGGTACTCGTTCGAAAGCATCGTCTCCAACATCACCAATCTCATTCTGGCGCCGGCTGCGTACTCGCAGATATAGGGTCGGTGCTTGGCGTCCGGGACGCCCACCATTTGTAGAACGGGAGTCCCGCCAGAATCAGCAGCAGCCCAATCGACGAGCGCCCCGGCCGCTCCAGCCAGATGTTCACCGTGAGAGCAAGGGCGCCCGCCACGAAGATCCCCGGCACCCATGGATAACCCCAGCAGCGGTAGGGCCGGGGCAAATCTGGTTCTGTGTACCGCATACGAAACAACGCCACAACCGCCAGCCCGTAAAATATCCAACCCGCGAAAATGAACAGGCTCGTAAGCTCTTCAAATGTCCCGGTGAGCGCCATCAAACTTGCCAAAATGCCTTGGAAAATCAGCGCCCGTCCGGGTGTGCGGAATTTTGGATGGATGCCGTCCACGATCTTGAAGAAAATTCCATCACGCGCCATGGCGTACGGCACGCGCGCGCCACTCAGGACCGAAGAATTCATTGATCCGATTGCCGAGATTACCATCGCCAGCGTAATCCACGCCGCCGCTCCTCGTCCGGCCACGTGTTCGACTACGTCGGAAGCAATGTGTGGCGAGGCCGCTACACTCGCGAAAGGCAGTACCTTCAGACACGCCGCGCTAAAGAGAAAATAGATCAGCGCGACAACCGCAACGCCACCCACCAGTGCCCGCGGAAAGTTTTTCTCCGGATTTTGCACCTCGGAGCCAACCAGGTTCAGGTCTTCCCACCCGTCATACGCCCACAGCGCCGCGGCCAGCGCTGCTAGAAACGCGCTGAAGACGCCGCCGTTAAATGCAGCGGGCCAGATCGGATCAGGCGCATGCGCTGCGGGCGCCGGTGAAAAAAATGCCACGGCGATCACGATGGCCACCGATACGATCTTGATCGCCGTCAGAAATACCTGCACCGCCCCGCCCAGCCGCACGCCAAGATAGTTCACGCCAGTCATCACCAGAAGCCATAAGACCGCGATCGGCTGCGCCCAGGTAAAAACGAAATCGTAGGGCTTGAGCCAACTAGTCAGCCCGGGAATCGCGATATGCAGCGTGAAAATCGGCGTGGCGATTACCGGCAAAAGAAATCCCAGAAAACGCACCAAGCCCGCCGCGATGGATGACAATGACGACGGCCGCCCCACGATCGAATGCGTCCAGCCAAACAGAAATCCCCAACCCGGACCGAATCCGCGTCGCAAATAGGCGTATTCCCCACCTGCCTCGGGAATCGCGGCACCCAACTCCGCGAAGGACAACGCGCCAAACAAAGAAAGAATCGCACCCACAATCCACGCCGCAAACACGACCGAAACAAATCGCCCCTCGCGCGCCATCTCCGCCGGCTTCAGGAATATCCCCGTACCGATCATCGTTCCTACGACAATCGCTGCAGACGCCCAGGCACCCAGCCCGCGCACCAATTCCAGCCGCTTTGCCTTCACTACGATGTCGGGTGTCGCACTTTCCAAGCCGCCTCCGCTAATCTCATTGGGTTCGCCGTACGCGTACGCACTAGGCCTCAACCTGGTTCGTTGCTACCAATCGACTCACCACCGCCCCGACCGCAAATGTCGTAACGGATCCGATCAACACGTACCATGTAAACGCAATCGCCGTAAATCGGAACACGCACAATATCGCTGCCAATCCAACGAACATCCCAACCAAAGCCCCGCGCGCATTCGCCTTTCGATCCAGGGTTCCCAGCAGAAACAATCCCAGCAAACTTCCCAGTGGCAACGCCGCCACTGTCAATCCCGCCTCCAACAAAGGGCCCCACTTCACAAATCCGAATCCCATCAGCACCAAACCCCAAACCAGCGTCATCCGCCGCGAAATCCTCAAAAAGTTCGCTGGCTCCGCATCACGCCCGCGCATCCGCGAAAAATCCAGCAGGCTCGACGCTGCCAGGGAATTCAACGAACCGCTCGCATTCGACATCGCCACCGCGACAATCGACGCCAACAACAATCCCGCTAATCCGACAGGCATCTCACGAACAAGAAACAACGGCAAAATGCGATCGGTGCGCTCACCCGGCGCAAGCAACGGAATGTGTTGCGCGAAAACATACAGCAGAACACCGATCAGCAGAAACAACGCAAATTGTATGAAGACGATGCCACCGCTGGCTAGAAGCGCACGCCTGCTGTCCCGCTGATCGCGTGCCGCCAGCAACCGCTGCACGATAGTCTGATCGGTTCCATGGCTCGCCATCGTAAGAAACGCGCCGCCGATCAAGCCGGACCAAAACGTATATTTCGTGGCCCAATGAAAAGAAAAATCAAACACCTGAAGTTTGTGGCCCGCAACCGCGGCAACCTGCGTCACTTCGCTCCATCCGCCGGGAATCCTGTGCAGCAAGACCCAAAATGTTACGGCGCTCCCTGTCAGATATAGCAGCAGTTGCGCTACGTCCGTCCAGATCACCGCCTTCATCCCGCCTTCCAGTGTGTAAAGTACTGTGAGCGCGATCACGACCAGCACGGCAAGGCGCTCCGAGGTTCCAAGGACTACGCTCACCACGAGCGCGATCGCGGAAACCCGCACCCCTTCCGCCACTGCGCGCGTCACCAGAAACGTCGTCGCCGCCACCGCTCGCGCCCTGGCTCCAAACCGCTTCTCGATCAGCGCGTACGCGGTGAGGAACTCTCCGCGAAAGTATCCAGGCAGGAACAACAACACGATTAGCACCCTTCCAATCAAATACCCGAATACCAACTGCAAGAACGTCATATTCCCGCCGTAAGAAATCGCCGGCGTCCCAATAATGGTGAGCGTGGAAGTTTCCGTCGCGACAATCGAGAAAGCTAGCGCCCACCATGGCGCCGTTCGCCCACCCAAGAAATATTCGCGCGCATCCTGCGACCCGCGGCGAAACCACATGCCCAGCGCGGTCACGCCCAGAAGATATGCGATCACGATCGCCAGATCGATCGGATGAATGCGCATCTGTCTACGCGACCCTCAGCGCCGCGGACTCTCCGTTTTTCTTGTCCTGATTGAAAATGCGGACTATCCCGTAACACCGCGCCGCGAGTCGCAGAAGTTCTTCCATCGCGCCCGAATTATACGCACCACGGATTCATCTGCGTGGCCTAAATTTCCCCAAAGTAGCACAGGCACTACTGCCCGTGCCCAAGTCCACCATGCCTGGACTGACGCAAAGAACAGACCGGGCCAAAGCTAGTCCCGATGGTCTCAGATACCTAGCAAGGTGCGCTTCGCACCGTATGTGGCGGCCTTCACCACTTTGGGAGCCCTCTCGGTCAGCTACTCAGCCCATGCGCTCCTCGCAACGCCATTCCGCCAGCGCCGCAATTCGCGCCTCGAAATCGCTTATTCTTTCGGTATGCGCTGTGTCTTGGGATTCGACGGCGGCGGCACAAAGACCGATTGCGTCCTGATGGACGAATCGCGCCAGATACTGGCCCGCACTCGCTCCGGCCCCTCGAATCCAACGCGCGTCGGGTTAGAGGCGACGTTTGCCGCCCTGCTCAAGGCCGCCGAGAAGGCACTTGCGACTTCCGGAATGTCCGCCGCCGCCGTTGTATCGATCGGGGGCGGAATTGCTGGTCTTGGCGCGGCAAGGGCCACGAATGATCTCGGCCGGATGCTGAAGCTGAAATTCCCGAATGCTGCCGTGTTGTTGAACAACGATCTCAGCATGGCCCTGGCCGCAACCCAGGAAATCCCCAGCGTTGTGGTAATAGCCGGCACTGGCTCCGCGGTCTTCGGGCGAAATTCACCTGACAACCTCGCTCGCGAAGGTGGCTGGGGGCCAATCCTCGGGGACCCCGGCAGTGCCTACGACATCGGGCGAAAAGCCATCGTGCTGAGTTTGCGCCACTGGTTGCGGGGCCAGAATTCTCCGCTCGGAAACGCGATTCTGCACCTGTTCCATTGCAATTGGGTCGAACTGCAGGACCAAATTCGGACCGATGCGGACAGCGTCTTTCCCAAGGTGTTCCCTCTCGTAGCAAACGCCGCAAGCGAAGGCGATGATGCTGCGCGCGCCCTTCTCGAGTCCGCCGCAGAGGAACTCTCGGACATGGCGGCCCGAGTGATCGCAACACTGGGACTACAGGAACAATCATTTTTTCTCGCCAAGACTGGCGGCGTGTTTGGCCGCAGCCCGTTTCTCGACGATCGGTTTGACGCGTTAGTAGCAAAAATGGCGCCGCACGCGCGAATCGGTCCGTTGCCCATGCCCATCGCGGAGTTTGCAGCTCAAGCGGCCATCAATTGTTTGGATAGTCCGGTCCGAAATGCTGGTGGTTAACCCCTCGTGAACGCTCTCTCCAAAGACCGCGATCGCGCTCTCGTCGCCACAGGCGATGAACTAGCCGCCTTTCTCCACCATCACGGCGCGGATGTTCTCCTGGCCCTGCTCGACAATCCCTTTGTGGACGAAACACATCTGTGTCTTCTCCTCGACCGCAAGGATCTGCCAGCCGAGATTCTCGAAGAGGTCGCACGCCGCAAGCCCCTCCTTAAAAACTATCGCGTCAAGCGCGCCCTCGCCTTCCATCCCCGCACGCCGCGTCTGGCGAGCCTCCGCCTGGTCCGCGACCTCTATCCAATGGATCTCGTCCAACTCGCGCTCCTCCCTGGCACGCCTGCCGAATTAAAACGGATCGCCGAAGATCAACTCATAGGTCGGCTTCCGCAACTTCCGCTCGGCCAAAAAATCGCTCTGGCACGCCGCGGACCTGCCCGCGTGGCAGGAGCGCTGCTCGCGGGAGGCGGCTCGCAAATCCTTTCCGTCGTCCTCGATAACCCGCATCTCACCGAAGCCCAGGTTCTCAAGGTTCTCTCTCGCGAAAAGGTCCACCCCGAAGTCGTTTACTCCATCATTCACCACCGCAAATGGTCCTGCACTTACAACGTCCGTCTTGCTCTCGTTCGTCATCCCGCTTCCACGCTCTCTTCGATTTTGGCCTATCTTCCGGAACTCACAGTCTCCGACCTGCGCGAACTAGCTTCTCCCGGCATCGTCTCGGAAAATCTTCGCCAGTACTTGATAGGCGAAATCCACCGCCGCCTGGGTAGCTCGAACGAAGCCGCTCAGCACGCCGTTACGCGTTCCGCCCAAACGGAACCCGAACCCGAATAGCTTAGCGGGCGACGTCCGTACGATGTCCGCAGGGCATGTCCTCGGGCCAGCTTCGGTTGGCGCGACTGCTCGGAAAGACAACCGCCCAGCCGGACATATCGCGGGTGCCGCGTTTTGGCGTATGCTGACGGCTCACGATTCAAGCCCGGCGGCAACGTCCGGGCACGGGACACTGGAATCCTTGGCAGGGGGTTCTACTGGGTCGATGAGCAGTGGCGATCATCCTCGACGGCTGGAGCGCCGCTGGGCGCCCCGCTATTCGTTTCACGCCGAGCTCGAGATCGAATGGGGCTCGGCGCTCATCCGCGGCCGCACGCGCGATATCAGCTCGAATGGCATGTTTATTGAGTCTGCCGACCCGCTCTGGGTAGGAGCAGGCTTCACGGCTCGACTCGGGCTCGAACGACCCGTCAAAGTGGATTGCTTCGTCAAACGCGTGGAACCCGGGCGGGGCATGGGCGTCGCCGTCGTCGTCCCCGAAGAGCAGCAACAGCGCTACCGCGAACTTCTCACCTCGCTGTCCTCCGATCTTCCCTGAACTCGACCTGAGCAGGCGTCTTATACTGGGAATGTCAGCCGCTCAGGTTTCTGTATCGCCGATTCTTGGCGGGCTCAATTTCGTCCATGAGACCTTCTCAAGCCCACTTAGAGGTTGACCGTCGCGCGGTCGCCAGCTATTTTGGCCGTTTCGCGGCCACCACTTGCCATGACCCACTGCCTTGATTGCGGTTCCGAACGAACCACCGATCAATGCCCCTCGTGCGGTCTCACGTCCGCTGCCGCCGAGGTCATGTTCCGCCGCAGGCTAGTGTTCCGCACCGCCATTTTTCTCCTGGGTTCGCTGGCCTTCCCGTACATCAGCCAGATCTACCCGCCCCTCGACATCGATCTGATGCTCATTTTTTTCGGTCTGATTTTTTTTGGAGTCTTGTTCCTTGCGGTAATCCTGGAGCGACGCGCCCGTAATCGCCAGGAGATCGAAATCCTCAAGCGCATCTACGCTGGCTTTATTCCGCTTCCGTGGATTCTCGCGGCCACACTGTTCATCAACGGCCGCCTCGACGCGCAAAAAAACATCACCTACTATCCAACCACCGTCGAAGGCCGCTTCAACATGAAAGGCATCGTTCGCGGCAGCCGCCGCTTGCTTGTGCGGTCTTGGCGCCCAGGGCAGCGTTTTGAACGCCTGGCCGTCGACCTCGACGACTTCGATCGGTTCCATGACGGCGATGCCGTCGAAGTGGCCGTCGAACCGGGAGCCCTGGGCATACCGTGGTACTACGGCGTCTACCGCCGCTGATTCCGTTCGTTACTTCCTTGTCTCTTTACCTCGCTTTTTCTAATACGCGGGCTTCCCATTGATTAGCAACGGCAGCTGAATATCCAAGAAATTCCCGGTCTTCCCGAATCTGAATTTCACGCGCCGCATCGGTCCCACATCCCGTGTTTTCCATTCCGACGTTTCGATCGGATCTGTCGGGAGGTCCGACGGCGACCATTCCACGTTCTCACCCTGCAATTTCACCTTGTCCGGATCGAGTTCGTAGACCTCTTGGTCCTGCACATTCACCAACAGGTATCTCCTCCACAACCTCAGCAGCAGCAACCCCTTTTTTTCCCCGTGATACATATTCCACGAAGCCGGCGCATCGTCGTTATAGCGCACGATAGCAAACTCCACCGGCTTCCACACCACCTTCTCGCCCGCATTCGCCCCGCCAAGCACACTCGTCCAAGAACCGACTAGAGCAATCGCAAGCAATAAACTTCGTTGAATCATCGAGCCTCGCCAGACGGGAGCGTCCTTCGGACCCCATTCTACCCCCAAGTCTCGCTGCGTTTGGCCGGTTCGCGAACTGCGGAAATGCAAAGAAGAGCGGGATGGGACAACTTGGGAAGGAGACTATTGCGGCAAGAGCATTCGAGTCGCTGGGCGCAAGGCGCCGCGATTCGCTAGAATCTGGTGGTCGGGACGCTTGGAGAGTCGTTGGAGAGGATCCGGATGGGACGGGCACGTTCGACCCCCCCTCCCCCCGGTTTTTTGTAAGTATTCATTCTAAAGGGAGTTAAAGTCGTTTGTTTTGATAGACTTCTGCAAGTATTGATTTTAAAGCGCTTAGGTTCATAGGGGGGTGAAGCTCTGTTTTCGAGACCGGGGCATGCAATGCCTGATGGCCCGCCCGCGCGATCCTTCTCGGAGGGCGGCCAGGGGCACGTCACAATTCGTGAGGTGGCGGATCTGAAGAGCGCCGACTTAACCCGCCTGTTGCGGTTGGCGATCAAGCAATCGAAAGAACTCGCGGCATCTAGTACGATTCCGGAAATTGCGCCTCGAAGCGTCGTGAAAGCAATTTACGCAAAGAGGCGACGGCCAGGCGGAACCTTGCGGTAGGAAAATTCACTAATCGCCAGGGCCGGAAATGGTGGCGGGCAAAGGCCCGCGGATAGGATTCACTGTCGCGGGAACAGGTTCGGTTTGGCTGGCCAAGCTTGCCTCCGTCATAACTCCGACGGATGCGTCTGTTTTTGGTGGGCGCTCCTGTTTGGCCTCGACCTTCGAGAAAAGTTTGGCGGTTAGCAGCATCGCGGTGAAGGTGGCCGCGAGCAGTCCGAACTGGCGTGAACCGCTCAACATGGATGCATTGCCCAGCAAGGTGAGGCCGGCGAAACAAAACAACAGGTGTACGCAGAACACCTGAAGGGACGACTGCCCCAGCAGCACGAGCGGGCGTATCGCCAGTGGCTTCAGGACCGCCTGTGCCACGATCAGCAGCGCCGCTACAGCCACGAAATTGAGCACGCGCAGGGGGCCCAAGTGCCACTTATCGAAAAGGAATTCGTATGGGCCCAACTGCAAACCATGCGAAATTGCGCGCCGCAGTTCAAACAGCGCTGAAGCGATCACCGCCGCCGGGATCAGCGCGCGTTTTGCCCAGGTCTCGATCGCTAGATCGCCGCGTCCCCAACGCACTCCAAGCCAGATCCCGGCGATCCAGAGAAATTGCCAGGCCCATAGATCGAACGAGCCCATTTCGTTCAGTGGGATTCGCGTCGGAACAATCTTGCTCATGAACGCGTGCTCGGATTGCCGAAACCCAAACTGCGCAAACAGCCAGATCGCGAAAGCCGCCCAAAGAATGGGTTTCCATCCAATGCGGGTAGCCAACAAGAGCGCCGCGGAGGTGAAAATCAGAAAAATAATGTACATCGGCAAGATGTCCAGCAGCGGCGGGCGGTAAATCAATAGCGCGGCTTCGGTAACGGCTTGTCTCGCTCCGGCGATGAAGTAAAAGTCGAGAAGGTTGTGCAAGCCAGGCCGGTTGCCGCGCGCAGCGATGGGCACTGCGACCAAGAATGCGAAGGCCAGCAGAAGCGCGTGATAGCCGTACAGCCGCAAAGTGCGTGACCAAAGTTTATGGGTCATTGCGCGATAGCCGTCGTGCAGCGCCATGCGGTAGTAAATGCGCCCGGTAAACAGCGCTGAGAGGAAAATGAAACCCTCAGCGGCGGACACGAAGCCAAATGGTTGGTTCACGTAGGTGCTGGCAATCGTCGGCAGGTGCGTCAGCGTGATCCACACGAGCATGAGCCCGCGCACAGCGTCGAGTTCCAAGCGACGTCCCACCCTCAGTTAGATACGATGGACGTAGCAATAGTTTCAGTTGGGCCGAAATGTCTATGAATTTAGGGATGAATTGAGAAGATCAAAGATCGGTGAGAAATACCGACGAGCAACAATCTCGAACCTGCGGAACGGTTCGGCTTGATGACTTTCACGAGCAGCTCAGGAGCCCGAGCCTGACGGTTTGGCAGGAAGTGGTGCTCCGCCACCTTTGCTCCCGCCGCTGCCGCCGCTTCCACCACTGCCGCCAGATCCACCGCTTCCGCCTGAACCGTCACTGCCACTGCCGCTTCCGCCACTCCCGCTTCCCTGGCCGCTTCCGCCACCACCGCCCGAACCGCCGCTACCACCCGTGCTCCCGCCTCCGCCCCACTTCCTCCGCCAGGGCCGCCGGACGAACCACCAATCACAGCATTCGTCGCCGCGCCAAAGCTATGGCCAGTCGAACCGCTGAAAGCGTATAGCACTGCAACAATCACCATCGCGATTCCTACAATGAGCAGGGCGTACTCCGCCACATTTTGACCGGATTGCTGCCGCCAGAGTTGTTTGAGCGTTCTAAACATGACGAACACCTTGAATCGTAAGGGACGAAGTTGGGACGGATTCCCGCGAGGAGGAACCCTCTCAGGCGACTCTAGCGCGTTCGACCGGGCCATGCAAGACCACGAGTTGGACGACAGAGAGCTTGCCGCCGTGCGACTGGGCAACTGGAACGCAGCATCGCTGCGCCCTACAGTGTTAGGACGCATATTTCGCAAACGAGATTTCCCGGGATTGCTATTCGTGGCGTAGCGCGATCATCGGATCGACGCTCATGGCGCGGCGAGCAGGAATGCAGCAGGCGGCGACAGCGACCAACGTGAGCGAGATCGCGACGGCGGCGAAGGTGAGCGGGTCGGTGGGGCTGATGCCGAACAGGAGGCTGCTGATGAAGCGCGTCAGCGCAAGCGAGGCGCCGAGGCCTATGGCTACGCCTGCCAGCGTGAGTTTTAATCCGTGGGAGACCACCAGCCGGAGGATGCCGTTCGGTGCTGCGCCGAGGGCCATGCGGATGCCGATCTCGCGCGTTTGCTGCGAGACCATGTAAGACATAACACCGTAGACTCCGACCAGCGCGAGGATAAACCCCAGCCCGCCGAAGATGCCTAGGAGCATGCTTTGCGATTTGGGCGCGGCGTTGTGTTCGGCCATCTCCGCGTCGATGGTTTTAATCGAGGTAACGGGCCGGTCCTTGTCGAGGGCCCAAATTCGATCTCGAATCGCGGCTGCGATGGGCAGGGGATCGGGTTTTGTCCGGGCGACGATGAAGACTCCCTGCGCGACGCTGGGTTGCGAGAACAATGGCAAGAAAATCTCGGGCTTGGTGGTGGGTGGGCCACCCGGGTCAAGGTCCCGCACGTTTGAGGTAACCCCAACAATCTCGCCCCACAAGAAGGAATTACTCTTATTGTCCGCGGTAACGCGCTTGCCGAGCACATCGAGGGAGCCGAAGACCTTGCGAGCAAAGGCTTCGTTCACAATAAATACGGATGGCTTATCGCGGGTATCCGAACTGCCGAAGTCGCGGCCGGCAAGGAACCGTATGCCAAATGTGCGAAAGAAATCCGGCGCCACGCGGTTCACGCGAACCATTTGGCGTTCGGACTTTGGGTCTTTCGCGGATTCCTCCGTTGCGAAGACCGTTTCCGCCGCGAGATCGCCCATGGGAAAGAGTAAACCGGCCGACGCAGATTCTACGCCGGGAATGGCGCGCGAGCTGTCGAGCACTTGCTGAACGAAGCCGGTTACCTGCTCGGCCTTGGCAAACCGAAAGGCAGGAAAGTCGATACGCATGGTCACGAGGTGATCGGGACGAAAACCGGGATCCAAGCTGAGGATGCGTGCAAAACTTCGCAGGGCGAGAGTCGCGCCGATCACCAGCGTTACCGCCAGCGCGATTTCTCCTACAACCAATAGCTGGCGCAGCAGGTTGTGACCGGCACCGGCGTTGCCTGCGGCGGCACTCTCTTTCATGGCGAAGCCTACATCCTGTCGCGAACTCAGCAGCGCCGGAGCCAGACCGGAGAGCAACGCGGCTAGCAACGACAGTCCTACGGTGAAATACGCGACGCCGCTTTCGACGCCGATGCTTTGCAGCCGAGGGGTGTCAGAGCAAGGAAAGCAGGCCTTGAGTTGTCCATAAGGCAATCAGAAAAGCGCAAGCGCCGCCGCCTAGTGCCACGAGCAGACTTTCGACGAGTTGCTGACGCAACAGCGCGCCGCGAGTGGCTCCGATAGCGGAGCGAATGGCGAATTCGCGGCGGCGTGCCCAGCCTCGTGAGAGAAACAGATTGCTGACATTGGCACAGGCGATCAGCAGAACAAATCCAACGGCGCCGAAAAGAATGAGCAGGGGAGTGGTGGCGTCGCCGAGCAAGTCCGATTTGAGAGACTCGGCGTGGAGACTCCAGCCTTTGTCCGCGTCGGGATAGCTGGCGGCGAGGCGAGCGGCGATGGTGTCGAGCTCTGTCTGGGCTTGTGCAGCGCTCGTGTGCGGCTTCAGCATCGCGAGGACGGAGAGATGGTGATTTTCGCGGGCTGTGCGTTGTTCCTCGGTGGGAACGAAGGGAGTCCAGACCTCATCGTCGGTAGGGAAATCCAGCTTCGGCAATTCGGGCATGACACCAACGATGGTTTGCGATTGGTCATCGAGGAGCAGGGACTTGCCCACCGCCGACGGGTCGGCGTCGAATCGTTCCCGCCATAGGCGATAGCCGAGAATGACAACGTGTGCGCCGGGTTGCATGTCCAAGGCAGTGAAACCGCGCCCGTAGAGCGGCTTGATGCCGAGAAGCGGGAAGAAATCTTCGGTGACGTCGGCGCCCTCGACGCGATCAGGTTTGCCTCCGGCGACGAGTTCCTTCGAGGACCACTGGTAGGGCGAGACAGCGGCGAGGGTGCTCGAGGTTGCGCGGATGTCATTGATGTCCGGCAGGGACACGCCGAGATGGGTGAAATCGAAGAGCGTGCTGCGGGCGCAGATGTCGAGGAGGCGGGGGGCATTGGGGAAGGGCAGCGGGCGGAGGATTACGGCGTTGACTACCGAGAAGATGGCGGTGTTGGCGCGATGCCGAGGGTGAGGGTGAGAATGGCGACAATCGTGAAACCGGGATTTTTGCGAAGGGTGCGTGCGGCGAAGCGGAAGTCTTGAACGAGATTGTCTAGCCAGGTCCACGACCATTGGTCGCGGGTGACGGTTTGGATCAGGGCGAGGTTGCCGAATTCGCGGCGTGCGGCATGGGTGGCTTCGTCCGGTGAAGCGCCGCGATTGATGCGGTCTTGCGTGGACATTTCTAGATGGGCGCGAAGTTCCTCGTTGAGCTGGGTTTGACGTTGTTTGCGAAGCCGCGGAAATTTCATTGTTGGTGCTCCTTGCAAAGGCCGGGCGGGGCAAGCCCCGCCCCTACAGAGGTTGGAGGGAGATCACTCATAGCGGAGAGCCACCAGGGGATCTACGCGCATGGCGCGGCGGGCTGGGATGTAGCAGGCGGCTAACCCTACGACAGCGAAAAGCGCCGCAACAGCCGCGAAGTCGATTGGGTCGGTAGCGCTTACGCCGTACACCAGAGTGCCCAGGAAGCGCGTTAGCGCGACGGCTGCCAGCAGGCCCACGACGACGCCGGTGAGCGTCAGCGAAAGACCTTCGTTCACGACGAGCTTAAGGACATCGCGGCGTTGGGCGCCCAGGGCCATGCGGATGCCGATTTCACGCGTGCGCTGGCCTACGAAGAACGAGATGACGCCGTAGATTCCGATGATGCCGAGGATGAGCGCGAGGGCCGCGAAGGCGCCGAACAGGGAAGTGATCGATCTTGGCGCGGAGGTTGCGTCGGTCAGGATCGCCGGCATTGATCTCACTTCGCTGACGGGGGCTTCGGGATTGAGAGAGGAGGCTAGTCCGCGGAGAGATTGTTCGAGCTGCGGTGCGGCGGAGGCGGAGCGAACCACAAGCGTCATTTCGGCGGGGACGCTGCCGTTTTCGAGTGTGGCGCCGGGGCCGTAGGGAACGTAGACGAGGCCGTCCATGAAGTCGGGCGTGCTTTGGCGAAGATTGTAGCCGCGCACGTCGGAGGCAACGCCGACGATCGTGCACCAGTCGCTCTGCCCAAGAAAGCGCAGGTGTTTTCCTACGGCGTCCCGGCCGGGCCAGAAGCGGCGGGCGGTTTCGGCGCTGATGATGGCGGTGCGGGGATTGCCGGTGGTGTCGGCTTCGGTGAATTCGCGTCCGCGCAGAAGAGAGATTCGCATGGTGCTGAAATAGCCGGGGGAGACGGCGTTGAGCCAAAAGAGTGGCTCGGGCTTGTCGTTGGTGGGCAGGTAGTCTTCCACATTGGCAGAACGCTTGGTCACTCTTCCGTCGAGCGGCAGCGTGCTGACGACCGCGGCGTCGCTGATGCCGGGGAGCGCGCGAACTCCGCCGAGGAGATCGTGATAGAAGGAAAAGCAGCGGCCTGGCTGACTGCAGAAGGATTCGTTGGGGGTGACGCGCGCGGTCAAAACATTTTCGGAGCGAAAGCCGGTGTTGACGTGGGACAGCGCGTAGAGGCTGCGAATCAACAGTCCGGCGCCACTGACGAGCAGTACTGCGAGCGCTAGTTCGGCGACAACCAGGGTGCTGCGGACGCGGCGGCTGGTGGAAAGAGTGGCGCCGCGGCTGCCAGCTTTGAGCGATTCGGTGAGCTCGACGCGCGAAGATTGAAAGGCCGGTGCGATGCCGGAGACGATTCCGGTGAAAATTACCAGCGCGGCAGTGAACAGGAGAACGCGCCAGTCGATGGCGACCTCGATTAGGCGCGGCGTATCTACGGGCAGCGCGGACTTGAGCAGCGACATGCCGAGTTCCGCGAAGAAGAGGCCGAGTACTCCGCCAATCGCGGCGAGCAGCACGGTCTCGGTGATCAACTGGCGGACGATGCGATGGCGCGCGGCTCCCATCGAGGCGCGAATGGCGATTTCCTTTTCGCGGACCGACACGCGCGAGAGCGTGAGGTTGGCGACGTTCGCGCAGGCGATCAGCAGAACGAGGGCGACGGCTACGAGCAGGATCAGGAGGCGCGTGCGCACGTCGCTCGCGAGGCCGGTCTGCAGGGACACGGCGGAAACACTGGCGTTCCAACTATTCGGCATAGGCCAGGGAAACAACGGCGGGAGTTGCGATTGCAGCAAGCGGATTTCGGCGTCGGCTTGTTGCGTGGTCGCGCCCGGGCGCAAGCGGCCGATCACCGGCATGAAGTCGCCGGCCCAATACGTGGAAGTGTTGCGCGAGTCCATATCGAGCGGGATCCAGACGTCGGATTGCGGCGATGGGAAACGGAAGTCGCGCGGCATCACGCCGACGATCTGGCGCGCAACGCCTTCGAGGTTGATCGAGTGTCCGATGATGTTGGGGTCGGAGGCGAAACGCCGCTGCCACAGAGATTGGCTCAGAATCACGAAGCTATTTTGGCCGGCGAGATCTTCGCCGGCGTGAAAGGTTCTTCCGATTGCTGCGTTCGCACCGAGGACCGAAAACAGTTCAGCGGAGACGAGGGTGCCGTTCAGCCGGATGGGATCGCCGAGACCCGTGAGATTGAACTGATAGCCTTCGACATAGCCGGCCAAATCCATGGTGCGGGATTGTGCGCGAAGGGCGACGAGGGCCCCTTTGGGATACGTGGCATAGTTGGGATAAGTGCCCGTTACGCTGATGAGTTGTTCGGGATGCGAATACGGCAGTGGACGCAAAAGGATGCCATTTACCAGGCTGAAAATCGCAGTGTTTGCGCCGATGCCGAGAGCGAGGGTGAGAACGGCGATAAAGGTGAATCCTGGATTGCGGCGCAGTAAACGAGCGCCATGATGCAAATCCTGCAGCAGATCTTCGAGCCACGTCCACGCCCACTGATCGCGGGTAACATTTTCGATTAGCGCCGCGTTTCCGAATTCGCGGCGGGCCGCGGAATCGGCATCCCGGGGCGAGGCGCCACGATCGATGCGATCTTGGGCCGCCATTTGCAGATGACTTTTGATTTCCTGCTCGAGATTTTCCTGCTTGCTTTCGTCGTGTCCGAACGTCATTGCGTTTGCACCTTTCGCTATGGCAGGGACGGGCTAAAACCCGTCGCCTACAAAAGATTCGCTACAAAGGATTGAGCGTGGTCACTCATAACGCAGGGCCACCATGGGATCGACGCGCATCGCCCGGCGGGCCGGGATGTAACAGGCGGCGAGCGCGACAAGCGTTAGGATCACAGCCACGCCGGCGAACGTGAGCGGATCGGTGGGGCTCACGCCGTACAGCATGCTCCCCATCAGTTGAGTCAGCGCAAGCGACGCCGCCAGGCCTACAAGTACGCCGATTCCCGCCAACCTTGCCCCTTGGCTTAAGACCATGCGCAACACCTCGGTGCGACTCGCGCCCAGGGCCATCCGCAAACCAATCTCGTGTGTACGCTGGCCCACCACGTAGGAGACGACGCCGTAGATGCCGATGCTGGAGAGCAACAGCGCCAATCCCGCAAACGACGCAAGCAGAATCATCGAGAAGCGCCGCTCAGCGAGCGTGGCCGCCACGATATCGTCCATCGCTCGCGCCTCGTAGATCACCTGCTCGCCGTTGATCTGCCGGTTGGTTTGGCGCAGGGCGTCGAGGAGCGAGGGCACCGTTCCGTTGCTGCGCAACGCGATAAACGATCCGCCTCCGCCGGGCACCGTGGCGATGTAGTCGTCGGGCATCTGCAAGGCGTGGAGATACATCTGCGCACCAAGTTGCTGCGTGTCGTCCGAACCGAGCCCCCACTGGTTTACGTGGCCGACAACGCCGACAATCTGCGCCAGGGTGCCGTTGCCACTGAGATCGATATGATCCAGGCGAATGCGCCTTCCTACAGGATTTTCACCGCCAAAATATTTCCGCGCAAAAACGTCGTCGATCACAGCGACGAACGGTGAATGCTCATCGTCATGAATGGTGAAGAAGCGTCCCTGCCGGAGCGGGATGCTCATGACCTTTAGATAGTCTGGCTGTACGACATAACTGAGCGTCCACTTCATATCGTTCTCGCTCGCAGGCTTCGGTTGGCCATCGATCCAAAAAAGCTGCTCGTCATCGCTGCCCATCGGGAACGCGCCCCACGATTGCGCGGCCGCCACGACGCCCGGAGTCGCCGCGAATCTGGCGTCGAGATCGCGGACGTAGGCCCGAATAGCGGCGGGCGTCGCGTGCAGCAGCGAGGGCGGCAGCGCCAATCCGAACGTAAAGACATTGTTGGACCGGAATCCAGAATCGACGTTCCAGAGCGCAACCAGACTGCGAATCATGAGACCCGCGCCCACCAGCAGAACCAGCGCCATGGCCATTTCCAGCACCACGAAGACGCCCTGTGCGCGATGGCGCGTGCCGCTCCCTCCGCGACCGCTTTCCTTGAGCGTTTCGTGTAGGCGGGGCTGCGACGTTTTCATCGCGGGCGCCAGGCCGAAGAGAATTCCCGCAAGCAGCGAAACCGCCCCGGTAAACAGCAGAACGTGCGTGTCAATGTGGATGTCCGCGGCGCGCGGAAGTCGCTCCGGCAACACTCGCAGGGCGGCGCTCGTGGCATACTGCGCGAGAAACACGCCCAGCGCCCCGCCGGCCAGAGCGAGCAGTGTGCTCTCGGTGAGAAGTTGCCGCACCAATCGCCCCTGGCCTGCGCCCAGCGCGGAACGAATGGCAAACTCGCGCGCTCGTCCGGTCGAGCGTGCCAGCAAAAGGTTCGCGACATTCACGCAGGCAATCAGCAAAACAAATCCGACAGCGCCGAGCAACACGAGCAAGACTGGTTGCACGTCACCCAGCATGTCTTTTCGGAGCGGGATGAGCGTCGCGCCAATGCCCTTGTCAGCGTCAGGGAAAGCCTCGGCGAGACTATTGGTGACGCCTTGCATATCCGCGGAGGCCTGCTCGATGGTTACACCGGGCTTAAGCCGGCCGATGCCGTGAATTCCCAGGCCGGCGCTGCGTTGTGGCAGCAAGGGATTGCTCCACTGACCAATCGGGAGGTAGACCTCCGCGACATGCGCACTCCGCTGGAAGAGATCGAAGTCCGCCGGCGTTACGCCGACGATCGTATAGGCCTTCCCGTCCAGGTTCAGCGTCTTCCCCAGAACATCCGGTGCCGTGCCAAATTTGCGATTCCAGAAACCGACGCTGATCAGCGCGATCGGCGCTGCTCCGATCTCGTCTTCCCCAGCGGTGAAAGTGCGGCCAAGCACTGGGTTCACACCGAGCAGCGGGAAATATTCGGCGGAAATGAACCGGGTATTGACTTGTTCGGCTTCGCCGAGGCCCGCCAGAGTAAGGGTGGAGCTGCGCGCCACGGCCATCGAAGAAAATGAGTGATTATCTTTTTGCCAGTCGCGGAAGTTCGGATACGAAAGCGATCCCGCCAGGAAATTCGGCTTGCTTTCATGCAGCGTAACGAGTTGCTCGGGATGCGGATACGGAAGGG
>Ga0073928_10000934_pt1 | contig 60576 bp, 50 predicted proteins | sample PaiPotPPA55metaG_FD_76969 | JGI IMG/M metagenome (GOLD analysis project Ga0073928, IMG submission 76969) | Iron sulfur acid spring bacterial and archeal communities from Banff, Canada, to study Microbial Dark Matter (Phase II) - Paint Pots PPA... ... | reverse complement strand
GTCGGAGGTCATCAGCTTTTCTGCTTCCAAGTCGTGGGCGATGTCAAAAATAGTTTCGCCTTCACGGACGGTGAAAGGCTGCTCGTAGATGTGGCCATCGGCAATTTGCCAGAATACATCGTGACCGCTGATGGCGTGGTCGAAGAAATATTCTCCAGCCTGCAACCGACGCCGCGGGTGGCGGCGCGAGTAGGCCTCGAAGGCAAACGCACTGCGAATCACGCCGTCTTGCTTCAGCAAACGCGCGACGGTCCTGCTGGATGCGCCGTGCGGCAGGTCGACAAATACACCTTGGGCGGCAAAACCTTGGTATGGGCGCTCGAGGGAATACCACGCCCAGGCCGCGGCTGCTGCAGCGACGAGCAACAGAACCACGGCGACGAAAGTGACAATCCTTCTCAAATCAGCCCAACTCCTGTGCGTTGCGGTGGATGACGTTCACTATCAATTTTGCCTTGTTTGCGCAGCTTTATCGAATTCTGCAACCTGGGCGAGAGCTAAAGTAGTTACGCTCCCCTGCAGCGCGAAGGTGTTAAGCCATGCCCTCCAAGTAGATTAGATGTTTTACGGGTTGCTTTTTGTCGCGCGCCGCTGCTCCAGGTATTCCTTCAAAATTACGGCTGCGGCCACAGCGTCGACCGAGGCTCTAGCGGGCCGCGCACCTGACCCATGCGTTTTCGCTTCGTGCAATACCCTTCCGGACTGCTCTTCGAGCAGGCGTTCCGCTTCCCAACTGGTGAGGCGCTCGTCGAACATGTCCACCGGCAAACTCAATTGTTTGCCCAGACGCGCGGCGAATCGCGTGGCCTCCTCCGCCATTTCACCACGCGTGCCGTCGAGGCGAAGAGGCAGCCCGACGACGATTTGCCGAACACCATGTTCGCGCGCGAGTTCACGCAAGCGCCGCATGTCCTCATTGCGATTGATGCGCTCGAGAGTGAGAAGCGGCCGAGCCATTCCGGTTTCTGCTTCGGCGATGGCGAGGCCGATGCGGGCGCGCCCGTAGTCCACCGCCAGGAGTGATCCAGCCGTGTTTGTCTTCGCGGGCATCTGTGCGTCTGTAGGCATTTCTCGCACTACGGCTTTCGGCCCCTCGTGCCGGTTTGCCACGGCTCCCAGTAGCCGAGTTGCTTCATCTTTTCGTCGAGATTTGTTTCCTTCAGCAGCCGTTCTATTTCGCCGCGGGATAAACGCTTGCCGAGCGGTTCTGCGCGGTCGGCAATGCCCCAAGCAGTGACAGCGGCGAGTGCGGTGTTGATCTTCAGCTCTCGCATGTCCACTTTGTCGAACGTGTCGGATGCCGCGTGATAGTTCGGCATGTAGTTGGCTTCGTCTTGCTCGGCGACGAGCGTGGGAACTCCCTCGAGAAAGAAGTCCCAATTGTCTGTGCCGATGTCGCCATCCAGAGTGTGGTGAGTGACGTCCCAGGAAGCGAGCGGCTTGAGGATTTCGCGAACGCCATCCTCAATGTCTTCGCGCCCAGTTAGCGAGTAGCCCGTCACACGCCCGACGCCGGAATCGAAGACCACTACAGCGCGAATTTTGTCTAGCTCCGCGCGATGCGCCTGCGCATATTGCCAGGAGCCATACATGCCTTGTTCTTCGCCGCTGAAGAGTACGAAGCGAATCGTGCGGCGCGGCACTAATCCTGTGGCTTTGATAGCGCGTGCCGCCTCGATTACCAGCGCCGCATTGCAGCCGTTGTCGAGTGCGCCCGTGCCCAGGTCCCAAGAATCAAGGTGCGCGCCAAGAATCACTGCTTCATCCGGCTTCTCGCGTCCGCGAATCTCACCAACTACATTTTCCTGCTCGATGGCAGGGCCGATTTTGTTTGGCATGCTGAAACGCACGCGCACCTTGCCGGGATAGGCGCCGAATGTTCGCGCCAGGCGCATGGCATCTTCGCGGGCTACGATCGCTTGCGGAATGCGATCCAGCTTTGCGTCGCCGATGTTCGTGTGACGGTACAGCAGCAAGCGTTCGCGAGCGCCCATCCAGAGAATCGCTGCCGCACCACTCTTTACTGCGCGGTCGATTACAGCCGGCGGCTGCGTGTATTCACCGAACAGATCAGCCCAGGTGGATCCCAGATCGGTCCACGCGAGAAGGATTGCGCCCTTTACAGCGGGGCCCGCATGGGCAAAATCCTGCTCGCTGCCATATCCGATATCGATTAGCTTCGCTTCGATTCCGCCGGCGGGCGTTGGGGGCGACCAGCCTTCGGCAACCAAGCGAATTGGAAATTTCACCGGTTCCGAGAGTTCTAAACGTGTTTCGCCCTCACTCCAGGTCAGCGGCAGGGTGTACTTCTCTGTGTGAACGTCGATACCTTCAGCACGGAAAGCGGCCACCGCCCAATCGACGGCCTTGGCCATTTCCGGCGAACCGGTGACGCGGCCGCCCACTTCGTCGGTCAGACGCCGCAGATTTTCATCGAGCGGTGAAGGCCCCATCACTTGTGGAAGAATTTTCGACGCGGCCTCCGCGCAAGAAGTCTCTGTGGCGGAGCATGCCGCAGCGCGCTGGCCAGCCGCGGGTTTGGATAAGGGATCAGTTTTCGCTGCGGGCAATTGCGCGGAGAGAGCGGTGGCTGCGCAGCACGCAACAAATGTAATGAGCAAAACAGGCCGCATCAATTCATCCCTCTGGCTATCCTCTGGAAGTTTCAATCCTCACAAGGTTGGCCCAGGGATTATACCGCATCAACGAGGGGCCTGTTCCAAAGGTCAAGTGACTGTCTGACGCGCACCTTCGGAAAATCGCTTCCTGCGGAGAGTACGAGAGCGATGATGTTAGTACCGGCCTGGGAGGTGCGCTATGAAAAATAAGCTGCTCATAGTCGCGGGATGCGTGGCGGGGATACTTGTGGTGCGCGTGATGATCGCAGCGCCTGAGTGGTTCAAGCAGCGGCGCGAAAATCGGCAATTCATCGCCGTCAATAACTTGACGCCGGAACGGCTGATCGCGCGCTGCGGGCCACCCGTTTCAGATGAGACCAGAAACCTGTATCCGATTATCGCGCGAGATTTGGGCTACAAGGCAGAGACTAGCGCAACGATTTTATTCAAATTCAGCAAGACCGCGGAAGAATCCAGCGATTGGGTGTTTATGTCCATGCAGGATTCCAGCAGCGGTAAGGAGTACGATTCACCGGTCGCGAAGATCTCGGCGCTCTCCTGCCTGGATTCCAAGAAGTAAGAGACGCCCGATAGAGCTATTCGGGACTGCGGACTCAAAACACTTTGTGATAACGCACGTCTACGCCGTAGCCGTCGTACTGATCGCGGATAACCGAGATCCTCCAATGCTGCTTCGGCTGGTATTGCACTTGAATGGTTTGCGTTTGGGTTGAGGTAACGTCGGTAGCAAAGGTCAGCAGAATCGTTCCAGTCACGCGCTGTTGGATCGCCACTTGCGCACCTGGATTTTGGCTAGTCCCGGCGGTTGGATCGATCGTCAGTTGCGAGATTCCGGCGAGATTCTGGACACCTTTCGCGACCTGACTGGCGACGCCTTGCGCCAGGACTGACTGTGCCCCCAACGAGGCAGGCGTGGAGGCATTCGACGCCCTCTCTGCAGTTGTTTGGCCGAATGCGAGCAAATTGATTATGTCAATCGGCGCCAACGAAGGGTCCGAAGTATAGTTCGTTTTCAGACGGTCGAGCGGGCCAGAAAAATTAATCGTAATGTTGTACTGCTCGATGGTCGTTTTGACGTAGAGGTTCAACACCGGCTCAGTTCTAGCCGGATTCACGAACGCTATTGTGCCGCTTTGAATCTCGAAGCGCTTTCCTTGGAAGAACAGCTCGCCGTTGGTGAGTGTGATTCTCCCGAGTATTACGGGATGCGCGGCGGTGCCAGTGACATTCAGATTCGTACTGCCCGCGATGCTTACTTGACTGCTCGCCAGCGTGAGGTTTTGGGCAGAGTTCACGGAGATGCTCAAATTCATATTGCTGGCTAATTGCGACGGCGCGCTTACCGTCGAGTCGTCGGAGAGCTGGCTCATGAACGTGGCCAGGTCAAAGCCCTCCTGAAACGAGAGTCGGTCGACCACCATCCGCCCGGTCAATTGCGACTTCTGAGGCGTGCCGTTGAGTTGCAGGTCGCCGTCCACGGTCGAGCGGATGCCGGTCGGATGTACACGAACACCTTTGGCGTGCAGATCGATCGCGAAATTCGTCTCTTTTCCGTACGTCGCCGACCCGTTGGCGGAAATCGTGCCGCCTCCCGCGGTGGCATGCAAGTTGTCTATGTGCAATTGATTGCCGGCGATTGAGAGTTGCCCATTCATGGCCGACACGGAAACGGGCGCTCCTTCTACCGAGAGGCCCGTATTCACAATGCGAATGCTGCCTTCCGTCTTAGGGTGAGCAATCGCTCCGACCGCGCGCAAGTCAATCTCCACTTTGCCTGAGGCAATCACATCGGGCGACAAAAGTTGCAGAAGCTGCACATCGATTCCGCCATTTGCGGAAACGTTCAGAGGGATTGTGCTCTGCACTGGGACGACGCCCTGAAGGCTCAAGTCCGTTCCCGTTCCCTTGATACGCGCTTGTTCGACGGTGGCCACTCCATTTTGATAGCGGATTCGCAGCGGGCCGTCGTTCGCAAGCTGAATACTTTTGTAGGCAAGATTCAGCCGGGGAATTTCCAGACGCCCGCTAAGGCGCGCCGGATCTTTCAGCGGCCCCTTAAGCGAAGCGTGAATTTCCGTGAAACCCTGCAAATCCTGCGCCGCACCCGTTGTGGTGGAATGTTTCGCGAGCAACGGCCCAATGGGAAGCGCACGAACGTCGACCGTCGCATCCGTTTGATATTGGCCGACGAGGTCGATGCCGCCTTTGGCGTGAACGTACCCTTGCTCGACGATCGATTCCAGCGTCACGTCTGCGTGCTGGTGCGCTAAGTCCATATGCGCTTTGACTCCGGAAAATGTCTGGCTGCTAATCTGGAGTTGCGGTATCTCCACATTCCCGGATAATTGCGGGTCTTTCACCGTGCCTTGGCCGCTGACGTTTAGGCTTAATACGCCGCTGAGGGAGCCTGCGCGTTGCTGCACGCTTTGCAGTTGGTCCAGCTTTAGGCCTTCGGCTGTCAACGTCATGTCGTAATGTTGGGTCTTCGGAACGTAGGTAAGCTTAGCGTCCGCGTTGCCTGCGGCGATTTGCAACTGTGCCGTTGAATGCACGGTTTCCCTATCGCCTTGAAAATCCAACTTCAAAGCTCGGACAGGCTCGTTCCAGGCAGAAGCTTTCGTTAGCTGCAGCGAGCCGTGCCCAACGGGCTGCAGTTCCGAACCTGTTAACGCAATCTCGCCGGACAAATCTCCGGTGATTGGGTATTCGGCCTTGCCAAGGCGCTCGAGATCTGCGACGGATAACTTGGACACTTTTGCTTGTAAAGAGAGCGGGCTTTCCGGAGTAAACGACCACCGCTGCAATCCCGTTGAGCCGTTGAAACTGATCTCACCTTGCTGCGCGCTTTGCAGATACCCGTTTTGAAAGCGAACGCTGGAAGATGCGGCGTCTAGATTTACTCGCGCGGTGCGCCACTTGCTGCCTTGCACCTCCAAATTCGAGCCGGATAGTTGCCCTCTAATGCGCGGATCGGCGGTTGGTCCGGTGATCTGCCCGGTGAAGTGCGCGGCACCACGGAGATCGTATGGCGCACTTACCGATTGGGCGTTGGTAGAATTTGCGCTACTAAATGCGGACGCAAGCATCGTGAGTTCATGGAGATCTTTGGCATTCACGTCAATATTCAGATTGGATTGCCGGCTCACCACTCCATTGAGTACCACGTCCGTGTTTGCAACTCGCAACTCCGATCGACCGAAGGACGCGCTCTGCTTTGCGCCGTCGTAATCCACGTCCACAACGCCGTTGACCGGAATTTGATTGGCTTGTGAGGGCAGACTTGTAGGGCCGCTGAACTCAACGTGCGTTCGCGCCTTCACCGCGGAAATATTGTTGGACCAATTTGCTTGTGCATTCAGATTCATGCGCCCAAAAAGGCGAATGTTTTGCCGACTGCTTGCCGGTAAAGCATCGCTAAGCTTTTCGAGAGACACCCCGCGAAGCGTCGCGTTCACGCTCGAAACGGGACTTTCATCAAGATTAAGCATGTCCATCCGAGCGGAGAGATGTCCCTGCAGAACATCCGCATCGAGCTTTTCTACTCGCAAATTTCCATCCTGCAGCCGATATATTCCATGTATGGATTGCAGCGAGGTAGAAACCTGGCCTTCGCGCACCGTCAGTACGCGGCTTTCGAAGCGTCCTGCAACATGCACCGCTTTCAAAAAGGATTCCTTCGGCACACTTTGATAGCGGACGGTTCCGCTCACAGTGACATCGCCCCGGGGCAGCGACGGGTTGTTCAGAATTTCCCCAATTTCCCGCGTCACGATGAGTCCGTCATATTGGCCGTCAATTGCGGGATTGGCAAAATTCGTCACGTTGAGGTGCGCAGCCAGGCGAGTTTTCTCGCTGGAAACCACAATGGGATCGAGAACTGCCCCGTCGCGATTTGCCACGAAGTCCACGCGAGCGTTGTGTTCCACCGGATTAATGGTTTTGGTTACGATGCAGCCCTGGTGATAGGCCAGCGAGCCTCGATATTTGTCTGCAGCGCTGTCGAACTCCACCATGGCACGAAAATCGTCGAGTTCAGCGGCAAGCGGAATCTGCTCATCGTTGTAAATGACCGTTCCATCGCGAAGAGACGCATGCCGCACAACGACACTTAAGTTGCTTGAGGATTGCGAAGGCGGCGCTTTGGGTAAATTCGTGTTGCCGCGCGTGTCGACCCGCAGGTTCACGATAGGCCGATCGACTTTGATAGCGTACAGGTCCACTTCGTTGTTTAGCAGCGCCCGGATTCCGAGGGTCACGCCCAGATGCTCCGCCTGCAAAAGTGGAGCCTCGTTGCCCGTCTCCTGCCCATGGACAACCACGCCGTAGACATCCGCGGTGAACGGAAACCAATGAACGTCCAGCTTTTGAATCGCGATGTGAGCGCCGGAGCTTTGTTCTGCTTTTTGAACAATCTTTGCCAGCAAGAAACGCGTAAATGTATGCGTGCGCAAAATCAGAACACCTGCGAACACAAGCAACAGCAATAATGCTGGAATTCCGATGAGTGCAACGCGGATGGCTCTCTTCCTATGAATCCTGTTCGTGCTATTCATTCAACCTCTGCTTCCCACCTAGAACGCTTGCCCAAGCGTCACAAAATATTGCGTCGAATTCACGCCCGGCGGCGCATTCAGGTTGTGGCCGATGTCGAAGCGGACGGGGCCCACCGGCGTGTGATACCGAATTCCGAAACCAATGGAGTTCGTATAATTGGTATGAAACTGGCGGAAATTTATAGCGCTGTAAACGTTGCCGCCGTCATAGAAGACTACCCCGCCCAAGCCGCTCTTCAATGGGATGGGAAAGCGCCCCTCAGAATTCACGATGGCCAGCATGCGTCCTCCGACCGGCACGCTAATCAAAGTGCAAGTCGCAGGGTCACTCGGATTGCCGCACACGGTGACCGGCCGCTGCGGTCCGGCGCCATCAATCGGGAATCCGCGAAGCGAGTCGGCGCCTCCCGAGAAAAACCGCTCGCTCAGGGGCACGAAGCTGCCGGAAAATGGCGACGCAAGTCCGATACGAAAATTGTTCGCCCACGTAAGCCATGGCCGAATGGGCCGATAGAACGCAGTCTGTCCGAGGAATCGCGTGAAATTGCTGCTGGAACCCAACGCCGTTGGCGAGACGCCGAAGCTTGCTGTCTGATAAATGCCGTGGTGGGCGTCGAGGGGATGGTCGCGCGTGTCGCGGATGTACTCCAACGAGAACGTGGAAAGCCGCACGCGCCGGTCTTGCGGCAGCACCAAGTCCGGAATGGTGATGTTGCGGAGAAGTGTGTGCTGGAAACTATAGCGCACGCGCACCGTCTTCGTGCGCCTGGCGTCCAGAGCCTTTTCGACTTGCCAGGAGGCCGTTGCCAATTCCGCTGTATAGATGGGATTTTCCATCGTTCGTTCGGCTGAAAGACCGAGCAGCGAGCCCCATTTGGAGCCGACAAACCGGGGATCGGAATAGGTCGCCGTCCCGCGCTGATCGAGACGTGAATAGAGCACTCCGATGGAAGCCGTTTCCGCCCGGCCCCTCAAGTCACGCCGGGAATAGTCAAATTCAAAGCGCGGACCGAAGAAGCTCTTCTGACTCGTCGTAAATTTGTTCCCCAAGCTAATGGGCGGCAGTCCTGGTATGGCCACGGCGCCTACGGGAACATTTCCGCTCCGTGGAAGGACCTCGAATCCTCCACCGACATCGAGCACGTTGCGCTTCGATTCGTGCACTTTGACCAGCACTTCTTCGTATTCCTGTCCCTCAATTGGCCGAAGCGGGCTGATGGTGGCCCAATCGAAGATCCCGAGGTCGTAAAGATCGCTTTCCGAGCTAAGCAGCTTGCCTTCACTAAGAGGCTGCCCCTCTTTCACCTTGGGATCGGTGATGTTGCGAATAAATTGGGGTTGCGCGTGCTGAACTCCCAGCAGAGCAACTTCGCCAACTCGCGCCAGCGGTCCAGGATCGATTTTGTAAACCACATTCACCAGTAGGGGGTTTTCTGGAGCGGGCGTGGCCGTAGAGTCGAAATGGGCGTTCAGGCAACCCTCGTCCATATAATCGGCGAGCACCTGACTGCGGTCGTCTTCCAGCAACTTGCGCGAATAAGGTTTACCGGGAACAAGGTTCAGCGGATGCTTGGAAATTGGTTTTATCGGCTGGTTTCGGGCGTCCACGATTTGTAGGGTATTTACTCGCTCTTGGTCGCCTTCCAGAATTCGGAACGTCACGTCGATTTGCGGCTCATGGTCGCGCACCTGCGGCTCGACCTTTGCTCTCGCGAACCCCTCGTTCTGATAAAGATTTGTGATTGACGTAACGCTCTTCCGTACCAACTCGCTGCTGATCTTCCCGCGCAAGAATAAGAGGCGCGCTTTCTTTATCGGGATATGTGCTTGCAGTTGTTCATCGGAGAAGTAGTGGTTGCCCTCAAAATGCACTTCCTGGACGCGATGCTTGTCTCCCTTATGAACGTCATAGACCACGCGGATCGCGTCCGGATTCTGGTCAAAATGAGAGTCCACTTTCACGTCGAAGTAGCTCTTGGATTGAAAGTACGAAGCGAGGTTGCGGCCGCCCTCTTCCACCAAGTCCCGGTCGACCGTGTTTTCCTCGTAGATGGGAATCAATTTCTTGAGCGTGCGCTTCCAGACGTGAGCACCGTTGACCTGAATGGATACGAGCGGCCCGGGCTGGACCTCAAACGTAACGTGGGCACGCCGGGTCGCCGCATCGTAGGAAGGTGGAGCCAGCCGAACGATGGGGGTTAAATGACCGGATTTCTCCAACCGCTGCCGCAGATAGTCCAGCGATTTCGTGAGTCGCGTCTGCGTGTAGGGCTGACCGCCCCGCAACGAGCCGCCCTTCAGTTTTGCCCAAAATGAAGTCAATGCGGCGCGCAGCTCGACTTTTTCCTCTTCCGAGGCGCCCTGAAAAGTGACCTCACCGATTTTCGCTCGCGGGCCAAGTGCGCAGTGATAAATCAGATTTACGATAAGGTGCTTTTCATCGCGTTGCGTTTCCGCGTCAATCTTGGCTTGGAAAAAACCATCATTTTTAAAAAGCTCAAGTAGCGCTCCCCTGCCATTGGTTACCAGGTCGTCCACGAACGGCGTCTGGTCCGGGATGTTCACGGCTTGGAGCATGCGCGTATAGGAAAACGCATTCGCGCCTGGAAAAAACACCATGCCCACGTAAAAAGCTGGTTGCAGCAGGAGTGTGACATGTAAGCCGGACTGCTCTGGCTCTACTTTCACTTGTACCTGGGAAAATAGCGCGGTCTTTTGAAGCGCGGCAACGCTGTCGCGGATCGCGGCCATTGAAAAGGGTTCCCCCTCCTTTTGTTTAATCAGCGGGCGAAACGCGTTCACGTTCATCACCGGACTGGCGGCGATATCGACTTTAAAAACCGTCCGGCCTTCGAATCCCTGATACGTGCTGGGCTGATTTTCCTGCGCTCCGGCAACGGTCGCGTAGAACCCAATCAGCAGCGTCAACATGACGTGTCTTGTTGAGCTCACCCACTTTCGTTTTCTCGAACTGGCATAAAACAGGGCGCCGCGCGTCACCATGAGGAGGCCCTCACAGACCTCATTGCGGCAAATCCGCAGATCCAAATGTGACTAGTGCGTGCGAGCCCGACGTTCGCGTTCGTAAATGACGAGTCTGTATAGATGCGCGACCTTATTTCGCTGCCCAATTGTCCTAACCTCAGCGTCATTCCGTGCCCGAGATACCGTTGGCGGGTTCGACGGAGCAATCTTTTAAGTCTAGGTGGACATAAGGGGTTCGCTATCCTGTGAACGCTGTAGCTCTATGTAGTTCTCGTTGTAAGTTCCCGGTAGGCCGCTCTAGCTTCTGCATCCCCTGTTTGACACCGTTCAACGCAACCGACCGTGCTGAACAGAATTCGGGAGCGCCGGCGATGGTAAAGTGGTAGCGATTTGGTCTCGACCAAGGAAGGCACAGTTCTCGATGAGCCAAGACTATTTAGAGCCGGCGGTGGAGATAGCGCGGGAGGCTGGCGCGATATTGCGCGAAGAGTTTGACCGTCCGCCGCAGATCTCTTACAAGGGTGACGTTGACCTAGTGACTCAAGCCGACAAGCGCTCGGAAGCAGCCATCGTAAAGCGCTTGACCCAGTACTTTCCTGAGCACGCGATAGCCGCCGAGGAGGGCTCAGGGCACGAAAGCGCCTCTCATTCTGAATATCGCTGGCATATCGATCCGCTGGATGGCACTACGAACTTTGCTCACGGTTATCCATGCTTCTGTGTCTCCATTGGATTGGCGCATCGTGACACGGTGATCGCTGGCGTCGTCTTCAATCCCTTTTACAATGAACTCTTTGCGGCTGGGCGCGGTGAAGGCGCGACCCTGAACGGCAAGAAAATCCACGTTTCAAAAGTACCGACGCTTTCGACGAGCCTGCTGTGCACCGGATTCCCTGTGCACAAACGCTTGGCTAATCCTAATATTCATTATTACTGGGATTTTACGCTGCGTTCTCACGGCGTCCGTCGCGATGGTTCTGCTGCGCTCGATCTGGCGTGTGTGGCTGCCGGACGCTTTGACGGCTTCTGGGAGTTCGGCTTGCAAAAATGGGACACGGCAGCCGGTGTGCTGCTCGTCGAGGAAGCAGGCGGAAAGGTCAGCGATTTCATCGGGCAGCCGTACCGGCTCGGCGGTCCGACGATCTTGGCCACAAACGGAACCATCCACGAAGAAATGCGGGAGGTAGCGCTGGAGATTTCACAGCGCGATCCAGCATCTCCGCTCCGCCGCTGATTCTTAGATCCGGAATGGCTAACCAATGAAACTAGTGGACCTCGGCAGTAGCAGCGATCACTTTGTCGCGCAGCTTGGCCGGCAAGGTGGCGTAGCCTCGGTCTTGCGCGATTTGTTGGCCCTCGCCGTAAACCCATCGAAGATATGAAGCTACGGCGCGGCCCCGCTCGGGATCCTTCGACTTCACCGGAATATAAAGCCACGTGAAACTAGTGATGGGATAGCTGTCCTTGCCAGCAGCGTTAGTCAGCGAAGCGCGGAAATCGTCTCGCACCTTCGATTCCAGAGCGGCGTCCGATATCGATTTTGTCGTAGGCAGAACAAACTCACCCGCCGAATTTTTTATGTGCGCCATTCTCAAAGAAGCGCTCTGCGCGAGGTTCGACTCCGTGTATCCGATGGACCGGGACGTCTCGCGCACCTTGTCCGCCATATCTTGAGACCTTGCCGCGCTGACTCCAACCGGCCACTTCGGTGATTCCCCTCGCCCCGCCTTCGCCAGAAATTCGGGACTGACCTTGCAGAGATAATCCGAGAGGATGTAACTCGCGCCTTTTCCGTCCGTGCGATGAACCACTTGAATCGGCTGCGCAGGAAGCTTCATCGTAGGATTCAGTTTGGCGATCGCCGGATCATTCCAAGACTTCACCTTGCCCAGGAAAATTTCCGCGAGTACTGGGCCAGATAGCCGGAGTCCGCCCGGTGTGTTCGGCAGGTTGTACACAACAGCGATGCCAATCAAAATGGTCGGCAATTCCAGTACAGGGACGTTCGCTCTCTTGAGCTCGTTTTCTGGCGTAGGTGCATCACCCCCACCCAAATCGCCTACGCCCGCTAGGATCTTGCGGGCGCTCTCACTAGTACCTTCGGGAAGGTACCGCAATCGCGTCTGCGGATGCTGCGCATGGTAAGCGTCACCCCACGCAGCATACAGAGGCTCAGGAAGACTAGACCCTGTCGCTACCAAAGTTATTGGCGTTTGCTCTTGACCCGTCGCCAACCCGCCTGCAATCGATGCCACAAGCAGAAAACACACAGTTGTGAGCACAACTTGGGCATGGCTGTTCACAATCGCGTCTCCTCGAAGGAATGACCCTGACTTTACGCTAAGCCATTGACCAGATTGGGCGAACGAAGATGTTCACAAGCGTGCCGAAACGCACATTGCTCGTCACGACCCGTTCCTGCTCGGACGCGCTTGCCCCTACGAAATTTCTTGTTCCGCGATTGTTCCCGTTAAACTGCGTCTATGAGAAATTCACCGTAATTTACGGCGGAGATAATTGTGCGAACAATTGTGCTGCTCACCATCTCGAATATCTTCATGACCTTTGCCTGGTATGGCCATCTCAAATATCGCAGCGAGGCTCTGTGGAAAGTCATCCTCGCAAGTTGGGGCATCGCCTTTTTCGAGTATTGCTTCCAGGTCCCGGCAAATCGCATCGGCTCGTACGAATTCACGACCGCTCAGTTGAAGACCATCCAGGAAGTAATCACGCTTGCGGTGTTTTCTGTTTTTTCTGTCTTGTATCTCGGTGAGAAGTTGAAATGGAATTACGTGGCGGGATTTGGCTGCATTGCTCTTGCCGTCTTCTTTGTGTTTCACAAATGGTGAGCGTGAATTACGCAATTCGCTGCGGCGCCCAGGCCACCATGTCCTGGCGGCGCGCGAAGTGCAAAAGCGGAAGCTCGGCAGGAAGCCTTAAATCCACGGCTTCGGCCATCGAGTTTTGAGTAAAATTGGCCTCGGCGACTTGCAACAGCCACGGCGGGTGATGGATTTCGCCGCGATACACCCGCCCTTTCGACGCCGAATACAGGCAATAGCGCTCCGTCAAGAAATGCGCCAGCGTGCCAGGATGCGCTTGGAAGAACTCACCCGCTCCCCGATACCGCCCCTCAAACTCGACTTTAGGTGCTCCTTGGTGAGAACGATGACTTTGATACTCAATCCATCCCCCGACTTCCCTGCATTTCATGCGGGCACGAAAATAAGGTAGATGAAATGTCAGCCGAGCCGCCGCCACCGCTAAAGCATTCGCCGCATCCAGGCTGAAGAACCAAACGCCCGGCTTATCCTGCGCCGTCACATACGTCCGCACATTCAACTCCGGAAACGCCGAGAGCCAAGGCAGCGGAGGCGTCCAGCGCAACCGCACACCTGTCATGGAAAACGGTACGACGCCGAGCCAAGCCTTTCCATCGAATGTGTCAATCTCCAGTTGTTCCGGAATGTACGGGCGCAACATAGCCGCGTCCACAGCCCAATGCGCAAACAGAAGGTCGTGCCATGACTGCGCCATGATCCAGGGTCCAGACGGCAGCGGCCACGGCCGGTGCGCAGTGCGATCAAATAGGGAAGTCACCGTATGCGACGCGCGTCTCTCGACAGCTTCGCCCATTCAATATACGCTTCGAGAGCAATATACCCTTAGCAAGCGTCAAAGAATCGAATTGCCTGCACCTCAAATCGTTCAGAAGCTTCAAACCATCAAGGAGAGCTATCATGCAACGCAAAGCAAGTGCCGTCTGGCAGGGCGATCTCAAAACCGGCAAAGGCGCCATTTCCACCGATAGCGGCGTTCTCAAGCAAACTCAGTATTCCTTCAGCACGCGTTTCGAAAACGGTGTCGGGACCAATCCCGAAGAGTTACTGGCCGCGGCTCACGCCGGATGTTTCACGATGGCGCTTTCCGCGCAGCTCGGCGCCGCCGGCCTCACGGCGCAGAAGCTGGAGACCACCGCAACCGTGAGCCTCGAAAAAGTGGGCGACGGTTTCAGCATTACGAAGAGCCATCTCGACCTGGTCGCGCGCGTTCCCGGCGCCGACAAAGCCAAATTTGACGCAGCCGTGAAGGCCGCGGAAACCGGCTGCCCCGTCTCCAAGCTCTTCAAAGCGGAAATATCGGTCAACGCGCGCCTGGAATCTTAAGTCAGTGCGTTTCGCTTAGTGCTGCGACAAAATTGATGACTTCCGTGATCCCATACCCGGGCGAGTTCGTGGCGGGCGTTGCCGTCTTTCTGATAGTCGTGTGGGACGCCTTTGAAGCCATCATCCTACCCCGCCGTGTCACACGAAAGTTCCGTCTGACCCGCCTGTTCTATCGGTCCACCTGGGGAACTTGGCGCCTCTTGATGAGCCTTATCCCCGTTCGCAAAACGCGCGAAGCACTCCTAGGCTTTTACGGCCCCATGTCTCTAATTCTATTGATCGCGGTGTGGGCCATCGGCCTTGTTCTCGGGTTTGGGCTGATGCAATACGGAACAGGCTCGGCCGTCAACTCCGCAGGCTCACAACCGGGTTTCTGGACCGACCTCTATCTGAGCGGCACCACATTTGTCACACTCGGCCTTGGGGACGTGGTCCCTCGCTCAGGGACCGCGCGTGCCCTAGTCGTTGCCGAAGGCGGCTTCGGTTTCGGATTTCTAGCCGCGATCATCGGCTACCTGCCCTTCATCTACGGTTCTTTCTCGAAGCGCGAGGTCGATATCTCGCTGCTGGACTCGCGCGCAGGCACGCCGCCGACCGCCGGCGAACTGCTGCGCCGCCACAGCTACGAAGGCGGCCAGGACGCCTTGCGTGAACTTCTGAAAGATTGGGAATTGTGGTCTGCGGAATTAATGGAGAGCCATCTTTCTTATCCCGTCTTGGCTTTTTTTCGCTCCCAACACGACAATCAATCCTGGATCGCGTCGCTAACCGCAATTCTGGACACGTGCGCGCTGCTCAAGGTCGGCATCGAAGACGCCTGCGAGCGCCAGGCAGAACTTACCTTTGCGATTGCGCGTCACGCGGTCGTAGATCTGTCGCAAGTTTTTGGAACTCCGCCGCGAGCGCTTCCGCACGATCGCCTCCCGTCGACAGAACTGAACCGCATCCGCGACACCCTCGCGGAGCATGGCTTAAAATTGAAAGACGGAGATGATGCGGACCGTAAACTCATCGGCCTCCGCGGCATGTACGAGCCCTACGTATTCGCGCTGGCGAATTACTTGAACCTGTCCCTACCTCCCTGGATCCCGCAAAAAAAGGGGAAGGACAATTGGCAGACCACTGCATGGGGCGAATCGGCAGGCTTGGTGGAAAAGAAACCGCACGCTGTAGGTGTTGACGACCACTTCTAAAGTCGCGGGGATTTCCTAGCGCGAGACTCGCGACTTTGCCTCTCACATTCTTAGCTCCCAACTCTATGGAGAACTCATGAAGGCGATACGCGTACATCAATTCGGCGGTCCCGAAGTCCTAAAGCTCGAAGAAGTCCCCACACCCAAACCTGACACCGGTCAGGTTCTGGTTCGGGTGCGTGCCATCGGCGTCAATCCCTACGACACTTACATGCGTGCCGGCACGTACGCCATTAAGCCGCCATTGCCCTATACCCCGGGTTCAGACGCCGCCGGCACGGTGGAAGCCGTTGGACCTGGCATAACCAAGGTGAAGCCCGGCGATCGAGTTTATACGGCGCGAACCCTCACAGGAGCTTACGCGGAATATACATTGGCTCTTGAAGAGCAGGTGAATCGCCTGCCGGACAACATTTCCTTCGAGCAGGGTGCTGGAGTTTGGGTTCCTTACGGCACTGCATACCACGCGCTGCATCACTTCGCCAAAGCCCGCGCGGGAGAAACGGTCCTGGTGCACGGCGCCAGCGGTGGAGTGGGCACGGCCGCGGTGCAAATTGCACGCGCGATCGGTATGACTGTCTTCGGCACCGCCAGCACAGACAAAGGGCTCGACCTCGTGAAGCGCGAGGGCGCGCACCAAGCGTTCAATCACCGAACCGCCGGATACCACGAAGAAATCATGAAAGCGAGCGGCGGAAAAGGCGTGGGCGTGATCCTCGAAATGTTGGCAAACGTAAACCTCGGTGGCGACCTCAAGATGTTGGCTCTGGAGGGACGCGTCGTCGTGATCGGCAGCCGCGGCGATGTCACCATAACTCCCCGCGACCTGATGGCGCGCCGCGCATCGGTCCGCGCATTCACGCTATGGGCCGCTCAGCCTGCGCAAGTGGCGGAGATCCACGCCGGGCTCTTCGCCGGCATGGAGAATGGCACGCTACGCCCCGTCGTCGCCAAGACACTGCCATTGGCGGAAGCGGCTCGCGCGCACAAAGAAATCTTGGAGCCGGGCGCCGAGGGCAAAATCGTTCTAGTCCCCTGATCGCCGGAGCGCACCGAGCAGTAAAAAAAGACCGTTCCTGGACTAACGTCTGCGCCTGATTGTTTGTGCCGCTCTTTTACGTATAATCAGGGGCACCGCAGCCATTCACCAGCTCGGACCGAACTCTCGTCGTGCACATATACCTTCTCACTTCGGCACTGCTCGCCGCGCATACTGCCAGCATCGGCCAGTATTGGCGCAAAATCATCGACCCAACCTTCCGAGGGATCTACCACGTCAACGCCTTTGACCTAGCGATGATGATTCCCTACTTTCTCGTGCTTTTTGTCCTTGCCACCTACGGCCTACATCGCTATTGGCTCGTCTACGACTACTACAAGTACCGCCGCAACATTCCCGGGCCGCCTCCGCAGGCCACGCGCTGGCCGCGCGTCACCGTGCAGCTTCCCATCTTCAATGAACGCTACGTTATCGAGCGCCTCGTCGAAGCTGTTTCCCGCTTCGATTACCCGTGCGAGTTTCTCGATATTCAAGTTCTGGACGACTCCACCGACGAAACGCAGCAGGTTGCCAGTGCGTGTGTCGCGCGCTTCGCCGCCCAAGGCCTCCCGATCACATACATACACCGGGCTAACCGCGAAGGGTACAAGGCTGGCGCTCTCGAAAACGGCCTGAAAACCGCGCGAGGCGAATTCGTGGCCATCTTCGACGCAGACTTCATTCCCGCCCCCGATTTTCTCCGCCGCAGCATTCCTTATTTCGAGAATGAAAAGATTGGAATGGTGCAGACGCGCTGGACCTACCTAAATCGCGATTATTCGCTGCTCACACAGGTCGAAACGATCCTGCTCGACGGCCACTTTGTTGTCGAGCACGGAGCCCGCTCGCGCCGCGGCACCTTTTTCAATTTCAATGGAACAGCCGGCGTCTGGCGCCGTCAGGCTATCGAAGACGCCGGCGGCTGGGAGCACGACACCCTCACCGAAGATACCGATCTCTCCTATCGCGCGCAGTTGTATGGCTGGAAATTTCTGTATGTGCCAGATATTGAATGCGCTTCGGAGCTTCCGGTGGATATGAATGGGTTCAAGGCACAGCAGGCGCGCTGGGCGAAGGGCCTGATGCAAACGGCCAAGAAAATCCTTCCTCGCGTGATGAAATCTAATGCGCCATGGCACGTCAAAGCTGAAGCGTTCTTCCATCTCACCGCAAACATCAGCTATCCATTGATGGTCTTGCTCTCAACCATGCTCCTGCCAGCTATGATCGTGCGCTTCTATCAGGGCTGGATCCAGATGCTGGTGATCGACCTGCCGCTCTTTCTTGCCTCCACCTGCTCCATCTCCAGTTTCTACCTTGTTGCGCAAAAGGAGCTGCGCCCCAAAAATTGGTGGCGCACCTTCCTGTACATGCCTTTTGTAATGGCCACCGGCATTGGGATTTCTGTTCGCAACGCGCAGGCCGTCATCGAAGCCATCATCGGCAAGAAAAGCGAGTTCGCGCGCACGCCTAAATACAAGATCGAACGCAAGGGAGATTCTTTCGCCACAAAGAAATATAGGAATAAGGCTGGTTGGATGCCCTATGCGGAAGTTCTTCTCGGCGTCTACTTCTTCTTCACTGTCCTCTACGCTATCTTGAACGAAAACTACGCGACGGTGCCGTTTCTGCTGCTCTTCGTTTGGGGATATCTCTACACCGGCTTCATGTCCCTGGGACAGACCTACTTCGCGCATCTGCGCTTTGGCGTAAACGCCCCGGAAATGCGCCCGGCTTCCTCTGGCGCTCCCGGTTTCTAAAGTTCATCGTAAAAAGAAATCTCCGGGAATCGCGGGTGGGGTGTGTCGCGATTCCCGGAGGTCTGCTTGGCGCCGTGCTCCCTTCACTGAGCCGTCGCGGCAGAAATGGGGCGGTACGGAGCAATCACCGGGGAAAGTCCAGCATTTCGCTCCCGCCGGGTTGCCGCCAAGGCGTACAGCACGATGGAAAAAATGCCGCCCAGCAGTACCAAGACAACGCCAGCGTCAACAATCGCCATACGCGCCACACCTGCTTCCAGCGTCGCCTCCTTGCTCACCGCCAACGTCAACGCACTCTGCGTCGATCCATTCTCGTTTGCTGCCGGCAAGCTCTGAGCCTGTCGCACGATGGCTGCTTTGCTACCCGCCGGTGTTCCAGGGTTAACGTCGAAATATGTGGGATCCATATCTTGCTGCGCGCGAGCCGAGCCCGCCATCAACAAAGCGGCTCCCAGTCCAAACATCATCATCTGCATCCGAATTTTCTTTTGAAGTTCCATGTCACCCTCCACTTCGCCTTTTTGACTTCCTGATATGTTCAGAAGAATTGCAAGTGCGTTTCCAACTCCGTCGCAAGTCGTCGACCTCTCGCATCTCCCGCCAAATCAGTGAGGCTGTGGCACTTAAAAAGGAAGCAGTGCGACGAGTTCTCAGACGCAGGCGCTCGGAAGTACGTTCGCTCTCTCTTCGGAGATAGCCCGCCTATCTGTTCGGATACAGCTTGGTAGCTAGTCGCTTCGCGGCCTTTGGAGCTAGAATACGCAGCAGCCCGGCGGCCTTCCTTGAGCCGCCTCGCCGAGACTTGCTCCGTGCAACCTAAGCTCTTAGCGCTCAGCGGTCCCCTCGGAAAGTCCGAATTCCGCTTCGCTGCGCCCCTGTCGATAGGCCGCGATTCCTCCAACCTCATCTGTATCGACGATTCTGCGGTTTCCGCTCTTCACTGCCAGATAGCGCGCCACAATGAAAATTTCCTGCTCACGGACCTTGAAACCGCCTCCGGTACCTTCGTCAACGGCATCCCCGTCAAGCAGCGGCTCCTAACTCCGGGCGACCAAATCGCGATTGGCAGTTCCCTCTTTCTCTTCCAGGTGGATGGCGTAGCCGCACCCATCAGTCCGGTCCAATTCGACGAGACATCTTCGGCAAGTGGCCAGGAACAGCAACTCCGCCACGATGAACTCGTCTATTTGCATCCGGAATCGTTGGCCGCCCTGCCGCAGTCCGCGCGGCTGGATCGTGCGCTAAGTACACTTCTCAAGATCAGCACGGCCATCGGCTCGATCCGCGACGTCGAGTCGCTTCAGTGGCAACTCCTCGGCATGATCTTCGACGTCATACCCGCCGAGCGTGGCGCCATCCTCCTTGTGGACGATAGCGCTGCGGAAACCTATTCGACCATAGGGTGGGATCGCGTTTCCGGTCCTGATCATCCCGTGCATGTCAGCCGCTCGCTCGTCCGCAGGGTGATTAAGGACGGCCTCGCCATTCTCGACAAGGAAGGTCGAGAGATCGAATCGCGTTCAGACGGCCAAGCCCCGCCGGTACGCTGGCTCCTCTGTGTGCCCCTGGCGGTTGCCGATCGAGTGTTCGGAATCATCTATCTCGATTCCGCCAGTCCCAGCGCCGCTTTCACTGAAGACGATTTGCAGCTTCTCGCCGCCATCGCCGGCCTAGCCGCAATTGCCATCGAGAACGCCCGCCAGTTTGAGCGCCTCGGCAGTGAGAATCAGCGTCTGCGGGCCGAGATCAGTCTGCAGCACGACATGGTTGGCCAGAGCCCTCGCATGCGTCAGGTCTACCAATTTATTGAGAAGGTCGCCCCCAGCGACTCTACAGTCCTGATCCGCGGAGAAAGCGGCACAGGTAAGGAGCTGGCTGCCCGCGCCATCCATAAAAATAGCCCGCGCAAGGACCAGCCGTTCATGGCGCTAAATTGCGCGGCGCTTACGGAGACCCTTCTCGAGAGCGAGCTGTTCGGGCATGAAAAAGGCTCGTTCACCAGCGCCATTTGCCAAAAGAAAGGTTTGCTGGAAGTCGCCGAGGGCGGCAGCGTTTTCCTTGACGAAGTTGGCGAACTCTCTCTGACCCTGCAAGCCAAGCTGCTGCGTGTTCTTCAGGAACGCGAATTCGTCCGCGTCGGCGGCACGCGCCCTATTAAGCTCAATGTGCGCTTCCTGGCCGCTACAAACAAGGACTTGCAGAAAGCCGTCGCAGACGGCAGCTTTCGCGCCGACCTGTTTCACCGGCTGAACGTGATTTCGTTCACACTCCCGCCATTGCGCGACCATGAAGACGATATTCCATTGCTCGCTGAATACTTTGCCGCGCGCTACGCGAAACGATGCAATCGCGATGTCAAAGGGATTTCCGCGGAGGCCCGCGCCTGCCTCACCCGATACGATTGGCCCGGCAATATCCGCGAATTGGAAAATGCTATGGAGCGTGCAGTGGTCATCGGCTCCTCCAGCTTTATTCTTCCAGAGGATTTGCCGGAACCTCTCCTCGAGAGCTCACCAGCCTCCACGGTCGCACCGGCTGGCTATCACGATGCCGTTCGTAACCTGAAAAAAAAATTAATACTCAGCGCTTTTGAACTAGGGGGCGGTAGCATCACGGAAGCCGCTAAGCTGATGCGCTTAAACCCTAACTATCTGCATCGGCTCATCCGCAATCTGGATTTGCGCTTAGCGTTAAAGAAAGACGGCAAACTTTAGGCATTCCCGATTATTAGGAAAAAAAAAGGGCAAGCCCTGCGGCTTGCCCACATCGAACTCTAATTGCTTTGTCTGGGAGGCCGTGCCTGTCAGGCTACCGTTCGCCCACGCAGAAAGTGCATGATGATCGAGATGAGTGCCAATACGAGCAGGATATGAATGACCCCAGTGGTAACGTGAAACGCGACGAATCCGAGTAGCCACATCACCAGCAAAACCAACCCAATTAAAGCCAACACTGAACCCTCCTAGACGAAATATTTCGTCTTCGACACGGGATGTTGCCACTCTCATAGTTCCACGCACATCGGGCAATCGTCGTACCCGGTCGCCAAACTTGTTGTAGCGACGCGGGATTTAAGCCGTTTTACTGGGGTTTTCCTGTACTTCTGTTTGGTAAAGGAGGCTAGCTCTAATCCTGAAAATATTGGTCCGAACCCGCTACTTCACGTCTATGCGCTCACGAATCTGTGAATAACGCTCTCGAGAAAGCACTCCTTTGTCCACCAGCTCATGCGGTGAGTCGTAAGGTCGGCCGGCGATAATTTTGCGCGCATCGTGCCGCGTAATTCCGGGCAAGTCCATCAATTCGCTTTCACTTGCCGAATTCAAGTCAACGCTTCGTTTTCCGCTGCGCTCCCAGCCTTCCTTGACTCCCTGCGCCGCGGCGTGTGCCTGCTCCGCCGCAATTTTCGCCGCCTCCTTCAGTTCCCTACCGGCCTTCTGCAGTTCGGGCTTGGCGCGTTCGGTAGCTTTCGCCACCTCGTCGCGCGTTCTCTGCTCGCTTTCCCGTTTCTGTTCTTCGGTCCGGTTATCGCTTTGGAAAAACCCGCAACCAGCGATGCTCAGAGCCGCCATCACCGAAAACACCAAATACATTACGCTCCACGAACGAAGTGACATCGTGATCTCCTGCACTCAAAAGCTGGGACTCTCTGATCTATTGGATGCGTCGAGATATGCTCCAGGCGGTGCGCTTCCGCGAGCGTGTGGCCACGATCAGTTTTTCTCTAGCGACTATCGCCAACACGTTTGCCCGCCCGCAAGCGCTTTGATACAGTGCCAACACCGCCCGCGACGCTCCGTTGAGGAGGAGGCCAGTGGCCATCTCGCAAGAGCTGCTCGACATTCTTGTCTGCCCAGAATGCAAAACTCCAGTGAAGTTGACGCCGGATCGCAACGGCCTGAAGTGCCAGACATGCCGTCGCGTCTATCCCATTCGTGACGATATTCCAGTGATGCTGCTCGAAGAGGCCACCCTGGCCGCGGAGTAGCGCCCGCCCGCCGCAATCCACCTCGCTCTATGCCCAGTGACATTAAGCGTAATGCTCATCGTCTCAAGCGCCTGATTCTCCGCCTGCGCGGAAAGCGCATCGGCGTTCTCGGCGATCTCATGCTCGACCGCTATCTTTGGGGCACCGCCTCGCGCCTCTCGCCGGAAGCCGCCGTCCCCGTCGTCGATTTCGTCGAGCAGAGCGAATGCCTCGGTGGCGCAGGCAACGTCGCCGCCAATCTCGCCGCCCTCGGCGCGCGCGTGGAATGCTTCGGCGCGATCGGAAATGACGAACCTGGCGCCGCAACGCGTAATTGCCTGCGCGCCGCAAACATTGCTGACAAAGGCGTCCTCGCCGATCCGCGCCGCGTAACCATCGTGAAGACGCGCATCATCGCGCGCCATCAGCAAATCGTTCGCGTAGACCGCGAGCGCCGCGAGCCTCTGCGCCGGGAAACCGAAGAGCGTCTCCTGCGCAGCCTGTTCGCAGCCCTAAAGCACCTCGACGCCCTAGTCCTCTCCGACTACGACAAGGGCCTGGTCACAGACAATTTTGCAGAACGCGTTCTCAGCGCATGCCATCAACTTCACGTAGCTGTTTTCGTCAAACCCAAAACCTCGCGCCTCTACGCCTACCGCGGAGCCCGCGCCATAGTCTGCAACGCGAAGGAGGCTGGATTCTTTGTTACGCGTGCTCTTAGCGACGAGAAATCCGCGGAAGAAGCGGGCCGCGCCCTGCTAGCGCATTTTGGCTGCAGCGCCGTCCTGATCACCCGAGGCGAAAAAGGCATGAGCTTGATCGAAGAATCCGCGCCGCGCTCGTTACACATTCCCGCGACCGGCTTTGAGGTAACCTACGCTCGCGTAGGCCAGCCCGGCGTCGATCGCAGCGCCACAGGCCGCCAGGTCTTCGACGTAACCGGCGCAGGTGACACAGTTTTGAGTGTGCTTGCTTTAGCCGCCGCCGCAGGCGCGCCGCTTCCCGACGCCGCCATCCTCGCCAACACCGCCGCCGGCGTAGTCGTCAGCAAACTCGGCACCGCCACGGTCACACCCGCAGAACTAACCCGCGCGCTCGATGAAATTTAACGAGCATGCGCCAGAGCACGTTTAACGTTACATTCAGCTGCCAACTGTGAAGCCTACGGCGGGAAACTAAACGACTTATCCTCAGTATTCATCCACACTGTCACAACTCGCGTCCGCCGGCTCTTCTCCGCATCCGAAGCATCCGGCATCGGAGAAAACGGACTAACCGCCACCTCCACCGCCACGCTGTTCCTCGATCCCTTCGGCTCACTTATCTTTAAAATCTTGTAGCTCTTCACCGGCCCGTAATAGCCGTACGGTCCCCAGTCGGCCATGAAATCCTGCATGCGATAGCTGGGCTGCGGCTTCCAAAGCTGATAAGCCGTCTTCATATCTCCGGCAACCAACGCGTCAAAAAATCGTTGCGCCGCACGCTGCTCCGGATAAAACCGGAACGTCAGATACAGCACCACGGCCGCCAAAACGACCAGCGCCACTGCCACAAATTTCAAATGCCGCGTTTTGCTTGAGGTTTCAACCGGCGGTTCAAGAAGGGCCATCAGCTAGCACTCTCCGCCTGCGAGCGTAGCATACGCACTCTCGCCTGTGCCAACCTGCACATCGCGCTCATACTAACAATCTGGCAAACCCGTCTACGAACATGCCAATTCCTAACCTTCCAGCGCCCCGCCCACGCCTTCCGGCAACTCAATCTGATATTTTGTCCGCGCCTTTTCCGCATGCTGCTCAAGCGCAAGACCAATCAGCTTATCAATCAGGTCCCGAAATGGAATCCCACTCGCTTCCCAAAGTTTCGGATACATGCTGATCGACGTGAATCCAGGAATGGTATTTACTTCGTTCAGGAAAATTTTCCCGCCCTTCTTCTCCACAAAAAAATCCACGCGCGCCATCCCGCTCAATTCCAGTGCGCGAAACGCAGCCACCGCCATGGCCTGAATCTTCTTCACCTGCGCGCTCTTCAGCTTCGCCGGAATCAGAAGCTGCGTCCCTTCCTCGAGATATTTCGCCGCATAATCATAAAACTCACGGTGCGGCACAATCTCCCCCGGTATCGAAGCCGCCGGTTCGCTATTTCCCAGCACCGAAACTTCAATCTCGCGCGCCACCATCGCCCGCTCCACCAAAATCTTCATCGCAAATTCCGAAGCAAGGTTCAGCGCCGGACCAAGCTCATCGCGCGAATGCACCTTCGTCATGCCAACGGAAGATCCCAGCGTGGCCGGCTTCACAAACACCGGATACTTAAACTTCCGCTCGACGCTTCGCTGAATCTCCTTCGGCTCCTTCTCCCAATCCGCGCGATGCACCGTTATCCAAGGCACCACCGGAATCTTCGCCACCTGCAGCAGCCGCTTAGCAACATCCTTGTCCATCCCAATGGCTGATCCCAGCACGCCAGCCCCGACAAACGGCAATCCCGCCAAATCCAGCAATCCCTGAATCGTTCCATCTTCGCCAAACGTCCCGTGCATCACCGGAAATACCACATCCAGCCGCTGCCCGCCGCCGCTCCCATCCAGTCGCACCAGCGCCGCATCGGTAGGGTCCGCCGTCATCATCACGCGCTGCCCGCCCTTCAACACTTCCGGCAGCATCTTCTGCGCCCCGCCCCCCACCAGCCAGTGCCCTTCCTTCGTAATCCCAATCGGCACCGCCTCGTACTTATCCGGGTCCATCCCCCGAATCACCGAAGCCGCCGACGCCAGCGAAACCTCATGCTCGCCCGACCGACCGCCAAACAACACACCCACACGCAACCGCTTTTTGTCTGTATTCACGTTGATTATTTTTCCAGAAAAATGCGCGGGCCTAAAGCGCGTATCTAGTAGGTGTTTCCAAAACTTGTCAGAGTATCTTCTTCCCCAGCCCCGACAGCACTAGCTCCACGCCCAGCAGCGCTGTGCGGTTGTGCTCATCGATCACCGGATTGATTTCTACAATCTCCAGCGACACCATCGCCTCCGTGTCCGCAAGCATCTCCATCGCCAGGTGCGCTTCGCGATACGTCACGCCCCCGCGCACCGGCGTCCCCACGCCCGGCGCATCCGAAGGATCGACGAAGTCCATATCCAGGCTCACCGAAATTCCATCCGTATCATCCATCGCATACTTCAGCGCGTCGCTCATCACTTCGCGCATCCCGCGCTCATCGATGTCCCGCATCGTAAACACATGCACGCCAGACTTCTTCGCCAGCTTCTTCTCTTGCGTATCCAAATCGCGAATACCCACCAGCGAAATATTCTGCGGCTCGACTTTTGGCTTGAATCCCGAAAGTTCCACCAATTCCATCGCGCCGTAGCCCATCGCCGCAGCCAGCGGCATCCCATGCACGTTTCCCGAAGGCGACGACTCCGGCGTATTGATGTCGCCATGCGCATCCAGCCAGATCAAGCCAATCTTCTTTTCTTTTTTCTTGAAGTGCGCCGCCACTCCAGACAGTGTGCCCGCAGCAATCGAATGATCTCCGCCCAAAACGACCGGCAGCATGCTCTCTTCCAGCGATTTCTCCACCATCGCGCCCAAATCCTTGCAAGCGTCCGCGATTTCCGCCAGATATTTGGCGCGTTTCTCGCCGTAAGACATCTCTTCCGCCTGCTTCACGGAAATATTCCCGATGTCCTCCACCTGATGCCCCAATTGCTTGATGCGCGCCTGCAATCCCGCCACGCGCAACGCCGACGGCCCCATGTCCACGCCGCGCCGGCTCGCCCCCAAGTCCATGGGCACACCAATGATTCGTATTTTTTGCGCCATAATCTTTTCCAGGGTTGTGACGGTTATCGGTCACTCGAACTACGCGGATCGTTTTTCACGAATCACCAGTCACTAGTAACTAGTCACTGCGTTTAAGGATATACCCGGTAAAGCATGCGCGGGAACGGTATCACTTCCCGAATGTGCTCCGCTCCGCAAATCCAGGCCACCGTGCGTTCCAGCCCCATTCCAAACCCCGAATGCGGGACGCTTCCATACCGCCGCAAATCCAGATACCACTGAAACGCGTCCTCCGGCAAATTGTGCTCGCGCAAGCGCTTCACTAGCAAATCGTAATCGTGAATGCGCTGGCTCCCCCCAATAATTTCCCCGTAACCCTCAGGCGCAAGCATGTCAAACGCGAGCGCCAAATCTGGCCGTTCCGCATCCGGCTGCATGTAAAACGCCTTGATCGACGCGGGATATCGATGCACCATCACCGGCCGGTCAAACTCATTCGAAATAATCGTCTCTTCGTCCCCTCCGATGTCGTCGCCAAACTTCGCCGGATTCCCATGCTTCTGCAGCACCGCAATTGCATCTTCGTAACTGATCCGCGGGAACGGCGCCTTCACGTTTTGCAATTTCGTTGTGTCCCGCTTCAGCGTCTCCAATTCTCGCGTTTTATTCTTCAGCGCAGACTGCACAATCGCGCTCACCAATCCCTCGGCAAGCACCATCGCTTCATCCAGCTCGACGTAAGCCGCCTCCGGCTCCAGCATCCAGAATTCCGTCAGGTGCCGCCGCGTCTTCGATTTCTCCGCGCGAAACGTCGGCCCAAAGGTATATACCTTTCCCAGCGCCATTGCTGTCGCTTCGATATACAGTTGCCCGCTCTGCGTCAGGTACGCTTTCTCATCATCGATGTAATTCACTTCAAACAGCGTCGAAGTCCCCTCGCAAGCGGCCGGCGTAAAGATCGGCGCATCCGTCAGCGTATATCCCTGGCTGTCCATGAACTCACGCGCGGCCCGTTCCGCCTCCGCGCGAATCCGCAAAATCGCTGCCTGCCGCGGCGTGCGCATCCACAGATGCCGGTGGTCCAGCAAAAAATCTACGCCGTGCTCTTTCAGTTGTATGGGAAAAGGCGTGCTCTCCGGAACTCTTTGCACCACCTCAACTTTGCTGACGCCAATTTCGTATCCGCCAGGCGCGCGCTGCTCCGCGCGAATCTTCCCCGTCACAACGACGCTCGACTCCTGCGTCAATCCCTTCAGCGCGGCAAACGCCTCCGGACTCTCCTTCAGCGCGCAAACACCCTGAATAATTCCGGTCCCATCGCGAAAAATCGGAAACAGCAGCTTCCCCGATTCCCGCATGTTGTAAAGCCAACCGCGAATCGTAACTTCCTGCCCGTCGTACTTCCCAGCCTGCTCAACCGTGATTACCGTCATTCCCGTTTTCTCTACGTCCTCTGTGTTGAATTCTTCCTCCGCGCGCGTCTGCATCTACCCCCACTCCTCCCCAAACCGATCCCAAGCCTTGCTGGCTGCCGCAAGCTGCTCCTGCGCTCCCGGCGCATCTGGCCCGGTCTTCTCCTTCAACTCGAGCAGCAGCGGCAAGTCGCTGACCGGCGCCGTCTTCAAAACTTTGATCGATTGCTCCCAGTTAATCGTCCCGTCATAAGGCGGCAGATGCTCGTCCTTCTCTCCATGATTATCGTGAATGTGCGCCTCCACCACCAAATCCCGCAACGGAGCAAATCCCTTCTCCACTCGCTCCTCCTCCGGCCCGTCCGCCAGGTGCGCGTGGCCAATATCAAAATTAAATCGCAAGCCTGTCAATCGCGTCTCGTCATAGAACGACCGCAGATACGCCGGATCGCCCATCTCGCTCGTCGTGTTCTCCACGCAAATCGTCACGCCCACATGCCGCGCGTGCAAAATCAGATGCTCCAGCGAACTGAACGCCGCGTCGCGCTTTCTCGGGTCTGCCGTCTCGCGCGTCCCGCCCATGTGAAAGATCATGCGAGGAAAAGGCAAATCCTCCGCCACGTCAAGCGCCCGCTTCAGCTCATCCATGGCTTCAATCCGCCGCACTCGCTCGACCTCGCAAATCGAAAGCGGCTGCCCGCCCTCCCGAGTAGCGCTCAAATCCCGGCTAGTCGGCGCGTGTAACGACGTCAACGTGAGCCCTAAACTCTCAAGCGCAGCGCCCAGGTCGCGTGCTTCCGTCTTCGAGGTGTAATCAAAATGCCCGCGCGAGCAAAAAACCTCTACGCCCGTGAAGCCGGCGTCGGCAATTTGCCCCAGCAGCTCCCGAGTCAGCTTCCGCGAAACAAAAAGGTACGTTGATAGCAGTCTCTGCACTGTCTTCCCTGTGCCCTCTAATCTCTGTGGTGAATTTTCTTTCTTCAGTAGCCTACTGCGGCACCGTTATCGCGCGGGTCAGCCGCCCCCGTCCGCTCCCCCGTTTTGGCATCAATCCCAATGGCGTTCACCAGTCCAATATGTCCTCTGCGCTTCACGGCGAATCCCCGTGCCTCCAGCGCCTTTTGCGTGCTCTCCGGAAAATTCTCTTCCATCAAAATCTGGTCCGGCAGCCACTGGTGGTGAAACCGCGGCGCATTAATCGCCGCCTGCGCATCCATTCCCAACCTCATCCAATTGATTACGCTCAGCAGCGTCGCCGAAATAATGGTCGGGCCGCCGGGCGATCCCGTGACAAAACTCAATTTTCCGTCGCGCAGCAAAATCGTCGGCGTCATAGAGCTTAGCGGCCGGTGTCCTGGCGCAATCGCATTTGCATCGGACTGAATTAAGCCAAAGAGCGCGTTCGGCACCCCCGGCTGCGTCGTAAAATCATCCATCTCATCGTTCAGCAAAAATCCCGCCGTGCTCGTCACGTGCGACCCGTAGCTGTCGTTCAGCGTATACGTGCTTGCCACCGCATTCCCGTCCCCATCCACCACCGAGAAATGTGTCGTATGCGGCCCTTCACCCAAACTCACCAGTGTCTGCGGCGCAGCACCCGTTGCAGCCACTCCGCAAGCATGCGGTTTCCCTGCCCGCACCTCTTTGCTGGAAGACGCCCGCTGCGCGTCAATCGTGCCCGCCAATTCCTTTGCATAACACGAAGCTGTGAGCCCGGTCACCGGCACATTCGAATAATCGGGGTCCGCCAAATATGCCGCGCGGTCCGCAAATACCCGCCGCATCGTTTCCGCCACCATGTGCACGCTTTCCACGTCATCCCAATTCTTCAGCGGCACATCCTTCAGCACATTCAGCGCTTCTATAATTGCCACGCCACCGGAGCTAGGGGGCGGCGAAGTCACTACTTCCCATTCGTGCCCGCCGCTCTCATATTTCGCCCGCAACGCTTCGCGTAGTCGCGGTTTATATGCCGCCAAATCCTGCAGCGTAATCAGCCCCCCGGACTTCGCCATATCCGCCACAATCATCCGGGCCGTCTCGCCGCTGTAAAATTCTTCGGCGCCATTTTTCGCGATGCGCTTCAGCGTAGCCGCCAATTCCGGCTGCTTAAACGTATCCCCCGCCTTCAGCATCTTCCCGTCATTCAAGAAAATTCGCCGGCTTACCAGGAACCGCTCCAAACCCGCCTTCTCTTCTTGTAACTGCCGCGTCAGCTTGTCGCTAACCGCAAATCCATTTTCCGCCAAACGAATCGCCGGCTCCATCACCTCGGCCAGCTTCATTGTCCCAAACGTTTTCACCGCCAATTCCAGGCCCGCCACCGTTCCAGGCACGGCCACAGACTTGTAACCGATCACCGACGCTTCTTCGTCGAGTTTTCCGTCCGGCTTGATGTACATATTGCGTGTCGCCGCACCAGGAGCTACCTCGCGGTAATCCAGAAAACTGGTCCGCCCGTTCGCCAATCGCACCAACATAAATCCGCCGCCACCAATATTCCCCGCCGCAGGTTCCACCACCGCTAGTGCAAAAGCAACCGCAACCGCCGCATCCACCGCATTCCCGCCGCGCTTCAAAATCTCCACGCCCGTTTTCGAACCCAACTCCTCGTCGGTAGCGACCATCGCCTTCGCCCCGCGCACCGCCTCTCGCGGCCAAGCTTTCGCGTCGCCAGCATTACTCCGATACTCCGCCGCAGCCTGCCCCCATGTAACCTGTGCAGTCACGAAAAATGCCGGCGAAGCCAAGCTTACAGCGCAGGCCAATGATGCAATTTGTCGTTTCATAGCAGTCAAAAGACACTAAGTGATTGAGCCCCCATCGTCAAGGCAGGCCGCGCAGCCTTGTACGGCAAGGTATCCACTGAAAAATGCGAGTTTTGAGCTCGCGGCCATTCCGAAAGCATTCGTCCGCCGGCCATACGCTGTCCATCCAACCACTCATCCCTGCAGATCAGCGCTCCGGTTTCTTTTATTTTTCCCGCATGGATTTGAATTCCGGTGTAACCGCGTAACGCGCTCGTCCGTACCATGCAATGCGGGGACCTTCGCTTTTTTTTGGATCTTCTCTGCGAGGTGCAACATGCCACAGCCCGTTCGATGCGATGTCTGCGGCAAACTCTTCAGTTCGCGTTATGTGAACTCGCACAAGCGCTTGGCTCACGCTAAAGACAAGGTCGGAGGATCGGCTGGCGCGCAAAACGGGATGAAAACGATTCTGGAAATCTACGACACTCTTTCGGCAGAGAACAAAAAGCGCGTGCTCGCGCAGCTCGCAAGTATGGAGCAAGAACCTTCCTGAAGAAAATTATGTTGGTTAGTACCCCTATCCCTTTTTGCCGGCGCCCGCCATCACCCAATTCTGCAACACGTTCACAAAATGCGGCTTAACGTCATGGAATGCCAAGCCCATGCCCAGATGCGCGTGCGAGTACACCACGATGGCGGGAGTCTCGAAGAAATATTCTTCCGTGAAAATTTTCACGTACACACTAGTGCCCTTGGGCAACGGATTCAGCGTGTCAACGTAGCAGCCGTGCAGGCTTAGCTCGCTCACCTGCGCATTCATGCGCGTCCCAGTGTCAACTTCCAGCAACTCCGCGGAAGCCATAAACGGCACCCGCGGCATGCGCCTTCGCTCTTGTTCCATGTTTGCCGCTCTCCGTAACAATAGGCAAATCGCACTGGTCTACGTTGCCAAGCTCCCTTGATTCTTTAGGGATCCGGAAGATCTCGCCTGCTTCCAATTCTCTCCCTGGAAACGTAAGCCCGCGCGAAATTTGGGCCTCCGCGTGCCCTGCCAGTTACTGAATACCTGTGCAGGAAACCGAATAAGTAGCCCAGCGCCTGCGTAACTTGCATCCGCCGGCGCTGCGCCCTGGCACGTGGCGGCTCAAGCGTGCCTGCTGGAAATTACCGGCCCACATACCCTGACTGCCGTAGTCAGCCCTTCGCTGTACAAGATATTCTCGTAATTCCCCCTCAGTCCTTCTCGGTCCTAGCGGAAAGGCAGTCCGAAAAGATGCAAGAAAACAACAGTGCCGAACAAACCCAACAAACTGAATCACAAAGCGCAACGCCAAAGCCTCAGCGCAAAAAGCATGGCAAGAAGTGGCGCGAGCTTCACCCGCGCTCGTTGCTGCGCGCTATGGACGCGCAGGGCGGCGTTTCCGAGGACAAGGTTAGAGCCTTGGTTGAAACTGAATACACCGATCCGGTAATCAGTCTCTACCTTGGACTCAGCCCCGAAAAAGTAGCGCCGGAACCGAAGGGCTTGCTGCGCTCCTTCCATTCCATGAAAACCCACGCGCTGGACGAGCACAAGGATTTCATCGAATCGCTCTCGAAATCGCAAAAGGCCACACTGGAGAAAGACATTCAGGAGATCGAGGCGTTCCTGGCCGACTATTTCGTGCCACAGAATTTGCGTTCCCTGGTCATCTTTCGTTCTGGCGAAAAGCTCAACGAGGTGATTGGCTTGCTTGTCCCAGTCAATGCTGGGATGAAAATCGATCCCGATCCGTACATCACGCCTTTGGAGGCCGTGCTCGAGGACGACGAAAAAGTTTTATTCGTCGAGTGCGCCAAGCAAGACACGAAATTTCTGCTGTACCAGCTCGGCAGCTGCCAGCAGATCGACCGCTCCAAGGCGTTTGTGCCCACCGATACGGTGGATAAAACGATTCCGCATCATGCGCAACAGCACCGGCTGGAGCACCTGCGCGTGCATTTAAGGCAAGTGGCGGGCGAGGTCTATCAACTTTACGATCAGGGCACATGCGACTTGCTGGTCTTGATGGCCGAAAACAGGGTCGCCGCGCTTCTCGATGAATACCTCCACGAATCGCTGAAGCCGAAAATTATCGCGCGCATTCTTGACTCACCCGACGCGGATGAGCGCAACCGCAAGGAACTGATCGAAAACGCGTTGCGCGAGCACCGCGCCGAAAAAGAGACGAAAGCTATTGAAGGCCTGCACAATCATAAACCCGAAGAGTTGGTATCTTCGCTGCGCAAAGTAATCAACATCCTCAATCTCTTCCTTATCCGGAAGCTGTTGGTGAGCGACAACCTTCATCAAAAAGGCTTCGCCTGCAAAGAACATCACTTTCTCTCGCTGGAAGCCGGCAATTGTCCCTTCGACAACAGCAAGTTGCTCGCAGCCGAGAACGTGGTGGACGAAATCGTCGAAGTGGCGCGCCTCCACGGCGTTGAGGTGCTAATCATCAAGCAGCGGCAAGACCTGCTGGCGGAATACGCCGGTATCGCCGGCGTCCACTACGCCGTGCCACCGCAGACTGTAGCAGCCTCTGGATAAGGATTTCTGGCGAGAGGTGCGGACTTGAGGGCCGACACTACGCGGCGCACCCCTAACCCCCCCTGTTTTGCAACTAAGAGGCTGCAAGTTGCTGAAAACAAAGGAATCGGTGTCGAAAAAGAGAGCCGAGAGCTTGCAACAGTTTGAAACGGCGTCACTTGCAGCGGTCGGGCAGTGCGATTCCGTCCGGTGCCGAGGGAGCCGCCCCCCACACCCCCGGGCAATTCGGATGGTTATCAAAACAAGTGACTTACGGGAAAAGCAGTTCGTAAGGTTATGAAAACAAAGGACCGAATTTTTGCAATGCAACATCGACTCGGAACGGCTCTGAAACCAATAGCGTGGAAAGACCAAAGTGACGGGGGGCGCCCGTTTGAACGAGCGCAACCGAGGCTGGGACCGAGATTGCATGCGCCAGGGTAGCTCGAGGTATACGGATTAGTAAAGCAATTTGCAGCGAACGGTCGAAATTCGGGATTGAATGGGAATCCACAGCTTTGAATGGCGGCGGAGATCAGGGGTGACTTGGGACGGGCACTGAGCCAGCCGTTAGGATTGGCTGGACTAGCTGTATGGCTACGGAGACGAATTCTTCCGCGGGGGCGCGGTCTGGTGTGTTGACCCACTGCTTTACTGCGCCGTAGATCGCCCAACTTGCGGTTGCGGCGATCATCTCTGGAGAGATGCGGCACTCTTGCGGGTGCTTACGGAAGCCTTCCAGTAAAACTAAGCGAATCTGATCGATTACCGTTGCCTCTACGAAGGGCTCAAACTGCAAGCGATCGGAGGAGTGGGACTTCTGCACCTCGAGCAGATAGTCGCAGAGGCCAAGGATGATGGCCCCGAACGCCGAAGAGCAGGTTCCGTCGAAATGTACATTTCGCTGGGTCAGAAGTTGAAGGAAAGTAACGCGAATTAACTCTCCCAGCAGAGCGAACTTATCCGGGTAATGGGCATAGAAGGTCGCCCGGTTCAGAGTCGCGGCCTCAGTTATGTCCTGGACGGTTATATCGTCGAAACGCTTTTGGTCCAATAGCTTACGAAAAGCCTCTTGCAGAAGCTGGCGGGTCCTTCGGACCCTGGGATCTAAACGATCACATTGCTCTTGAAGCATTCGATCTCTCTGATGGAAGTATAGCAGATTGCGACGCTCGTTGGATAGTCAACGAATTTCCAACTGACCCTTGTAAACAACATATGTTGATTTAACGTCACATGCCGTGCTAGGCTATTTACGACATACGATGCTTAAGCGTCGAATGATGGATAAGGAGTCCTACAATGCCTACTTTGTTGAAGATTGATTCGAGCCCGATGGGAGAGAGGTCCGTCTCCCGGAAATTGACCGCTGAATTTGCAAAGACCTGGATTAAAGCCCATCCCAACGGGACCGTGATCTCGCGCGACCTCACAACGCTGAATATTCCCGTCATTAACGGCGCCTGGGTGGCTGCGGCATACACACCTGAGGACACCCGCACCGCAGAGCAGAAGAGAGTGCTGTCCGTTTCCGACTTGCTGATTGGCGAGTTGCAGGAAGCAGACGAGTATGTAATTGGCGTGCCGATGCACAACTTCAGCATTCCTTCCACATTGAAGCTGTGGATCGATCAGGTAGTGCGGATTGGTAAGACCATCGCGTATAGTGCGACCGGCGCGGAAGGCTTGCTGAAGGGAAAGAAAGCGACGTTGCTGCTGGCGAGCGGGGGAGTCTACGAACAAGGAAGCGGCCGGGAAGCCTTCAACTTCGTCACGCCGTATTTGCGCACGATCTTTGGATTCATGGGCATTACCGACGTACACTTCATCGCCGCCGGAGGGACCCAGAAATTGATGACCGGAGAAGTCGATCCGCAAACGTTCCTGGCGCCTTCCCTTGAGAAAGTACACGCACAGGCCAGTCTGTAAGAAAACGAATCCATGCACAGGAGACGCAGATGAAAATTGCATCGGTAATTGCGCGGTACTTGCTGGGGCTAATATTTCTCGTGTTTGGGTTGAACGGCTTTCTTCACTTCATTCCAATGCCGCCGCCTAAGGGGGCGCTGGCGGCCCAGTTTGGGGGCGCGATCTTCGCATCTCACTACTGGGTAGTTGTCTTCAGCATTCAGGTCATTGGTGGCGTGCTACTTTTGGTGAATCGATTTGTGGTGCTCGCACTGGTGCTGGTTGGACCAGTGATCGTGAACATCTTTTTCTTTCACGCATTGATGGCGCCGGAAGGGCTTCCTCTGGCGATTATCGTGGTTGTGCTATGGCTGATTCTTGCGGTGCGCTACAAGCAATATCTGGCGGGAATTTTTGTGCAGCGCGCGACGTAATATCAATATCGAAAGCGGTTTCTCCGCGCCCGCTTCCAATCTCCGCTCCAGACGCCACTTCCGTAATAACGGAGGATTCCTTTGCGGGTTTCGGAGCGCACGAGGAGCTCAAGAGCGCGATCGACGATCTCTCGCTTAGTCTGGAGGCGTGTGGGTTTACGCGCTTTAAGGACCAAGGCATCGTCAAGTTCGATGTTCGTCCTGCTCATAATCGAAGTATGCACCAATTAAAGCATAAAATGTGTATGGTCTGAAGGCGCATACGGTAGATGAGAGTTCTGACGCCGCCAGCAAGACACGACAGGTCAACGGAATGACAAAGACCAGGTTTACTTTGCGGCGAGCCGGATCTCGCAGAGATCGGCAGCGCGGAGAATGGCGGCTTTCATGTGGCTGGCCAGATCGGCGTAATTCGCGCCTGGTTTTCCGAATTCGATATAGGCAATTGTCGTGGCCGCATTTGTGTTTTGCACTTGACCTTCGACCACGCGCGAGATGAGTTTTCTGTTGAAACTGATCGGAGCTTCCACGGTAAAGAGAACATAGCCTCGCAGCGGGTCACTTGCCGTGCCCCAGATGATGCTCTTAACAGAGTTGAGGGGCACAGTGAGGGTATCGGATTCGGTATAACCGGCGGCGGAGGTTGCGGTTGTGAAGCGCAACTGGCACCCCTCCATGGAAACATCCTTGTAGGTTACGGTGGTGGCGCCGCGGGTGTAGCCGGCAGACTCACTAATCGTGCCGACGACCCAATCGCGTGTTTGATCGTAGGTTGGGTCCGGAGCGTTCGCATACGATGGCAAAGCCACCATGCCCACGATCACCGCAACGATCGCCGGGATAAAAGATTTCATGGGAGTTCCCCTCAAAGGAGCGCGCATACGTGCACCTGCGCATCGAGTACTTGCAAAACTTGTGCGTAATGTCGGGCGGAGCATGATAGGGGCCATCTACGCCGGATGGTAAACAGCTTAGAACGACGGAGATAGAGCCCGGCGAGTTCGCTCTAGTGGTGAATCGTAGCTAGATGTGTGGCTGACTTGTGCAAGACTTTTCCACAGGTAGTTCGAGAGAGTAAGAGGAGAGTACTGGAACTGGGTAGCAAAGGTTCCGTGACGCCAGCGCGAATTCTCGACGCTATTTCAGGTCGGGAAGGGGCAGAGTGGCTTGGGCGGGGGCTTGGCCTAGCAGGCCGCCCAGGGTGTCTTGGGCTTTTTCGAAACGCTTGTCGGCTTCGGCGTAACTTTGCTGGGCGTTTTTCAGGTGGTTGCCGAGCTTTTCGAAGACGTCGGCAAAGGTTTCCATCTGCTTCTTCATACCGTCGAGGCTGCTGAGAATGCGGCGGGCGTTTTCTTCGATTTGCATGCCGCGCATGCCCATGGCGATGACGCAGAGATTGGCGTAGAGCGTGTTGGGGGAGACGGCGACGATTTTTTTGTCGCGGCAGTAGGCGTCGATGGCCTGGCCCTTGGCGTCGAGCGTGTTGAGCATTTCACAATAAACATTTTCGGATGGGACGAACATGAGGGCGACGTCGAGCGTGCCTTCGTTGGGGACGATGTATTTCTTGGCGATGGAGTCGGCGTGGCCTTTGACGGCGGTGGCGAAGGCGCGGCGGGCGTCGTCGCCGTCGGACTCGATGCGGCGGAAGGCGTCAAGGGGAAACTTGGAGTCGATGACCATTAACTTTTTGTCGCGGAGGAAGACTACGGCGTCGGCAGCTTCTCCAGTGGAGAAGCGGTATTGCAACGAGAACTGCGACGACGGAAGGGAGTCTTCGAGGAGGCGCTGGAGAGTGACTTCGCCGAGAAGGCCGCGGGTCTTGGTGCCGCCTAGAATATTTTCGATGGATTGCGTTGCTAGGGAGAGGCCGCGACTTTGTTCGTGAACGGCGCCGATTTGCTCCTGGAGCTGCAGGATTTGTTCGCGGGTATTCTTTAGCTCGGCGGCGATGGCGGTTTGGCCTTGGGTGGCGATGTGCGCGGAATTGGTGACGCCGTCGGTGAGGGCCTTGGTGACGCTTTCCAGGCGCTGCGAGACGGATTGGCCGATGGATTGGATATGGCCGGCGCTTTGGGATTGGGTCTGCGCGATGGAAAGGAGGTCGCGGCGGAGCTCAGTGAGTTGGGTTTCCAGAGCGGAGCTTTTCTTTTGGGATTGGGAAATTTGGGTGAGGAGCCAGAGAATTAGCACCGCCAAGATTATGGCGACGATTACCAGGACTGAATTCATGGGTTACTACTTTACTCGGACGGTAGAGAATTCACCACCGACGACGGCACAAAAAAAGGAACACACAAGAGTTCAAGGTTGAGATCGCGGCAATCTGGGGCGCAGCAGTGCCTGCCTGCCGCAGGCGGGCTGCGCCCCTACGGTGCTGGAATTACCAGGCTAGTTTTAGGGCGAATTGGAATTGGCGGGCGTCATAGGACGCGCTGGGTTGGCCTGCTGAGCAGGTGGTGCCGGCTGTGGGGTCGCAGAGTTGGTTGACGGATAGGACGTTGAGGCGATTGAAAAGGTTGAAGCCGTCGGCGATCAGGTCGAGGTGCAGCCGCTCGCCGATGGGAATCGCCTTGGAGACGCGAAGATCGACCTGGAAGAAGCCAGGCGACCTAAAGGCGTTGCGGCCGAGATTGCCGTCGCAGCCGGCTGGCGGACTCACGCCGGGCACGGCGAAGACGGAGCCGTTGTTGGCGAGGCAGGTGGCGGCCACGCCGAAGGTGACCCCGGGAATGAACGGCGAAGTGGTGGCTCCACCGACTGAGGGGCGCGCTTGCGAGGCACCCAGGTCGAGGCGAGTGTCGGTACCGGTGATTACGTTGTAGGGACGACCGGAAGCAAGTTCAATTATAGGGGCTACCGTGAAACCGCCGAGGAATCGCTTTGCGAAGCCGTCGCCACCCTTGCCTTGCGGGCTCTGGAAAACGGCGCTGGTAACCCAGCGATGGCGCTGGTCGTTGACGGAGTTGGAGCGCTCGAGGAATGGGAAGCGAGAATCCTGAGGCTCGAGAGGAGATTGCAGGTCGGTGGAATCGTCGATCGAATGCGAGTAGGTGTAGCTGGAAAGCATCTCGAAAGAATGCGTGAAGCGCTTGGTGAGGTTGAAGGTCAGGGCGTTGTACCAGGAATTGCCGTCAGATAGCTGAGCGTCGACGCTGTTGAACGGAACAGGGACACCGAAACCGGCGGGATAGCCGGCGACTTTGGCGAGGGCTACTTGGTTGGCGTAGCCACCAGCCAATCCTGCGAACGAAGGATTGGGGCCGGAGGGGCGGAAGAAGTTGAAGAAGGCGGCCGTGCCTACGAACTGGCCGTTTAGCCCGGCGAGCGGACCGGGGCAGCCGTTGAGTACGCCCAACGCTTGCGGAGCAATCAAGTGCAGGCCGCAGTTTCCGGGTCCAGGAGCGATGTCGCTGGAGGGGACGGCGACGGTCACAGGATTCGAGACGGTGATGCCGGCCGCGCCCGCGTTGAAGGCGTTCTGGGCAAGAAGCTGCGGATTGGTGGAGTTGACGTCAACGGGACGATGCAGGTGCAGGCCGCGGGTGTATTGATAGCCGAGGCTGAATTTCCAAGAGCCAGCGATTTCACGCTCGACCGTGAGATTGCCTTGCTCCGCGTAGCCGTACTGGAAATTGCGAGCGATGGGCAGAGTGAAAGGCAGAATGGGCAACGGGAAGCCGGCGGTCAGATAATTTTGGTTGGCGAAGAGCGAACCGGAAGCGAACGGATCGAAGCGCTGCTGATTGGAAAGATAGAACATGTTGGGGAGCGCGTTCAGAACGCCTTGGAAAATCGCGGAGCCGTTGAGGTTGGTGGGCGTGTCCTTTCCACCGCCGCAGGTGGTGTAGCCTGGAGGCGCGCCTGCCGCAGGGACGAGTCCGCAGGCCGAGGCGACTCCGCCGGCGCTGAGTAGCTGCACAGAACGGCCGCCGTCCGCGGTGACGGAGTCAAAGGCGGTGGCGAGCAGCGGGTGATCGTAGAAGAGACCGAAGCCGGCGCGGATTACGGTCTTGCCGTGACCGGTGGGATCGAAGGCAAGGCCGAAGCGCGGGGCGACGTTGTTGTAATCGCGGGGAATACCTTCGACTACGCCAAGAGCTTGCTCGGCTGCGGCGTTGATGGCCGTTGCAGGGTAGAAGAGCGGACTGATTTCCACGTCGTAGCGCAGGCCATAGTTCAAAGTGAGCTTGCGGTTGACCTTCCAACTATCCTGCCCGAAAAAGCCGATCGGAATGTTGTCGAAGGGCTGATTGGAATTGCCGATGCCTTGGATGTAGGTGGTGGGAATGCCCAAGCCATAGGATTGCAGGCCGGTGGTGCCGGGAAGAGAGATGCCCGCGACGGAATTCGGGAAGCCGAAGGTGGAAGCCGCCAAGCCGCCGAAGTTCACGTCGCCGCCGAAATCGAGCGTGAAAATTTGCGCTTTTGAAGAGCGGAGCTGCACTAGGTTGTAGTCTCCGCCGAATTTGAAGGTGTGCTTGCCGCGGATGATCGTGACCTGGTCAGTAAATTCCGTGCGGCGCTCGATGCGATCGACCGTGGAGTATGGCTCGCGGCCGAAGTAGGCGTAGCCGGGAATATTCACACCAATATTGCTGCCGCCGGGAAGTTCGGAAAAGCCGAAGTGCAGACCCCGGCGCGCGAACTGGAAGCGAAATTCGTTGAAATCGCGCGGGGTGACGATCGTGTCGTGCTGAAAGGTGGCGTTGAAGTCACGAGATTGGGTGAGGCCTGTGCGCGAACCAGCGTTTTGGCCGAACACCTGGTTTTGCGACGTGGAAGGCTGGCCAGTGACGAGCGATGGCGAAACACCTACGCGAAGGAAGGAGTTGTTGCGATCATTCCAGCGCTGGTCGATTCGGGCGGACCACAAGCTGGTCTTCTCGGAGATGGGATAATTGCCGCGGATGGAGTTCAGTCCAACGTAGGACGCGGGGAGAGGCGCGACGTAAACGCCTCCGGCGGAACACGTGGCGCCATTGTTAACCGGCTGCCCGGCGGGACATGCTACCGGGATGGGGAACTGCTGGCCGGGACCGGGATTGAGAAATCCGCCGGTTGCGCCGGCCGCAACTGCGCCGAAGTCCACTCTGTTGAGGGCGACATTTGAAGCGGAGCCCATGAAGACGGCATATTTCACTGCGAGCTGCTGGAGTGCAGCGTTACCGGAGCTCAAAAGCGAGTTCACCGCAGTGGCTTGCGGGCCGGTTAACTGAACGGTGAGTGGGCCAGCGGATGTGGGAACGTTGACATTGACGAGGCCGAAATTGTTGACGCCGATGCTGGAGAAGCCGCTTTCTTCGCGCTGCGTGTATTCATAGGAGAGGAAGTAAAAGGTTTTGTCCTTCTTGAGCGGGCCGCCGATCGTGAAGCCAGATTGCGTGCGCGTGTAAGCCTGCTTAACGGGATTGAGAACGCCGGTGTTGGGATCAATCTGGCCGGAAAACGCATTACGGGCCTGGAAAGCTTTGTTGCGGAAATAGCCGAAAATATCGCCGTGGATTTCGTTTGCACCGCTCTTGGTGACGATATTGATGACGCCACCAGTGGCGCGACCGTACTCCGCGTTGTAATTGCTGAGGATCAGTTGAAATTCTTGCACGGCTTCCTGGGAAACGGTGGCGCGTATGCCGTTCACCGAATTATCTACGGCGTCGGCACCGTCGACGCTGACCATATTGGAGCGGGCGCGAGCACCGTTTATGTTGAGGCCGCTGTTGGGAGCGGGACCGATCGTGGGGGAAACGTCGCGGGTGGTCTGCGAATTAGTCAGAGTGAAATTGATGTAGCCGCGCCCGTTGATGGGAAGATTTTCGATGCGGCGCTGGTCGACGGTCTGCGAGACTTCGGTTTTGGAAGTCTCGATGGGGGCGATTTCTGAGGTGACCGTAACGGTTTGCGTCATGCCTTTGAGATCGAGGCGAGGATTAAAGGTGGCATCTTCGCCGACGGTCAAAACAATTGATTCGTTCTGGAAGACGCCGAAGTTGGCGCCGCCATCGACAGACATTTTGTATTTGCCGGGAGGGAGGCCGATCAAGCTGTAGCGGCCTTCATCGTCGACGACGATGCTGCGCGCCGCTCCGGTGGCCGCATTGGTTACCGTGACTTTAGCTCCGCGTACGGCCAAGCCTTGCGGGTCAGTAACCGTGCCGGACAGCGTGGCGGTATTGACCTGTGCGGCGCCGCCGACAGCGAAGGTCAGAACCAGCACACAAAAGATAATCGCGCACACACCCAGCCTGCGTCGCATGTTGCCTCCTAGTTGAACCCGGTGAGTCCTCGAAGCACTTTCCGCTACCCCTAGCGGCGGCGTTCCCGCCGTACTCCTCGACCAAAATAATTGGATATAGGGCTTTTACTGCAATAAACAAATGCTTTCAATCGAAAACTTGGCTGCTGGGACGGGTGAGTAATCTTGCCGCCTGGCTGGCCAAGTGAGCGCAGGATGACGGACCCGGCGATGGGTGGCAAGCGACAAGGCGCGAAAGCAGGGCGGGTCGGGAGGATGTCGCGGATTGTCGCGCGAAAAGAAGCGGGAGTAGCGCTGAAGCACACTGGAATGAGGAGAAGAGGTTGCGAGCGAATATCGAGGCAGGCGGCTTCGATAGACGGATGCGCCGGCAAGATGCCAGCACTACGAAGAGAGTATGACTGATTACAGATGAAGGTGGCGCTGGACTAGTTTGCGGAGTTTCTCGCGGTCTTCGTCTTTCATGTGCACAAATTCCACACCATTCCCTTCCGCACCGATGTTGCGGACTACGGCCGTGAAATGGATCTTGCGCATGCCCGAGCGGACTTCCAGCTTAATCGAATCACCCACGTTGAGTTTCTTGGGCGATTCGAGATACGCGCCACCGAGACTGATGGTCTTGACGCGCGTCAGGCCCGCTTGGGCTCCATCGATTTGCGCGCGAAGAGGCGATTCCAGCGGAACACGGGCGTAACGGCGCGGGACGACGAAGCTGGAATTCGAGTTGCCGGCCGCGCCGAATGCGGCACGAGCGCGAGCCGATGTGGGTCGGTCCTCGAGCATCGCGAGCGCGTCTTCCGCTGCTGAACGGAGGCCCGAAGGCTCGGCGTAGGTGAGGCCGTCGCGGCGGCTGGCGAGGGTGCGAAGTAGCTCGGCAGCGTCTTTGGCGCGCATGCGGCCGAGGGCTTCGATGGCCTTGATTCGAACGAATTGTTCGCGAAGGACGTCGTGTTCACCTGCGGCGATTTCCATGAGTTGCGGAACAGCGGCAGTTTCCTGCGCAAGCCCGATGTGGTCGATCATCATGGGAACTACTAGAGGGTGCGCGTCCGCAAGCACGGCGGAGAAAACGAAGGCGGCGCTTTGCGCGCACGCCGCATTGGCCGGTCGAGCTAACTCGCTGACGGCCAGGTCCTGCAGGTTCCACTCCCAACTGGCGAGCGCGCGCGCGAGGCCGCGTAGCAGGCGATCCGCATCGGCGGCGGCAAGAATTTTGATGGCCGCGCTGACACGCTGGCGGCGCGCTTCGTACAAGCGGGTCTCCAGTAAATTCAGAACCGGCACGCCGATGGTGCGCACGAGGCGAGCCATGGCGGGCAGAAACTCCGAGCCGCGCGGCTCTGTAAGGAGCAGAGTCAGACGATCCAGAAGACGCTCCGGATCGCGTTGCAAAAGTCGCGGGAGAACAGGATCGAGAGCGCGATTGGAGAGCGAGGCGTCGACAAGGAGCAGCCAACGGTCTTGCGCGACAAGCCGATGCGCCAGCGCGGAAATATGATCGTGGGCGACATCCTGCGGTTCCTTTTCCAGGGCGTTGAGAATAGATTCAAAGCCTGCGTAGTCGCCGCGAATAACGGCGACGCGCCCGAGATTTTCGAGGAAAGCGGCAAGCAGAGCAGCTGTTTCCGGCGCGGTCTCCTTCTCGAGAGCCTTGAGTGCGCCGCGGCTCAGATCGCCGGGAACCTGATTGGGCCAGAGTGATTCAATGATGGCGGCAAGCTCGTTAAGGCCGGCAGAGATTACGCGTCTAACGGCAGCGGCGTCACTGTCGATACGGCGAGCGTAATTCAGCAGAATGTTGCGGGCTTCGCGGCGCGGCGCGTCGGCGCCAGAAGCTGCGAGCTGGCCAAGGCTTTGCTTGAGGGCGACGATCGGCACGCACCAAACGTCCGAGCCGCGCAGTACAGCGGATTTTTCGCGCGGCGGAAGCTCGACCCAGAATTTCTCAATCAATTTTTCTCGATGCGTTTCGGTGGCCCACGTGGACGCAAAGGACGATAGGTGCGCGGAGGCGTGCGGACCGGTATAACCCCCCGAGGTGACGAGCACTTCCGCGAGGCGTTGGAACATCGGACGTACGCCGGGTGCGGTGAGCTTTCCTGCGGAAAACTCAGAGCCGAGAAACTCGAACAGTAAGGCTTCCGACAAGCGGAGTAGATAGGGCTGCGGGCGCTCGCCATCGCGCGGAGGATATTGCGTGACGGAACTCAGCAATAAGCGGACGGTTTCGCAGCTGGCTTCTTCCATGGCGCCGTGGATAGCGCGAGCGCCTTCTTCCGGCGAGATGTTTCGGGCCGCTTCGAGGGGCGGGGTCAGCCGGGCGAGCAGCCGCAGGGTTCCGATCAGATCGTCGATTTCCGGGATCTGGATCGGCACATCGAGGGCCTCGCGCGGCGAGTGTCCGCCGTAGGCCACCAACGCAGCAATCAGACTGGCCAGGACGGTATCGACCTTGCGCTCCGTCTCCGCATTTACGGCAATGCCTTCCACGCGATGCCCCCTAAGCTTTGCCGGCCACCAAGCCAGCGCTTCTTGCTTGGTAGGTTGCCCTGATTTTGACAATGAGGCTTTGGCGAGTTGCGCCAGCGTGTCCAGTTCGCCTACATGGAATTGGGGGGCGAAAATCAGATTGTAGATGCCGACGCGCTGCAAGTCTTTCGTGAGCGCGTACAGATCACCGCGTGCGTCTGGGAGCGGTGCTTCGCTGAGTTTCGGAGCGACAAGCCCGCTGCGCTCGACGCGAATTTCAAGACCGTTCATGTTGCGGACGACGGAGCGGAGAGATTCATAGGTGCCATCGAGGCTCTGCAGGAGGCGGGGATGCTGCCGGTCGTAAAGGCGTGCGGAGCGAAGCAACAGATGGAAACCGCGGAGGGAGCGGATGAGTTCCAGGAACGCCGGCTCGGTGGGCGGGACGGGCGAGGGGAAACCGGCAGGTTCCGCGGCGACTTCTTGAATTTGCGGACCCAGCTTGAGGCGCGAATCACGCCTTGGGCTTTGGACCGGCAGTACAGCGTTTGAAACCAAAACTCTCCTTTGTTCCGAGTGCTTGTTGCCTGGCTCGGTGGCAGTCTGCTATCCGGGCCGGAACAGGCAGACTATGTCTAGGAAATACCAGCACGCTGTCTGCCCTCGGGGTACGGACCCAAAGGCTTTGTTTGTAGCAGGATATGCCTATAGTACTAGAACCTTCTACTAAGGTCGGTTACGAAATGTAACCAATCGGGTAGTCACCAGAGACCCATTCATCCTGGTGGAATTCGTTACTTGCTGAGAGATTCGTTGATGGGCACAGTGCCCCCTTCGCTGGCGGAAACGGTGCGCTTGATTGGCCGATAGCCGGGCAACTTCAGCGTGATTATGTGCGTTCCGGCGGATACCTCGATGCGGGCTGGCGTGAATCTGCCGGTGGAAGTTCCGTCCACGAAAATTTCGGCGTTCGCGGGATCACTATATACCTGCGCCCAAGCGATGTGAGTCATGGAGCGCTCGTTCAGCTTGGTGCGGAGCTGAGTCTGGACGTTTTCTTTGACCTGCACGCTGCCAACATAGGGATCATAGCCCTGTAAGCGCAGCACGAGGTTGTATTGTCCGGCGGCGAGGGGGAGGGTCACAGGAGTTTGGCCGGACTGCTTGGCGCCGTTAATGAATACATCGGCACCCGGCGGGTCGCTGGCGACGAACAGGCCTTTGGCCAAGGATTCCAGCGAGAGTTTCTGGTCCGCGACGCCGCCTTGTTTAACCTGTAATGCAGTCTGGATGGGCTGGTAACCATCCTTTTTTACTTCCAGGCTATAGCGATCTGGAGTGAGATTGTTGAAGCTGCACGGCGTCAGGCATTGATTGACTATGCGGCCGGAAGGCCCGTGCAGCAGTGCGGCGGCGCCAATGACATCGGTGACGATGTGAATGGCGCCGAACCCTGGTGCCGGAACCGGATGGCCGCCTGTGCTTGGGTTGGCAGTTGCGCTTGTGGGCGAAGACTCGGGCGCATCGTTATACTCGATGTGGTCGATCAGGTGGATGGCCGGAGGCGCGTCACGCAGAAATTTGAGGAGTGCGCCGTGTTCGGCCGGACGCAGCTTGCCGGAGAGCGTTAGGGTATTGCCAACGCCTTGCACTTTGGCGCGCGAGCCTAGCCCGCGCTCGGACATGGCTTCTTCGATGCGTCCCTTGTATTCGGCGGCTTTCGCGGTGAGAACGGGCTCGGGTTTCTTGACCGGCGCTCTTTCCACGCGGGTGGACTTAACATCGACCACGGGAGGGGTGACTGGCGCGGCTGCTTCGTTCGGCTTTGGCTCGGCGGACGCAGAGTATGAGTTGTCAGCGGACGAATCACTGCCTGGAGTGCTTGCGGCAGGGTTCGGCGCGGACGCGGTGTCAGTTACGGGCGCTGGTGAAACTACTGCGCTTGAAGGCGTCGCGCCACTCCGATGCTGGCGCACATCCTCATAGATGGGACGAAGCATGTTGGCGCAATAGCCGATAACACCGAGCAGAAGAAGCGCGACGAATATAGTGCCAACAACGCTTTTCTTTGGGCTAGGCTCCGGGACAGGCTGCAAGGTTCCGGTGCGCCGAAGAGCGGGCGTCTGGCCCGGATGCGAGGCACGAGCAGATAAAGAGCGGCTGATCGCGGCAGTATCGTCGTTGTGTACTCCGCGCAGCCCTGCGGGGCTCAGGGCCACAGTGGAATTGACCAAGTTGGAGCCCATGTTTATTGTCGACTGCGGATTGCCAGGGGTAGCGCTGAGCGAGCGATAGTTGCGCAGGTCTTCGAGCATTTCGCGGCAGCTCTGGTACCGCGTATCGGGGTCTTTTGCCAGCGCTCGCATCACCACAGCGCTGATTCCGGGGTGAACGGTAGGGTTCACTTGCTTAGGCGGGACGGGCTCTTCGTTCACGATCTTGTAAATCACGGTCGTAATATTTTGTCCTGGAAAAGGCTTTTCGCCGGCGACCATTTCATAGAGCATGACGCCCAGTGAGAAAATGTCGCTGCGTCCATCGACGGCGCGGCCCTTCACTTGTTCTGGGGACATGTAGCTAGGCGTGCCCATAACATGCGCGGTTTGCTGCACGGTGCCGAATTGGAGGATTTTCGCGGTGCCGAAGTCGGTGACCTTGACGGTGTCATCGCCGGTCAGCATCAGGTTGGCGGGTTTGATGTCGCGATGCACGACGTTGCGCTCGTGGGCAAATTGAAGGGCGCTGCAAGCCTGTTCCATAATGCGCAGGACGCGGGGCAGCGGGAACGAATGGCCATCATCGAGAAGCGCCTGCAGGCTGCGGCCTTCGACGAGTTCCATGATGATGTAGTACAGACCGTCTTCTTCGCCCGCATCGAAAACCACGACGATGTTGGGGTGGGTCAGGAGGCCTGCGGCGCGGGCTTCGGTTTGAAATCGGACCAGAAGTTCGGGACGGGTGAGGCCGGTGCCTTCGGCGCTGAGTTTGATCGTCTTAACAGCTACGGTTCGGCCGATGACCGGGTCAGTGGCCTTGTAAACGACACCCATAGCGCCGCGGCCGAGTTCGCCGACAATTTCGTAACGTCCGGCCTTCGCAAGCGTCGTCATCGGTACGTCAGACATGGAAGGGAAACGCCCTTTTCCTTTAGCTGGCAATGCGTAGCGCGGAGACAGCTCCCCACAGGTGAAGCCGCGCACACGGATACGCCCTACTTTGACAGTACCGGGCTAATTTTAAGTAGGTCAACGTGACCGGGGTACTAGTGTTGCGCACTCGCCACCCGTTGCAGTCAGGCGTCCGGGGAGCCGCGCCCTTGTGCTCACCTTTACTGGGGGCCGGCGCCCATCGGGAGCGGGATGTTGACCTCACGAACTGGCTTGTCCATGCCGCCTGGTTGCGCAGGAGCTTCTAGGCCGTCCGTAAGCAAGTAGGACTGCAGAGACAATGAGGTCGTCGCGAAACTCTCCAACGCAGTGACGTACGAGACCTCAAGCTGCATCAGGGTTCTCTGAGCGATGAGGACCTGTGGATATGCTGCCGCCATCTGTCGGTATTTTTTGCTGTACATCTCGTAGGCCTTCTGCGCCCTGGGTATCATCTGGTTTTTGTAACGGTCGACCGCAGTATGCGAGTAGGTATAGTTCTGGACGACATTTGCCGCGCGTTCCCGCAAAAGGAGCTTGACGCGCTCCACTTCGCGTTTCGCTCTCTCTGCATCAGCCTTAGCGGTGGCGATGTTTCCCTGGTTGCGGTTAAAAATGGGAATGCTCACCCCTACGCTGGCAAAGCCCTGCAGTCCGACAGATCCCGCGTTAGGCCCGGACAACAACTCGCCATTCTGCTGCATGCCGCCGCGAAGTTGCAGGTTGGGAATCGGTTCCCGTTCTTCCCGGGTCAAAGCAGCTTCCGCTCGTTTGACACCGAGTTCGGCGATTTTGACGGCAGGACTCTCGTCGACGATTTTCTCCACCAGTTCCTCCGCATTGACCGGCAGGGTGTCCTCGAGTTTTCCTTCGAGCTTCATTAAGGGAAGCCGCGGATTCCCCACGACAGCGCCTAGTGCTCTCCAAACCCGCTGCTGGCTCTGTTCGGCCATGGCGACCGCGAGTTGTGCCTGCTCCGCTTCCACTTCCGATGCGAGCACGTCGGGAGCGTCCGCTTGGCCGACATTCGCGAGCTGATGGGAGGTTCCGACAGCGTCGTCCGCGAGCTTGCTAAGGTTTTGCCGCAACTCCAGTGTCTGCTGGGCAGCCAGGGCTTGGATGTAGGACATCCGCACATTTGTGACTACGCGCAGTTTCTGCTCGTCGGCTTCTGTTTCTGCCTGTTTAAGCTCCTGGTCAAAAATCTTTCGATTCAGACCGAGCTTTCCCCCCAGCACGATGTCCTGCTGCACGAAAAACCCTTGCTCGCCCCCATGAAACGAGCCACCTCGAATTTGTTCACCCTGGTAGCCCACAGTTGGGTTCGGGTAGAGTCCCGCCTGCTTCTTCCGGCCTTCGGCCGCTTGGATGTTGGCGGCCGATTGCGCGAACGTCGGGTTGTTCTGTAAGGCCATCTGCTGCAGTTCTTCAAGTGTGATGGTCTGTTCGGAAGCTGGAGTCTGCGCCCGGCTCGCCGAGGTGACCAAAAACAAAGCCCAAAAGAAGCAGGGCAAAAATCGTGTTACACAATGAAGTGGTGACGCTGTTTCGACCCTCACTTCAACAGGCTTCAGCGGCATAGTGAGCTTATTCATGTTCGTGCTCCATCCCCGGCATATCCATCTTCATTGGCTTATTGATTTTCTTTTTCTCTCGAAGCTCCATGATTTGGTCGTACTTGTCGGGAGGCAGCACTCGTACGAACGTCATCATTCCCGCCATGAAGCCGCTCCATCCCGGGCGGAGCCCGAAGTTTTCTGGTTTGTCCACCATTTGATCCATCGCCATCATTGGACCTTCCATGAATGCATCCTGCGGAAACCCCGGCACGGAATTCGCATCCTTGCTGACATCGGGCTTGGCCATCTGCATCCCTTGCCGCTGTATGCCGGGCATATCTGGGTGCTGCATCGGATTTCCGGCTTTCAGCGGAGTATTCGACATGCTTTGCTCCGCTGTGGAACCGACGCCCAGTCCGCGACCGAGGCTCGGACCGTTCTCCTCAGACGTGGCGCTTCCTTGTCGCAGCATCCCCATGCCGCGCTCCATGTCGAGACCCGCGGGCATTCCATTTCGGCGTGACATCGGGCCGACCATTGACGACATCTGGTTCATCATGTGGTGAGGTAGATGGCAGTGCAGCATCCAGTCGCCGAGATGGTTGGCGACAAACTCGAGGTCGCGTGACTGGGCTACACCCACGAGCACCGTGTTCCCCGGTCCCCAGGTCGATTCGGGTTGGCGGCCTCCTTCCGTTCCCGTGATTACAAACTGGTGGCCGTGGAGGTGGATCGGGTGATGGTCCATGCCGAGGTTAATCAGGCGGATCCGGACGCGTTCCCCGTGCCGCACGATCAAGGGAGTCGTCGCAGGCCCCGATTTACCGTTGAAGGTGAGCCAGTTGAACTCCATGTTCATCGAGTTGGGAACGGTGATATTCGGCAAGATGGCGTACTCCTGCAGAATGATCAGGAAGTCTTTGTCGATGCGCGGCTTGTAAGCTTGCTTGGGATGCATCACGAACGCACCGATCATTCCCATCATTTCCTGCATGGCCATGTGCGAGTGGTAGAAGTAGGTGCCTTCCTGGTGGAGAGTGAATTCGTAGACGAATCTGCCACCAGGCGCGATCGGGTCTTGGCTTGATCCCGGTGCGCCATCCATCTCGACGGGAACCTCGAAGCCATGCCAGTGCATCGACGTTGCTTCAGGAAGATGGTTATCCACGATGATGCGAACCCGATCGCCTTGGTTCACTTGAATCGTGGGGCCCGGAGCGCTGCCGTTGTAACCCCACAGATCCACGGTTCGGCCCGGGACAACTTCCTGTTTTACCGGCTCGGCGATGAGATGAAATTCCTTTACGTCGCCATCCATACGAAATGGAAGGTCCGGTATATCCGGGGTCACCATTGGGGGCGATGCAGCGGCTGGCGGATTCGGCGAGACTGCACTGCGCGTCCGACTATCTGCCGCGCGGGCCCCCTGACCTGCTCGAAGCTGTGAGCTAAGCCCGAATAGGCCAGCCCCAAATATCGCAGCATCGTGGAAAAATTTCCTTCGTGTTCCGCTCATCTCTTCTCCTGTGTTCTACGTGAGGGTTACGCGGACGCAGAGGCGCCCAGCAAGTGTTTTCGTCAAATGGTTTCGATGAGGAGAAACTGCGGAAAGAATCAGATTCGGAGGACGGCTGCTTGAACGGAACTGTTCTTAAGATGAGGTTCGCTATCAGGGTGCGGAGCGCTGCTGTTCAGCACAATCAGAGCAGCTTGCGCGACGAACAAAACATTCGCGGACGCGTGCGCCGCGAAAACTTGCTTTAGTCGCTCAGGGGAGCTGGTCGTCTCATTGAGCGCCGCCGTGGGCAGCTCGCTCAAGGCGCAGGCGCGCGCGGCTCCTAGGCCCGTCTCTTGCGTCTCTGCATTTGCGGCGACGGAGCCGTGGCAATCTTCTCTCTGCGTCGACGAATTGGCACACACGAGCGCGCCGCAAAGCGGCGCGCAAAGTGGCGCAATCAGCATCGCAAGCAGAACGACACTCGCGATGGCTTGGCGCTGCAAATTGGCGATTCGCCGCAAGTTCATGGCAATGTCCAACGCTACGCCGAGGCATTCTCGGAGTCAACCCAGCCACTCTAATCGGTTTCGCCCAGTTACAGCTCAGGAATGAGTTTGATCCTTGGCGACCACGACTTTGCCGGCTAGAGAGCGGTACGTATAGATGAAATATCCGGCCACGAGCAGGATCCCGAACGTCCACCACACTATGCCAACCTTAAGGCCATAGTCTGCCGCTTTAGCAGTCGAAACCGTCAGGGAATGAACAGGATTGCGCGCGGGTAGAACCAGCGGATACAGGCCAAAGACGACGCTGGCGAGTATTCCAATCAGATACGCGCAAGAGGCGAAAAATGCTTTGCGTTCGTGGCGCTTCACCAGCTCGAAGCGCACACCTGCAATTCCCGCGATGGCCAAAAATGGAAAGACCAATCCCAATGGCCACGTGACGAAATTTTCTCTCACTTGCGGCTGAACCTTGAAAGTAATCACGGTCACCACCGCAGTGAGGAGGAGTACGCCCCACCATAGGTTAGAGGCAATCTTTGCGGAGCGCTGGTTCACAGCGCCAGTGGTTTTCATTTGCACCCACAGGGCCCCATGCATTACCAACACGAGCAGAGCCAACACTGCGACTAAAATCGTGTACCAATCCAGAATTCCCGTTTGTTCCCCGAGGCGGAAGTCCGTCCACAACGGCTCGAAGAAATAACCGGTGGAATCCAGTGGGACGCCACGTACCACATTGGCCAGGGCTGCGCCAAAGAAAACGGCCAGTAGCAAGCTCGAGGCGGAAAACAGGAAATCCCAGAAAGGGTCCCACACTCGGCTGATCACGTGATTGCGAAACTCGATGGAGATTCCGCGGAAAATCAGCAGCCACAAAACAATCATCAGCGGCAAATAGAATCCGCTAAAGCCGCTGGCGTAGAGCGCGGGAAAGCAAAAAAAGAGCGTGCCGCCGGCGGCGATTAGCCACACTTCATTGCCGTCCCAGACGGGACCGACACTTGCTAGAACTTGGCGGCGCTCTTCGTCCGTCTTGGCGACTAGCAGGTGAATTGCGCCTGCCCCAAGATCGAAGCCATCAAGCAGTACGTATACGATGAGCATCATAGCGACAAGGCAAAACCAGAGAGTTCCCATCTTGTGCTCCTCAGTCCGCGGCCTGCACCACTGCAGGCTCGCCATGCACGACTAGATCAGACTCTGGTCCGTCCTCGATTTCGCGATAAACCAAGAACAGCCACAGGATACCCAGCACGGTGTACAAGCCCATGAAACCAATCAGCGTGAACCAAGCATTTCCGGCACCCACCTGCGGCGAGACCCCGTGCGCTGTGCGCATCAGTCCGTAGATAACCCAGGGCTGTCGGCCCAGTTCCGCCGTGGTCCATCCTGCAGTATTCGCGATGTACGGCAGCGGCACGCAGACCATGAGCGCCCAAAGCATTCCGCGCGAAGCGTAGAGTTTCCCGCGCCACAGCATTAACGCGGCTAACAGCATCACGGCAATAAAAATTGTGCCGAGCCCAACCATAACGTGATAGCTGTAGTATAGAAGCGCGACCATATCGGGCCATTGGTCCTGCGGAAACGCATCGAGTCCCCGGACGTTGGCTTTCCATTCCCGATAGGTCAGAAAGCTCAGCATGCTGGGAATTTCAATGGGATTATCGAGCCGCCGTCGCTGAAGATCGGGTTGCCCGATAAGCACCAGCGGCGCGGCATTCTGCGATTCGAATAGGCCTTCCATGGCCGCGAGTGTCACTGGCTGGTTATTCGCGATCAAGTTCCCTTGTTCATCGCCGGTGGGAAAAAGCTGCAGAACTGATGCCACGGCGCCCACAAGCACACCCGTCTTCACGAATGTTCTTCCATAAGACTCGTGGCGATTGGTCAGCAAATAAAACGCGCCGACCGCGGCCATGACGAAGCAGCCGGTTTGCACGGCGCCGAGCATCGTGTGCGCGTACTCCCACAAGACCCACTTGTTCCAAACGAGTTGCCAAAAGTTGGCGAGCTCTATTTGACCGTTAGAATCAACTCGATGGCCGGTTGGATATTGCATCCAGGCGTTGGTCGCCACAATGAAATACCCGGAGAGCCATGAGCCCAGCCAAACGAGAAAAGCAGCCCACCAATGGCCAATGCGCCCGAGCCTTTTTTCGCCAAACAAAAGTAAGCCCAAGAAAGTGGACTCCAGAAAAAATGAAAACACGCCTTCCATCGCCAGCGTCTGTCCGATAACGCCGCCAGCAGCCCTGGAAAAAGCTGCCCAGTTCGTTCCGAACTGAAATTCCATGGGGATTCCTGTGACCACACCGACGGCGAAATTGATGCCGAAGATGCGCGCCCAAAAGCGCGTAGCGCGGTTGTAGTGTTCGTCGTTGGTGCGGAGCGCTTTCGTCTTCAAGTAAACGATGAGAAGGGCCAAGCCCATGGTCAACTGGGGGAAAATGTAATGAAAGGCGGCGGTAAAAGCGAAGTGCAGGCGATGCACTCCGAGCGCATGTTCCATAAACTACCTCATAACTACGCGCGCCGGTTGGAGGAGCGGGCTGACAAATTTGGCCGGCCAAACCAGTTACGCTTCATTGTGGCATTTCCGCACTAGGGGAGATAACTCATTCTTTAGCTCGAAATTGCCGTATCCGCGCGAATACGAAGCAATCAGCTCGGCGTAAGCTCCTCAACCTCTAACCGCGGCACGAATCTTGGGCGTGCCGGCAATAGCGTTCTTGAGCTCCGGATCGCTATTCACCAGCTCCACAACCGCTCGCGTGACGTGGTCATCGATTTCGGACGCCGTGCGAATGTCCACCGGATAGCGCACGACGAATTCCACGCCCGTGTCCGAAAGCTGGAGCTTGGATTCCGGTTTTGGTGATTTCAACTGTATTTCCGTCTGACGCTCGATGCCGGCCAGCTGCCGCTCAATTCTCTCGCGGTATTGTTCGTAAACGGAATTTACCGCGCCGGAGATTTTGTCTTGCACTAGCTTGTAATTGCCACCGGGAGCCAGCGTGGCGGCGAGCTCATGCCAGGCGTACTCCGTGCCGGGAATCTGCTTGAACAGCGGCGTGCCCGCCTGAAACAACACGGAATTTGAGAATACGACGATACGACCGGTAGGATCGAGATCCACACCAACGCCCGCGAGCTCCATAATATATAAACGCACCAAACCTATATCGAGGACGTCGCCGGTCACGCCTGCGATGCTAATCCGATCACCGACGCGGATTCCATATCGCCCTACCACAAAGAAATATGCCGCCACGGACAGCAGCACGGCCTGCAAACCTACGGCAATGCCTGCAGTGACAAAGCCGGCGAAGGTGGCGAGCGAACTGAACTCGCTCACGAAACCCGTGATCAGCACGACCCCAACCAGAAAATACATTACGAAGCGGCGCAACAAGAGAAACTGGCGGCGGCGCCGCGGCTCACGGATGTAACGGAACGTCAGCCTGCGCCACACCTCGGAGAGAATCGCGACGAATCCCAACGCGAGAGCGATCCCGATCACACGTACCAGCAGCGAGCGCAACGTGTCAGCGGACTCCCGCACGATCGACCTTCGCCACTCTATATACGTCGCGCGGCTCTGCTCGAGCAGCAAAATTGCCTGACTGAGCGGCATCGAAGCGCTCGATAGCTGCTTGAACCTGGTGACGAGGTCCTGGTATTGCTGGCGTGCGCCTGCTGCTCCCGTGTTTTCGGGAGTGTCCTGCTGATTGGCCAGATCCCGCCCGCGTTGAATGATCGCGAGTAAAGTATCCCGGAGCGGCTTCCTCAGATTTTCGGCGTCTTGCCGCAGATGCTCGGTTTCCTTAATCATTTGGTCGATGTCATGCACGCTCCGCATACGCCCCAGCAAGGTGAGCGCCTGGCCGATCAAACCGGAAGAATTAGCTAGTGGCGAAGGCGCACCATTAGGCTTCGCAGTCGCTTTGGGTACGGCTTTATCCGCGAAAACCTCCGGCACGGAGCGAGCCAGTTGGTTAATGCTGCCTTCCAAGCCCTCGCCTGTATCCGTGCTGTCTTCCGCAAACGCCGCCATTTTTTGCACCGCATCTTGTACAGCTTTATCCAGCGATAATTCCCCTTGCAGCCTCTCGCGTTGCGCGAGCAAAGCTTTTCTCTTGCTTGGCGAGGCGGAGGCAAGCTGTTTATTCACCTCGTCTAGTCTGGTTTGTATTTCGTCGATCTCCGCAGCAATTTGTGCCGCAACCTGCGATAGATTTTGCTTCTGCGCAGGTGGCTTGGGTGCTTGGTTCGCGTTCGGAGTTTTTTCGTTCGCTCCAATCAATGCTGCTTCCGCTCGCGCGGACTGAAAAGCCAGGCGCACCGCTTCGGCCGCCAGGTTTCGTGTGGTGTCCTCATAAATCGCATCGCTTGGCAGACCCGTCGCCTGCACCCTGGTTGTGGCATCGCGATACCAGGTGATGACTGCGTTTAAATGTCCGAGAACGGCGTCGCGGTTTAGCGCCGGCATATCTTCCGCAAGCGATGTCGAAAACGCGCCGAGTACAGTGAAAAATGCAGCGACAACGAGCCGCCTTTTTTGCCGTCGTAAATTGATAGAGATCTTCCTCCGTGTTGTGCACCACATTAGAATTCCTAAATAAGACGCTCTGGGGCCTAAGAAAGGTGTAGACGAGACGCTGGGAAGCGAAAAACCGTACAATGTGGCCGTGAGCGATAGCGCGCAATTGCCCGTGCTACAGAAACCCAGCGCAGTCGCAGGGCTTTTCAATCGACTTTTCGGATTCTTGGTCGGGCTCGGGATCGGTCCAGGATACATGCAGCTCTTGCAGGTGCGGGGACGGAAAACCGGGCGCGTTTATTCGTCACCTGTGAATCTGCTTCAGTTCAGAGGCAAATCCTATTTGGTCGCGCCGCGCGGCCGGACGCAATGGGTACGCAACAGCGAAGTGAATGGCGAAATTCTGCTTAAACGAGGAAGCAGTCAGCGCAACTACCGGCTGCGCCCGGTACCCGACGCCGAAAAACCAGAGATATTGAAATTGTACTTGGACAGCTACAAGTCCGCGGTGCAGCGTTTCTTTCCTGTGCGCGCGGGCTCACCCGCCGAGAGCTTCCGCCAGATTGCATCGAGCTACCCCGTCTTTGAACTCCTTCCCGCATAAATTGCCTCGCCATTGCCGCTTATTGTGTGCCTACAGCGGGTCTACAGCAAACCTCGTACGCCAGTGAATTGGTGAATTTCCTGCAAGCGAATTCGAGGATTCACCTGCTTGTGATTGGTAGCTGTGCCAGTAAGCTGCAATCAGAAACACAGGCGCACCCGCCTCCGCCCGGAATTCGCTTGGCGATCAAAGCACAGTCGAAATAGGTCCTAGTTTTTACGAGGAACACACAGAGAAATGTTATCTGCCGCATACGACATCCTAAAAAAGGATGCTGCCGAATTGATATGGCTTGAAGCCGCATTTGATCTAGAGTCCGCGAAATCTCGGGTGAAGGAAATAGCTGCGGGGTCTGACGGAGAGTACGTAATTTTCGATCAACGCACGCGAAGAATCGTCGCGAGCTTCGGTGCTCCAAGCGCCCGAATTTAGCATCGTAGAATCCGCCGAACATTCTGCAGCCAAAGAAATGGGAGACGAGGAGAGGACCTAGGAAGGCATCAGGACTGCGCGAGCCTGCCAGATCAGATTCTGCATACCGTCTGGCTTCGAAAAAACTGCCATCACACCGGAAGCAAGTGCCTGTTTCTCCGCCGCGCTGCTGTGATAACACGTCAGCATCATCAAGGGGACTCGCGGGAATAGCCGCTTGAGCTCGCGCGCTGCCTCCAGGCCATCCATCACCGGCATACGCAAGTCCAGAACAATCAGATCGGGCGCAAGTCTCTTGGCCTTGCTGATGGCCTCAAAACCATCTTCGGCCTCACCACACACAGTAAAGCCAGGCTGGCGCTCGAACGCCGCACGCAGGGCCCGGCGGACCGCTGGATGATCATCAACAATGAGTACGGATGCCAAAATTCTCCTGCTGCGCACGCTGCGAACTTGCGCGCCCCAGTCAACATTTAGTCACGAGCGATGCCCCTCCGCAAGCGGGGATTCACCTTAGTACCCTTTGTTTGCTAGCTGACAGGGGCTTATCGGGCTCGCCTTCGTTTCTAAATTTGTTGGCGCTTCCAGCGACCTCTCTTGAACAACACGACGCCGGCCGCCGCAATCGCTGCTTCCGCCACGACGATTGAGAGGAACACTCCCTTCGAGCGCATGTGTAGCGGAATCGCCAACGCATACGCCAGAGGAATCTCCAACAGCCAGAAGCCGAAAAAGTTCACGATTGTCGGCGTCACCGTATCTCCAGCGCCGTTGAAGGCCTGCAGCATCACCATGCCGTACGCGTAGCCAATGTTGCCGTAGCTCAGGATGCGCAAGCAGGATGCTGCGAGCGGCACCACTTCGGGATCGTGCGTGAATAACCGCACTGCCGGCTCTGCGAAGAAAATGAAGAACACGCCGATCACGCCCAGAAACACCATGTTGTAGAAGCCCGTGCGCCATACGGATGTCGCCGCTCGCTCCGGCTGTTTTGCGCCCAGGTTTTGGCCCACCAGAGTAGCGGCGGCGTTGCTGAGCCCCCAACTTGGCAGGATGATGAAAATTATGATGCGGATCGCGATCGTGTAGCCGGCAAGCGCTGCGGATCCGAACAGGCTGACGATGCGCACAAGGCCAATCCAACTTGTGTGCGCGATAGCAAATTGCAAAATGCCCGTCAGCGACACGCGCACCAGCCTCCACAAAACGTCGAGCTCCAGGCGAAGTTGTTGCCGCAAGATGCGGATGCGTTCTGTGCCGCGCAGCAGCCGGTAAAACTGATAGAGCACGCCGATGCTTCGGCCGGTAAGCGTGGCCAGAGCTGCGCCGGTTACGCCGAGCTTTGGGAAAGGTCCCCAGCCAAAAATTAGGCACGGATCGAGAACCAAGTTGATGATGTTCGAGACCCAGAGCAAGCGCATGGCAATCGCAGCGTCGCCGGCCCCGCGAAAAATTGCGTTATTGAGAAACAGCAGCATGATCGCGCCGCTACCCCCCAGCGCGATCCGTGCGTACCCGCCACCGACCGCAACAATCTGCGGCGACGCGCCCATCAAGCTGAGCAAGCGCGGACCCAGGAACGCGCACGGGATGCCGATCAGAAGAGAGATCACGACACCAATGATGATGGCTTGAACGCCCGCGACCGCGGCGCCCGCCCGATCTTTCTCACCGATGCGCCGTGCCACCATCGCCGTGGTCGAGAGGCTCAAGCCAAGCCCTACAGCGAAAACCAGACTCAGCAGCGACTCCGTGAGGCCGACGGTGGCCACCGCATCCGCGCCGAGCCGACCGACCCAGAAGACGTCGACCACTGCGAACAGCGACTCCAGCACCATCTCCAGAACCATTGGGATAGCGAGCAGCAAAATGGCTCGATTGAGACTGCCCGTCGTGAAATCCTGATGCGAACCGCGCAGCGCCTCGCGTATGGAGCTCCAGAGAGGAATTGGTTGAGGTGCGGCCGTAAGTTCTTGCGTTTCCATATAAGCCTATACATTTCTGCGAAAGCGCGGTTTAGACGGCTTGCGCGGCTGCGGCAATTAAATGTGTAGAAACGGGAGAGCGAGCGGTCCGCCTAAGCGGCGGTTACGCGACAGCGACGAACGAGATGTAACGAGGAATGAACATCTTCTTTTCCTGGGAAACTCCGATGCAAAGGATTGTAGCTGCCGAAGCGCCGGGTTGGCTAGCGAAAATTGCGACAGTTGGCGGGGTCGAGCAGACAGTCCGCGACGCGCGCCACTTGCGCCATTTCTGCTACATCGTGAACGCGAACGATGTGCGCCCCGCCAAGAATGCTGGCGGTCAGAGTCGCGGCCGTGGCCCAGAGGCGCTCCTCGGCAGGCGCTGATTTGCCATTGCGAGCTAGCGTCGCGCCAAGAAATCCCTTGCGCGACGTCCCGACCAGCAGCGGATAGCCGAGCTTGGCGAGTTCCGGCAGTTTCCGCAGCAGTTCATAGTTTTGCTCGAAGCTTTTGCCGAATCCGATGCCCGGATCGATGATGATTTGCGATTTTGCCAGGCCGGCTTTTCGAGCTATGGAAATCGATGCGCGCAAACCCTCCGTGACGTCCTTCATCACGTCGCGCGCAAATGGCTTCTTCTGCATAGTCTGTGGCTCGCCGCGCATGTGCATCAGGATCAAAGGCACGCGGTGGCGATGGGCCACGGCAGCGATACCTGGATCGCTGCGCAGCCCAGAAACGTCGTTGATAATTTGGGCGCCCGCCCTAATGGCAGCTTCCGCAACCTGCGATTTGCGGGTGTCGATCGAAATAGGAATCTTCAGCAACCCGCGCAGGCCTTCCAAGACTGGCAGAATGCGCGCGAGTTCTGTGTCCGCCAGCGTGCCCGTCGAACCCGGCCTGGTTGATTCGCCGCCGATGTCCAGCAGATCGGCCCCGGCCTGCTCCATTTTCAACGCGTGCTCCACAGCGCGTTGCGGATCGAGAAAGTTGCCGCCGTCGGAAAAACTATCGGGCGTAACGTTGAGCACGCCCATTACGAGCGTACGCTCGCCCAGAGCGAGCGTGCCTGAAGGAAGGCGCAGGTGGAACTTGCGGCGTTTGAGCATGGGCCGAGGAAGCAGTCTATCTTGGGAGGCAGAGAAAACGTAACGCAGAGGAGCAGAGGTTGGGGGTTATCGCTGAGGAATACGAACTAGTCGAGGTCGAAGTCGCGAATCGGCTTACCAGTCGGCGCGTCCTTCGCTTTTTTCATGGCTTCTTCAAATTTCTTGGCCAGGATGTCTTCCTTGTTCGTCTCCTGAAACCAGGAGTCCGCAAATTTATCTTCGCGCCGGCGCTGCTGCTCGCTCAATATTCCCGCCGCATTGGTCAGGTCCACATCAGGTCCCTTACGAGGCGGTTCCTCGTGCGAGAGCACCACGCCCAGCGCCGCATCCACCGACAATTTCGCCTGGCAGCACGGGCACGTAACCTTGAGCGGCTCTTGATTCTTCCCCATAGAAATATTCTACTCCTTTTTTCCTGAAGCGAGCCTCTGCGAAAATTTGCTTACTGGCAGGGTCGAATCAGTTCGCCGAAATGCGCCATTTCCCGGTAGACGAATTTGTTTTGCTCGACATCGAATATGAAATCGGTTGCGCCGATGCGTCCCCACCACGCCTCGCCAAAGATCAATTTTTCGTTCAGCCAATGAGCGCTCACTCCCCCGTTCGTTTCGTCGATAAACCTAAGTTCCACCTCGGGAGCCGAATCCGTCCCCCCGACATACACTCGCGTGGTCCACGGACCCGGTTTCATCGTGTCGGGCAACACCTCGATTAGCCAACGAGTGTGTTGAGTCGAGAAAACCTTATCCTTCGCGGAAAGTTGCGTGTCCAGCCCGGGCGAGGGCTTGATCTGAAATCTGCTCGCATAACCGTTGTCGAAAGCCGCGTACTGAACCCGGGCGCTACCGCATTTTGTGGGCTCCTGTGCCCTACCGTTCCGGAACACGCCGATGGAAGCAACACCCGTTAACAATATCGCCGCGAACGTTGCGCGCATAAAGATTCCCTCCGACTCGAATTGTATGGCGTGACCTCCGGTTGGACCTAAATGGAAAAGGGCGCGGAATCCGCGCCCTTTTCCTTGCGACCACTTGAAATCGCAATCTTATGCTTTTGCTGGGTTCTCCCCACGCGTAAATCCGGGCGCGGGCCGCAACTCCGGCCGCACCACCTTCGGATCCGCGCTCGGTGCCGCCTGCGGCGTTGTCGGAGGCGTCCGCGGCTTCTCCGGCAGCGGCTTGCCTTCCATCAGCAGTTTCACTTCATTGGCGTCGATTACTTCGCGCTCCAGCAATGCTTGCGCAATGCGCTCGAGCGTTTCTTTATTGTTCGACAATAGCTTCTTGGCGTTCTCGTAGCCACTGTTGACGATCCGCTTCACTTCCTTATCGATTTG
>Ga0073928_10000933_pt1 | contig 60594 bp, 48 predicted proteins | sample PaiPotPPA55metaG_FD_76969 | JGI IMG/M metagenome (GOLD analysis project Ga0073928, IMG submission 76969) | Iron sulfur acid spring bacterial and archeal communities from Banff, Canada, to study Microbial Dark Matter (Phase II) - Paint Pots PPA... ... | reverse complement strand
GACGAGCGCGAGCTTGCCGATGTGATTTACGAATTCGGAGAGGAAAGGAGGTCGCGGAGAATCGCCAGAGCCATTGTCCGGTCGCGGCCGATACGATCTACCGCACATCTTGCGGATGTCCTATCAGCCGCGGCCCGGCCAATGAATAAGCACCAAAACAACTATGAACCAAGGCGAATTCATCCGGCGACCCGAACTTTTCAAGCCCTTCGAATCTTCGTAAACCGCGAACTGGACGATCTGAGGGCGCTGCTGGAAGCGGCGCCCCGGATTCTGAAGCCAGGGGGGCGCGTGGTGGTGATCAGTTTTCACTCGTTGGAAGATCGCATCGTAAAGGATGCCTTCCGCGAGGGCAGTATTAAGTACAAGCACTTCCGGGTGTTGACCAAGAAACCGGTGACAGCATCGAAACAAGAACAAGATCGAAATCCGCGGGCACGCAGCGCGAAATTGCGGGCGGCGGAGAGGATCTAAAGGCAGCCCTGGCTAGCGGCGCCCCTCGAAAGTTGAAATGTTTTCTGGAAGGCGCGAGGGGGAAGGCGATTTTAGAAAGTTTGGCTCCGGAAAACCTGCCGGAGCCCCCGGCACAGCTGTAGAAGGCGTGCCGGGCGTTCAGGTTCTGAGAAGAGCGGACGAAGATCCGCAGAGTCGGAAGCGAGTTCAGGATTCCGTGGTAGGAATCCAATTCTGAGGTTGGGAAATGTACACAGGGACGTTGATTAGAGATTTGATCGCGACCGTGGAGCGTGTCGAGCGCGGCGTGCCACCGAAGCGAATCGTCGACGAAATGGAATTGCGGCGGATGTTCGAGCTGCAACTTCGGCAGGTGCACAGTGAACCGGTGTATGCAGGAGCGGCTTAAATGGCGGCAGCAGCGGCAATTGGCAACGCACTCCCGATCCTACGGCAGAATCCTTTTTTCACGGGAACACCGGAAATCTACTTTGCGAAAGCGATCGACAATTCGCGGCTGGTGAAGGTGGAAGATCCCAGACGCAATCGCGAGATGAAACAGTTTGCCGTGGCGCTCGTTTGCCTGTTCCTGCTGGTGTTTACATACGCCTGGCAGCACTTCCGCGCGATTGAATATGGTTACAAGATCGAGTCGGCCAAGCGCGAGCTCAACAACCTCACCGAGATGAACCGCGCGCTGCGGTTGGAGGATGCTTCACTGCGCGATCCGGAGCGAATTGATGTAATGGCGCGGCGCATGGGACTTGTGCCGCCGGCGCCCGGACAAGTGATTCGGATGGACAGCGCGTCCGCAGAACCAAACGTACCCGTAATGGCGAGCGCGGAGCCGCCGATGGTTCTGGCCGGACAGTAACGGGCGCAAGCATCTGAGCTTCGCTTAGCGGATAGCCGACGGCGGCCCGTCCCTCCACGAACTTTCGGCGGTGCGCCTGGATGGCCAGCCATGTTTGTCGGAAGGCAAACGACGACCAACTAACGGCGAGCGACGTTTCCCATGCCAATGAACTCCCACCTCGGAAAGAATTCCCGGCTGTACCTGCTGGGTGCGATGCTGTTGTTTTGGTGCGTCGCGATTTGTGGGCGGCTGGTCTATTTGCAAATCTTCCAGTACGGCGGATTTGTGAAACAGGCCGAACACCAACAACAGCGTGAGATTCCGCTTTCCGCGAAGCGCGGAGTGATTTACGACCGCGCTGGCCGCGAACTGGCGATGTCCGTTCTAGTGGATTCGGCCTTCGCGGTCCCTACCGAAGTTAAAGACCTGCCTACGGCCGTATCGCTGATCACCCGGATCACCGGCGAGGACCGTAACGTTGTGCTGGCCGATTGCCGGAACCACAAAACCTTTTGCTGGGTGGCACGCAAGGCAGATGACGAAACGATTGAACGTATCCGGTCGCTGAACCTGCAGGGCATTCATTTTCAAAAGGAGCCCAAACGTTTTTATCCGGCTCGCGATCTGGCCGCCCAGGTGGTTGGAACTGTGGGTATGGAAGACTCCGGGCAGAGCGGCATCGAGCACGCGTTCGACGACGAGTTGCGCGGCCGCGCGGGAAAGATGCTTATCTCGGTCGATGCGCGCCGGCAGTGGTTCTCCGACGTCGAGAAGCAGCCCGAGGCGGGTGAGAATCTGGTGTTGACCATCGACAAGAACATCCAGTACATCGCCGAAAAAGAACTGGATCAGGCCATTCACGATACGAAAGCGATCGCGGGCACCGTGATCGTGGAGAATCCGCATACCGGAGAAGTTCTGGCATTGGCCAACCGGCCAACATTCAATCCGAATTTGCGCAAACAAATCACCCCGGGCGCGTTGACGAACCGCGCGGTGAGCTACGTCTACGAGCCCGGCTCGACGTTCAAGCTGGTAACGATTTCGGCGGCGCTCGAGGAAAAGCTTACCAATCCAGACGAAGTGTTCGACTGCCAGATGGGATCGATCGTGTACAACGGGATGCGCATTCGTGACTCGAAGCCGCACGGCCTGTTGCCGGTGTGGGGCGTGCTGGCGGAGTCGAGCGACGTAGGTGCGATCAAGATTGCCTTGCGGCTGGGCGAAGAACGTTTCTACAAATATATTCGCGCATTTGGATTTGGACAGCAAACCGGGATCGAGCTGCCGGGCGAAACCAGGGGGTTGACCAAGCCGGTGAGTCGCTGGTCAAAGGTTTCGATCGCTGCGATTTCCATGGGCCAGGAGATCGGAATTTCACCGCTTCAGTTGGCAGGACTGATTTCCACATTTGCCAACGACGGCGTGTGGGTTGCGCCCCGTATCCTTGCGGGGCGGGTTGAACCCCACGGAACCCCACAGACTGTGGCGTTTCATCCCGGAGCCTCACACCGTGTGCTTTCAAGTTATACCGCAGCCGAGATGCGGGCGATGATGCAGAAGGTCGTGCTTGAAGGCACCGGGCGCAAGGCGATTCTGGAAGGCTATTCATCGGCGGGGAAAACCGGGACGGCGCAGAAAGTGGATCCGGCGACGGGTGCATATTCGAAGACAAAGTACATCGGATCGTTTGCGGGATTCGCACCTGTGAATAATCCGCAAATTGTCGTCGTAGTGATTTTGGATTCTGCCGTGGGCCTGCATCAAGGCGGACAAGTTTCCGCTCCGGTGTTCCACCGCGTGGCCCAGCAGGTTCTCGAATATCTGCACACGCCGCACGATCTGCCGCTCGCGCCGCAACATCAGCTCTTGCTGGCATCACGAACTGAAGATAAAGATTTGGAAGAAGGCACGCCAGATCATCCCGGCGAGCCGCTGGAAACGGCGGATGTAAACTCCGATGCGACGAAGCCCCATGTGCCACCAGCGCCCGCGACTGCAACTCACGACTCTTCCGGAAAGGTGGTCCAGGCAGCGATGCGGCAACCTGAGCCGGTATTGAGTGAAGCACCGGTTTCGACAGATCAGTCACCGCCGCAAAGCGCTTCGTCCTCCATCGAGGCGACGGATGTAGCCCAAACGAGAACGCCTGTCACCGGGACCGTGGTCTTAGACGTGGAGCAGGGCGGGATCGAAGTCCCTTCCTTCGTCGGCAAGACGGTGCGCGGTGCGGTGGAAGCTGCACAGGATGCCGGACTGGAGATGGAAGCGGTGGGCAGCGGCGTGGCCCGGCAACAGTCCCCGTTAGCCGGAGCGCATGTCGCCGCCGGGGCGCATGTCGTGGTGCAGTTCGGGCGATAACTCTCCCCCCGCACCTTTCCCGCAATCGCACAGACTATCTCACCTGGAGGATGCGCTGTTATTCGCAGTCTCGCTCGTCAGTTTCGATTCCGTCAACCTTGCCTTTTGCCAGGCGCGGAACGACACCTGGTTTGACCCGCCGAAAAAGCGCGTGATACGGTAAACAGTCACATCATCTGGGCAGATCACCGGCTGCTCGCTGATTGAGGATCGGATTTGTCTTCTGTGGAAGCGACGCCCGTCAGCACCACTCCCGCGGTCCGCAAAACTGCGCTGAACGCTGTCCATCGCCAGATGGGCGCGAGGATGGTCGACTTTAACGGCTGGGATATGCCGGTGGAGTATCCCGCGGCGATCGGCTGCGGCATTATCAATGAGCACATGGCGGTGCGCACGGGCGTGGGTATTTTCGATGTCAGCCACATGGGCGACATTCGGCTGGCGGGCCCGCAGGCGCTGGCCGCGGTGCAGCATATTTCCATGAATGATGCTTCGCGGTTGGCGGTGGGGCAGGCGCAGTATTCGGCGCTGCTCTATCCGCAGGGGACGTTTGTCGATGACGTCATCGTTCATCGGCTTGGTGAAGATGAATACCTGCTGGTCATCAACGCGGGCACGCGCGAAAAAGACTTCAACTGGGTGCGTGACAACACGCGCCACTTCGATTGCGCCGTGGAAAACCTCTCGGACGATTTTACCCAGATTGCGATCCAGGGTCCCAAGGGCGTGAGCGTGTTGCAGAAACTGACGGATGCGGATCTGGCTGCGGTGAAGTTTTACTGGGTCACACGCGGTTCCGTTTGCGGACTGACAAATATTTTGATCGCGCGCACAGGCTACACCGCCGAGGATGGGTTCGAGATTTACATTCCAGCGGATGAGACGATCAGCGCGCGCGTTTGGAGCGAGATTCTGCGTGCAGGCAAGGAATTCGGTGTCGTGCCCTGCGGCCTTGGAGCGCGTAACACTTTGCGCCTCGAAGGCAAACTACCACTCTACGGACACGAAATTTCCGATTCGATTAATGTTTGGGAAGCCGGTCTCGACCGCTTCTGCAAGATGGAGAAGCCGGAGTTCGTTGGCCGCGCCGTGCTGGAGAAGGCAAAAGCCGCGGGGGTGACGAGGACGTTAGTAGGTTTGGAGATGACCGAGCGCGGCATTGCACGCGACGGCTATAAAGTTTTGGATGGCGTGGGTCGCGAAATTGGATATGTCACGAGCGGATCTCCGGCGCCCTTCCTGAAGAAAAATATTGCGCTGGCTTACGTGCCGCTGGAATCTGCGGCCGTGGGCACTACATTGAAAGTGGAGATTCGCGGCCAGGGTATTGGAGCGCAGGTGGTGCCGACGCCGTTTTATAAGCGCCAGAAGAAAACTGCGTAACGACAGGGCGCAGGGAGAAGCGCGGCGAATTTCACGAGCCGAATTTCACCAGCAGGTAAAAGCTGAGGAGCCAGGAGCTAGACGCCATCATGGCCTATCCAACAGATCGCAAGTACACCAAAGAACACGAATGGATTCAGGCGAGCGGAACCGCGGCCACCGTTGGCATCACTGATCACGCGCAGGAATCGCTGGGCGACATTGTGTTTGTCGAACTGCCCAAGGTAGGCGCGGAACTTGCGGCCGGCAAAACCTTTGGTACAGTCGAGTCGGTAAAAGCGGTATCGGACTTGTACGCGCCGGCTTCCGGGACCGTGACTGAGGTGAATGGAAATTTGGCCACTTCGCCTGAGGCCGTGAACAAAGACGCGCACGGGTCGTGGATGCTGAAGATGAATTTGAAGAATCCAAAGGAATTGGAGTCCCTGCTCTCCGCCTCAGATTACGATAAATTTGTTGCCGAAGAGGGCGGACACTGAAGAATTGCCCATGGCCGGCTTCCAATTGCCCCGTCGCAATCGAAGTGGCTCCGTGTAACATCTAATCAACTTCCTATGCGCTACCTACCCAAATCTCCAGCCGACCGCGAAGCCATGCTAAAGGCGATTGGCTTGCGTACGGTCGACGAACTGTTCGCGCCCATTCCGGCCGAATACAGGCTGAGCCGCGACCTTAAGGTCCCGCGCCAAATGGCCGAGTCGGAAATCGTCGACTATTTTCGCCAGCGCTCGCGGGAAAATGGCGAAGGCTACACCAGTTTTCTGGGCGCGGGCGCTTACTCCCACTATCGGCCCGTCATTATTGATTCGCTCATCTCACGCGGCGAATTTCTCACGGCCTATACGCCCTATCAGGCGGAGATTTCGCAGGGAACGCTGCAATCGATTTTCGAATTCCAGACCATGATCTGCGAGTTGACGGGAATGGAAGTGGCCAACGCTTCCATGTATGACGGCTCAACTGCCGCGGCTGAGGCCGTGATGATGACTGTGCGTCTCAGCGGTCGGCGATCGGTTATTGTGGCGCAAAGTTTGCATCCCGAGTACCGCGAAGTATTGGCAACCTACGCAACGCATCAGGGAATGCCGCTTTCGGTCGCTGGCTTCGGCGAAGAGGGGCGGCTGAATTTGAAGAAACTGGAGAAGTCGATCACTCCGGAAACCGCGTGTGTGCTGATTCAATCGCCCAACTTCTTTGGGACGATTGAGGATGTATCTGCGATTTCCGAAATTGCGCACCGGAACGGCGCGATGCTGGTGGTTTCGATTGCCGAAGCGGTGTCCCTGGGAATTATCGAGCCGCCGCGCGAAGCGGATGTGATCGCGATGGAAGCGCAATCGTTTGGCGTGCCCCTAGGATTTGGCGGGCCCTACTGCGGTGTGATTGCCACGCGGGAGAAGTTTGTTCGGCAAATGCCAGGCCGACTGGTGGGACAGACGACCGACAAGCAAGGCCGGCGCGGATTCGTTCTCACGCTTGCTACGCGCGAGCAGCACATCCGGCGCGAGAAAGCCACGTCGAATATCTGTACCAACCAGGCACTGGTCGCGCTGATGGTGAACATCTTCATGACGGTGTACGGCAGGGTCGGGCTGAAGGAGTTGGCGAAGCAGAACTTGGCCAAGACCGCCTACGCCGCGGCGCAATTTGCGAAGCGCGGCAACGTGCTGTTTGCTGGTTCGCCGCGGTTTAACGAATTTGTGGTGGAAACAAAGGAAGACCCGTATGCAATCAACAGCCGGCTGCTGGGACACAAGATTGTCGGTGGGCTGCCACTGCAGAAGTTCTATCCTGAACTTGGCAATGCGGCATTGTGGTGCTGTACCGAGCTGACGACGCGAATCGCCATCGACACAGCCGTGAAATTATGCGCCGAGAGCCCAGGCTTGACCCGATCCGCGAAAGAAGAAGCCGGAGTTGAGGAGGTGGCGCGATGAAGCCCATCCCCCGAAAAGCCACGCGCCACGTCAACCAGAACGAAGGCCTGATTTTCGAGAAATCGTCCGCCGGCAAGGCTGCGTGGAAGTTGCAGCCGCTCGACGTGCCGGAAGTAGATACGTCGAAGCTCCTGGGCTCCTTCGAAAGAAAAGACCTGGGAAACATGCCCGAAGTCAGCGAAATCGAAATCATTCGCCACTTCACGCGCCTTTCTACTTGGAACTATGCCATCGATCTGGGCATGTACCCGCTGGGCTCGTGCACGATGAAATACAACCCGAGAGTGAACGAAGTGGTGGCGCGCGTGGAGGGAATTGCGAACGGGCATCCCTACCAGCCGGAGAAGATTTCGCAAGGCGCACTGCAGATTTTGAAGACCCTGAGCGAGTGCTTGATTGAGATCACGGGGATGGATGCGATTACGCTGCAGCCCGCGGCCGGCGCGCATGGCGAGATGACGGGGTTGCTCATGGTGCGGGCCTATCACCACGCCCAACGGCGTCCGCGAAAGAAGATTCTGATTCCAGATTCGGCTCACGGCACGAATCCGGCTACTGCGGCAATGGTCGACTACGCCGTCGAGAATTTGAAATCGGATTCGCGGGGCATGGTGGATATCGGCGCGCTGGAAGCCCAGATGAATGAAGATGTCGCCGCTCTGATGCTCACGAATCCCAATACTCTGGGAGTGTTCGAAGAGCAGATTCACAAGATTGCCGACATCTTGCACGCCAAAGGCGGCTTGCTTTACATGGATGGCGCGAACATGAACGCGCTCGTAGGCAAGGTGCGGCCCGGGGATTTCGGCGTCGATGTAATGCATTTGAACCTGCACAAGACTTTTTCGACGCCGCATGGCGGTGGTGGGCCGGGATCGGGGCCTGTGGCCGTCAAGAAAATTCTCGAGCCGTTTCTGCCGACTCCCGTGGTCGTCGGCAAGGCCGATGGCACCTTGGGTTTTGAATACAGTCGTCCGCAGTCGGTGGGGCGGGTGCGGGCATTCTACGGCAACTTTGGAATGTTTGTCCGCGCGCTGGCTTATATCCAGGCGAATGGGCCGGATGGCCTGCGGCAGACTACGGAAGATGCGGTGCTGAATGCTAACTATATTCGCAAGGGACTCGAAGGCACCTACGACCTGCCGTATTCCACGCCCACCATGCACGAAGTCGTTTTCAGCGACAGACTGCAGGCGAAAAAAGGCGTACGCACGATGGACCTTGCGAAGCGCCTAATCGATTATGGATTTCATCCTTATACGACGGCGTTTCCGCTCATCGTTCCCGGCGCTCTCATGATTGAGCCGACCGAAAGCGAATCGAAAGAGGAGATGGATTTATTTATCGAGGCGATGAAGTCGATCGCAGGTGAAGTGGAAGAAGATCCGCAAATTGCGTTGGAAGCGCCCCACTCCACCCGGGTGTCACGGCTGGATGAAACGGCGGCTGCCAGGAAACCTGTGCTGCGTTGGAAGCCGCCGGCGGAGTAAGTTTTCGATCGACAATCCTGAATAACACAGTCAGCAATCCTCTTGCTGGCATTCTTTATTGCGCCGAGAGGTCTACCGACGCGCGGGTCGTCTCCCAATCGATGTGCATCGTGCAACCGCCCCCGGACTTCGCATAAGCGATGGTGAAGTCCTCAACCGGTGAAGGTAGCTTCGAAACCTTCATGTCCACACGTGCGAGTTCGTCGCTCTCATATTTGTAAGGAATGCCCCACTCGCCCGTCTTCTTGTTGACGATCAGCGTCCACTTATCGGCATTGGGCACGGTAAAAATCGTGTAGCTGCCAGCGGGCACGCTCTTGCCGCCGACCATTACATCCGCGCTAGGCACAAACGTAGTTGCCTCATTCGCTCCGGTGCGCCAGACGTCACCGAAGGGCACCAGTTCACCGTAGATCTTGCGGCCTTTCGTGCGAGGGCTGGAGTAGTTCGTCTTGATGGTTTTACCAGCACCGAGATCGCACGTCGCTGAGGCAGCGGGACTGGGCCGGCTGCCGCCTTGAGCGAACGCAGTCGACGTGAACAGAATCGTGAGCACCGTTGTAAAAGCAATTCGTCTTTGCATGGATTCTCCTCTGGAACAATTCGCTGTCGCCAACAACCTTAGACGCGGCAGAAATGAATAGGTCAGCTCATTATGTCGCATTCTCGGCAGCGGTTACAATCTTCAGATGCCGGTATTCGACGAAAAGCAGGAAGAACTGGAGCACTACGAGACCATGATGGGCGTGCCGCGCGGTCGATTGGCTGTGACCATGGATACGATCACCGATGCCATGGCGCTGGTCGGGCAGCACGGAGTGTATTGCCAGAGCCAGCGCTGGCCGGGCAAGCCCGTGATGGACATCCAGATCATTATGAAGAGTCTGACCGACGCCAAGGAATTAATTCAGAGCGTGATGGAAGAACTGAAAAAGAATCCCTGATTGATTTGCCGAAACCTAAGATCGACAAGCTTGAGACTGCATTCTCAGGAGGATGTTCATGCGAGTGAAGAACACGCGAGTGATTTTTGCCGTGACGGCATTGTGCCTGGTTGCGATTTCGGCTTTCGCGCAAGTTGCGCCGCAGAGCGCGGCTGCAACCTTGACGTCCCAGGAGCGTGAAGCGGCGCTTAAGCAGTTCGGAACAACGCGCGATAACTTCCTGAAATCGATTGCGGGACTCTCGCAGGCGCAGTGGACATTCAAACCGGCTCCGGGACGCTGGTCAGTGGCGGAGGTCGCCGAGCATATCACGGTGTCGGAATCCACACTTTTCGGGCTCGTGCAGAAGCAAATCATGACGCCAGCCGCAGCCCCGGAGAAGCGTGAGCAGGTGAAAGGCAAGGACGAGCTCATTTTGGAGAAGGTGCCGGATCGCAGCCACAAAGTGCAGGCTCCAGAGTTCCTTCGTCCGACCGGTCGCTGGGCCACGGAAGCCGAGTTGACGAAAGTGTTCGAGGAGAGCCGCGCGGCGACCATGGATTACGTCCGCACCACGAACGACGATCTGCGGGACCATTTCTTCGATCATCCTGTGTTAGGGACGCTGGACGGTTACCAGTGGCTGCTGCTGATCTCGGCCCACAGCGCGCGCCACACGGCCCAGATCGAGGAAGTGAAGGCTGACCCCAACTTCCCCAAGAACTGAAACTGGATTTGAGAACCGTCATCACGAGGGACTCGCAACGCGAGGACGGTTTCCAGCTACGCCAGCGAGTATTTCCCTCGCTCAATCATCTTCTGCGCAATGCGCTGGCGGAGTTCGATGGTGTTGAATGGTTCGTACTTGGCCAGGCGCCGAAGAATCGCAAGCTGAGTGCGCAGCATATCGCCCTCGGCAACGGCGGCAATGACTTTCTTCGCTGCCGACTCGACTTTCTCCATCGCCTGCGACAGATAAACCCGCGTCATGGCGATCGGTAGAGCGGCCGCAGCTTCGCCTTTCCCTTCCGCAATTTTCTGAGTACGCAAAACGGCAGACTCCATTGCGTAAGTTTCGATGGTAATGTCGGCGATCGCGCCCATGATCTCCTGCTGATCCTGGATTGCTTGCATGTATTTTTGTGTGGCGGCTCCGGCGGCGAACAGGCCCAGCTTTTTGGCTTGCCCGACCAGTTTGCGCTCTTCGGCAAGTGGGCCCTCGAGGTCGTCGCTCAGCGACGGGCCTGAGAGGACTTCATCCATCAGCTTCTTGATAGCGGGCAGGAGAGGTAACTGGCCGCTCATAGCTCGCTTCAGCAGGAATCCTGTGATGATGAGACGGTTGATTTCATTCGTGCCTTCGAAGATGCGGTTGATGCGGGCGTCGCGGTAGGCACGCTCTGCGGGATACTCCTCGACGAAACCGTATCCCCCATAGATTTGCAGCGCTTCATCGACCACGTAGTCGACCATCTCTGACGCCCACACTTTGATGATGGAACACTCGACCGCGTATTCCTCGATCGCTTTGCGAGTTTCCTTGATCGCATCAGACCCGCTCTTGTCGATTTCGCTGAGCGCGGCGTCCATCATGCCGACCGTGCGGTAGACGAGCGATTCGCCGACGTAAATCAGCGAAGCCATATTGGCGATCTTCTCCCGAACCAAGCCGAAATCGGCGATCACTTTGTTGAAAGCTTTGCGCTGTTTGGCATAAGCGATGGCGTGTTCGAGCGATACTCGTCCTCCGCCGACGCACATCGCGCCCAGCTTGAAGCGTCCGATGTTCAGAATGTTGAAGGCAATGATGTGGCCTTTGCCAATTTCGCCGAGCAGATTTTCCGCCGGAACTTTGCAGTCATTGAGGACGATGGGGCAAGTGGAAGATCCGCGAATGCCCAGCTTGTGCTCTTCGCCGCCGACGGAGAAGCCGGGAAATGTTTTTTCAACCAGGAAGGCGGTGAATTTTTCACCGTCGATTTTGGCAAAGACGGTAAATAGATCGGCGAAGCCAGCGTTGGTGATCCACATCTTCTCGCCGTTAAGGATGTAGTGCTTGCCATCGGGCGAAAGCTGGGCTCGGGCGCGGCAGTTCATGGCATCGGAGCCAGAGGAAGCTTCCGACAAGGCATAAGCCCCAACCATCTCGCCCGTAGCCAACTGGGGCAGATATTTTTTCTTTTGTTCTTCGGTACCGAAATAAACCAGGGGCAGCATGCCAATCCCTGTGTGCGCGCCCCAGGTGGTGGCAAATCCCGCGTATTGCGCGATATGGTCGGCGATCACGGCTGCCGTGACCTTATCCATTTCGAGGCCGCCGTACGCTTCGGGGATTTCAGCGCTGCTCAGTCCCAGTTCCCCGGCCTTCTTGAGCAGATCGCGCGAAATAGAGAAATCCTTGTGCTCCATCTTCTCGATATTGGGCAAGATTTCATTGACGGTGAATTCTTCGGCTGTCTGCCCGATCAGTTGTTGCTGCTCAGTGAAGTCTTCAGGAGTGAAGATTTCTTCAGGGCTGCGGGTTTCGAGCAGGAAGCTGCCGCCGGAGATTCTGGTCTTGGGAACTGCTGTGATCGTTGCCATGACTCATCCCTTCAAATGCAAATCAACCACCTAGGTATCATTCGGCTCGCCCTCAGGGCCGCCGCCGATACAGAGTACTCTCAATTGTAAGCTGAGAAAGCGCGTAGATATTCCTTGCTGTCATCTTACCGAGGTTACGAGACGTTTTCGAAGATCCCGGCCGCACCCATGCCGCCGCCGACGCACATGGTTACCATCCCGTAGCGCCCGTTGCGGCGCTTGAGTTCGCGGATTAAGGTTGCCGTTAGCTTGGCTCCGGTGCAGCCTAGCGGATGCCCGAGGGCGATCGCGCCGCCGCTGGGATTAACTTTTTCTGGATCGAGTCCGGCTTCTTTTATCACAGCGAGCGACTGCGCGGCGAAGGCTTCATTCAACTCGATCACGTCGATGTCGGAGAGCGTGAGTCCAGCCATCTTCAGAGCTTTCGGAATGGCGAATACAGGGCCAAGTCCCATCTCTTCGGGCTTGTATCCGGCGGTAGCGAACGAAACGTAGCGGACCAGCGGTTTGATGCCGAGCGCTTGCGCACGATCGGCGGACATCACTACGGCAGCCGCCGAGCCGTCTGACATCTGCGACGAATTCCCGGCTGTCACTGTGCCGTTTACCTGGAACGCGGGCTTCAGCGCGAGCAATGCCTCAATCGATGTATCGGCGCGCGGCCCTTCGTCCATTTTAAAAATAATCTCCTGTCGATGGGGCTTCGATCCATTGGGCGTGGTGAAGCTCACCGGAACCGGCACAACTTCGTCATCGAACTTGCCGGCCTGGATCGCGGCCAATGCCTTCTGGTGGCTGCGGAGCGAGAATTCATCTGCCGCCTCGCGCGTGATTCCAAATCGTTGGCCGACTCGCTCCGCGGTGAGCCCCATGTTGAGATACGCGTTGGGATAATGGTCCACGAGCCACGGGTTCGGCGAAACTTTGTGGCCACCCATCGGGATCATGGTCATCGACTCAGTGCCGCCGGCGACGATTGCCTCTGCGCCTCCACTCATGATGCGTTCAGCGGCCAGGGCAATCGCTTGCAGTCCCGACGAGCAGAAGCGGTTGATGGTGAGCGCCGAAACCTCCACGGGTAACCCAGCGCGCAGCGAGGCAATGCGGGCCACGTTCATCCCTTGCTCGGCTTCAGGCGTGGCGCAGCCCAGGATGACATCTTCAATCTCGTTGCGATCGAGTTGAGGCACCCGCTCGAGCGCGCCCCGGATCGCGATGGCTGCCAGTTCATCGGGGCGAGTCGCCCGTAGCGCGCCCTTGTAGGCGCGACCCACAGGTGTGCGGACAGAAGAGGCGATGATGACTTCACGCATGGATATCCACCGTCATGATTGCAGTTGGCACGCTGGGCACAGCAATTCGCTCACCCTCCCGGCGCATACCCGCGAGGTAAAACTCCATCGTGCGGCGGATGAGTTCCTTCCCTTCATCCAACGTTTTTCCTGCCGCTCGGAGTCCGGGCCAGTCGGGAGAGTAGGCCCCCCAACCTTCAGATGATTCCTCGTAGATCACCAGGTATTCCATCGGCCGGTGCCTTTAACCATATTGTTCAATGTTCTCGGCAGAAAGTCCACTGTCGGTCGTTTTCTCAAGGGTAATCGCTCCAGGGTTCGTGGAGCGATGGTGACGTCGACGAGCACCTGATCGAGTCCTTCGCGGTTTCGAAGATACCGGACTGGGATCGAAGCCGCTGAATTTCAGCGGTTAAAAATCCCTCACTTAATCGGTACGTAGAAGTAGTAGTCTGCCGAGTAACTGATTTTGGTTTCGGTATCGCGATGAGAGGCATCGCAACCTTCGGTCGGCGGCTGTCCGCCGTGCGTGTGAACCCGCTGAATTGTGGTTACCGTGTCGAGCATCCCCTTTCCTTGGTGGCTCACAACCTTTACTAACAACCAGGGAATCGAATCCGGATCCAGCGAATCCACTTTGGCCGCGGCTTTGCCTGTGACCTCGCTGCCATCTTTCAGCTTCCATGTTGGTCCGGCAGAGTGCTGGCCGATGATTTTGTCTTTCCGATCGTGCAACTCCGCCTCGGGCGCTTTGAGTGTCCAACTAAATTTGCCGTCGGCTGCAGCCTGACAGAGATAGATCTGAGATCCAGTTCCGTGCGTGTACAGGACGACCTCCTCGCCAGCGGGGGCCTGGATGCTATCCGGCACATCGGGCGGAGATTCTTTCTGCGGAGCATCTTTCTGTGGGTTGGCCTGGCCATTCGCGAATGATGTTCCAACGGCTAGGATGATCACTCCGATAAGCGCCGGTGCCCCTGCCAAAAGTTTTCGCATGACTGCGATTGTAGCAGTGTCGAAATCCCTTGAAGGGCGATCTGCGAGTCCTCAGTTCCTGAGCGTCTTGCCCGTCTTGAGCGTGTACTGAATCCTCTCCTGTGTTTTCTTCTCGCCGCACAGCGATTTGAATCCTTCGCGCTCGAGATCGAGTATGTACTGTTCGCTGACCAGCGTACCGGGGGTCAGGTTGCCGCCGCAGAGGACTTCGGCGATCTTTGCCCCTAGCTTTACCTCATAGTCGGTGATGTAGTTGCCCTGCCGCATGAGATGGACGCCCAACTTGAGTGTCGCAAGAAGGTTTTCGCCGGGGGCGGGCATGTCGGTGCGCGGGATGGGTGGTTCGTATCCGGCGCGAACCAGTTCGAGGGCGCGCGCCTTCGCATCGGAGAGCACGCGCTCGCGATTCATGGTGATGCGATCGCTGTCGTTGAGAAACCCGAGAGTGCGCGCTTCATGCGCGGATGTAGCCACCTTAGCCGTGGCAATGTTTTCGAATGCACGTTTCATGGCTTGAAGCATTTCGACCGATCCGGCCAGGGCCTCGCTGGACACGTGTTTTCCGCGCGCGGCCGCGACCCCGTCGACGGCTCGCAGCAGCAACTCTTTGCAACCCCCGCCGCCTGGAAGGAGGCCGACTCCCACCTCCACTAGTCCCATGTAAAGCTCCGCATGAGGCTGCCGGGCCGCGGCGTGTAGCGAGATTTCGGTGCCCCCGCCCAGGCACAAGCCGAAGGGCGCGGATACCACCGGTTTCGCTGAGAATTTTATAGCCTGATTCATCCCCTGGAATTGACGGATGGCGAGGTCTACATCGTCCCACTCTTGTTCCTGCACGCTCATGAGCAGGAGCATTAGGTTTGCGCCCACCGAAAAATTTGCGGCGTCGTTAGCGACGACAAAAGCGTCAAAGTGATCGCCCAGACCGCCCGGCTTGAGGGTTTGCACGACCAGGCTGATGATATCGGCGCCGAGCGAGTTCATCTTGCTGTGAAACTCGATGCCCGCCACGCCATCACCCAGATCGACCAGCGACGCGCCGGAATTGTTCTTGACGACGCCGTTGGATTTCTTTGCGACGGAAACCGACCACACTCCGTCCGGAACTTGAACCGGCTGCCAACTGTCGGTTTGGAGGCTCCAGAACTTGCGTCCGGACTGCGATTTCGCATCCTCGATGTACCAACCTTCATGTCCGGCGGAGAGCAGTTTCTCAACATTCGCCGCTACCGGCTTCCCTTCTTTCCTCATGCGTGCAACTGTGTCTGCGACGCCGGCGGCATCCCAAAGCTCGAAGGGACCAAGTTCCCAGTTGAAGCCGAGGCGCATGGCGCGGTCGATCTCAACGATGGAGTCGGAGATTTCAGGGATGCGATTGGCGCAGTAGGTCCATAGATCGGACAGCGCTGACCACAAGAAGGCTCCGGCCTTGTCGCCTCTTTGTGGACCGGCGCCTTCCAGGCCGAGCCATGTGCGCAGCCGCGCGCCGGTGTCTTCGATGTTCTTCGCCATGTCCAGTGCAGCGAATTTCGGCTTCTGCCGTGGATGGTACTCGATCGTCTTCCAGTCAAGAGCCAAGCGCTCGTCTTCCTTGCCTTCGCGGCCTCGCACTTTCTTGTAGAAGCCGCCCTTGGTCTTGTCGCCAAGCCATTTACGGTCGAGCATTTGCTTGTAGAAATCGGGAAGCCTGAGGTCGCCGCGCTCGTCGTGAACGTTTGCGGTCATATTTCCAACGACGTGACCCAAAATATCCAAGCCAACCAAATCAATGGTGCGGAAGGTCGCCGACTTCGGCCAGCCTACGGCTTGTCCTGTCAGCGCATCGATTTCTTCGATGCTGAAATCCATTTCCTGCATCAGTCGCATCACATTCAACACCGAAAAAGTGCCGATGCGGTTCGCTATGAAGTTTGGGGTGTCTTTGGCCACGACAACGCCTTTGCCGAGCCGCACGTCGCAGAAATGCGTGACCGCATCGATCGATGCCCGATCGGCCTCCGGGGTTGGGATGAGTTCCAGCAGGCGCATGTAACGCGGCGGATTGAAGAAGTGCGTGCCAAACCAGGCGTGGCGGAAGTCGTCGGAAAAGCCTTCAGCAATTTTCCCGACGGGTAGGCCGCTGGTGTTGGTGGTGACGATCGTGCCCGGTTTGCGGATGGCCTCGACTCTGCGTAGCAGCGCCCGCTTGATTTCGAGATTCTCTACGACGGCTTCGAGGATCCAATCAACCTCGGCCAGCTTCTTCAAGTCGTCATCGAAGTTTCCCACAGTGACGAAACGGGCAAGCGAAGGATCCATAAAGGCTGCGGGTTTGGATTTCCTTGCGGCATCGAGCCCGGCAGCGGCAATCTTATTTCGCCCCGGAGCATTGGCGTCGGGAGGAACGATATCGAGCAGGTAGCTGGGGACGCCGGCATTGGCGAAATGCGCCGCTATGCGCGCGCCCATAGTTCCGGCGCCGAGAATTGCGACTTTATTAATGCGCTTCATGATCGGGCCTCGCATAAATTCCTAACCCAGGGTACCCGGACGAGCACAGAGCATGGTCAACTTCCAATGGCCAATTTGGAAAGCCGTAAAGCTCCCCTCCGTTGGCAATTGGAAATTGACAAGCGGGCAATCTACTACGGCAGTTTATCCACCGCCCAGTCGTTGTCGCCAGTGTTCACAATGACAATGGCCGAGAATCGGCGCCGCGTGTGCCTATTTTTCGACGGAACTGTGACGAGTACAACTGGGAATTCGTAGCGGCCGCGCTTCCATCGCTTGCCACGATCGATTTCATAGGCGGAGGACTCCGAACTAGAGAAAAACCTCTCGAGTACATTTCGATTGACCGCTTCTTTCGCATGAGTTGTGAGCAGCGCCATCCCGTTCTCGGCGTCGCCGGCCTGCCAGGCTTGCAGAAAGTGGTCGGCGGTTGCAAGAGCGGACGCATAAGCAGAATCGAACACTGGAGCAGGTTGAGCCGTGGCTGACATAGGTGGCATCAGCAATGGGATCAGGGCAAACATCGACAGGCCTCGGCGGGCAGTGGCTATTCGATGCAGCTCTTTGTGAACGGACATGGGAGTATTATGCGAGTTGCAAGCGTATAGAGAAAATTAGAGAAAATCTAAACCAAGGCTCCTTGACTACCGTTCGGGGTGCTCGTCCACATACTCCCGCGCTCGTTCGGCCATTTGTCGTTCTCCTTTGTAAGCAAGAAGCGTGGAGGCATCTTCCAAGCGGATCCACTTCGCGCGTGCGACTTCAATGCGCATTTCCGGCGCGATCTCGTCGATGTGTCCCGAACGATAGCGCATCAGATAAAAACTGACAATCTTGAAAACACGTCCACCGTCGCTCCATGTGCGCGTGTAAACGTATTTGATGTCGCCAAGCTTCACCACAAGATCGGCGGTCACCCCAGTTTCCTCGTAAACTTCCCGCAGCGCAGTTTCCGGTGGCTTCTCGCCGGCATCCACTAGGCCTTTCGGTAGCGCCAGAACGGCTTTTGCCCCTTTGACCGAGTGCCCGGATTCAGCCGGCGACGGTTCCGCTTCGTGAGGAAGTTCGATTGCAGCCATCCACCACTCGCCTTCCTGTTTCCGAAGCACCACCCCGCCAGCCGAGATCTCCCGTAGCATACAACCGTAAGTTAGCAGCATTACATGGGTTAGTCACTCCCGCGAGTCGCGGAGGCTACAAGAGATTCACCCTGCAGTAACCGGGGTAGCGTTCAAACGTAACTCCTGTAGCACCAAAGTGGACTGCAGCATTCCTCCGCGACGTGGCATCCTACATAAGTAGGTAGGACGTGGGGTTCCGGTGAAAAGTCTTGGCAAGATCATCCGGTCCGTGCAAGCTTTCGGCCGAGAACTGTCGGGGAAGCCGGGGATCGGCGAGCCCGCCCGGATCCCAACCATCGGAGTGGCTCTGGGTGGCGGCTTTGCGCGAGGAATGGCGCACATCGGAGTTCTTAAAGTCCTCGAAGAAGAGGGAATTCCGATCCGTATTGTCGCCGGGACCAGTGTGGGTGCTCTGATCGGTGCTGCCTACTGCAGCGGCCTTTCCATAGAAGATCTCGAGAAAGTCGCGCGCTCGGTTCGTTTTACTACTTTCGCTCGCTGGACCGTCTCCCGTTACGGCTTCGCCTCCAACGACCGGATGGTGACCTTCCTCACCCGCACTTTGAAAGTGAAAACCTTCGAGGAATTGCGCATTCCACTCGGTGTGACTGCGACCGATTTCAACAGCGGCGAAGGCGTAGTTTTTCATTCTGGCTCGATTATCGATCCCGTGCGTGCGAGCTGCGCTTACCCGGGAATGTTTTTGCCGGTCAATATTCGTGGGCGGTGGCTGGTGGATGGAATGCTTTCCCACCCGGTGCCAACGCGGCCGCTGCGCGAGATGGGCGCGGAACGAGTGCTGGCGGTCCATTTGAGAGGGCAGTGGACAAAGGACGGCGCACCGCGGCATCTCTTCGATGTGATTGGCCAATCGTTTGCTATTGCTCAGGACATGATGAGCCACCTCTGGCGAGGGGCAGCGGATGTGGTCATCGAGCCCGACGTGGCCGGCTTCGCCTACGACGACTTCAAACGCGCTGCCGAACTGATTCGCAGCGGTGAAGTTGCCATGCGGCAAGCTCTGCCCGCAGTGCGCAAGTGGCTGGAAACGCCGGTAGAAACGGTAGTTCCCGTAAAAGTTCGCCCGGTGATGGCGGGTCCTGCACCCATGCCGGCGGACTAAAGCGTCGGTCTCATCCATGGCGGGCCGCTAGCTTCCCGGCTTCTTCGCGAATCCGCTTCCAGGCGTTCTCCACATGCCGCGCCTGCGTATTCGTTTGGCCAACACACAAACGAAGCGTGAATTTTCCATCCAGCTTGGTATGAGTAAGGAAGAGATCGCCGCTGCGGTTGAGGCGCTCCAGGATGGTTTGATTCGCTTCGTCGCCATCTTTGTGGCGGAAGCAGATAAGATTCAGCGGCACCGGCGCGGCCAGTTCGAAGTCCCGGTCTTCGCCCACCCACCCTGCGAACTGCTGCGCCAGTTGTACATGCTGGCGTATATGGTGCTGCAAACCTTCCACGCCGTAGTGGCGAATCACGAACCACAATTTCAATGACCGGAAACGCCGGCCAAGTTGGATATGCCAATCGCGGTAATCGATGACCGCGCCCGATTCCGTGGCCTGGTTGCGCAGGTACTCAGGCAAAATACTCAGCGTTCGATGGAGAGCTTTGCGATCGGCGACCCAGAAGCAACTGCAGTCGAAGTTGGTGAACATCCACTTGTGGGGATTGAAGTTATAGCTGTCGGAAAATTCGACTCCGTTCTGCAAGTGGCGAAACTCAGGACACAGCGCCGCCGTACCTGACATAGCCGCGTCCACATGCAGCCACAGCTTGTGCTGGCGCGCGACGCGGGCTACCTCCTCGATGGGATCCATCGCGTTCGAAGATGTTGTCCCGACCGTTGCGCACACAAAGCAAGGAACCAGCCCGGCGCGTTTGTCCGCCTCGATCTGCCGAGACAATGCCTCTGGCCGCAGGGCAAAGTTTTCGTCTACTTCGATCACTCGCAGGTTGCAGCTGCCAATGCCCGCAATCATCGCCGCCTTCTGCAGTGACGAATGGGTTTGTGTGGAAGCGTAGGCAACGACCCGCCCGTCGCAGCCCTTCTCGTTGGTTACATAGCTGGTGGCGCGCTCGCGTGCCGCCAACAAGGCGCACAGCGCGGCGCTTGAAGCGGTGTCTTGAATCACTCCGCCGCCAGCGTTCGACGACAGGAATTTCCCGGGCAGGCCTAGCATCGACACCAACCAGTCGAGAACATGCGTTTCTAGTTCTGTACAGGCCGGGCTGGTGGACCACAACATGCCCTGCACGCCCAATCCGGAAGAGAGAAGATCGCCGAGAATGCCGGGCCCTGATGCGTTGCACGGAAAGTAGGCAAAGAAATTTGGCGACTGCCAATGCGTCACGCCCGGAAGAATCAGTTTCGCAACATCATTCAGCAGAGCCTCGAAGCGCTCGCCCTGAGCCGGAGGATTTGCCGGTAACGAGCAGCGAATCTCCCCCGGCTTTACCTGCGAGAGCACGGGAAACGATTCGATGCGGGATTGATAGTCGGCGATCCAGTCGATTACGGCATGGCCGTGGCGACGGAATTCGTCGGGCGTCATATGAAAGGACTTTTCGTCGGGCACTTGACCTCGCGGGAGTTGGACTTTCCTTGGCGCTTCTTAGTGTCCTGAGTGGTCAGTTTTCACGGCTGCAAGAAGCTTGAAAGCACAACCACGAAGGTCACAAAGCTACACCGATCAGCTCAGCTGTCCGAAATATAATCGCGTTTTGTACTCGAAAACGGCTCGGCCTTCGACGGCGCAAGCATCGAAGATGCTCCGCAACTCATGCAGCATCGCCGGATGCCTCGGATCGTCGGGTCCGGGGGCATACGATGACGACAGCAGACGGCCTTCCACGCCGGCGTAATCGAATTCCTGCCGCATCTCAAATGCTCGTTCTTGAAACGGAGCGGGATCGAAGAATTGGTTGACGGCCGCGGTGGTGCGCTCGTGGCGAATGTCCTGGTAGTCGGTAGAGTAAGTGAGCAGCAGCCGTTCGTAGTCGCGAAGAAACTTTGTCGAATTCGTGAGACGCTCGTTCCATAGCAGCACGAGCCAGCCGCCAGGCTTCAGGATGCGAACGAACTCACGTTTGGCCGGCTCGCGGTCGAACCAGTGAGCAGCTTGTGCCACCGTCACGAAGTGCACGCTTTGATCTACAAGGGTAGTCGTCTCGGCGCTTCCAGCGATACTTGTGAATTTCGGAAAACCTGCCAGCAGGCGCTCTCCCGCCGCGCGCATTGCAGCATTGGGCTCGATGCCGAAGACGGGATTGCCATTTTCGAGCAAAGTGCGTGTCCACAGGCCGGTGCCAGAGGCGATGTCGGCAACACAATGGCTTGGCATCAAGCCACTGGCTCTCTGGAGCACGGCTAGCACTTCCAACGGATATCCCGGCCGGTACCGCACATAGTTTTCTACGCGGTCGGAAAAGCGACTGGTGGCATTGGAGGCGGGCATTTAGTCGAAAAAGTCGGCGTAAGTTAGTTGTCTCGCTAGAAAATCATTCTAATTCCAGAGCGCGGATCTTGTCTCCCGATTCGCTATGTCGCACGCCAGTAGAACTTCAGAAAAGAATGATGGGGAGGAAGGTCATTCTTCATCGTTAAGTGCGTTATCAAATCGACGGAAATCGGCGACTCTGTGCTACCTTAACTTCTTTCAGCGCGACCGCCATGAGACTATTGTCCAAATCATTCCTTGCCTCAGTCATTCTGCCTGCAATCTTTTTTACCACGGTCAGCGGCCGTGCGCCGGAACACTCCGGAGCGGCTCAATCCCTGTTCGGCTTCCGCGACTCCGCCGCCGAGAACGCTGCCGAAGCCCGGTTTCTCGCCGTGCCTGACCCCAAACTGGCGGAGGAACACCTGCGCACGCTGACTCAAGCGCCGCACATGGCAGGCACTCCAGAGGACAAAGCTACGGCGGACTATGTGGCGCAGAAGTTCCGCGACGGGGGACTCGACACCGAGATCGTCGAATACAAAGTCTGGATCAATTACCCGTCGGAGATCAGTGTCGAGCTCACTGCGCCCGCGGGAGTGGAAATGCACGGGCCCACGCGCGAGCACGTAGACGGCGATCCCTATGACGACGACCCACGTGTGGTCATGCCGTTCAATGGCATGTCTCCGTCAGGAGATGCCGAAGCGGAAGTGGTCTACGCCAACTACGGCACGCCGGAAGACTTCGAAAAGCTGGAAAAATTGAATGTCGATGTGCGCGGCAAGATCGTGGTGGTACGCTACGGGCAGAACTTCCGGGGAGTGAAAGAATTTATCGCCCAGGAGCACGGCGCGGCGGGAGTGATCATCTACTCGGATCCCTACGACGACGGCTGGCGGAAGGGCGACAAATATCCCGATGGACCGTGGCGGCCCGATACCGGTGTGCAGCGCGGATCGGTGGGTTACATGTTCGAGTTTCCCGGCGATCCGACGACGCCTGGGTTTGCCTCCTTGCCAACGTTGCCGGAGAGCAAGCGTGTCTCTCCCGAGCATTCCGCGCAGATGCCTAAAATTCCGGTTACTCCTCTCTCCTACCACGATGCCACGCCCATACTTCAGAATCTGGGCGGGCCCGATTCGCCGCGCGAGTGGCAGGGTGCGCTGCCCTTTACCTATCACGTAGGTCCGGGACCGGCCCGGGTGAAAATGCATCTCAAGCAGGATTTTCAGTTCCGTACGCTTTGGGATGTGATTGGCCGCGTTCGTGGGAGCGAGTTGCCGGAAGAGTGGGTGGTTGCAGGGAACCATCGCGATGCGTGGGTTTATGGTGCGGTCGACCCGAACAGCGGCACGGCGGCGATGCTCGAGAGCGTGCATGGCGTCGGCGAGTTGCTGAAGTCGGGGTGGAAGCCGAAGCGCACAATGATCTTTGCCAGTTGGGACGGCGAGGAGGAAGGCCTAATGGGTTCCACGGAGTGGGCCGAGCAACATGAATCTGACCTGGCCGGGGCTCCGGCATATTTCAATATGGACGTGGCCGTCTCCGGACCGAAGTTCGGAGCGTCAGCCGTGCCCAGTCTGAAGCAGTTTTTGCGCGATGTTGCCAAAGCCGTACCCAGCGCGAAAGGGGGCACGGTCTACGAGGCTTGGCAGAAGGTGGATAAGGCAGCGTCATCGGCGCAGTCGCCGGCAGACGAGGAAAACCGTCGCATGCCGTCCGCGTCCGTTAAGGGCGACGTTCCAGTCGGGGACCTGGGGAGTGGCTCCGATTACAGCTCGTTTCAGCAACACCTTGGCGTGCCTTCGACCGATATCAGTTCGACCGGCCCGTATGGCGTTTATCATTCGGTCTTCGACAATTTTGCCTGGTTCAAGAAGTTCGGCGATCCGGATTTCATTTATGAGCAACAGATGGCGAGAGTGTTTGGCCTGGAGGCGTTGCGTATGGCTGACGCTGACGTGCTTCCCTACGACTACGAAGAATATGGCAAAGAGATTTCCGCTTACCTCGATACAGCCAAGAAAAGGGCTGCGGATAAGTTAGCGAATCGTTCACCCGACTTCAGTGCCGCGATGTCCGCCGCCAAGCATTTCCGGGAGGCGGGGGCGAAGCTACTGACTAGACAAAAGAATCCGCCGCGCGATCCCGTACGGCTGAACCAGGCGTTACGTGGCGCGGAACGTGCTCTTCTTGTGCCTGAGGGATTGCCACACCGTTCGTGGTTTCGCCACGCGATCTATGCTCCGGGCGAATATACGGGCTATGCCGCGGTTGTAATTCCTGGAGTGAATGAGGCTCTCGACAAGGGCGATGCAGACCGGGCACGTCAGCAACTGGCAGTCCTGGCGGCTGCGCTCGAGCGAGCCGCTAAGACACTGGATGGGTACCGATAGGCCGGGAGGCACCGGGGCGGAAGTATTTGCTGACAAACTTGCTCTTCTACTTGGTCTGCGAAGGATTGGGAACGTCGAAACCATAGGTTCTCAGCAGCTCACCCATTGCAGGCTTCTTGAGGAACGACAGGAATTGCTTCGCAGATTCTTTGTTTTTTGATGAGTTCAGAATGACGCAGGCTTGTTCGATCGGCGGATATTCCTCCGCGGGAATTTCGGAGTAGCGCCCTTTGTCTTTCATGGTTGGAGACATGGCGAGCGACAGCGCGACTATGCCCACATCGGCCGAGCCGGAGATTACGAACGAGACGGCTTGGGAAATGTTTTCGCCGAGCACGAGCTTGGGCTGCAGTTTGTCGTAGATGTGTTCCGTTTGCATCGCGGCGACGGCTGCCTGCCCGTAGGGAGCGTGCTGCGGGTTCGCAATGGCAATCTTCTGGATGGAAGGGTTCAGTAAGACATGCAACCCCGAACTTGCCCTGGAAGTCAGGTCGAGGTTTGAGTTCGTGGGAACCCAGATCACTATTTTGCCCTTGGCATACTGATAATAGCTTTCCGGGTCAGCCAGTCCCGCAGCTTCCAACTTCTTCGGGTAATCGAGATTGGCCGAAAAGAAGATGTCGAAAGGCGCACCATTTTGAAGCTGCTGGAAGAAGTTGCCTGATGAACCGTAAATAACCTTTACGGTTTTTCCCGATTCCGTTTGGAAACGGGCAGCGATATCTTGCATCGCAAACTGAAGGTCGGCGGCAGCCGCGACGGTGATCTCTTGTGCTGCGCACGACAGCGAGGGGCAAACGAACGCCAGAAACGCGATCAGCAACCATCTTCGCAAGCTCATGCACCTTTCCAACATCCAGGGTGACTCCATGCCAATCTCAACCAGGAACCGGCTGCGTTGTCGCTAAAACCGCCGAGGCCATGATGTCTTTGAATGCAGTCGTGTCTGGCATTCGCAGTGGCCGGCCGGTTATGGCCGGAGAAGTTCACGCCGCTCTTCGAGGTTTTGCTGTTCCCCTGGGCGGCGAGTCATCGCACGGTTCGGGCCAACCAGCCCGGGCAGCGATTGGATTATCAATTCTTCTTGTGCTTACCGCCCTTAGCTGAGCCTTCAGTCGCGAAAAATCGTCGCTACCGGAATCAAGAGAGCAGTGACATGCTGCTATACCTCGCTGGAATCAATGAACATGCGGTCTTGCGCATTGTTGGAAGCAAGCGATGGAGCGTAGCACATTTTCTGAGGACAATTCAGTACCTTTTCGAATACGGAGTTCGCTTCTTAACAACTTGATGCTACTGTACGAGCCGTGAAAGCCTACGCCGCCGGAAAGAACGGAATTACTTCTTGTTTGCGGACAATTCGGCCTAGAGAGGGCCGGAACGTCATGTCTCCAGGTTCAAATCATCAGAAATCTGTTCGTCACATCAGTCTCTTCCTCATCTGTAGGCACTCCGAGGCAATGCCGACGAGTTCAGCCTCATCCCAGATCTCCGGCATCCAGCCGAGCTTTCTGTAATAGCCGACGGCTTCCGGAACTGCATTAACGTAAAGAGTCAGGATACCCAAGCGTCGCGCATAGTTCTCAATGAAATCAGAGAGAACGCGACCATGACCTTGCCTCTGGAACTCAGGCTCTATCGCCACAAGCCTTACGGCTCCAGTTCCATTGCCGAAGTCGTCAAGTCGAACTGTTCCAATCGCCCGACCGTTCAACCTCAGTAGCAAGGGGTGATTGGCCGGACTGTATTCGTCTGCGTGATTCTCATCATAGTTACTGAGTCCTCTTCGCTCCCAGAGAACCGTCCGGCGGATTGAGTGATATTCATGCCAATCGCGCTCGGACCTCACTTCGATAAGTTGGTGATCGACCGACATTCCGGCAGCTTACTTCATCAACATTCGACTGCACAATTAAGAGCAATGAACGCACAGTGTGGATCCGGTCCAGGATGGCGGGCAAACCTTCCCTAATCGGAAGGAGAGGTTGGCGACGAACTTTCCTGGAATGCACCCAGGTTCCGAAAGAGCCAGTTTGTAAAAGCATTGACGAAAGATAGCGGGGATGCCGGGACTCGAATCCGCAGCCTCTGCCGTGTTCGCAGAGCACCAAGGCTAAGCTTCTTGGGAATCCGCGAATAGCCCCTTTTGTTTTTCGCTAACCGCCCATCCCGTACGCCGGCCTTCGTGGACTCGCCGAATCTCTTTGCGGACGGAGAGGAGGTCGAGGTGAGAGCGTTCGATCATCCAGGGGGCGAACTTCACAATCTGCTTTGCCGGGAGACTCTTCTGTGCAATGAGTCTGCGGACAACCATCTCACTGACATCAAGCGCGGCAGCAGCTTGTTGCATGGTGATCCACAGCCGCTGATCTGGTGGTGGACAGGCAGGAAAGCCGTTTGTATGGCGGACATGTTGCACGCGCTTCTCCGTCCAAGTATTGCCGTTACCAGTGCGAATTAGCCCAGCCGGTTCGGGATAGAAACGACCGACGTGTCTTCACAAACTAAAGCGAGCTCACGAATCAACTCGGTTACTTCCTGGGAATTGATGTGGTTGTGATAGCCGGTCCGGTTCTTGGCTCCGGTGAGCTCAGTGTGCGAACCCCCAGCCCAGTGCAGCTTGAGGCGGACCGAAGGAGGATCATCGGTAGTATCCGCCATCACTTCCTGCAGGACAGTACGCAGAATGCGTTTCTTCAGTGTTACCGGGGAACGAGGATGGTCCCAGAGCTGTTCGAGGTCATCGCCCAACGCCAGGAGTTGTTGGCGCTGCTCGGCTGTGAGTTGTGGAGTCAGAGCGCCAGCCTCTTCCAAACGTCGCTCCATCTCTGTGACATGGGTCAAGGCATGATTCCATCGCTTTTCCAGTTCGCCAGCAACCAGACGGTTCTCCGGTTCCGTTGCCTGATACTGCCGTTCGATGCGGCTGGCTTCATATCGCGCCTTTTGAAGAGCAAGCTCCAGTGAACGCCGCTTTTCATCGGTCTGGTTCTGACTCTGATCCCGAGCATCAATCGCGGCCTGCACACCCAGCGGGCGCAGGGCTTCGAGGACTTCGATGGCGACTGACTGGTCCACGCGTGTGCCTGCGAAGGTAATGCAACTGCGAACCATCTGCTGACCTCGATCTCCAGCGCACCAATAACGTGGCAACAAGCCATGTTGTTTGCTGCGAGCGTAAGCAACCTGGAGCGCGCGTCCGCAACGATCGCAGCGCAAAAGTCCCGCGAGCAATGCGGGCCCGTTTCTCACTGCGCCATTCGCACTCTCCATGCGTGCATTCCAACCGGCGTTGGCGCGGATCTGTTGCTGATTGCGCATAAACTCTTCCCACGTAATATACCCTTCGTGGTGATTCGGAATGGTAACTTCCCACTCCTCCAGCGGGCGAGCGTGGCCACGCGTCTTGCGTGCGCGGCCATCGACAATGGCAGTGCGAGTATGGTTCCTTCCCCAAACGAAGACGCCAGCATAGGTTGGGTTTCTTAGGATGCCGAAAATACGGGGATAGACCGGCTCGATCCAGACCATCTTGCGGTGACCAGACTCGCGCGAGAGTGCCGGAATCAGCAGTTTCTCATCACGATACCAGAGCAGAACTTGACGTACACTACCCAGCTCGCGAAACTTACGAAAGATGCCCGCGATGGCTTCCTGGACCTGACGATCCGGTGTCTTCTCGATGCCTTCATCTTCGGTACGGACATAACCGACGGGAACTTGGGTCAGCACCAAACCACGACCCACTTTCTGTCGGCGCGCTTCCATCGCACGCTGTCGAAGCAAACTGATCTCGAACTCGCTCATTGTGCCCTTGAGGCCAAGCAGAAGCCGGTCGTTGAGCAAACTGGGATCATAGATGCCGCCATGATCGATAACCAGCGTGCCGGCCATGGCGCAAAGGTCGATCAGGTGTGCCAGACGCGATTGTTCCCTGCTAGCCGCGATGCTTCGAGCGCCAACACCCCACCCACTTTCCCTGAACATACTGCCGCCAACAGACGACCGAAACCCGGACGCTCTACAGAGCCCGTTCCGGAGCGGCCCAGGTCTTCATCAATGACAACCACGCGCTGGAAGCCGAGCTCCAGCGCCCGTTCTCGCAAATCATACTGGCGCCGCTGTCCCTCCAATCGTGTCCGCACCTGCTGCATCGATGATTGGCGGACATAGACATAGGCATCGCGTTCAATGTGACTCGGTTGAATCTTCTCGCTCATCGCGCTCCTCCTCCGTGTCGGTTGGGGTAGTGCTCACAACTGCCATAAGCAAGTGAGTTAATAGCTCACGGCAACGCTGTTGCGTGGCCTGTGGCAGCTCCTGTGTGTGGGGAATCTCCCAGAGGAGAACTCCCTGGCGGGGTGGGCTCATCAGATGCACCTCCTGGCGAAGATGCATCTGAGGCTACCGTGCTTGTTGGTGCTGGAGTCCACTGCCGCGCATCGACAAGGTCACACAACGCAAAGAGCGCGGTGATTGCCAGGGTGGGCTGTTCCACAATCTCCATCCCACGGCAGAGATCTTCATCCAGCATCCACTCCGGAATCAGAATCTGAACGCCACTGGGAAGCGCCACCTGTACTTGGTGCGGTCCGAGATGAGAACACTTCCGCACCATTGTCACCGTCACACCGAAATGCGGATGGTGACGATAGTGGATCGTGGCGGTGTTCAAAACATGGGTAGTGTGTGGGTGCTTTGCAGAAACCGCAATGTAACCGTCCTCTACTCCTTCATCATAGCGTCAATCAGCGCGTAGAGTTGGTTGGCGTCTTTCATCTCCACGTACGGCTTGTCCGGATGCCGGCTGCTGACGATGTAGACCGTCGGCGTGTGGTCGAGTTTAATGGCCCTGCCCACGTCGCGATCGGTGTTTACCTCTGAAGCATACTTACCTTGCGGATCGACTACGAACGGAAAATCGATTTTGTGCTCGGTGGCAAACCTCTCGGCATATCCGCGGAGGTTCTGCGGATTGATCTCCAGCTGATTCGCGAAAATGTAATCGCGGAATTCATTGCCCAGTTCCTTTGATGAGGTTGCGTCGAAATAGCGCGCCATTACGGCAGCGTCGTACGACCAGTTGTGCATAGGCAGGGGAAAGTCGTGACGCACCAGCGGAATTTTATAAGTCTTCGAGGCCTGTTCGAGGATGGGCGCTACACGGCGGCATTGCGGGCACTGAAGGTCCTCGAACACGACAATAGCCACCTGCGCGCCCTTGGGCGGACGCAGTGCCGGATTTACCGCCTCATTCGCCGCGGCGCATAAACAGGCAGCCAGCAGCAATACCGGTAGCGATAGAATGACGATCTTACGTAGAGATGTGTTTTTCATCATTGGTTTTCCCATGGTAAATGAAGCGGCGTCGCCATGTCAGGTGTAGGACTGCGGGACCGGTTCAACGGGGGTGCATTCCAGGTCACCTTGGTGCTGCGAAATCACAGCTCGGACGCGCTATATTGGGAACTGGGCCGTGCTGGAGTGAACGTCGCTGAACTAGACCTCTCAAGGATTGTGAAACCGTCATACCCATTGCACCTTCTCAGGTACACGCTCGCCTTCGCCCTGGCTGCTGCTCTCTCGCTGGGACTTGCAGCCTGCAATCGTAGAGGCCACCGCGTGCTGGAGGTGAATTATGTCTCGGCGGTACAAGCCACCCTGCGCGACCAGGTGGCCACGATCTACAACCGCGTCGGCACGGTCAAGAATGGGGAGCGCGTGGATGTGCTGGAGCGCGAGAAACGCTTTTCCCGCGTGCGCACGGCCGGCGGCGTCGAGGGCTGGATCGAGCAGCGCTACCTGGTTGACCAGCGTACCTACGACGGCCTGCAGAAGCTCACACAAGAAAACCTCAACGATCCCCTGCAAGCACCCGGAGTGTTGCGGAGCGATACCAACTTGCATCTCACGCCCGGCCGGGAAACCGAGCACCTATACCAGCTTTCGGCGGGCGCGAAGGTTTCGGCGCTGAAACGCGCCACGGCGGAAAAGCAGCCAGGAACCGCTGCCGCGTCGGCGAAGCCTGGCGGCAAAGCTTCTGGGCAAGTGCTCGAAGACTGGTGGCTGGTGCGCGACGCGCAGAATCGGGTGGGTTGGGTGCTGGCCCGGATGGTAGACATCGACGCTCCGCTCGATATCGCGCAATACGCCGAAGGCCAGCGGATTGTCGCATTCTTCGTGTTGGATCAGGTGCGGGACGCGGCCCAAGACGGCACGGACAAAAACGTTCCGCAATATCTGTGCGCCATCACTGAACCGCACGACGGTTCGCCTTACGACTACGATCAAATTCGCGTCTTTACCTGGAACATCAAAAAGCACCGCTACGAGACCGCTTACCGCGAACATGGCTTGGCCGGTGTGCTCCCGGTGTCCGTCACCAGCGAGAATTTTGACAAGGAAGGTACCCTGCCGGTCTTCGTCCTCCGCGTGAAAGACGATAACGGCAACATCAGCGAACGCAAGTACAAGCTAAACACGCCAATCGTGCGCCGAGTGCTCGCTCCCGGCGAGCAAAAAGAAGCGCCGAAGGCGTCGACCAAGCATCGGCGCCGCTGACGGGAGGTCGTCCGGGTCAGATTCCAGATTCTAATCTTGGATGGTTGTCTTGATGGTTGTCGAGGCGGCGCCGAGAATTTCCCGGCTCTTTTTCTTCTGTACGAAAACGATCACGTGAAGATGTTCAACATCCCAGCGCGAATTGAATTTCACCACGGGATCCCCGGTGAATGAGACCGGCGTCCCGTTCCCATCCGCGACCCCAATTTTGTGCAAGGAACGTAGCGTGGCAACGTGCTGCAGGACATGTCCTGCATTCTCGCCTCGACTCACCGAGGAACGCAAACCATCTTCGGATACGGCCAGCCAAACCTCGGCAACGTCGCCGGCCGAATTTGACTCAAGTTTTCCCACCGACACTTTGAACTGTTGCGAGAGCTTTGAATCCGATCGCGCTGCGCCAATCGCAACATCCGCCTTCACGCCGCCTGCAGCCTTTTCGACTTCGAGTGCAGCCTGCCGCGGATTGTTCCCCACGAACTGGCTCTGCCCGTCAATCACCAGCTCTGGCGTGTACACATCTTTTTTTATCCGGGACACATAGGTTTGTTGCCTTTGCGTCCATTCCGGCGACGAATAGGGATCGATCCAGCCATCGTGATTCCAATAATCCACGTGCTCTTCCAGGGCAATAATCTCCGCCCCGGCGACCGGTTGTTGAGCTTCCAGTTTTTGCAGCAATATGTCAGCCGGCGGACAAGAGGAGCAGCCCTCGGACGTGAACAACTCAACCAGAACAGGCTTGCGCCCGGCTTCCGCGACAGAAGTTTGTGCCGTCGCGAGGGCAGGGAAAGCCGAGCAGACAACCACCACGATAGCTAACCTTATTGGTGCGATTGGAAAGTTTTCCACGTGCTAACCTCCGCTAACTGTGATGCCTGTTGCGATGAAAGCCACGCCTTAATTATCAACTGTAAGAAATCTAGCAGTAAAAATCCGCAATGCTTCGCACGACCCAGCGTTGCTCGTCTTCGGTAAGTTCTGGGAACATAGGCAGTGCGAGCACTTCATGAGCGGCCCGCTCGGCCTCGGGGAAATCGCCTTCCCGGTAGCCAAGATAGACAAAGCAAGGCTGCAAGTGCAATGGAATAGGGTAGTAAACCTCAGTGCCGATCTTGCGCGCTGAGAGGAACTCACGCAGTTCTTCGCGGCGGTAGGCGCGAACAACATACTGATGGAAGACGTGGTAGGCGTGCGTTGAAGTCTGTGGCACTTGAATCGGCGAAGAGTTCTCCGGCTCACCGCCAGTTGACGTCAGACCGGCTTCGGCAAAGAGTTTATCGTAGCGCGCGGCGCCCTGGCGGCGGCTTTCGTTCCATCCCCCCACATACTTCAACTTCACGCGCAGAATGGCGGCCTGGACTGCATCGAGGCGGCAATTCCAGCCAAACTCTTCGTGAACGTAACGACGCGGGCTGCCGTGATTCCTCAAGCGGCGCATGCGGCCTGCCATGTCGGGACTGTTCGTCGCAACCAAACCAGCGTCGCCGTAGGCGCTAAGGTTTTTTGTAGGGTAGAAGCTGAAAGCCGCCGCGCTGCCCATCGATCCCGCGCAGCGCGCGTTGTTCGGCTGACGGCCCCAACGGGCGCCGATGGCTTGCGCAGCGTCTTCGATCAAGCACAAATGGAATTCGTCGGCCAGCCGCTGCAGCGCTTCCATCTCGGCGCATTGGCCATAAAGATGAACCGGCAACAGCGCACGAAGCTTGTCTCGCTTGCCGTCGCGCAAGAAAGATTCAACCTGCGCGGAATCAAGATTAAAGGTGCGCGGATCGATGTCGGCAAATACCGGACGCGCGCCTGCGCGCACGATGGCGCTCGCCGAAGCAAAGAAACTGAAAGGCGTGGTGAGAACCTGATCCCCCGGCTGCACCGCGGCCGCGGCGATGGCCAGCCACAAAGCATCTGTACCAGAGGCGCAGCCCACGGCGTCGATCGTACCGCAGAAATCCGCAAGCTCGCGCTCGAGTGCTTCGACTTCAGTTCCCAAAATGTAATGCTGCGAAGCGCAAACCCGTCCCACTGCCTCCAGGACCTCGGCCCCAATCTGATCGAATTGTCGCCGCAGATCAAGCAGAGGCACAGCAGGCTCCAATGCACGCTCAACAGCATTGCCGGCGCGGATCGGAACGGATGGCTCGCGAGTTGGGGAGGGCCTTGGCATCGAAAAAGCGATTGTAGCAGCGCGAGGTCGCAGACACACAGCTGCGCCGGTTCGAGACGGCCCCGGGGCTGACGTTGCGGGTAGGTCGAGCGAATGACCTCAGTAACCAGTGATTGCCCTAATTGCCATAGTTGGAATCCGCGAAACCGTATGATTGGCGGGAATAGAATTTCCAACCGACCTCACAGTGCTGATGTGAGGCCCCTTAGCGCGTGCTGGTTTGGCGCTAAATTTGCTCAAGCCAAATTAGATTGACAATTCAGGTGTCAGCTCTCAGCCCGGCAGTATGGCTGCGCCCCCAAGAGATATCAAGAGCGACTTAAAGAGAGAGAGAAGGAAAGGTAAAATGAGAGTTATTCGATTCTGCTGCGGAATAGCTTTTTCGGTTCTTGCGGTCTCCCTACTGTCATTGGCGCAGACCGGCTCGATTGCGGGAACCGTTTCCGATGCTAGCGGCGCGGTGGTGCAGGGTGCAGACGTCACAGTTCGAAATACTGCGACGAACGAATCGCATAAAGCAACGAGCAGCGCAACCGGTGCCTATGCTCTAACGAATCTTCCGGTGGGCCCATACGAAATCACTGTACAAAAAGAGGGCTTCAAGCTCTTCCGCCAGTCCACCACTGAGTTGACGGTGGCGCAATCACTCACGGTTGATCCCAAGCTGACTCCGGGCGCCGCCAGTGAAGAAGTGACGGTGCGCGCCGACCGCATGCAGGATGTTGATCTCGAAACTTCGCAAATCAGCAACCTCGTCGACCAGAGGCAGATGGAGAGTTTGCCTCTCATCACCCGCAACCCTTATCAATTGGTTCTGCTATCTCCTGGAACATCGCAAACCGATAGCGCAAACGGCAGCATTTCCGTCAATGGGGCGCGCGACCGGAACAACAACTTCCTACTGGACGGCGTGGATAACAACGACACTTCTGTACCCGGCGGCATGGGCGGAGTGCTGAACGCCAACCCCGAATCCACGGAGGAATTCCGCGTCATCACCGATAACTTCAACGCCGAATATGGTCGCAATACCGGCGCCATCATCGACGTCGTCACCAAAAGCGGCACGAATTCGCTGCACGGAAACGTTTATTACTTTGGGCGCTGGAATGGTTTTGGAGGGGCTCGCGACTTCTTTAACCCGGGAGTTGGACCAAACGCCGGGCCCATGAATCCTTACATCCGCCATCAATTCGGATTTTCCGTCGGCGGTCCCATCATCAAGAACAAGACGTTCTTCTTTTTTAACGATGAGATGGATCGCTTCCGCACGACTTTGACGAACTCGGCCACCGTGCCGACCGCTGGATTCCTGAGCGGAAAGTTCAACTATACGTACACGGACACGAGTTTTGCTTCGCATACCGTCCCGATTGACCTGGTTGACACTCCGGGCACTGGCCCGGGCGGCGGCGGGAATAATCCGTCCCTGAACTTCCCGGCCGGCAGCTACGCCGGACCTCCAGTCCCATTTGACCCGACCATGCAGAAGGTTTTCGCTGCGTTTCCCGTCGCATCTTCGTCGTTCAACGGCATCTCAGGAACTACCTTTTTCCCGAGCACATCGGCAACCAGTACTTACAATCCAACCATCAAGTTCGACCACCATTTTACCGATCGCGAATCGTTGAGCCTGCGTTACGCCTACAACCATCTCTACGATCCCAATGGCTTCCACGCCGATTTTCTTCCCGGAGGAATCGGAGCGGTTGCGACGAAAGACATTGATGAAGGAGTGGCGGCACAATTGACGTCGACTCTCAGCAACAGTTTGGTGAACAATTTTCAATTTGGCTGGAACCACGTCTACGCAACTTTCTTTCTGGGGAGGCCAACCTTGAACGTGCTCGACGCCCCTGGCGGCGTCGACTCAATCGGGAACGGCTCGGATTATCTTCTTGACCCCTTCAGCAGTTTTGCCAGTACTCTGTCGGGAGCAGATATCCAGACCCGGAGGACGGGGACGATCAGCTATACCGAGGCCCTGACCTGGGTTCATGGTAACCATACTTTCAAGTTTGGTTTTGATTTCCGGAATGTTGGTGAAGATGGCTTTGACAATTTCACCTCGCGCCGCCAACTTACCTTGGATCCCGAAGCGGCGTTTGAAGGCTTTAATCCGGGCCAAGGGCAAACCACCCCTTCGGGATTGGTTGCCAATGCGCCGTTTCTCGCGGATGGGACCGATCCTGACAGAGCATTGGTAGACGCGGCTGCCGCATACTACGGCGACGTGATTGAAGATTCCCAGTCTCAGTTCTTTAACAAGACCGCCGCCCGTCAGACCTCGGACATCAAGTTCTTTAAGCAGCACGAATTCGATTGGTACGGACAGGATACCTGGAAGATTCGTCCCAATTTTACCCTCAACTTGGGACTACGCTACCAGCTCAACGGCGTCCCCTACGAGACCAGCGGAAACCTTTCAAACTTGCTGCAGGACCCAGGCTCTTTCGCTACCGGCCAGCCGGTGACCTTCAGCCTCGTTGGCCCAGGTTCGGGGCACTCGCTCTATCAGCCAGAGTATAAAGACATCGAGCCCCGCATTGGTTTTAGCTGGGATCCGTGGAGGGACGGCAAAACCGCGGTCCGCGCCGGATTTGGCATTTTCCATGACCGCACTTTCGGCAACGCCTTCGGAAATGTTCGCGCCGATCCACCCTTTCAAGCGTCATACACCAACTTCCCTGGGATTAATGGAAACAGGGAGGTCGGAGAAACGATCAACAATGCCTTCGGTTCCGGTACTGTTCCGCGGCAAGTGCCGCAGCAAATTCCTTCCGCGTCGATCCCCGATACATCAGAGGTGGGAGCCATCGTGGTGTTCGATACCCATTTTCCCAACGCCGCAAGTAATAATTGGAACCTCGATATTCAACGGCAGTTGCCCGGTAACAACGTCGCTGATGTTGCCTATGTGGGAGCGATGGGAGTGCATGTCTACGGCGAGCGGGATGGTAACCCTCCGAATCCAGCTTTAGTGCAGCAACTTGTGGCGTACTGCAGCAATCCCAACAATGCTTCCGGGTGCAACCCTACGGAGGTCAGCGGTACTTTACTCTACGAAGGCGCGCAGGCCGGCATTCTGCCTTTTAACGCGGTAAACAACAACGCGCTGGTCCAGCCCGACTATCAAATCGACGAGTACAACTCTATCTATCACGGCTTACAGGCCAAGTTCACACACCGCATGAGCCACGGCTTGCAGTTTCAGGGAGCTTATACGTGGTCTCACGCGCTTGATGACGCCTCGGACCCCCTTACACCGGCTGTCGGGGCACACACTTTTCCGCGAAACTCACTCGACCTTCGACAAAACTGGGGTAACTCCGACAACGATACTCGGCACGTCGGGGTCCTCAACTACGTTTGGGAACTGCCGTTAGGTCAGGGCAAAGGGTACCTCAACCACGGAGCTGTGGGGAAGATCATGGAAGGCTTCGAGATGGACGGCATCTTCACCGCACAGACCGGCCACCCCTTCCAGGTTCGCGGAACCTTGGACACCCAGAGAACCGGCATCGCCGCCTGGGGTTATCAGGTTGGAAATCCGTTCGGCTCGGGGGCAGGTTGCGGTCTTACTCCAGCGCCGAACTCTGGCCTTGCCTATATCAGCAACGAGTGCGCCTTTACCAATCCACCTTTCGGCTTTCCCTCTAACAACGATCGCAATGCTTTTTATGGTCCGGGCTTCTGGGATTGGGACGTAACCCTGGCCAAGAGAATGACCATAACTGAGCGAGTTAAGGCTGAACTGCGCTTTGAAGGATACAACATCTTGAATCATCCCCACTTCCAGAATCCGGGCACGGACGCTGCAGGTATAGGCAACCTTATCGGTCAGTCCCAGTTTGGAGTCATTACCCAGACCTACGTCCAGCCCGATGGGACAACTTCGGCCCGCCAGGTTCAGGTGGCGCTGAAAGTAATCTTCTAACCTAACCGAAGTATCTAGCCTAACCAAATATCGAGGCCCCGATCGACAAACACCGGAGCAAAAGCCGGTAAGTCTCGGGGCCGGGGTACGCCTGCGTGACCCCATAAACATCCCTTACATCTCAACAACAATTCGAGTTGATGTTGACTGGGACGAACGCCATATGGAGAGGGATAGACACACAAAAATCATGAAAAGGTACCGATTTCTGTAGGCTCTCTCCAGAAAATCGACTAAACAATCCTCTACAACCAACAAGTGTCAATCTACTATCCTTTTTGGTATCAAGCTGTTATGTTAATTCCGGTTTTGGAACACCAACTGCATACTTGGTTCACTGAGTAGTTCCGTAGTACGAGGTAGCCGCTCCCCTGCGCAGCTGGTCCTCTTTGTTTGAACGATCTGATACCGGAGGCTTTCAATGAAGCACCACTCAGCTGGCTTTGTAGTATTTCTTTTAGCGTTGGGATTGCTGTGCGCTCTTGTCGCGGCGCCCCCGGCGCATGCCGACAACCTCTACGCCAGTATTCGCGGGTCGGTTATTGACCCGTCCGGCGCAGTTGTGCCCGGCGCGAAGTTGACCGCCACGAACATAGGCACCGGCCTCTCCTACAATGCCACCTCAGACAAAGACGGTTTATTTGATTTCTTGCAGCTCCCCATCGGCGACTATTCGCTGAGAGGGGAGAAATCCGGCTTCAAGGCCTTCGCAGAGGGTCACATTCACCTGGATCTGAACCAGGTATTCAACCTGAAGGTAGCCATGGAAGTTGGCGTGACGAGTGAAACGATTACTGTCGAAGCTAATCCGGTGCAAGTCGAATCGACCGACATGCAACTGGGCACCACCGTCGAGGGCCAGCAGATCGTCGACATCCCATTGAACGGCCGGAACTGGACACAACTGCAGCAACTGCAGCCTGGCATCGTGGGCACGACTGACCGGTTTGGCGGAGCCAACGGAGCGTTTTCCGGCAATGGGCAGGAGACTCAGCAGAATTCCTTTTTGATCAATGGAGTCGACTCGAACGACCCCACTCTTAACACTGCGCTCGTCATTCCGAGTCCGGATGCTATTGGCGAGTTTCGCCTGGTAACCAACACCATAAATCCTGAGTACGGTCGGAACTCTGGAAGCATCATAAACGCCGTTATCAAGAACGGCACGAATTCGTTCCATGGCAGCGGCTTTGAGTTCTACCGCGACACTTTCCTAGATGGCAAGGGATGGTTTAGGACATCAGCCTCGCCGTTCCACCAGAATCAGTTCGGTGGCACGGTTGGCGGGCCGATCGTCAAAGATAAGGCCTTCTTCTTCTTCTCCTATCAGGGCTTACGCAACAGACAGCCGCTGATTGGCGCCAATCCAACCGTCCCCGTTTACACCGCGGGGGAGCGTGGCGGGGACTTTGGCGTCGATGCTGGCGCCTTCGGCAAGAACGCCATTCCATTTTCAATGTTTGGCGACAGCGCGTCGCCCTGCCCAGCCGTCGGCGGCATTCAGTGTACGGCAGGACAAACGAACCCAGCAACCGGCAAGCCTTTTGCGTTCGCCGATCTGTTCAGCACGGGCGTGATTCCAGCGCAGGACCTGAATCCGTTGTCCGTTAAATTAATGAACCAATTTGTTCCGCTGTCCAATGCGGCGGGGTCTGAATTCTCCTTCAACCCGACCACCGTGAGCACGAACTACCAATACCTCTACCGCATCGACTACAAGTTAGGAAGCAGGGATGCATTGTGGTTCTACAACTTGTTCCAGACCAATCCCTCGACCGACAGTCTGCCGTTCACGGGAGCGACGCTGCCCGGCTTTGCAGAGCAGGCCAAGCGCCACCAACAGCAGTACGCCGTGGATTGGACGCATACGTTTACGCCGACTACGTTAAACGAGGCGCGCTTTGGCTATACTCGCTTCAATTTCGCGGCCGTCGAACCGGTTAGTACGATCGACCCTACTGCCTACGGTTTCACCGGGATTATCCCACAGGACCGCGCCGTGGAATCCCTGCCGTTGATGACAGTCAATGGACTGTTCACCCTCGGATTCAGCAACAACGGTCCTCAGCCTCGCATTCAGGACACATATCAGGTCGTAGACAACTTCAGTAAAGTATGGGGTCACCACAACTTCAAAGCGGGAGTCGACATCGACATCAACCAGGTGAACAACCCTTTCTTCAACAACCATAACGGTAACTTCACCTTTGGAGGAAGTGGGCCCTTCTCTACCAGTATCCCGGGGGCAGATTTCCTGCTCGGGATTCCCGACACCTACACGCAGGGCAGCGGATCGACGGTGCGGTCGAGAGGGAAAGAGTACTACGCTTACTTCCAGGATCAGTGGCAGGTTCGGCCGAATCTGACCTTAACGTTAGGTACGGGTTGGGACGTAGAGACGCCCTGGAGAAATCTGTTCGGAAATGGCGAAATTATGTCAGCCTTCCGGCCAGGCCAGCAGTCGACAGTCTTCCCCGGCGCCCCTGTGGGATTTGTTTTTCCTGGAGACAAAGGCATCAACCAGTACGGCGGTGTCAACGTTCACTATGGTGAGTTTGCTCCGCGCTTGGGATTTGCATGGAGTCCGGGAGGTTCGCACGCATGGAGCGTGCGCGGCGGCATCGGCTTATATTACAACCGCAGCGAGTCGGAACTGGCACTGCAGACCCTTACCAATGCGCCGTTTGCCCTTACCAGCATCGGTGGGCAGGCCGTCGGCTCCCCTCAATTCGCCACTCCGTTCGTGGGCTATGTGGCCGGCGCTGCCGGGACCACGCAGGCTACTCCACAGCGGTTCCCTTTCATTGCGCCTGCTCCAGGCAGCAACATCAATTTCGCGCAGTTCGAGCCTGTCGGGTTGGGAACCGTAGTCAGCGACCCGCACGTTACCGCACCGAGGGCCACGAACTACAATTTAACAGTCGAGCGGCAGCTCGATAAGGCGACCATTCTATCGGTTGGCTTTGTGGGCAGTGAGGCGCGCCATCTGGAGGGTGCCTCCCTTCTCAATCTCGCAGGCCAGGTTCCGGGCGTTAACCCCGCGGCAGTGGCCTTTGGCTGTCCCAGCGGTTTCGCTATGACTGCGAGCGTGTGTCCGGCAGCGGGTACCCCAGGTGGAACTCCGCTTCCCCTGGGCGTGTACGGGCAGACGGGTTTCGAGAACACGGATTACAACTCGCGCTACAACTCACTGCAGGTTGAGTTGAACCGGCGCTTCAGCAATGGCTTGCAGGTCCTGGCCGCCTACACTTGGTCGCGCTATTTTGACCAGACTTCAAGCCTGGAAAACAGCGCATTCAACTTCCCTGGAATCAATACGTTCGATCCCGCTGGGATGTGGGCTCCCTCCGCTAACGATGCGCCGCAGCGTTTTGTTGTGAGCTACACCTACACCCTTCCAATCTACAAGTTCGCGCATCACTGGAAGCGTGCGCTTGATGATTGGAACATCGTCGGGATTTATACCCTGCAGCACGGAACGCCGGTCGGTGTCTTCAACTTCTCGTCAACGTCCGATACGTGTGACTTGGCGGTTTCGTTTTTCGCCTGTCCGGATCGCGCCGACGCTACCGGCACAAAACTGCACTTTACCAATCCACGCACATTCAACCAGGCTCTCGGTGGCAACTTCTTGTTTGACAACGGCCCAGCCGCCTTGGTCGTCCCCCCTGCGGGTGTGATTGGTACGGCCAGTCGTAACCCGTTCTACGGTCCGGGCCTCAACTACTCCGATATGGCGATCGAGAAGAACATTCACATTGACGAGTCGAAGTACATCGAGCTTCGATTCGAGACCTTCAACACGTTCAACCACGCAAACTTTGCTAACCCGCTCACTCCGGGTTTCAACTCCGAGGACGTATCTGAACCCGGGAGCTTCGGTGAGATCTTCAAAACGGCGACGATATCAACCAACGGCGATGGCAGGGTCTTGCAGCTAGGAGCGAAAATCTACTTCTAGACGCCGTTTAGAATTGGCATGCGGGCCGGGCGTTATGTCCGGTCCGTTTTGTTTTGCCTGACGAAAGTTTGCGTTCACGACTAGCTCACGTTGCCGGAGATCCGCTGCTTCCGGACCGCTCATTTACCGAACATGGGGTAGTGACTCGCCGCTCCCATGAAGAACAGCATCACCACAGATAGGAAGGCATTGGCGCGGCTCGCCAGGAAGGCCTGGCGGGCCATGGCTTTCGCTTTGTCGGGCATGGGAGTGCCGTTGGCGGCATTGTCGCGCGTCCATTGAATGAGGCGCTTCTGGATGCGCCAGATTACTCCCCAGACGTTCAGCAGCATCACCCAGCCGATGCCGCCGCCGATTCCGATGGCGAGCAATCGGTTGCTCTCCCAGCCATGGCTATTCCAGCTCAGGAAGAGCCAGGCTGCGACCGCCACGACGATCGCGTAAACTACGCCGACGAACGCGCCGTTATCGAAGATTCCTTTCCCCGGGATGAGGCAGGCGTAGAGCACTCCCCAGACAATGGTCCAGATCAAGAAGAAGCTGCCCATCACCGCACCAACCGAGCCGTCGCCATTCCGCGCGTCCGCGCCAACGATGTTTCCCCAATAAGCCAGCCCCGCGAGCACTGTGAGCGCCGCTGACATGCGGAACCACCATAATGCTCGGGTCATAAGCGCAGGCATCACTTTGCCCCTGGTGGCGGCGTCGAGTTCCTTCATCAGCGGCACATTCACTAGGTTGAAGAAATAGAGCAGGCCGATCCAGGTGATGCCCGCCAGGAAATGAATCCATCGAACCAGCATAAGGAAATTTGCGTTGAAGTCCGGGGGAAAGTTGATTTGGGGTGCAAGAAAACTGGCGACGCTTGCCATGATGCCTCCACGAAGCGGAAAGAATGTTCTACGCGGGGATTGTACACAACGGCTGCAGACGACAAGAAAGGCACCTCGGAGAATACTGGGAAGAAAGCTGATTTCTGCAAGTTCGCGGTTGAAAAGCGCAGGGTTAGGCCGTATCGTACTCGCAGCTACCTGCCAGGCGGCGCATTCGTCGGAAACCGTTATGGCGAGGAGGCAGGTTGTTCCCTCGTACTCCTGAGCCGGTGCAAAAGCAACTGCAGGGAGACGCTGTTTTCTTGAGCTTGTCCCGAGGCGCAACGGCGAAGGACAGTTGCCAGGTGGAAGTCAAAGAACGTAAGGAGATCGGCTATGGATAGCAGCAAGCCGGCGCAGAACATTCAGGATTCCTTCCTAAACACCGCCCGCAAGGAGCGATTGAGCGTCACGATATATCTGCTAAGCGGAGTGAAGCTGACGGGCCGGATTCGTTCCTTCGATAAATATTCCGTGGTGCTGGAGGCCAACGGGCAGGAGCAATTGATCTTCAAGCACGCTATTTCGACCATTGTCATTGGCCGAACGGGATCGCACACCGCGCATTTAGCGCATCCGGAGGCGAAGGTGGCGGCTGCGGCCGGAGCTACATCGCCGGCGGCGGCTTCGGCGGCAAGCGCCTCGGGCACCGAAGGGTAAGGCGTTTTCGGTTTGCGCAGTTCTCATCCCAAGAAGACCCGTGTCCGGACGTTCGCAGCCGGAGGTTTGCCTGCAGGTGAAAAAAAGGCGCGCCCAGAGGACGGTCAGGAGCGTGCGTTTCTCGTGGGGATCGACGTGCGCACGCGCGGGCGAGCCGCCAGGGTCGCAGTTAGCGCACAAGCACAGGCAGCGCGCGATGCGGCGTCCGTTACGGCCATTGCTGCCGTCGGGTCTGAACCATTTACTTCGGCAAAGTCGAGCATCAAGAAGCCCAGCATTCCGGAGTTCGATGCCGACGAGTCCTTGGCCGAGCTACACACGCTTGCAGGCAGCGCGGGCGCCAAAGTTGTCGGCGAAATTCTGCAGCGGCGTGATCGCCCCGACCCTGCCACATTGATCGGCGCGGGCAAACTCGAGGAAATCGCCGGTGCGGCCGCGTCGGTGAATGCCGACCTGCTTCTCTTCGATCACGATCTCAGCGCCTCGCAGCAACGCAACATCGAAAAAATCGTCAAACGCCGCGTGATTGACCGCACCCAGCTCATTCTCGACATTTTTGCGCGGCACGCGCGTACGCGAGAAGGCCAGTTGCAGGTTGAACTGGCTCAACTGCAATACATGCTGCCCCGCCTTGCGGGACGGGGCGTGGAGATGTCGCAACTCGGCGGCGGCATCGGCACCCGCGGCCCGGGTGAAACTCAGCTCGAAACCGACCGCCGGAAAATTTACCGGCGCATCCGGCACGTCGAGCAGCAACTGGAGAACGTGAAGCGCATCCGCGCCCAGCAGCGGCAGCGGCGGGAGTCGGCTCCAGTGGCGACCGTGGCGCTAGTGGGCTACACGAATGCGGGAAAGTCAACGCTGTTCAACGCTCTCACGCACGCGGCTGTACTGGCCTCACCGCGCATGTTCGCAACGCTCGATCCCACGATTCGCACCGTGGCGCTCCCATCGAAGCGTAAAGTGCTGCTCTCCGATACCGTAGGATTCATTCGGAACCTGCCGCACACGCTGGTGTCGGCATTTCGCGCCACGCTGGAAGAGGTGCAGCGCGCATCGCTGATCGTGCATGTTTCCGACGCTAGCAGCCGCCTTTCCGCGGAACAGGACGCGCAAGTGGAAATCGTCCTGAAAGAGTTGGAAGCGGAGAAGAAGCCGCGTCTGCGGGTGATGAATAAAGTTGATCTGCTCGACGTTGAAGTGGCAGAGGTTCTGCTGAAGGACACTTCGAGCAACGGTAGTAACACGGTATATGTTTCCGCGGCAGAAGGAACTGGGCTTGATCGATTGCTAATGCGCATCGACGTGATGATCGAAGAAGACCACATCAGCCGCATCCATCTGCGCGTCCCGCAGACAGAGGGGAAGATGCTGGCCATGCTCGAAGCCCGGGCGCGGATTTATTCGCGGAAATACAAAGACGGGGCCGTGGAGTTGGAAGTTGAGGCGCCGGAGTCGGTGGTGAGGAGAGTTAGGGAATTTGTCGTGCCCGAATCCAAGCCCATTGAAATCCGCGGTGAGCGCCTCTCGGAGACGATCAAGCGCGTCAGGCGTTGAACCGTTTGCATTCTTACGTTCTTTGCGATGCGTTCGCGCCGAATAATCCTGGCTTTCTTTCTCGTTCCCGCCCGCTGTATCGTCGGGTTCACCAAATTTAAATGGGCCGGCAACCAAGAAGCGGTGACATTCCTTGGCTATCGGCCCATTCGATCCTGAATTGGATCGGAGGTGATACTTCTATGCTAGTCCTCTTCACCTGGAAGTCAAGGATTAGTTGCAGATTTCTGCATCCTCCCAATCGGGCACACGTCGCGGATTTCGTCCATTCTGGGAGCTTCTTGGGCGCCCGGAATCCCCAAGAAAATCAACCCTTTACATTGACATAAACTCCTTCGGACGTTAGACTTAACAGTTTTCATAGCCCTCATTTTCCTGTATAGCAGCGATTAATGGATCAAACACTACGACAACTAGGCGAATTACTGCTCGGAGCGGTGCCGACGGTGATCTTGGTGGCGTTGCTCTACGCGCTTTATGCGATTATCGTGCACCAGCCTTTGCGGCGCGTGCTCGAAGAGCGCCGGAGCAAGACCGAGGGAGCGGTCGAGAAGGCGCGAGCAGACATTGCTGCGGCAGAGGCGCGCACCTCCCAGTACGAGCAGCGTTTGCGGGAAGCGCGGGCGACAGTATTTCGCGCCCAGGAGGCGCGGCGCAAGGCGGCGCTGGATGCGCGCGCGGCAGCGATGAATGCAGCTCGCAGCAAAGCTCAAGCGCAGGTGCAGGCCGCGAAGGCTGACATTGCAAAAGACCGCGAGACAGCACAAGCAGGATTGCAAGGACAGGCGCAGACCCTGGCAGCGGAGATCATGCGGCGGGTGCTCGAGCCGGCGGGTGCGCGAGGTTAATGCGTCATCGCTGGATGTCTCGGTTCTGGATCGCTTTTTCGGCACTAAAGATGGCTGACTCGATTGAACATTCGAACAAAATGGTTCTGCTGAAAAAAAGAACTCGGGTGTGCCTGCTGGCCCTGGTCGCGATAGCTTTGGCCGGAGCGATGTCTTCGCTGCGCGCGCAGGAGCAGACCGCACCGCCGTCAAAGACTCAGCCATCCCACGATTCATCGAAGCACCGGGGGATTGCTCGCCAACTGACTCACGAGACCCGCGAAGCCGCCGGAGAAGGAAAGGATGAGAACGCTGAATTCAAAGAGTCGCCATCCGTGCAATTCATCGCGCGGCACACTGGTTTGAGCGACGGGAACGCCTACTTGCTTAGCATCCTTCTTAATTTTGCAGTAATTGTGGGATTGATCCTCTGGGCTGCTCGCAGATACTTGCCGGGCGTGTTCAGCGCCCGCTCCGCGGCGATTCAGCAAGCAATGCAGGAAGCGCAGAAGGCCAGCGAGGAGGCGCGGCGAAGGCTGGCAGAAATCGAATCGCGACTGATGAAGTTGGACGGCGAAATTGGCATGATGCGTAATTCCGCCGAGAAAGAGGCAGCCGCGGAAGAGGCGCGAATCCAGGCGGCGGCCGAGGAAGACGCGCGCAGAATAGTGGAGTCGGCGCAGCAAGAGATTGCCTCCGCTGCCAAAACCGCACGGCGCGAATTGACGGCCTATGCCGCTGATCTGGCGATTAGCCTGGCAAAGAAACAGATTCGCGTCGATTCCGGAACCGATCAGAAGCTGGTAAAGAATTTTGCGGTCGAACTGGGCACGTATGCAGATGCATCCGGATCCGATCGGAGAGGTCCCAATGCATCTGGAAAGGATGGCCACTAGCGTATGGCTTCGGTCGCGAGCACCTACGCCCGTGCCTTTGCGGATGTGGTTTTGAGCGCGCATCTCGACGCGGATCGCTCCATTGCGGAGTTGCGCATGATTGCGAGCCTGCTGGCCGAGAGTTCTGACTTGAAGCGGGTATGGGAAAATCCGGCTATTCCCGCCGAACAGAAGCGCCGCGTGCTTGACGTAATTGCTCAACGGGATGGGATTTCCACGCAGGCGAGAAACCTTGTCGCCGTCCTGATCGATCATCGGCGCGTGCATTTCTTCCAGCCCATCATCCGGCAACTGGAAAAAGAGCTCGACGCGCGCTTGGGATTTGCCGAGGCGCAGATTACCAGCGCCCGAGAATTGGCGGACGCCGAGAAGCGCGAGTTCGAGGCGCAGGTCGCAACTCTGACCGGGAAGAAGGTCCGGGCGCATTACGAGCAAGATGCGTCTCTGCTTGCAGGCGCCTTGCTCCGAGTGGGAAGCACGATTTACGACGGTTCCGTGAAAGGGCAGTTGGAAAGAATGAAGGAAGCGATTAACTCCTAGCTCCCGGCTTCCAGCTCGTACAGCTGGCAAACCTTTGCTAGAAGCTAGCAGCGAGACGCTGGAAGCTGACTCTATGGCACAGATCAAGGCAGACGAAATTACGAAACTGATCCGCGAGCAGATTGAGAACTACGAATCGAAGATCTCCGTGGACGAGACCGGGACCGTCATTACACTCGGCGATGGCATCGCGCGCGTGTATGGACTCGATAAAGTCATGGCCGGCGAACTTCTTTCCTTCCCGCACGACGTGGCTGGCATCGCCATGAATCTCGAAGAAGATCAGGTAGGCGTCGTACTGCTTGGTGAGTATACCGAGATCAAAGAAGGCGACGAAGTGAAGCGCACCGGGCGCATTATGAGCGTGCCCGTGGGCGACGCCATGATCGGCCGCGTAGTCGATTCGCTCGGCCGCCCCATCGACGACAAGGGTCCCATCGCCACCGACAAATTCATTGCTCTGGAGCGCCTCGCGCCGGGCGTCATCGATCGCCAGCCAGTGCGCGAGCCCATGGCAACGGGATTGAAGGCCATCGACAGCATGATTCCGATCGGCCGCGGGCAGCGCGAGTTGATCATCGGCGACCGCCAGACGGGAAAGACCGCCGTTGCGCTCGACACCATCATCAACAGCAAGGGCAACGATCTGATTTGCATCTATAACGCGATCGGGCAGAAGCGATCGTCGATTGCGCAGGTGGTGAAGATTCTGGAAGACGCGGGAGCCATGGAATACACGATTGTGGTGGCCGCGTCGGCGTCGGAGCCCGCGCCAATGCAGTACATCTCGCCGTACGCGGCAACTGCTTTGGGGGAATACTTTCGCGATAGCAAGCGCCACGCGCTGGTGATCTACGACGATCTATCGAAGCACGCGGCCTCGTATCGCGAAATCTCGCTTCTGTTGCGTCGTCCGCCGGGCCGCGAAGCCTATCCCGGGGACGTGTTCTATCTTCACTCACGGCTTCTCGAACGCTCCTCCAAATTAAGCGACAAGAAAGGTGGGGGATCGTTGACCGCGTTACCCATTATCGAAACGCAAGCCGGAGACGTTTCCGCGTATATTCCGACCAACGTGATTTCGATTACCGACGGGCAGATCTACCTTGAAACCGATTTATTCAACCAGGGCGTGCGTCCCGCGGTAAACGTTGGTTTGTCAGTGAGCCGCGTGGGCGGCAGTGCGCAGATCAAGGCCATGCGCCAGGTTGCTGGTACGCTGAAGCTGGAGCTTGCGCAGTACCGCGAACTCGCTGCGTTCGCTCAATTCGGCAGCGACCTCGACAAAGCCACGCAGGCTCAACTGAATCGCGGACAACGGCTGGTTGAACTTCTCAAGCAGAATCAATTCTCGCCGCTGCCATTCTCCAAGCAGATTCTAATCATCTTCGCCGGCACGGGAGGATTTCTCGACGATCTTCCGGTGAATCAGCTTCGCGACTTCGAGAAGGAACTTTACGAGTATGTGGACGCGACCGCCGGAGGTCTGCTGCGCACGATCATGGAGAAGAAAATTCTCGACGATAGCCTGAAGGCGCAGTTAACCGACGTCATCAAGCAGGCGAAACAGCAGTTTGCCTCGTCAAGGGAAGCAGTAGCGAAATAGTACCGAGCATCTAGCGCCGAGTCCCAGCGATGGAGCCCTAACCCGGTACCAGATACTGGTGCCGCGAGCAGAAAAATGGCCAACATTCTCGACATTCGGCGCCGTATCCGCAGCGTGGTGAACACACGGCAGATTACGAAGGCCATGAAGGTGGTCTCTGCGGCGAAGTTGCGCCGGGCGCAAGACCGCACTCTTGCGGCGCGTCCCTACGCGCGAATGTTGACGAACATTTTGAATTCACTGGTGGCGCGTGCCGAGATTTACGATCCAGAAACGGGTGAGGTGAAACATCCCTTATTAGCCCGCCGCCCTGAGCAAAACATTCTGCTGATCGTTGTCACCGGCGACAAAGGCCTGGCAGGTGCGTTCAGTGCCAACATCACCAAAGCGGCAACTCGGTTTCTCGAATCGAAGGCTGGGAAAAATATCGACATCGAAGCGATTGGCCGTAAAGGGCGCGACTTCTTCCGCAGGCGCTATCCCGCGGCGACGGTGCAAACACGCAGCCTCACCGATACCGAGGAATCGCTAGATACGAGGTCTGAACGTGCCGAGCGTGCCGGGGCGATCCAAATTTCCGGGGAGCATGTTGGAGTCCTCGGCAAGCTCGAATTCTCACAAGCACGCATTTTGGCGGAGAGCGTGATTGAGCGCTACGAGCGCGAAGAAATCGACTCTGTCTATGTGGTTTTCAACGAATTCAAGTCAGTGATTGCTCAGCGCCTCGTCGTAGAACAGATTCTTCCCATCGGGGAAGTTGGCGAGCAGGCAGTTCGGTTCTCCGAGGAGATGACGGAGGAGGAAAAGAAACGAGCCAGGGAAGCGGCGGTAAGCGCGGGGGTGGGCCTGCGAAGCTCTGATTCCCCCGCTGACCAGGCCGCGGCGCAGTTCGGTACAGCAAAGGTGGACTACATCTACGAACAACCTCCCGACGAGTTGTTTCGTGCGCTGCTGCCCAAGTATGTTGCAATTCAAATTTTCCGGGCGCTGCTGGAATCGGTGGCCGCCGAACACGCCGCGCGGATGACCGCGATGGAATCCGCCACCAGCAACGCCACGGACATGATCGACTCGCTGACACTGGCCATGAACCGGGCGCGGCAGGCGAAGATTACAAAAGAGATTATTGAGATCGTGAGCGGCGCGGCGGCCATGTGACCAAGCTGCCAGCTTGAGCGATACAAGATCTGCGATTTGGTTCGAGCGCCGTCAGCTCAATGTGCGGAGGAAACGATTTCGAATTAGCTAGCTTAGCTAGGAGCGAGAAGCTGATTTTATGCCAGAAAACGTCGGACATGTCGTTCAAATAGCGGGACCGGCGGTGGACGTGCAATTCCAAGAAGGCCACCTGCCGCCAATTTACCAGGCGGTGAGAGTGGTGAGCGATGGGTTTACCGTCCCCAGCCCAGTGAATGTAATTCTTGAAGTCCAACAGCACCTGGGCGAAGGCCGCGTGCGCTGCATCGCGATGGAAGCGACCGAAGGGATGGTTCGCGGCATGAAATCCATCGACCAGGGCGGACCGATTTCCGTCCCCGTGGGCCGCGGCACGCTGGGACGCGTGATGAATGTAATCGGCGAGCCCGTCGATCAGTTGGGTCCTGTCGAATACAAGGAGAGAATGCCGATTCACCGTCTGGCTCCAGCCTTTGATGAACAAGCCACGACGTCGGAAATGTTTGAAACCGGCGTGAAGGTCATCGACCTCATTCAGCCGTTTTTGAAAGGCGGCAAAATCGGATTGTTCGGCGGCGCGGGCGTGGGCAAGACCGTCGTCATCATGGAGCTGATCAATAACGTCGCCAAGCAGCACGGCGGCTACTCCGTGTTCGCCGGCGTCGGTGAGCGTACTCGTGAGGGCAACGACCTTTGGCTTGAGATGACGGAGTCCGGCGTAATCAAGCCGGGCGATCCAGCGCATTCGAAGGCGTCGTTAATTTACGGACAGATGACGGAGCCTCCCGGCGCTCGTTTGCGTGTGGCGCTTACCGGACTCACCGTTGCGGAATATTTCCGCGATGCCGAGGGAGCGGACACGTTGCTCTTCATCGACAATATTTTTCGTTTCACCCAGGCGGGTTCTGAAGTTTCCGCGTTGCTTGGCCGCATGCCGAGCGCCGTCGGCTATCAACCGAATCTTGCAACGGAGATGGGCGAACTGCAGGAACGCATTACGTCCACTAAGAAAGGCTCGGTCACTTCGGTGCAGGCGATCTACGTGCCCGCCGATGACTTGACCGATCCCGCACCGGCGACGACCTTTGCTCACCTCGACGCGACCACTGTACTTTCGCGCGCCCTGACCGAGATCGGAATTTATCCCGCCGTTGATCCCCTGGCTTCCACCTCGCGCATTCTCGATGCGCGCATCGTTGGCCAGGAACATTACGATGTTGCGCAGTCGGTAAAGAAGACGCTGCAGACCTATAAGGATCTGCAGGACATCATCGCGATCCTGGGTATCGATGAGTTGAGCGAAGACCAAAAACTCACCGTGGCACGCGCGCGCAAGATTCAACGCTTCCTGTCTCAGCCGTTCCACGTCGCCGAGCAGTTCACCGGCGCCGCAGGACGGTACGTAAAGATTGCCGACACGGTAAAAGGCTTCAAGGCGATTGTCGATGGCAAATACGACGACATCCCCGAGCAGGCCTTTTACATGAAGGGCCCGATTGAAGAAGTGCTGGAAGCGGCAGAGAAGATGAAGGCAGCCGCGTAACCAGCAGACCTCGGCGGGCAAATGTTTTTCACTGAGGTCGAGGTCCGAAGCCCCGAGGCCATATTTCGCATGGCAGATACTTTCAAACTCGAGATCGTCACGCCGGAAAAGAAAGTCGTCGACACGACGGCGGAAGAAGTTCAGATTCCGGGCAAGAATGGATATCTCGGCGTCCTTCCCGGGCACGCGCCGCTTATCACCGAACTCGCGGTCGGCGAAATCTCATACCGGTCCGGCGCCGAGCAGCAGCGGCTGGCGGTGGCCTGGGGATTCGCAGAAGTGCTGCCCGACAAAGTAACGATTCTCGCCGAAACGGCCGAACGCCCCTCCGAAATCGATGTGGAACGTGCGCGCAAAGCCAAAGAGCGGGCCGAGGAGCGGCTCACCAGTGGCGACACGAATGTCGATGTCGAACGCTCGCTGAATGCGCTGCATAAGGCTGAGACCCGCCTGGAAGTTGCCGAAGGCGCAGGCCACTCTTAGCAGCCGCTATTCTCAGCTCACTCCCGCTGATGTTCGGCTACACTAGCAAATTCCACTCAATCGAGGATGAGCCGATGAGCTTTCTCCCATCTCTGCTTCATTCGTATTTCCTCACCCTTTCGGTCCTCACAGGCATTGCCATTGCACAGGTTAAACCTGCACCGGCTCCGCCCTCGCGGCTGGTCTCGCCTGAAGTGCATTCGGACGATCGCGTTACCTTCCGTTTCCTTGCCCCGAACGCGCTGGACGTGAAGCTTGAGCGAGAAGGCGCGGACCCTGTGTCCATCGAGAAAGATGATCAGGGTGTTTGGACCGTTACCACCGCACGGCTGCCACCGGACTACTACGGATATTCCTTCATTGCCGATGGCGCCCGATCGCTCGATGCCTCTAACCCCTCGCTTGTTCCGAATCTGATCTCTCCGGAAAATTCTGTCCATGTTCCAGGTCCACCCACTCTGCCTTGGGAACTCAACGATGTCCCGCATGGTGAGATCATCATCACTTCTATCACTCTGCGGTTGCGGAGGATGACCGCGATTATTACGTGTACACGCCACCGGGCTACAATCGGGCCGCGAAGAAGACTTATCCAGTGCTCTATCTCCTGCACGGCTTCAGCGACGATGCCAGCGGATGGACAGCGGTCGGGCGCGCGAACGTGATCCTCGACAATCTCATCGCTCAGGGCCAAGCCAAGCCGATGATCGTGGTGATGCCCTTGGGGTACGGCACCATGGAATTCGTGCGGCTGGCAGGGGATGCGTGGAGCAATACCGAGCTGCGGGATCGCAACTTTGCGAAGTTCACCCAGGCTCTGCTCACGGAAGTCACGCCTCAAGTGGAGAACGAATACCGGATCACGAAAGATCGCAACGCGCGGGCAATTGCCGGCTTATCTATGGGCGGCTCGGAGTCGCTGCTCACCGGGCTGAACAATCTCGACAAGTTTTCCTGGGTCGGCGCTTTCAGCTCTGGCGGTATTCCCGACGACTTTCAGAAAGACTTCCCGTCGCTCGATGCCAAAGCGAACCAGCAACTGCATCTCTTGTGGATCGCGTGTGGAACCGAGGATCGCCTGATCACGGTCAATCGCAACCTGCGGGAATGGCTCAAAACCAAAGGAGTGAAGGCGACCGGGATCGAGACGCCAGGGAGGCACAGTTGGATGGTGTGGCGGAGAAATCTGGCGGAATTCGCGGGACTGCTGTTTCGATAGGCGGAAAATAGGGTGGTCTCTAGGTGTGCGGTGCGACGATGCAACAAAACCCGGCTCCCTTGGGCTCAAGGTGGTTTGTTAGTGGATTGTCAATAATTCTGCTGTTATCGACCAAATCGGGGCCGCAGAGTTATGATCCAACAGTCTCTCGCAGGGCCTAAGTCTGCGTGCCAAGCTCGGGGACGCTCGCTTTGACAATCGAGCCGCCAGGCTCGAGTCCCATCCGGTTTCACAGGAGGTAATCGCGATGAAGCTCTACGAAAATCTTCATTTCTGGAATCTCAAATCTCCCAACTTTTTTCCCACGACGCTGGCCGTGGCCTTTGCACTGGGGGCGGTCGTTATCTTCGCAAGCAGCGCATTTGCGACGGAGCGGGTCATTTACAACTTCCAAGGCGGGAATGACGGCATCGGTCCGAACGATCTAATCGTCGACCGCACAGCTAATTTGTATGGCACCACTTTCAACGGAGGCGGATCGGCTGGTGCGGGAACAGTGTATGAGCTGTCGCCCCCGACACCGCTGGGTGGCGCGTGGACTGAAACCATCCTCCACACCTTCTCTTACAAGGGGCTCGACAGCGGGATCGGACCCTTGGCGGGCCTAGTGATGGATTCGGCGGGCAACCTGTATGGGACCACCTGGCTGGGCGGACCGCAGGGAGCCGGAGTGGCGTTTGAATTGTCACCACCGGCCGCTAAGGGCGGAGCCTGGATCTACTCGCTGCTTTATGCCTTCGGAGGGGCGGGGTTAAGTTCGCCTGAAGCGCGGCTGGCGATTGACGAGGCGGGAAATCTGTACGGCACAACAGTATCCGGAGGCACTGGAGCATGTGCCGGTGGATGTGGCGGCGTGTTCAAGCTCTCTCCTCCCACGCAAGCCGGCGGCGTGTGGAGCGAAAACGTGCTATTCAGTTTCTCAGGCACTTTCGAGGGCGGCGGCGGGACTTCCGGCGGTGTGACGCTCGGCCCGCAAGGGGCGCTCTACGGAACGACGTTTCAGTTCAGCGGAGGTCCGTCGGGCACTGTCTTCCGATTGACTCCGCCCGAGCATGGATCGCATTGGATCCACACCGTTCTTTATGCGTTCGCCGGCAAGGATGACGGAGCCGATCCCCAAGCTGAGGTTGTGTTCGACAAGTACGGCAACCTCTACGGCATGACCAATTACGGCGGCAGCGGGAGCCCAAACTGCTTCGGCGTAGCCTGCGGGACAGTTTTCGAGTTGACGCCGACCCCGAGCGGTCCTTGGACCCATGCCGTGCTCTATTCCTTTAGCGGCGGGACCGATGGCGGCTATCCCGAACGAGCATTGACGTTGGACGCAGCTGGCAATCTGTACGGAACGACGGCGTTTGGCGGTGATCCTAGCTGCGGCGACGGAACCGGCTGCGGTGTTGTGTTCCGGTTGTCGCCACCAACCGCTCAGCCTGCAGAATGGAAAGAAACAATTCTGCATCGCTTTACCGGCGGCAAGAACGGAGCTGGTCCAGGAGGTCTCACGTTCGGCAAAGACTGGCTTCTGTACGGTCCAGCCGGTGCCGGTGCTCATAAGGATGGCCTAATATTTTCCATCACTCCATAACCGCAGCGAGAACGAAAAACCAGTGACGAAACGGCAAGAACCAAAATGTCGGTCCTGTCCGCGGATGATTAGCTGGCGCCTACGGCACATTCACCGAGTCCCGGTTCTCCGAAGGCACATAACTCACCGCGGCGGTGCGCTCCAACTTATCCCACGCAAACCTGCGGCCTTCCAGTGCGCGCTTTAGCGTCTTGAACAGGACCACCGAAAATACCTGCCGGTAGGCGAAGCGCTGCAACCAGACCTGACTTAACAGCCAGACATCTTCTTTATCGTCGGGGCGGCGACGTTCCAGCGCGAACGCGAGCGCGGATGCCAGGAAGTCAATCACGAGAAATGCAAAGAAAAACGCCACCAGTTCATGAAAGCTGGCAGGGTCGGTCGAGTCAGGATGGAAATGTTTCTGAATGAAGTACCATATCGCTCCGACGGCGAACATTATGTCGATCAGTGGCGACACCAGCGGCAGAAGAATCTGGAAGATCACGATGTTCGGCAGTGCCACAAAACCCAGCGCCCCTTTGCGCGCAAATACAGCGCTGTGCTTATACACGGCCTGCAGAATGCCGAAAGACCAGCGAAAACGCTGGCGCATCAGGCCATTCGCGTTGGTCGGCGCTTCCGTGTAGGCCAATGCCATGTCTTCATATTCGACGCGATAGCCGCGACGCAACAGAGCCATGGTGAGATCGGCGTCTTCGGCGACGGTGTCAAGTTGGTAGCCGCCCGCTTCCCGCACGGCGGAAACGCGCCACGCGCCAATCGCACCCGGCACCACGCTGACCGCGCCCAGCACGTCCAATGCGCGGCGCTCGAAGTTCTGGCTGGTGATGTATTCGAGAGCCTGCCAGCGCGTCCATAGATTTACGCGGTTCCCCACTTTGGCGTTCCCTGCGATAGCGCCGACTCTCGGATTGATAAAGTGCGGTACCAAACGCGAGATGGCGTCGCCCGCGATGATGGTGTCGGCATCGATGCCGACAAAAAGCTCGGCATCCCGAATATGTTCGATACCAAAGTTGAGGGCGGCGGCCTTGCCGGCGTTGCTCTTGGCAAGGATCAGCACGCTTCCAGCAGCCTCCTCTCTGGCGAAGGCAGAGCGTGCGACCTCCAGCGTACGATCTCGCGAGCCGTCGTCGATCACGATTACGCGCAGATTGGAATAGTCGGAATTAAGCGACGCCCGCACGGTGCGCACAATCACTTTCTCTTCGTTGTAGGCTGGGATCAGTACCGCAACTTTAGGTCTGTACGAAGCCACTTCGGCCGGCCGGCCGAAAATCTTTTCTTGCAGGCGGTCGTAAATCGCAGCCGCGCCGATGAATAACAGCCGCCCCGTCATGAGAATGTCGCCGAGGAAAAAGATCCAAGTGATCCCCATGATGACGGCGTCGAAGAGCCAGAAGCCAAGCCGGTCAAGGCGCGCAGCCCAGAGTTGGCCGGTGGGCAGCGGAGCCATTACGTCGGCCCGCGTTTTGCCGAGCAAGTCGTAGACGGGCGCAATCTCAAGGCCGCGAGCGCGAATACCCTGAATAATCATCGGTAGGGCGCGCACAGTTTCCGCGCGGTTTCCGCCTCCGTCGTGCAGAAGCACGATGTTGCCGCAATGCAGATCGTCTGGTCCGCAGGGCGGCAGATGGGCCAGAACATAGGCAGCGATGTCCTCCGCGGTATTCCGTCGCGGCTTGTCGCTATTCCCCGTGCGCACGTTGTCGCTCCAGTCGTTGGGGTCAATCCGGTTGCCGACAGTGATGTAGCCCATGTCCTGTGCGAACTCGAGGGGCCGTACTTGGTCGGCGGTGTCCGGTTCCTCATCGATGGCATACGGCGGGCGCAACAGCGTGGCACGAACTCCGACCAGGCTGGCGAAGAGCCGCTCCGTGAGATTCAATTCCACCTTCAAGTGCTTTTGCGAAATATTGCTGACGTCCGGATGGGTAAATGTGTGATTCCCGATCGTATGGCCCTCGTTATAAATACGTTTGGCAAGGCCCGCGAAGCGATCGGTCTGAATTCCGATCAGAAAAAACGTCGCCGTCGCGTGCTCCCTCTGGAGGACGTCAAGAATCTTTGGTGTCCACTCCGGATCGGGCCCGTCGTCGAAGGTGAGCGCCACTTTGTTGGGACTGTAGCCGTAGCGCCCCACCCGATAAGGCTCCGGCAGCGACTGAAAATTTTCGTCGGTAATCTGCTTGGTGTTGGCGTCGATCGTAAGGTCGCGGGTTCCGTGAGTGGGGCGGTCCTCAATGCGCAAGATTTCGCCCTGGCCCTCCATGTCCACATCCTGGCCGGGAGGAACGTCGCGCAGCTTATCGGCAGCTCCAGCGTCGCCGGGAATATCCCATACATGCCATAGCGAGCGATCCTCGCCACCCAGCCGCCACAGAGCGAAAGTCTGAATGCCCAGCGTCTGCGCCGCCCGCATATGATTCAACGCGGTCACCGCATCCAGAAACCAAACGTCGTGACGGAGACTCTTCTCATCCAGATAACTGAAATGAGGATTCAGCGCATCGTCATCGAAGGTGACATCTTCGTCGGAATCGCGCGCAGCCAACCAGGCTTCCTGCACAGAAACGCTGTGGTCTTTGGCATCGGGCGGCAGCTTCCCCTTCTTCGGTTTTAGCACCCAGTCATAGCCGTAGTTAGCGATCGCACAGATGATCTTCTCTCGCGGAATGGCCTTCACGGCGAAGTTCAGGTTGTCGACGAACCAATCCTCGGACGCGACTGGTCCCGATGCGGCGCCAGGATAATGTTCGTCATAATTCATCACCACGACGCCGTCTGCGGGCGCAGAGATGGCGGCGTAATCGAATTCCTCATTGTGCGCCGGAACGCTGACGTAGAGCTTCATTCCGCGAGCGTGCAAATCCTCGGAGAGTTCATTCAAAAGCGCAAGGTAGCCGGGCTGGCCTACTTTCGGGAAGGCTTCAAAATCTATCATCAGGCCGCGAAAACGGTCTGAGACGAGAAACATCCCGATCTGTTGGCGGAAGCGCGCGCGTGCGCTTGGACTATTCAGAAAGTCTGTGATGCCTCCCGCCCACTCGGTACCGTCGAAGTTGTTCACCATGGGGAAGACTTCCATGCTGTCGTCTTCCGCTTTGAGAAAGGGCATTACCCGGTCGTCGACCGACCGGACGCGATTGTTTTGCACCACGTCGAAGAACTTGTTGGTCTGGTCATCCACTCCCTGTAGACGGCCATCGGAAGTGAGCACATGGAGCCAGTCTGGATACAGGAGGTCGATCTGGCGGGAGTAATCGCGAAGGGAAGAAAAACTGGCAGCGTCCCAGGGAACATAGAATGCTGCACGGATACCTTCTTCCTGGTTCAACTTTACTTCGGACGCAGCCAGCTTCGACTTTCGGTGGGACCGGCTGGCCAGCTTCTTCTGGCGCTCGCGCGCCTTCTCTTTCTCATTTTCCTTCAATGCCTTAAAGGCGCGCTTCTGGGGAGAAAACAGCAGCTCGGGCAGGCGCTCGTCTCCCAGCGTGGTGTAAACGAAGAAAATAATCAAAGCGGATAACGCTGCGACCAAAATGTCGACCATGCGTCTGAGGCGCTTCCAGCGGGCTCGTTGCGGATCGTAAAAAACGGGTTCAGGCATGAAGGGCTAACCGTTTATCGTATGCCGCGCGCACTGGATGGTCAATTCTCCACTGCACCGCGCAAGACACAGGAAAGAACAGGGTAGAGGCAACAATCTTACCTCTTGAGATGCATTTTCCCAGCTCCGGGATGACCGCAAACGGGTATATTCTCAGCGTGCTGGAACTGGCGCGGAAGAATGCTCGGTTCTTTCTTGGTGCAAGCCTGGCGGCGCTCGCGCTACGGCTGCTCTTTGTGTTTCGCTTTCCCGCAGTCGTCGATGATTCGCGGCTCTATGCCGATATTGCCGAGAACTGGCTGCAGCATGGCGTGTACGGCATCACCGATTCCGGCTCGGTCATGCCGACTCTGTCGCGCCTTCCCGGGTATCCGGCATTTCTCGCGGCAATTTTCGCCCTTTTCGGAACGAATAATTTCCGCGCAGTCTTACTGATTCAGGTTCTGTTCGATCTCGGAACGTGCTTTCTGATCGCGGATCTCGCGCGCAGCATGCTCTCCGAGCGTGCGACAAAGGCGGCGTTCCTGCTGGCCGCCCTTTGTCCGTTTCTGGCAAACTATGCGGCCGCTGCCCTCACTGAGACGCTCGAGGTTTTCTTTACAGCGTTGGCCTTAGATTTGGCCGCACGCGGAGTTGCAAGTCTCAGCAGCATCAGCCCCAGCCCTGCCACGGCGTCAGCCACATGGCTCGCCTGCGGGTTTTCGATTGCGGCGTGCATCCTGCTGCGACCAGACGGTGGCATTTTGTTCGCCGCCACAGCAGTTTACTTGTTCTTGCTTTTCCTGCGACGCTGGTGGGCGCGGCGAACAATAAAATCAACCTCTATGCCACGCCTGTTTCCGATCGTTCGTTCGGCAATTTTTCTGGCTCTCGGCGCTATCGCACCGCTTGTCCCATGGACGGTGCGTAATCTGCATACTTTGCATCGCTTTCAGCCCCTCGCTCCGCGCTATGCCAACGACTCCGACGAGCTCGTGATGGCAGGATTCAATCGTTGGACCAAAACTTGGATCGCCGATTCGGCCTCCGTTCAGGAAATTTACTGGAATGTGCCCGGCGAATCCATCGCTATCACACGCCTGCCACGGCGGGCCTTTGATTCAACCGAGCAGTTCCAGGAAACGGCGCAACTGTTTGACGACTACAATCGGGATCATGAAGTAACTCCCGAACTTGATGCCCGCTTCGCCGCGTTGGGCGCGGCACGCATTCGTTCAATACCGTTGCGCTACTACGTTTGGCTTCCGGCTTTGCGCATTGCAGACATGTGGCTGCGTCCGCGGACCGAGCTGTTGCCTTCTGACCCGCGCTGGTGGGAGTTCAATGACGATCCGCCGTATCTCGCGGTAAGCATCGTCTTTGGCTTGGTGAACCTAATCTATGTGGGAGCGGCCGCCAACGGAATGCTCCGCTTGCGAGCACTCTCCGCTGCCGGACTGTTTGCTTTATTTGTAGCGCTGCGCTCGCTCTTCCTGGGAACTCTTGAGAATCCGGAGCCCCGCTATACCCTAGAATGCTATCCCGTGGTCATAGTAGCAGCGGCGGCGCTCTTCATCGGCAAATCAAATCGGAATGAGCAAAAAGCCGCATAAACAGCCTCCCAAATCTGGAACGGCATATGTGAAAAGGCGTATTTAAACGTTTTAGGACCGCCGAAGGTATTGGAGATTCAAGTTGAACATTATGGCCTGATAGTTGCACAATAGGCCCCCATCAGGTCCCCAGGGTCTCAACCGTATCGCTATTTCCTGGGAAAAACTAATGTTAGTCATTTGTGAAGGGGGCTTTATGCGCTCTGGCGTACGTGTAGTTACCCTGTTGGCTGCGTTCCTTCTCATCCTCCAAGTCTCGGGCTTCGCCCAGTCGGCGACCACGTCACTCCGCGGCACCATCACAGATGTAAAGGGAGCCGTTATGCCCGGAGCTACCGTAGTTCTTAGTAACTCTGAGACTGGATTCTCCCAGACCAGTAAATCGGACAGCCAGGGCGGGTATCAATTCTTACAGTTGTCCCCAGGCACCTACACGGTAACGGCCTCGGTAAGCGGATTCGCGACGTTTGTCGAGAATCATTTAGTCCTCCTGGTCAGCACGCCCGCTACGTTGAACGTCGCCATGCAAGTGGCGGGGCAGACTGTCACCTTGGAAGTAACGGGGGAGGCGCCGCTGGTAAATACGACGGACGCCACTTTGGGCAACACCTTCGATAACAAACAGGTGCTCGACCTTCCGTTCGAGGGTCGAAACCCGAATGAAATTTTGTCCCTTCAGCCCGGAGCGTTCTATATCGGTCGCCAAGTGGATAACACGAACAATGTCATCGACACACGCAACGGCGCAATGAATGGAGGGCGCAGCGACCAAGCAAACATTACTCTTGATGGAGTGGATGACAATGATCAAGTTACCGGGAAGGATTTCACCGGAGCTGTGCGCTCCACCCTGGATTCAGTAGAGGAATTTCGTGTGACAACGTTGGGGGGAAATGCCGATGAAGGACGTTCCTCCGGCGGGCAGATTGACCTGGTGACCAAGAGCGGAACAAACATATTCCACGGTTCACTCTACGAATACAATCGCAACAATGTCGGCGAGGCTAATGACTGGTTCAACAAACAGTCCGAATTGCTTTCGGGTCTGCCAAATCAGCCGACGCACCTGGTTCGCAACACATACGGTGGATCAGTGGGCGGGCCGATCCTCAAGAACCGTCTTTTTTTCTTTGGCACTTATGAAGGTCAAAGAACCAACGAGACCGCGGAGGTAGCCCGCAACGTTCCAGCGAATACGTTGCGTGCCGGCATGATCGCCTATCCCAACGTGAGCGGCGGCACGACGACCTTGACTTCGGCGCAAATCGCCAGCACGGATCCTAACTGCAGGGCAAATGGCACCTGCCCGCTCGGACCGGGTCCCGATCCACTGGTTGTTGCAGCGTTGAATCAGTATCCGGCCGCGAACTCGACCGGCGGATGCGCGGATGCGGATGGGTTCAATTTCGCTTGCTTTACCTTCGCGGCTCCTAATCCGGCGCGTTTGAATACCACGATTGCCAAACTGGATTACAACCTGAATCAGAGCGGAACTCAGCGTCTCTTTGTCCGCGGTAATTTGCAACAAGACACAAGTGATTTTGCACCGCAGTTTCCCGGTCAACCGCCGTCAATCACTCAGCATAACAACAGCCGATCGATTGCCGCATCGTATAACGCAACCATCAGCAATACGCTCATTAATAGCTTCCGTTACGGTTATACGCGATTCGCGTTCTCCAATGCGGGACAACAGACGCAGCCTACTGTCGAATTGCGCTTCATCGACGACTTGATTCCTTTGGCCACGAATGGCGCCACCGCCACGGCTGCCGCCCCCACCCAGAATAACCAGGTGCCAGTGCACAACTGGGTGGACGATCTGACGTGGATCAAGGGGAAACATACCTTGCAGTTCGGGGGAAATATCCGGCAGATCAACAATATTCGCGCGTCAAACGCGACCTCGTTCAACGAAGCGTTGGCAAATCCGCTCTTCCTGGCTGCCGCGCCAGCCAACGTCAATGGCGACTGTGCACCGGGGCCAAAACAAAGTCTTAATCCGGCCTGCTTCGGGTTCGCCGCTGTTGACCCGAACAACATCCAGGTTTACAACAATGCCGCGATCGATCTTG
>Ga0073928_10000931_pt1 | contig 60662 bp, 52 predicted proteins | sample PaiPotPPA55metaG_FD_76969 | JGI IMG/M metagenome (GOLD analysis project Ga0073928, IMG submission 76969) | Iron sulfur acid spring bacterial and archeal communities from Banff, Canada, to study Microbial Dark Matter (Phase II) - Paint Pots PPA... ... | reverse complement strand
TATTCGCGCGCTAAACGCAAAAGGATCTGCGCCGCGCGCGGCGTTGAACTGATCGGGAGCGCCCGCTCAGGCGGGCCTCAGTTGGCGACTGGGTTTTTCACGGCTACTGGCACCTCGAAACGAACTAACAGATTCCTACAGTTTACGCAGTTCTTCGGTGCTTGTGCAAGCGGCTGGTAACATAGAAACGTGCCCGGCCTTGGACGCGCTGCCGCCATCTCCCTGCTGCTGGTTTGCGCGTCGCTCAACGCGCGCGACTACGGCCCGGCCGTCGGCCGCAAGCTCCACGGCTTCGAGCTGAAGGATCAAGACGGCAAGACCAACACTCTGGCCGGCTTGCTCGGCCCCAGAGGCGCGGTAATCGTTTTCTTCCGTTCCGCCGACTGGTGACCTTACTGCAAGGCCCAGCTCGTGGAGCTGGAACAAAATAGAGACGAGTTCCGCAAGCTCGGGTTAGGCTTGGCCGGCGTTAGCTACGACAGCGAAGCCGTGCTGCACACTTTTTCCGAGCGCAAGGGCATCCACTTCCCGCTCCTCTCTGATTCCGATTCGAAGATCATTCGCGAACTGGGTATATTGAACGAAACGATTGAAAAGACCAACCCGTCCTTCGGCGTTCCGCATCCGGGTTCATTCGTTCTGGATGACCAGGGAGTGATCGTCGCCAAATACTTCGAGGACGACTTCCGCCAGCGCTACACCGCCGCCGACCTCCTGATGCATCAGTTCGGCGTCATCCCGGCACAGGCAAAAACTGATGTCGAAGGCAAGCAGCTCAGGCTCACTGCCGCGGCCAGCAATGCCACGGTCACAGTCGGCCAGCGCGTGGCTCTCACGCTCGACATCGAGCTGAAGCCTGGCATGCATGTGTACGCGCCAGGCGTGGAGGGCTACATCCCGATCGACTGGACAATGAAGGAATCGGACGCCGGCACAACGCATGATGTGATCTTCCCAAAATCCCAAATGCTGCATCTTCCGGCTATCGACGAGACGGTCCCCGCATATACAGGCCGCTTCCGCCTGACTCGCGATGTCACCATCGGCGCCGCCGATAAAGTGAAGCCGCTACTTGACGGCTCCGGACATTTCACCTTGGAAGGTGCGCTTCGGTATCAGGCCTGCGATGACCGGGTATGTTACATCCCGCAAAATCTGCCGGTGAAGTGGACGCTTCAGTTCCAGGATCTCGACCGCCAGCGGGTGCCGGTCGAACTGCAGCACAAATAGAGGCTCCCTGACGGTCACGGCTCAGAATCACCGTTTGGGAGCCGGAGCCGCGAGAGGTAGCAAGCGACTAGCTAGCCCGGCAGCACGGTCAGCAGCTTGATCCGCCGCCGCTGGCGCCAAAGCAGATAATCGACGAAATAACCGATGATCAGATTGGGCCGCCCCGCGCCTCGATTGACCACGCGGCAAGTAAGGATGCTGGTGGCGGCGTCCCATTGAATATTCATCGAACCGCTGCGCTCGCCTTCGGTGGTTCGCACCTTCGTCCAACCCGGAGAGCGGCCCGGCTTCTTCTCCTGGACTACCGCCAGATGGTGAGCGCTCAGCTTGCGGTCGTTAGCGATCGCGTCACGCAAGCTCTTCCCCCGATTGCAAACTACTTGTACGACCGTTTGCACCGCGTCCCCCTACCCTGAGTGTAAGGCGACCTCAACGCGGTTGCTCCGGCCTGCGTCATATCTGAGTGGACCAGCCGCCGCTCGAGCTGAAGCTCTGCCTGTTCATCTTGTGCGCAACGCTCCCGCTCGGCGCTCAAACTTCGCAGACCACCACGCCCGAGGAACCGGCCCGGATCGCTGGCGTCGTGCTGAGCGACGCCACTGGGCAGCCTCTCCGGCGGGCCCAGGTGGAACTCCGTCCGGCGGAAGCGGCCAACGGAGGGTTGGTCCAAGCTACGGATGAGAGCGGAGAATTCGCGTTCCCCAAGGTCACTCCCGGCCGTTACAGGATCACGGTCCTCCGCGACGGATATATCCGTCAAACGGCCGGCCGCGTCGGGGCATACAAAATGCCTCCGATCTTTTCAGTCCACTCCGGCGACGGCAGCCGCTTCACATTTCGCATGACGCCCTGGGCCGTGGTCAGCGGGAAGGTGAAGTTCGATGACGCCGAACCGGCCGTGAACGTGGCCATCCAGCTTTATCGCGAGTATTATTCCCGCGGCCGCCACGGTTACGCGCTGGCTGCCAGCACCAGAACCGACGACCTCGGCAACTATCGCGTGCACGGCCTGGAATCAGGCGCGTATTATGTCGCGGCACTATATCAAGCGCCCGCGCTGCCGGCCAACACCGCAGAGCAGCGTCGCCCCGATTCATCGGGAAACCTGTCGCCCGAGCTGAGCTACGCCGTCACCTTCTTTCCGGAAGTGCAGAAACTCGCCGACGCCGTCGCGGTGCGCCTCACGCCGGGGCAGGAAGTGGCCGGCATCGATATCTTCCTCACGCTCGTTCACACCGTACGCATTCACGGCCGCGTCAGCAGCGCGTTGAGCGGGAAAGTGGTGCCCGAGCCCAGCATCACGCTGCGCTGGAACGATCCTGACAACACCGGCTCGGTCAGCGCGCCAGTCAATATAACTTTCGACGCCGACCACAATTTTGAAATCAAGGGAGTGACCACGGGTCCTTACCTGGTGATCACTACCGCCGCCGCCGACGGCAACGCTCTTTCGGCCCGCACGCCGATTTCGGTCGCAGACGCGGATGTAGCCAACCTCGACATCGTCATCGGCCCCGAGCAAATATGGAAGGGCAAGGTTCGGATCGAAGACGACGACTCCACGCCGCTCTCGGGACTCCAGGTGTCGCTCGAGCCGCGGCGCACCACCGCCCCGGTCACCAGAGCGACGGTCGATGAAAACGGCAATTTCTCGCTGCCCTTCGTCCCACAAGAAACCTATGACCTTTTCGTGGCGAACGCCCCGGAAGGCGCCTACCTGAAATCGGTGCGAGTGGGGAACTTCGATCGGCTGGCAACCGGACTTGAATCCGAGCCAGGCGGCGATCCTCCGGCAATGGAGGTGGTGTTGAGCATGCGCGGCGGCGGCGTGAACGGGCGGGCCGTGACCACAGATCCAGCGGTGGTTGCTAGCGGCGCAACGGTAATGCTGATTCCCGATCCCCAAGTCGGCCGCGTTCAGTCCTATGGGACCGCGTATGCCGACGAATTCGGGAATTTCCTGGCAAATGGCTTGGCCCCAGGTAACTACGTCTTACTGGCGTGGCTTGACCAGCCGCCGTGCGAGGTCCACAATCCCGACGATTTACCTGCCTGCCTGGCTCACGGCGTGCGCGTCCAGGTCTCTGAAGGAGGTACCGAGAGCATCCAGGTAACGGCGAATTAGGGCAAAATCGCTGCCGGAGGCGAGCGGCCACTTTGGAGCTAACTCAAGATTTTGCGGTCACTTGCCGATAGACAGGCAGTGTCAGAGGCACCCCAGGCTCGATCTCTCGATCTGCTGGAACAGCAGGACTCCGACATCGCGCGGCGAGCGCTGCCGGGAATCTGGGCCAGCCTCGCGACGGTGCAGTTCGTGTTACTCGGCGGGACGTTCTTTAAGGACCATCCGCTCAGCACGACGATGTTCGCGTCGGCTGCGATGGCCGCCTGCGTCGCACGATTATTACTGGTGCTGCGGAAAGACGAAATTTATCCTCAGAATCCGCGGCGCTGGCGAGTAGCGTTTTGTACCTGTCTGTTTGTCTTCTCGGCGTCCTGGGCATGGATGAGCGGATATAGCTACGTTAACTATGGCTACGCGCACTGGAACTCGCTCTTGTTGACGATCTGTCTGATGGGGCTCAGCGCCGGAGGGTTGGTCTCGCTGACACCCCGGCTTCTCTATCTCAACTGGCATATTCTGCCCTTGCTCGTGCCGGGAATCATAATCGATCTCTATATAGGCGGCGAGGGTTATGGGATGGCGCTGATCGCCACCGTGTACATGACGTTTCTATTGGTCCAGAGCAGGCATCTGAATCAGGACTATTCGAAGTCTGTAATGGACCGGCGGCTGCTTGAATCCGCCAAGAAACTGGCCGAGGCCGCTAACGAAGCCAAGAGTAGCTTCCTGGCTAACATCAGTCACGAACTGCGTACGCCCATGAACGGCGTCATCGGGATGACGGAATTGGCGCTTGAGACCAGCCTCTCCGAAGAACAGCGTGATCTGCTGAGTACCGCTCGAAATTCCGCGTTGTCGCTGCTTGAAATGTTGAACGACGTGCTGGACTTTTCCAAAATCGAAGCCCGGAAACTCGATCTCGAGCAAATCCCATTCGATGTGCGCAAGGTCGTCTCTGAAACTGCAAAGGTCTTCGCCGTGCAGGCGCGTCAGAAGGGTTTACTGTTTACCTGCGAGATCGGGCCCCAAGTCCCAGAGGAGGTCAGCGGCGATCCGGGCCGGCTCCGCCAGGTGCTCATCAACCTGCTGGGAAACGCAGTCAAGTTCACGCACGCTGGTGGCATCGAAGTTCGGGTTTCGGTGGAGTCCACGGGTCCCGGAGAAGTGCACCTGCGTTTCGTTGTCATCGACAGCGGGATCGGCATCCCCAGCGACAAGCAGGCGGTCATCTTCCAGCCGTTCTCTCAAGCGGATGGATCAATGACCCGAAAGTATGGCGGAACGGGCCTGGGACTCACGATTTCCGCCAGGCTAGTGGAGCTGATGCGCGGAAGGATCTGGGTCACAAGTGACCCTGGAAAAGGGAGCGCATTCAATTTCACGGCCAATTTCGGCGTCGCGGATCACGAGCACAACCGGGTGCCGGACCCTTCTTTTGCCGCCAGCCGATAATTGCTGATCCGCTAATCACTCATTAGAAAAATGCACGGGCGCTCGTCCTGCTCGGGCGTCGACTCCCAATATTTCTGCAAGACCGCGTAGACCATCAGGCCGATTTCACCTTCACCCAGCAGGAAGTACCGGATGGATTGTCGCATCAGGTTCTGCCGGCTTAACCCCATCACGATGCTGACGGGGTGCAGGGCCTCACTCAGATAAGCCACCGCGTTTGCTATGGCGACCGCCTGGGAGACTTCGACCAAATAAGCGCTATTCTCCCGCGTCACCTTGATGTACAAGGGGGACAAAAACTCACTGCGGTTGTCGAGCAGGCTCACATGTAAGAAGGCCAGCGGGCCGTGCAGCTTGTAGTGCGTCCGGATTTTCGCGGTGCGATCCTTGCGAGCATCCGGATCCAGGCTGCGAATCGGAACCAGATTTACCTTTCGGCCCGCCATAGACTCCCACAGACTTTTCGATTCGTGGTCGGCGAAGGTGGTGCCCGCTACACGCAGTTCGGTGGAGCGGATGTAGCGGCTGATGCCGCTTACAGTAAGGATGAAAAAGATGATGCAGCTCGCGATGATAATGCCATCGGGCCGCTCAATGACGTTGGCGATGGTGGTATAGGCAAAAACCGCGGTGACCAGCCAACAGTACAGACCGAGCCTGTAGTTGTGCTCCTTCCAAAGGGACAGCGCGGCGGCGACCGCGGCGGAAGACATCAGCACTAAAACGCCAGTAGCGTAGGCGCCGCCCTGCGCTTCCACGTTGGCGCGGAAAATGAGCGTAATGAAAACATTGAAAGCGAACAGAAACAAGACCAGGGGCCGGGAGTAGGCCACCCAATGCGGAGCCATTCCGAGGCGTGGAAGGTAACGCGGAATCAGATGGAGCAGGCCCGCCATGGCGGACGCGCCCGCGAACCAGAGAATGAGGATGGTCGAGATATCATAAACGCTTCCGAATGCGTTGCCCAGGTACTCGTGCGCCAGGTAAGCGATCGCGCGTCCGCTAGCGGGTCCGCCGTTTTTGTAGGCCCTCTCCGGAATCAAAAGCGTGGTCACGAAACTGGAAATGATCAGCAGCACGCTCATGATCAACGCCGCGGTCGCCAGCAACTTGCGAGTGTTGCGGATTCGGCCACGAGGGCGCACGTCGGAATCCGGGTCCTCTCTCTCGTCGCCGCGAATGAGCGGCATCACGGAAACGCCCGTCTCGAATCCGCTCAAACCCAGCGCGAGCTTTGGGAAAACAAGGAGGGACGCGATGAGCAGCCCCGTCCAATCGTTGTGTTGGCGGAACAGAGCCGCCTTCCAATCCTGGAAAAGCGTGGGGTGATGCAAAGCGGCGAACAGCACACGAACCAGCACAATCGCGTTCAGCAGCAGGTACGGGACACAGACCGTGGTGGCCAGCTCAATGGCCTCGGTGAAGCCTTTCAGGAATACCAGCGCCAGCAACGCCAGCAAGCCCAGCGTGATCTTCAAATGCGCGTCGCCCAAGAAGTGGTGCAGATAAGGATTATGGGTGGCGTGCGTGGCCGCATCGGCGGCCGAAAGCGTCATGGTGATAATGAAGTCTGTGCCCGCAAAACCAAGCAGCACCAGCACCAGGATCTTGCCCGCCCAGCCGGGCAGCAGATTCTCGAGCATCGCGATCGAACCTTGGCCCACGTAGGACCGGCCGGCGACCTGATAGTAAATCGGCAGCGCGCAGAATAAGGTTACTGCGACCAAGACGGTAGTGGCGATGGGTGACAGCGCGCCGGCAGCCAGTAACGCGATTCCCGGCTGATAGCCCAGCGTCGAAAAATAGTCGACGCCCGTCAGCCAAATGACTATATACCATGGATGCGTCCGATGCTTGGTATGGTGGTGGGCATCCAGGTTCTCCCCGCCCCGCAACCAGTTCCGCAATCGTCCCACTGAGCCGCCGGTTTGCTTCCGCATTGGTTGGTATTTAGCCGTCCATGGAGGAGACGCCCCATCAGCCGGTAGGGTGTCAGCCAGTCACAAGCTCGTGGAAAAATGTTGGGCCTGCGCTATGTCCAACGGTTCGCGCTGTTTTCATTGCTCGTCGCAGTAGCTCACGTGCCGAAAATTCGAATAAACCTTGACTCGGGTTCGTATACTCCGAACAGACCTCGATGCGCGAGTAGGGGAAATGCGAGCAATCATTCCAGGTGTCATTTGTCCGGAGCCAGACCCATCCTGGCTTTCGTTACCAGCCGAGCGCAGCGCCGCATTTCTGCCCACGTTCGCCCGCGTATCCGTGGCTGTGCAGTCGGTTCTGCGGGAGCGCGTCCCGGCGGTTCATTTTCAAAGCCTGGAACGCTTCCACGACTGGAAGTCGGCCTACCCAATGCTGGTCTATGAGGCCAGCCGTCCTTTCCGCGGGCGAGTGCGGACCGAGCTGACTTATGATGTCCTGAACCCTCGATCGATGGCCATCCTATTCCGCCGTGCGAAGGGCAACCTGACCCAATTACTGGAGCAAACGGAGGCTAAGCTACGGGCGGAAGGGCGGACCGAGGTCGCCGCTCATTATTCGTCCAGGCGGGCGCTGGAGATCATTCAATCCGTGCAGCGGCTAAGCGCCCCTCGCCGATGCCTCTATCGCTTGGTCCGTAGCGAAAGCGTGTTGGTTGATGCCGTAGTTGACTTAAGCGGTTTGGGAAGTCTTTCCGCCAGGGAGCAGGCCAAGAGACTGGCGGCGTTCCGAAAGAAGTGGCAATTTCAACTGCGCCGGCTTTATCCGGGTGGAGATTTCAGTGCTCTCGCTCCGGCGCTTTTGGAGGCTGTCACGCAGGCCTTGCTCGCCGTTGGTGACTCGCGCTCCAATGCCGATTCAGACGCGAGCCTTATCGGGGCGTGTGAGCCTGGACCCGGCGCTACGTAAGCGCCCAAGTGCAACTTCCTTTAGTTCAGCCATGTACTGTTGCTCATGCTCGTCGGTGCAGAAACGATTCTTGGTCAGCCTGCGGAAGAATCCCAAGTCGCACTGGCACACCAGGCACTTTCCGGGCTTTGAGGTTTTTATCTCGACAACTATACTAATTTACTTATCGGCCGACGCTGACAGGGGTTTAGCTTATCAATCGATCGACTACTCGATGAACCCAATTTTTCGCAGAGTTGCGTCAGGTTCGCCGGCTTCGAACGTGGTGATTGCAACCTTTTGATGTCCGCGTACCAGGGCCACCCCGTACGGCGCGTCCTGGAACTTGAATGTCGAACGTAATAGCTGTAGATCGTTCGAGGTACCGGCGCGCAGGCCGGTATCCTTCAAAAAGGATGCGGCAAATTGCGGATCCTGGGTCGGAATCCCAATTATTTTGGTGTCTTTCCAATTCAGCTTCGACATCTTGCGCGCGGCCGCGTCGCAATGCATGCACTCGGGGTCATAAAAAAACAGAAGAATATTTCCGCTGCCGAGCGAGAACGGTTTGCCATCCACGGTAATCGAATCCGGCGCCTTCAGACCGCTCTGTCGCGTGGTATTGATGCCCAGTGAGGCCGCCGCAAAGACCGCTACCGCGCCCAGAATCACAAGCGCCCCACGGATATTCTCCGAAGGCCGCGCCCACCAACCGGCCAATCCGGCCATGAGTAACATGACGGTGTCCCCAATAAAGAATCCGGGTCCGATGGTGCGTTTCACCAAGGGGAAACAACTGCAGTCTTTACCGGCAAGCGCGCTGTAATTCGCCCCGATATAGATCATGAAAGCGACCAGCAGCAGGGCGATCAACCAGCTTCCCCAGCGGCGGAAACGGGGTACCGCAATGAGGACTGCGCCCAGCATTTCGCCCACCCCGAGGGCCAGAGTGAAAGGCAGCGAAAGAGCCGCCGGCACCCGGAACTCGGTCAGAGCCTGCGCCCACAGAAATGGGTCACTCAGCTTCCAGGCGCCTGAGACGAAAAAGAGAATAGCCAGCAATATCGCGGCTGTGGCGCTGAGGGCTTTTTTCCAAGCCGGCAGGTCCAGACCAACGGTACCAAACCCCAGTTCAGCAGGGTCCGCCGTGCTGTTGTTCATATACCTCCTATTTTAGTTGATCGAAGAACTGCCCGGCGGCGGCCACCGTCCGGCCGATGTCTTCCTCGCTATGGGCAGCCGAAACGAACCCAGCCTCAAATTGGGATGGCGCCAGGTAGACCCCCCGATCGAGCATCCAGTGGAAAAACTGCTTAAACCGCGCGGTATCCGAGAGTTTGGCCGATTCCCAGTCGCTCACCGGCTCGCTTGTAAAGAAGAATGTAAACATCGATCCGACCCGGTTTATGGTAATCCCGGGCGGCGCCTTCGCCGTCAGCTGCGCGGTGCGGCGCTCGACCGTCTCATAGACTTCCGGGTGCGACTTCAGGTAGCGCAACATCGCTATCCCAGCGCTGACAGCTAGGGGATTGCCCGAAAGAGTTCCGGCCTGATAGATGGGGCCGGTGGGAGCTACTTTGCTCATCACGTCGGCGCGCCCGCCGTAAGCGGCCATCGGCAGTCCGCCCCCAATGATCTTGCCCAGCGTGGTGAGATCCGGTTTGATCCCGAAACGCTGCTGCGCGCCCCCCAGCGCCAGCCGGAAGCCGGTCATCACTTCGTCGAAAATGAGCAGTGCGCCGTGCTTGGCGGTCAGCCTCCGCAACGCTTCGAGGAACCCGGGCAGCGGCGGCACGCAGCCCATATTCCCGACCACCGGCTCAACGATAACGGCGGCGATCTTGTCGCCCCGATCGCGAAAATCTTTCTCCACGGCTTCGACGGAATTGAACGGCAGAGCCAGCGTGGTCGCGGCGAAGGACTCCGGCACCCCGGCCGTATCGGCGATACCCAGCGTCGCCATGCCCGAGCCCGCTTTCACCAGCAGCGAATCGACATGGCCGTGATAGCAGCCTTCGAACTTGATGGTGAGATCGCGGCCGGTGAAACCCCGTGCAACGCGCAACGCGCTCATCGTGGCCTCGGTGCCGGAGCTGACCAGGCGGACCATTTCGATGGAAGGAACGCATTCCCGAATCAGCTCGGCCAGCTCCACCTCGCGTTCAGTGGGCGCGCCGAAGCTGGTGCCGATCTCCAGGACTTCGCGTAGTGCGTCGGTCACGACTTGCGGGCGGTGGCCCAAGATTAGCGGGCCCCACGACAGCACGTAGTCAATGTACTCGTTGCCATCGACGTCGTAAATCTTCGATCCTTCGCCGCGAGAGATAAAAGGAGGCGTGCCTCCGACGCTGCGGAAGGCTCGCACGGGCGAATTGACCCCGCCTGGAATCAGCTTTTGCGCACGAGCAAATAGGGCTTCGGATCGGCAGCGGTTCATAACCGTGGCGGGTCAGGTTCTTTCGGCAATCAGCTTTTTGAGGAAGAAGGTCATGATCACCTCCTGCAAAGTGCCGTTCAGATTCTTGAGCAGCCTGCTCTTCAGCCCAAGGTAGGGCTGGGTACCGGCGAACAAATCCTCGATGAGCGCGCGGAATCGGGGGCTGCGGCGAACAAATCCGACCATGCGGGCGGGCACGGTGCTGAATAGGAACCGGCCCAGAAAAACTCGCCGGGCAATGGCGGCGCCGAATTCGAGATCGGCTGCGAACTCCTGCCGCAGCACGCTGCGATAAGCTTGCGCTTTTTCGGCGAAGGAATGGGATTCATTGAGCGCCACCTGGCTGGCCAAGTCGCCCGAGCGCATGGCGTAGTAAAGCCCTTCGCCGGTTATCGGATCCACCAGGCCGCCGGCGTCTCCAACCGCCAGCCAGCCGTCTCCTGCGACACGATTCGTCCTCCAGCCGGGAGTTTCGAGCGCCGGAAGCATGTGGCCGTAAAAGGCTGCGCCCTTGTACGCGATGCCTTTCTCTTGCATATAGCGTTCCAACCGCATGCGCAGCGCATGGGCGGGCTCACCCTTGCCACAGATGCCCACCGAAAGATGGCCGCAGCGTGGAAAAACCCAGATGTAGCCTTCCAGATTCGGCAAGAACTGAATGTCGATGTGATCCTGCTGCGAGGGCACATAATAGCCGAGAGCGTACATCGTATCGGCCGCGGTCCATTGAGTTCCGACGTTCCGCAGCGGATTGCGAGCGCCAGTGGCGACAATGCAAAAATCAGTCTCGAGCGAGCCGTGCTGGGTCCTCAGCAACCAACCCCGGCCAGTGCGTTCGATATCCAATACGCGGGTCTTCTCCAATTGCGCCCCAGCTTCCTCGGCGCGATCGAGCAGCATACGATTCAGGTCGAGCCGCGAATAAATCACCAAGGGTCGGCTGAGGGCCATCTTCACCGCACCGGCCTTGGGAGCCGCCAGGAACGTGTCGGTGATGATTTTCTTCGGCGTGTCGTTGTTGATCAGAAACGGATAGTCGCGATACGCCTTGTAAGTGAGACCGCCGCCACAAGGCTTTTCCCAAGCCAGCTTTTCATCGAAAACGCGTGTCTCAAGACCAGCTCTCGCCAGGCGCTCGGCCGCGAATGCTCCGGCCGGGCCGCCGCCCAGGACGGCAATGCGTTTCATTTGGATGATCCAGGATTCTTGTCGGAACTGATGGCCGGATGCCCCGGTGGAAGAGCGCCCGGTGGCGCACTCCCGGGCGCGCCCACGGACGGATGGCCGGGAGGCATGGTGGTATTTGGCATTGCGCCTATAGAGCCGGCGCCGGACTCGGCTGGCGGCAGGCCATTGGCGCCATGGTTGTTAGCGCCCGCGCGCCCCTTCACGTTCCACTGGTTATCCTTCCGCTCCAGCACATACTGCATGGTCATACTGGCGCCGGGCGAAGTGTTGCCCTTGGCCTGAAATCGAACGGTGGCCGTGGCTTCATCCTGACGATAGGCCACCGACGTCACGTTGACATCCATCGACAAAAGGTCGGGGCGCTTGGCAAGGTACGTCATGATGCCTTGTCGAACGGCATCGTCGTTTTGAATGTTTTTCTTGCAGCCGCCGAGCAAGGCGATGGATAGGCCAAGAGCGGCGACGGCAATGGCTGGGCCTTTCACAATCCGATTATAACGACTGGCGGTGCTTTCCACGGGCAAAGGAGCTACTCCAAATCCGGCGGCGTCTCTCGCGCGATCCAGGAATCATAATCGCTGGTGTAGCCGACCCGCTCTTGAAGAGCGCGGATGCGTTGTTCCAGTGCCGCGATATCGCTTTCCGATAGAGACGGTAGCGCTCGAATGCGCTCCTCGACGGCTTCGGCCTGCGCGACGCCTCGAGTTTCGGCGGCTGCATGCAAGGTGCGAAAATCCGAGTCACCGTCACCCACGCCCATATAGTCTGCGATGAGCTGATTGGTGACCTCGCGGCTATGCACCAGTGACACCCGAATATTGCCTTGCCCGGTTACGACGTTGCCGACTCCGAAGACGCGCTCGCATCCGGCGTACCGTGGCAGCTCTTCGCCTTGAAACGTGTAGTATTCTCCCTTTGTCGCGATGCCCGGGATGACCTCCGGCACCGACCCAATGGAGGAAATCACCAGCGGCGCCCGAATTTCGTGCTCCGATCCTGGAACCGGCTCCGCCTTTCGGCCATCCACTCGGGTCTCGGCGACTTTCAGGCCCGCCAACCGGCCGTTGTCCACTACGAGCCCGGTAGTCATCCGGCGTTCCTGAAATCGGAAAAGGTACTTGTCGCGCGCCAGGCGAAGCATCTTCTGGCGGATCGATTCCGTCTTCGCGATCTGCTCAGGAGTGGCGTTTTCGGGCGGCTGTGCCAGAGGCATATCCTGCTCACGTCGGCGGTAAATCAGCAGGCAGCCTTTTACGCCGCAATCCTCCGGCCGGACGCCATGCAGTTTGCAAATGGCCGGGATGCCCTTCTTCTCCAACTCGTGCATATTGGTCTGGATACCGCGGGCCTTCAGCGCCCGCTCGTAGTTTTCGATTTGCAGAACCTTCACTACGTCGATAGATGCGAGACCGCCGCCCACCACCAAAGCTTCATCCGGGGACTCGTAGCGCGGTCCGGTGTAGCTCTTTTCATTCTTGTGGTTGTACCAATAAATATAAGGGTTCTGGTAGACCAAACCGTTGTCGACGAATTTTTCCGCACCCGGTACTCCCAGCTCCCGGTCCCGCCACGCGCCATTCGCCAGGATCACCGCTGAAAAGCCCCACTGATCGCACAGCTCCTCAAAGCACAGGTTGCGGCCGAGCTTAACGGAAGGAATGAAAGAGACGCCGGGCTTCTTCAGGCGTGCGTCGATATTGCCGTATTCCTGCTTGCGCTGCTCCACGTGCCAGCGCGGCAGACCATCTTCAATCTTTCCGTACGGCCTCTTGTTCTGTTCGAAGACCGCCACTCGGATTCCGCGGTCCGCCAGAATCTCCGCGGCGACGGATCCGGCGATCGCGCCTCCGACGATGGCGACAAAGTATTGTCCGTGGTTAGGCATCGGTAATCTAGGACTCCAGGAATTTGCAGGTTACCATTGTGTGATGCTCGGTATACAGCCCGACATTCAGCAGATGGTCGAACGCGCGCGCGGGTTCCACGCCCGCCTGAAGTCCGTCAAGGCACGCATTGCGCCGCGCCCGTTTGAATGGTACCCCTACGATTCGCTGGCCAACGTGCTTCATCTTAATAAGCTGTTGACTGGCCCGAACCGGGATTTGCTTACGCTGATCGGGGATGGCCCCGTAGCCGACATAGGGTGTTCGGACGGCGACCTGGCTTTCTTTCTGGAATCGCTGGGATGCAAGGTGCAAGCCATCGATCATCCGGTTGCGAATCACAACGGCATGCATGGTTTGAAGGCTCTGCGAGCGGCGCTCAATTCTTCGGTCGACATCCACACGGTTGATCTCGACTCGCAATTCATGCTGCCCAACGAACATTACCGGCTGGTCTTTCTGCTGGGCGTGCTTTATCATCTCAAGAATCCTCTATACATCCTGGAGATGCTCGCCCGGCAGTGCGATTATTGTGTGCTTAGCACGCGGATCGCGAACACTCTCCCAGGCCAAGGCCTCAATTTGCGCGACGCGCCGGTCGCTTACCTGCTGGATGAGGACGAGCTGAACGATGACGATAGCAACTATTGGATTTTCTCCGAAGCTGGGTTGCGCCGACTGCTGAAGCGAACCAGGTGGGAGATCTGCGACTGGCATGTCGCCGGCGCCAGCGGTGAATCAGATCCGAATAGCCTGGATCGCGACCAGCGGGTGTGGTGCCTGATCAGGAGCCGCTACTATTCTTTATCGAATGTCGAACTTCTGAGCGGCTGGTACGGACCTGAAGCGGCTGGGTGGCGCTGGACGGAACAACGATTCTCGGCACGCCTGGATATCGGCTCCGCGCGACCCGCTCGAATCGAGCTGCGATTTTTCGTGCCGCAGGCGTTGATCGAGCGCTATGGTCCGGTGACGTTGCATGCCACAGCCGACGGAGTGCCGCTGCCTTCGCAGACTTATCATGAGTCCGCGAGATTCACATATCGAGCAACGCTGGCCAAAGCGCCGGCCGGGGGCGCGACGGTTCAACTCGACTTTTGGCTCGACCATGCGCTGCCGCCCAGTGAGGCCGATGAGCGAGAGTTAGGCATCGTCGTCGCGGCGCTGGACCGGGCGTCCTAAATCCCCCCTGTCCTAAATCCCCCTACACTTTCGCTTTTTTTCGGCGTATACTATGAAGAAGCCAAAGGAGGGCGCGTGACACCCATTCTCAGTAAGGATGAACAGAGGGATTTCCTCAAGCGTGGTTTTTCACGACGGAATTTCGGCCGTCTTGCCACCATGCTAACTGCCGGCGCAACACTACCGTTCTATAACGAAGCGGCGCTAGCCCAGCTTTCTAAGGTCGAAGCCCCCCCCGACGCGGTCTTGATCAATGCCAACGAAAACCCGCTAGGCCCCTGCAAAGAGGCGCGGGAAGCCTGCCACCGGATGGTGGACTACGGCGGGCGCTACCGCTACAGCGAAGGCGACAAGGTCCAGCAGTTGCTTTCCGAACAGGAAGGCGTGAAGATGAGCTACGTCCGGATTCACGTCGGATCCAGCGGACCGCTACATCAAGCGGTACTGGCCTTCTGCTCACCCACCCGGCCGTTCGTGACAGCCGACCCGGGTTATGAAGCAGGCACGAGGGCGGCGAAGTTTATCGGCGCCAATGTCATCTCGGTTCCACTCACCAAGAACTATGCGCATGACGTGAAGGCGATGGCTGCGGCCAGCCCCAACGCCGGCTTGATCTATGTCTGTAATCCCAACAACCCCACAGGCACGTTGACGCCGAAGTCAGATCTCGAGTGGCTGGTCAACAACAAGCCGAAGGGCACGGTGGTGATGATCGACGAAGCCTACACGCATATCTCGGGCGCGCCGTTCAACACGGATCTGGTGGCGGCCGACAAGGATGTCATCATCCTCCGAACATTCTCCAAGATTTACGGCATGGCAGGTCTGCGCGCAGGTGCGGCGATCGCTCGTCCGGATCTGAATGATAAGGTCAGCGGATACAGCCAGACCATGATGCCGATTACCGGCATGGCCGCCGCCAGCGCCAGCCTGGAAGCGAAGTACGTGGTGCCCGAGCGGCGCAAGCTGATCGGCCAGGTACGCGAGAATACGCTCGATTTCCTGGACAAGCACAACTTCAAATTCGTACCGTCGGTCTCGAACTGCTTCATGGTGGATGTACACCGGCCGGGCATGGAAATCATCGATGCCATGCGCAAAGAGAAAGTCTACATCGGCCGTGTTTGGCCGAGCTGGCCAACTCATGTGCGCGTGACCGTCGGCACGCAAGAAGAAATGGATAAATTCAAGGCCGCGTTTGTAAAAGTAATGGCGTAAGCCAGCCGCCGCGGCTGTTCCACTTTGGTTCGCCCACTGGAGTCTTGACCAAGGCTTCAGTGGGCGTTTCTACGTGCCACCTCCTTCGGGTGGTTAATAAATTTAATCAAAAAGTATTTGGCTGATTTGCGCAGGTCGTGTTATCTTCAGTTCTCAACTCTCTCGCGAAAGGAGGCAGCTATTGAGCATTGTAAGTAATGATTCTCACAAACGACTCAATGAACTAGCGACACTTGCCCGCTGCCTTCCGGTAGCATTCCCCGTTCGTTAGTTTTCCTTCGACCAGCTTTTAATTTCGGTGCGGGTCGCTCGTCGCCGGCTAGTGCTGTCGCTAACCATTCGGGTCCAGCCGGTGGCACTCAATTATCCGCACCAAACATTTTTATCAAGGAGGCAAGAATGCGTGTCGAAAATTGGGCGCTCCTGGATCGCTTTCTGATCCTGGGTAGCGAGGAGAATAGTTATCGAGTTGGCGTGCGGGAGCTGGATGTTGAGGCTGCATCCGCCGTTCGAGCATGCCTGAAAGTCGATGGCCCACGTGTAGTGCGAACAATTCTGGATGGCTCCGCAAGAGATCCGGCGTTGTTCGTGCTCGCCTTGGCTGCAAGTCCCAAATTTGCGGATGCCAAGACCAATGCCGCGGCGCTAAATGCTTTGCCGCGCGTCGCGCGCACTGGTGCGCAGCTTCGCAAATTCGCCGCGTTCTGCACGAACCTGCGAGGTTGGGGGCGCAGCCTTCGGTCTGCCATAGCCGATTGGTACGTGACCAAGCCCGCCAGCGAACTTGCTCGTCAACTGCTGCAATCTGAGAATCTCCCCGCGTGGTCACATCGCGATCTGCTGCGGCTTTCGCATCCGCGGCCGGCGACACCCGCTCACAACGCGCTTTTCCAATGGGTGGTGGATGGAAAACCCGGCCATCTGGCCACCGCCGAGTTGCTGGATGGTCAACTGCGGCCTATGCATGCGGTCGAGCTGGCGAAGAAAGCTCGTACCGAGGATCAAATCGTGCAGCTCATCGAGGATTATCGGATGACGGCCGAGATGGTTCCGTCGCGGTGGAAGCGTTCGCCGCGCGTTTGGGAGACTCTGCTCGACAGCATGTCTTATCTCGATCTGGTGCGAAATCTCAGCCAACTGACCGCCATCGGATTGGTTCGCCCGCAAAGCGCAACCACGGCCCTGGTGGTGGCGCGGCTGCTCGATCGCAAGCGAGTGGCGAATTCGAAGGTACACCCGATTGCGCTGCTGGATGCATTTCGAACCTACCGGGAGGGAGGCGGCCATTCAGCGGGTTGGACGCCAGTCCCGAACGTGATCGAGGCTCTCAATGCCGCATTTTATTTGGCGTTCGACAACGTTCGGCCATCCGGAAAGCGGATTTATCTCGCCGTGGATGCAAGCTGTTCGATGGGACTCTCGCAGTGCCTGGGAATGCCCTCGCTTTCGACTGCGATGGCCTCGCTGGCGCTCTCGATGATCTACGCGAAGACCGAGCCGCGGTATTCCGCTGGCTCCTTTCAAGGGCCTCCGGGAATTGCGCCGCAGGCGATCGAAGACGCCCTCAGTCGCGGCCTAAACATCGATGCGTTCGTGGTCCTCACCGACCACGGGAAGGCCGGCGCGACGTCACATAGCGAAGCGCTACATCGTTATCGTCAGGAAACCGGAATCCCCACCAAGCTGGCAGTCATCGCGATGGCCGCCGATCGCTGCAACATGACCGATCCGAATGACCCGCTGCAGATGAGCGTAGCGGGCTTCGACGCCAGTGTGCCCGAAATTGTGGCGGAGTTCATTCGGGCGGTCTAATCTGGTATAGTGTCCGGCATGAGCCGGACACTTGCCGTACGCTTCTCCGCAGGACTTTTGTTCCTATTGGCCGCCTGGGTCGCTTACACGCAGAACCAGAACAAGCAGCCTCCGCAGTTGAAGATTAACAAGGTCAAAGATGACCTGTACGAGATTGAGGGCGATGGCGGCAACGTCGCGGTCTACATCACTGATGAAGGCGTAATCCTGATCGACGATAAGTACGATCAAGATCACGAACAAATCGTCGCGAATGTGAAGAGCGTCACCGATAAGCCGATCAAGTACATCCTCAGCACACACCATCATGCGGATCACAGTGGCGGCAATGCCAAGTTCCTTCCCACGGCCCAGATCATCTCCACCGCGAACGCGCGGGCTAACATTCTGGCGCACAAGCAGGCCAACGCACCGCCTGGAGTGATGCCGGCTCAAATCACGTTCACCACGGAGGCCGCGGTAAGTCTCGGCGGCAAAGAAGTACGCGCGCGTTATTTCGGACGAGGTCACACCAATGGCGACGCCGTCGTATATTTCCCGGCGCTCCGTACCGTCCACACCGGCGATCTCATGGCCGGTGCGAGCCCGCTGATCGACTACCCGGGCGGCGGCAGCCTCGTAGAATGGACCAAAACGCTGGATGGTGTCCTGAGCACGCTCGATTTCGATACAGTGATCCCCGGCCACGGACCGGTCACCAACAAAGCCGGTCTGCAAACTTACCGCGACAACGTTGAAAAACTGCGGACGCGCGTGACCACTCTGATCCGCGAGGGCAAGAGTCAGGACGACGTCGCCAAGTTCATGACAGCGGAGTATATGTGGGCTCCCGGTAGCTTGCAGCAGCAGTGGAGCGTACCGGGTTTCATGACCGAACTCCGATAGCATGAAGATCTGCGTCGCCGGACAGGGCGCGTTCGGCGTAAAACATCTGGAAGCGATCGCAAAGATCGACGGGATCGAAGTCGTGACGCTAGCGGGCGGCAATCCGGCCGGCACCGAAGAGGTAGCCAAGAAATTCGGTATCCCGCATTGGACTTCGGACCTCGCCGAAAGCCTGAAGCAGCCGGGCGTCGAAGCCGTGATCCTGGCGACGCCCACGCAAATGCATGCCGACCAGGCCGAGCAGTGCATGCGCGCCGGCAAGCATGTCCAGATCGAAATCCCCATGGCCGATTCCTTAGCGGACTCTGAGCGCATTCTCAAAGTTCAGAAAGAAACCGGTCTGATCGCCATGGCGGGCCACACGCGCCGCTTCAATCCAAGCCATCAGTGGATTCACAAGCGCATCAAGGCCGGCGAGCTAAAGGTCCAGCAGATGGACGTGCAGACCTACTTTTTCCGCCGCACCAATATGAACGCGGCCGGCAAGCCCCGCAGTTGGACCGATCATCTGCTCTGGCATCACGCCTGCCACACCGTGGATCTGTTTCAGTATCAGACCGGCGAAACTGTTTCGCAGTGCCACGCCCTCCAAGGCCCCCTACACCCCGAGTTGAAGATCGCCATGGACATGAGCATCGGCATGAAAACGCCCTCCGGCGCCATCTGCACGTTGTCGTTATCGTTCAACAACAAAGGACCGCAAGGCACCTTCTTCCGCTACATCTGCGACAACGGCACTTACGTAGCGTATTACGACGATCTGGTGGACGGTGAGAAAAAGCCGATCGACCTCTCGAAAGTGGATGTTTCCATGAACGGTATCGAACTTCAAGATCGCGAGTTCTTTGCCGCCATCCGGGAAAAGCGCGAGCCGAATTCCAGCGTGGCTCAATGCCTGCCGGCCATGCGGACTTTGGACCGGCTGGAGAGAAGCTTGCAAGATCACTCCTCCAGCGCGACGCGCGGCTAGCCGCCTGGTACAAAAAGTCGCTTGCTCACGCGCGCGGCTCTGTTAGCTGACTTTAACCGGCCTGTAAGCTCGCCTTAACATATTTGTGATAAGGTAATCAAAACGGTTCAATAAGCTACTGTTTGTAGCTTAAACCCTACTGAGTCCGGGAGGTTAGTTCATGCGTTTTTGCTTAGCGCTCTCTCTACTTTTGTTATCTTCGACGCTGGCGTTCGCGCAAGCAGCCGGTGGCGTGGCGGGGATCTCGGGAGTTGTCCGGGATTCCTCCGGTGCCGTCGTGCCCAATGCCAAGGTGGTAGTGTCCAATGACGCTCAAGGCCTGGTTCGTAACTTGACCACCAATTCGGCCGGGGTCTTCGCCGCGCCGGCTCTGATACCAGCGTCTGGTTACAAAGTTACCGTCAACCAGTCCGGCTTCGCGCCCTATGAAGCGGGCGACTTGACCCTGCAGGTCGGCCAGAACATGAATCTGGCAATCACGTTGTCTGTCGGGCAGACAACCACCTCAATTGAAGTGAATGCGGCCGCCCAGCTGATTGAGGATTCAAAGACCGACGTTTCACAGGTGGTCAACACACAACAGATTACCGAACTGCCGATCAATGGCCGCCGCGTCGACTCCTTCGTGCTTTTGACGCCGGGCGTAAGTAACGACGCTACCTTTGGGCTGCTTTCGTTCCGTGGCGTGGCAGGCAACAACTCATTCCTGCTGGACGGTAACGACAACACGGAGCAGTTCTACGACGAAAATGCCGGCCGTACGCGCATTCAGTCGCAGATCTCGCAAGACGCCGTGCAGGAATTTCAGGTGGTCAGCGCCGATTTCTCCGCCGAATACGGACGCGCCATGGGTGGCGTGGTGAACACGGTCACCAAAAGCGGCACCAACGAAACCCACGGTGATATTTTTTACTTTTTGCGTAGCACCGGCTTCGACGCAAAGGACCCCTTCTCTGCGTTTAACCCGACGGAGCACCGTATCCAAACTGGTGCTTCCATCGGCGGACCGATTATCAAGAACAAGCTGTTCTACTTCCTGAGCGTCGATATCACTCGCCGGAATTTCCCGATGGTGGATAGCCAAATCAAGGCCGGCGTCCTCGATCCAGTGAATCAAGTCTGGCTCGGGTGCACTCTGCCCGCGACGCCGGCGCAGTGCCAGGCGATCAATGGGCTACTTCCCCGCTTCTACGGGCAGATCCCGCGCACCGCCGACAACGACCTCTACTTCGGGCGTGTCGATTACCATTTCAATGAGCGCAATACTTTCAGCGCCAGCTTCAACTACCTGCGCTGGCTATCGCCGAATGGCATTCAAACCGGGCTGTCGTCGACCACCGGCGCGGCCATCACCGGCAACGGCGATGACTCTGTTTTCGTGCGCAACGGCAAGGCCACCTGGACCTGGGTACCAACCAATACAGTAGTGAACGCGTTCCGCTATGGACTGGACACCGATCGCCAGGCTGACGGCTTCGATCAAGCGGAACTCGGCGGCGGCCTCAACTATCTCGACGTATCGGTCGGCGGCGTTCAGCTTGGACCAGCTACTTATCTGCCCCGCGTCGAGCCCATGGAAACGCGCAACGAGTTCGCCGATGACGTAACCTGGACCAAAGGCCGGCATACCATCAAGTTCGGCGCCAACTTCGTCAATTCGCAGGATAACGTCAACTACCTCAGCAATCGGTTTGGATCCTACACCTACCTAACCCCGACGCAATTCGCGGAGGATTATAGCGGCAACACGACCGGCCAAAAGAACTGGACGAGTTATTCGCAGGCCTTCGGAAATCCCGTCGTGGACTACTGGATTCGCGAGTTCGGCATTTATCTCCAGGATCAGTGGCGGGTCAGTGACAAGCTAACGCTGACGCTAGGCGCCCGTTACGAGCACTCTTCCGTACAACAGCCCAAGATCGTCAACCCTGATTGGCCGCAGACTGGTCATATTGTCACGGGACCGCTGGACCTCATGCCTCGCGTTGGCCTAGCCTACCGGATCAACGACAAGACTGTTATCCGCGGCGGCTTCGGCACATTCTTCGCTCGCTACATCGGCGGCTTGGTCGATAACTTGTATACCAATAACAATCTCTTGCAACAATCTGATTCGTTGAGCCAGACCAATCCGACTCAATTGGCCGCCGGACCTGTTTTCCCGAACATTTTCTCCGCTCCTCCAACCGGCGCGTCTTTGGGCGCCGCTACCATTCAATTCGTTTCACCGAATTTGAAAACGCCATATACCGAGCAAGGCACGCTCTCCGTGGAGCGGCAAATCGGGAGAGACATGGTGATCACGGCGTCTGGTATCTGGAGCCACGGTGTAAACCTATATGGCGTAACAGACGTCAATGCTCCTCCGCTTGGTCCGAACTTTACCTACAAGATCGATGACACCAATGGCAACCAGGTCGGGACTTACACCACGCCGGTTTACCTCAATCCTCGTCCGAACACGAAGTATGGCGCCGTCTATGACGTCACGAACGGCTTAAGCACTTACTATGACGCGCTGGCCGTGACCTTCGAGAAGCGATTGTCGCACGGCTTCCAATCTCTCCTGTCTTATACTTGGGCCCACGAAATCGACGACGGCCAGGGCGGCGGCTCCAGCGCGATCTTCTACAGCGGCGTCAGCACCGTGTTTAATGGAAACTACGCCTTTGAAAAGGGCAGCGGTCAGCTCGATCAGCGGCACCGCTTGGTCTATTCGTTCGTTTGGAATTTGCCTACGCTTCATCATGACGACTTCTTCACGAAGTACGTTGTGAATAATTGGCAGCTTTCCAGCATCACTACGCTGGCAAGTGGCCGTCCGACGGGCAGCGCCACCATCCGCATCACGGATACCCCAGTTCCCGGCATGTTGTCCACCAGTTCGCTGAACGGATTCGGCGGAAACAGCCGCGTTCCCTTCCTGCCGGTGGACAGCTTGTACACGCCCGCCACGTACCGCGACGATCTGCGCCTCTCCAAGATCATTCCGCTCTGGAAAGAGCGAGTCAAGCTATTCCTCAATTTCGAGGCGTTCAACATCAGCAATACTTGGGCGCCCACCAGCTTGACCACGCAAATCTACACCGAGGCCAAGGGCGTTCTCACGTTGACGCCAGGCGCATATGGCGTCGGCTCGGCCGATGGCGGTTTCCCGGATGGCACGCAAGCACGCCGATTGCAGGTTAGCGCGCGTCTTGTTTTCTAAAAGCGAACCTGTAGCTCAGCGCTCAGGCATCCTGAACCCTGGGTGCGAGAGTTAGTACCATACAAGCGAGGTCAGGTCCATTCCTCCCGGCGAGGAAAAGGTTTTGTGTCTTCACCAACCGCCAGCCTGATTGGAAAGACAATCCTGCACTACCAGATCGTCGAGAAGTTGGGCGAAGGCGGGATGGCAACGGTGTACCAGGCGGTCGACTTGAAAATCGATCGCCGGGTGGCGTTGAAGTTCACCTCCGCGTCATTGCTAACCTCCCCAGATGTTCGCGAGCGCTTCAGGAACGAGGCGCGGGCGACCTCCCGGTTGAACCACCCCAATATCGCGACGCTTTACGACGTCGAGGAGTTCGAGGGCGAACCTTTTCTGGTGCTCGAGTATCTGCCGGGCGGCACGCTCGAGGATTTCATGCAAAAGTACAAAACCGGCGACGAGAAGGTGGAGGTGGAACAGGTAGTAGCCATTGGCCTGGGGATTGCCGAGGGCCTGGCGCACGCGCATCGAAACGGGATCGTGCATCGTGACATCAAACCCGCGAATATACTATTCAGCGCCGACGGCTTGCCCAAGATCACGGATTTCGGAATATCGAAGTTTCGCGAAGCAGCCGACCTGACCAAAACCGGTCGCGTGATGGGAACCGCGGGGTACATGGCGCCGGAGCAGGCTCAAGGGGCAGATGTCGATTCGCGGGCCGACATTTTCTCTTTCGGCGCCGTATTGTTCGAAATGTTGACCGGCGAAAAGCCGTTCCAAGCCGACTCGGTTCCCACGCTGCTCTACAAAATCGTGCATGAACAGCCGCCCCAGGCTCGCGCCCTGCGTCCCGAGGTGCCGGAGGCGCTGAATGCGCTGGTTCGAAAATGCCTGGAGAAGAAGCGCGAGGATCGGCCCCAGCGGACGGTGGAACTGAGCGACGTATTGAATGGCGTCCGCCGTCGAATCGAATCGAGTGACGGATCTGACGGCGCCACCAGGACCATGGCCGTGGGCTGGGTGGCGGCGCGCGGGTTGGTCACGCGGCGGGCCTTCTGGCTATGGTTATTACTGCCTGTGGCCGTCCTGCTGGCTGTGCTTCTCAAACCAGCGATTCTGGAACGTCCGATAGAGTGGTGGCGAGCCAGGAGTGTTCCCGGAGAAAAGAAGCTGGCCGTACTGGGCTTCACAAACGTCGGGAATAATCCGGCGACGCAGGCTTTTTGCGACGGCCTGATGGAGACGCTCACCAGCATGCTGACGCAATTGGAGGATTTTCACGGATCGCTCTGGGTTGTGCCGGTCAGCGAGGTTCGCACCATAAAGAGCCTGGGAGAGGCACGGCGCGAGTTCGGCGCAAACCTCGCAATCACCGGAAGCGTGCAGCGCTCTGCAAACCAGGTGCGGGTCATCGTCAATCTGGTGGACGCATCTCACGGACGGAATCTGGCGTCGCGCGTCATCGACGCCCGAGTGGACGATCTCACGACCCTCGAGAACGGAGTGCTAGGCCAGGTGGCCGATATGCTGGAAGTGGAGCTGCAGCCGAAAGCGCGGAATCTGCTGCGTTCCTCCAACACCAAGGTGGCCGACGCATACGACTATTATCTGCAGGGGCGCGGTTATTTGTACCGTTTCGACAGGCCCGGAAATTCCGACAATGCCATCGCCGCGTTTGAAAAGGCGCTGGACAAGGACTCGCGCTACGCTCTTTCCTACGCTGGGCTGAGCGAGGCGTATCTGTCGAAGTACAGGCTGAACAACGACCGGCAGTGGTTGGAACGGGCCATGACCAGCGGCCAGCAAGCCATCGCGCTGAATAACCATCTGGCCGGGCCTCACGTAACCCTGGGAATCATCTTCCGCAACACGGGCCGCTACGAACAGGCCATCGAGGAGTTCAAGACCGCGCTGAATCTGGACCCTTTGAACGCTGACGCATACCGGGAGCTCGCTACCGCTTACGACAATTCCAATCAGCTCGCCGAAGCCGAGAAGACTTACCGGCGCGCGATCGATCTGCGGCCCAGCTCGTGGCTGAGTTATAAGGACCTGGGCGTGTTTTACGTCAACCATAGCCGCTACCACGATGCCGAGCAGCCTTATCGCAAAGTGATCGATCTGACGCCCGACAATGATTGGGGCTATCGGAACCTGGGAACGCTCTATTATCTGGAAGGACGATACAACGAGGCCGAAAAAATGCTGAAGAAGGCGATCAGCCTTAAGCCCACCGTCGTGGCCTATACCAATCTATCGGCGCTCTACTATTTCGAACGCCGCTACGCAGATGCGGTAAGTACTAACAAATTAGCGCTGGATCTTCCGGACGGCCGGATCAATTCTAGGGTCTGGGGCAATCTCGCGGATGCCTATCGCTGGACGCCTGGAATGGGCGACAAGGCTCCAGAGGCCTACCAGCAGGCGATTCGTCTTGCGGAAGAGGGTCTGGCACTGAATCCGAAGAGCGTCAATGCGACCATCGGGCTGGCGGTGTATTGGGCCAAGCTGGGCGATCGGAGTAAGGCGCTCACGTACCTGGCGGATGCGAGGAAGCTCGCGCCGTCGCACATGCACGTGTTGTTTCAATCGGTGCTGGTTTACGAATTGACCGGCCAGCGGAAACTGGCTCTTCAAGCGCTTCAGGACGCGTTGCGCGCCGGCTATTCCAAAGATGAGGTACTGAGAGAGCCGGAACTTGCTAAGCTTCGTCAAGATCCACACTTTCAGCGGCTGATCGATGCGCAGCCGTAACAATTCAAAAAGTTTGAAACCCAACAGGGGAGGAATCGATGGCGCGCAAGAAAGAAGAGAAATACGTACTAAAACAAGAGCCTGTCAAAACACCAAACAAATTCGACTATCCAGTGAACGTGATTCCTTACAAGGATTCGCGCGGAAACAACAAGCTTGAGTTCACGACGTCGGGCGGCAAGCCGGCCAAGCAGCTCCTGGTGCAAGCCAGCGAGGTAAGCGGGAAACGCCGGGTGGTCGGCTGGCAAGTGGATACGAGTCAGGTTCCAGGAGAAACAGCCGCCCTGATGCAGATCACTTTTCCAATGGGAACCCCGTTCAGTTACATCGTCGGGCCGATCGAAATCGACGACAGTTCCGGCACCGGGGTGGATCTGCTCTGGAAAAGGGTCAAGAGAGATGGCAACGTACTTCACTATGTAAACTTTTACTACTCAGTTTCCGTCACCACGCAAGACGGGAATGGTGGTACGCAGATTTATGTAGCCGAACTTTCGGACCCGATGGTGATTGTAGATGGCAACGGCGGTGGATGATCTCAGGGATTCCCGCCCGCTTGACTTTTTGGCCCCGCGCCCACTAGACTCGACCCAGCGCCTAGGAGAGCTTACTACCATGACCTGCACGCCGAAAAAACGGTATCTCGGACTTCTGCTTGCCCTGCCACTGGCGGCCAGCACCGTTCGCATCATCCAGACCAACAGCGCCGGGGATAACGTCTCTATCATCGATCCAGCGACCAACAAGGTAGTCGGAGTGATCAAAGGTATTGAGGTCAACCATGGGGCCGCTGCCGCTCCTGATGGAAGCCGTTACTACATCAGCAATGAGGCCGAGAGCACGCTCGACGTAGTCGACACCAAATCGCTCAAGGTGACCCGCAGCATCCCGCTCAGCGGCCATCCCAATAACATCTCCATCAGTAAGGACGGGCGCCGGGTCTACGTCGCGATCGCACAGGCCCCCGGCGCAGTGGATGTCATCGACACCACCTCCCAGGAGCGAGTCAAGAGCATCCCCGTGAAAGGAGCAGTGCACAACACGTACGTCACTCCCGACGGCAAGTACGTTGTCGCCGGTTCCATTCCAAGTAAGACCGTCACGGTAATTGACGTGCAGAGCGAAATCCCGGTGTGGTCGCTCACGATGGACAAGGGAATCCGTCCAATGGCGTTCGCAACCAATGCCGATGGATCGACCAAATGGATCTTCGTCCAGCTTTCCGGCTTCAACGGATTCGCCGTGGTGGATTTCGCGACGCAAAAGGAGATCAATCGGATCAAGCTGCCTGATATTTCTTCAGGGAAAGAGCCAGTCATGGAAGGCGGGAACGAGTCTCACGGCATGGCGATCACCTCCGACGGGAAGACTCTGGTGGTCAACAGCAGAGTGAACAGCGCTATCTACACCTACTCGCTGCCTGCCTTGAAACTTCTGGGGAGCGCTGATGTGGGCATGGCCCCGGACTGGGTGACGCTGACGCCGGACGGCAAGAGAGCCTACGTCGCCAACGCAGGATCAAACTCGGTATCGGTGATCGACATCACATCCATGAAAGAGGTCACCCGCATTCCGGTTGGCCAAGTACCCAAGCGGAACATCACCGCCGTACTCCCGTAGCGGCGCTGCGGACTAGAATTCGCTATTACCAGCCATGAACGGTGAGGTGAGCAACGGAGAATTGCTCAGGTGCCGAGTCAAGAACGGATTCAGAAGCTAATATCGTTGGCCGAAGCATTTCGCAACATTGAGGCGTACCGCGCGTTTTACGCCGATGGCATGGTGGCCCAGGATAATCGGGGGCCTGAGACGTATCGGCCTCGAAGCCAATATTCGAAACGCTGAGGAGTTCCAAAAGATGGTGGCTCAGGTAAACGAGAACCGGGCGTTATCCGTGCTCGTGCAAGGTGAAAACGTCGTCATCCGCTGGCTGATAGATGTGACGCTTAAGAAATGGCCAGCACCTGCTGTTGGATGAACTCGCTTACCAGACTTGGCAGGGTGACAAGATCGTGCGGGAGCATTTCTTCTATGACCCGAACGCCGGCGGCAAATAGGTGTAGTGCAGCAGTGCTGTTATCCTCAAAACGATGTCGAAAATGCTGGAGGAGATCCGCGAACAGCCAGCCGTTCTCGAACGCACCCTCCAGGCCGAACGCAAATCGATAGAGCAATTGCGCGCGATCCTCACTCGCCAAATGCCACGGTTGATCATGCTGGTGGCGCGCGGTACCTCCGACAACGCCGCTCAATTCGGCCGCTACCTGCTCGAAATCACTACCGGAATCCCGGTCACGCTGGCAGCGCCCTCCATCTTCACGCTATATAACGCGCCCTTCCAGTTCGATGGCGTGCTGGTGATCGCCATTTCGCAGTCCGGCGAGTCCACCGATACCAACCTGGTGCTGGAACGCGCGCGCCAGCAGGGCGCCCGCACCATCGGGATCACAAATGAGCCATCCAGTACGCTCGCGCGTCTCGCCGAATATCCTTTTCTGGTGCATGGCGGCCGGGAGCAAAGCGTCGCGGCCACCAAGACCTACACCGGTCAGTTACTGGTCCTCTATATGCTGGCGTATGCGCTGGGCGCCAGCGTCGCCCTCGACGATCTCGCGCGCTTACCCGAATGGACTAACCGCGCGCTCGCGGTTGAGACCGAAGTCGCGCGCCGCGCCGAGCGATACCGCTTCATGGATCATGCCGTCGTCGTCGGCCGTGGATTGAATTACGCGAATGCCTTTGAGTTTGCTCTCAAGTTGATGGAAACCTGCTATGTAGTGGCCGAGCGATTCTCCAGCGCCGACTTTCTCCACGGACCCATCGCGATGGTGGAAGCTTCGTTTCCGGCCTTCCTGTTTGCGCCATCGGGAGTTACCTGGCCAGGTCTGCACGAGATGATCGAAAAACTCGGAAAGCTCAAAGCCGAGACTTTGGTCATCACGGATCAGAGCAATGCGGAAGCGCTGGCGCTCGGTGATCACGCGATTGCACTGCCGATTTCGCTCCCAGAGCTTCTTACGCCGATACCCTACATCATTCCCGCGCAACTATTCTCCGCCGGCCTGGCCGAGGAGAAGGGATTCAATCCCGATCAGCCCAGGACGCTGAGCAAAGTGACTAGGACGCTGTAGCGCGGCTCCCGATCACTCCGCTGAGCGGGCTGCTCGCGCTGGCGTACAGCTTCTTTGGCATGCGGCCGGCCAGATGAGCCAGACGACCCGCCTCCACCGCCAACTTCATGGCCTCGGCCATCTTCTCGGAATCTTCTGCCTCGGCAATGGCGGTGTTCATCAAGACGCCTTCGAATCCCAGCTCCATCGCAATCGCCGCGTCCGACGCCGTGCCGACGCCCGCATCGACAATCAGCGGAACCTCGGTGATGTTCTCGCGCATTATTCTGAGATTGGTGGTGTTCTGGATTCCCAGCCCCGACCCGATCGGCGCACCCAGCGGCATCACCGCCGCCGCCCCCGCGTCAATCAGCTTGCGCGCATTCACCAGATCGTCGTTAGTGTAGGGCAGCACGACGAAGCCTTCCTTCACCAGCACGCGCGTGGCTTCGAGCAGGCCCTCGTTATCGGGGAACAGCGTCTTCTGGTCGCCGATTACCTCCAGCTTGACCCAGTTCGACAGGCCCACCTCGCGCCCCAGGCGCGCCGCGCGGATCGCTTCATCGGCGTTATAACAGCCGGCCGTGTTTGGAAGAATGAACATGCGCGACCGGTCGATGTAATCGAGTAGCGACTCCTTCGACTTGTCCGTCAGATTCACTCGCCGGACCGCGACGGTCACCACTTCGGCGCCCGAAGCGGCATGGCACCGCGCCATCTCCTGGAAGCTACGATATTTTCCGGTGCCGACGATCAGTCGCGAATTGAATTGGCGGTCCGCAATGCGCAGAAGATCAGACATGTCCTCATTTTACCGCTCAGTCCCCGTGGGGCTGACCCGTGATAGTCGGGCGGGCCCCAAGTCCGCGACGGGGCCGCTGACTCGCCTCCATGATGTGGCATAATCTTACTAGAGTCTTACTGATGGAAACCACACGCCTTTCAACCAAAGGTCAAATCATACTGCCTAAGGGCATCCGTGATTCCCGAGCGTGGCGGCCTGGCACAGAATTCACCGTCGAGGAGACTGAAGAAGGAATTCTGCTCCGTCCGGCTGCCCATTTCCCCGACGCTAATCTTGAAGAGGTCGCTGGCTGTCTGCGGTCAAAGCGCAAACCGAAAACACCGGAACAGATGCGTGCTGCCATTCACCGGGAAGTGACGCGACGGCATGGTCGCGGTCGATACTAACGTATTAGTCCGCCTGCTGACTGGCGACGAACCCAGGCAGGCGGCCGCTGCGCGAACTCTCTTCGCAAACGAGCGAATCTGGATCGCGAAAACCGTCTTGCTCGAAACCAGCTGGGTGCTCGGCAGCTTGTACGGATTTGAGGAGAGTGAGATTCACGACGCATTCACGAAGGTGCTCGGCCTAAAGAACGTACATGCGGAGGATGAATCATCGGTGGCCGCCGCGCTCGTACTTATGACGCACGGCATTGAGCTTGCTGACGCTTTGCATTTGAGCAGCAGACCGGCCGAGGCTGAATTTGTCTCGTTCGACAGGTCTTTCGTTCAACGTGCCAAGCGCGCCAGGGTAACTGGCATCTCGGGAGTCCCGGTTTAGGATTAGGGTTTGCATCTTGTATCAGGGGATTTTGATCTGGTAAATGTTCATCCCATTCTGATTGGCCACTAACAAAAAGTTGTTCACCGCCGCGAGACCACTCAACCCGAACTGGGTCATAAAGGGATACAACACCGGAGCACTGGTATTCCTGGCATCCACGATCATAAGACTGCCAGGCCCGCTGAGGTCGCTGGCCGGCGGATTGTTGACAATGGCAAATACGCTCGAACCGAAGGGCGCCATATGGTAAGTGCCGGTGGTCTGGATGCCGGTGACTACGGTAGTAATGGGCACGGGGTTCCGCACGTTGCTGATGTTCATCGTTGTGAGCGTCAAATCCCCGGTAATACTGAAATCCGGAACACCAGGGTTGCGGAAGCCGGTGGTGTTTCCGGTCAAGAACAACAGGTTGTTGTCATAAGCGAAGCCGAGAAAGATGGCTGCGCTGGATACCGTGACCCGCTCCACTCCCTGCATGTTCTGCGGATTGCTGACATCGATTACGTCCAGCGCCGCGTTGCCATTGCTACTGTTGCCTGTTGCCGTGGTACTCGCGGAGTATACGGTATTGGGATAGTTGGAGCTGTGGGGCAGTGCCAGCGCATTCGGTCTCACGTTCAGATTGTTGGAAGCAGGAACGGCCGCGTTAGGAACCATCGCGGATATCAATTGCGGCAGCTCAGCGGAAAGATCGAACGCCAGAAGATCTCCGTGCTGCGCAGTGATATTCGACGCGGAATCGACTTGGAACCAACTGGTGCTGGCGAATCCAGCCGTGCCGATAAAGCTCAAATCGGTGAGGTAGGTGTAGGATTGCGGCGCGATCTGCCCCAGCTTGATCGGCTGTGTGGGAGTCGCGACATTGTAAACAACGAAGCTCGGCGAGCTGCCGGGGCCCACGATGTCGACCAGGATCGGGCCCACGGTCTGGTTGAGCACGCACACGCCCCCGTTGCCGGCCAGATCTGCGTCTCCAAATTCGCCCAACACTGCCGGCGTGCTGACATTGCTGGTATTAATGATGTAGATCCGGTTGGAGCCGCATACATACGTTGTGTTGCCTTTGATCGCGATGCTGCTCGTGCTGCTATTGGCGAAGTTCACCTGTCCCAACAAGCTCAGAAAGCTGGGCGGCGCGGTTCCAGAACCAGACACCGAAAGGGCCGCCGAAGAACTAACATATCCTCCCACCGTGATCACTAGTGGGTAGTCCGCTGTCGCAAGACTCGGCACCAGAATGTTGGCTTGGGCCAGCCCAGCGTACCCGGGCGTGAGCCCCAGGAACTGAACCGGCGCGTTCACTCCGCCAATGGTCGCCGATGGAATGCCGGTGGCATCCGACAGCGGCGAGCCGGGTGTAGCGGCGCCGTCGGGAACTGAATGATCCACTGGACCTAGCCCGGTAAGATAAACGACGACCACTGAACCTGCGGCGGCGGGATGAGTCGTGCTATTTGTCGCATAGCCGGCGGCGGCGTCCTGCGCTACGGCGTGGTTGCTGGTATCTTGGAAAATCGACGGGCCAGCGCTCACGACATTGACTGAGAAGGACAAGCTGTTACCACCACCGACCGTGACATAGAAATTCGCGGTCCCGGCCGTGAGTCCGCTAGGAACCTGAAAGTTGATCTGCGTCGGGCTGGCATAAACCAGCGGCGCTTGGATCGGATTTTGCGATGACTGGACCGCGTAGACGGACGCGCCCCCGAGGGTCAGCGGCAGCGGAAAGCTGCTGGCCTGGGCAGTGTTGCTCGCCAGGTGACTGCCGAATACCGTGGCGAGCGCGCCTGGGGAGACCCGCGGTGAAAAGCTGGCCGCATCGGTAACGGCGTTAATCACCGTTTGTGCATTGAGAATCGACGCTGTAATGAAGATGGCTGTGAGTACACTGCCTCTCATAGGCCCTAGATACTTTTGACGTCATCAGCAATGATTCCGTTCATGGCGCCCCTTCGTATGAGACCGCCTGCAGCAATTCGATGGCCGTCTTACGCACCGGGCGCAGGAACGGCGACTTCGATAGCTTCAACAAGCCCGCTACAATTGCGAGACTCTTTTCCACCAACTTCTCAGTGCGTGCTTCGCCCGGCGATCGGTCATAAACCCAAAAAAGAATCAGGCCCATCTGATAAAGCCACAGGAGCTTGGGCAGATATGGCCGCAAGTCGTCCGGCAAGCGAAGATTACTCCCCTCCAGAGCGACGGAAAAATGCTGCATATCGCGCTCGCGAATGTCGCCGGTCTCGTGACTGAAAGGTGAAAGGGGATGATCGGGATCGGCAGCATGGCGCAAAAGTGCACCGAGAAACTTGCGGTTCGGCCGAAAATATTCGAATTTGACGTCGATTACGGCGCGCAGGCGTGATTTTATGTCGCTCTTTCTGGCCAGGGCAGCTTCGATCGTTTCCTGCATTGCGTCATTGGCCTGATGGTAAAACGCCATCACCAGCGCTTCTTTGGAATCGAAATAGTAGTAAGCCGCACCAATGGCCACGTTGGCCGCCGCGGCGATCTCGCGCATGCTGGTTTCGTCGAATCCGCGATCTCGAAAAAGATTCAGGGCCGCTGACAGAATGCGATTCCGCGTTTCCCCAGCCTTGGGAGTACCACGGGCCGGCTTAGTGAGTGGTTTGAGGGTTGGTTCCATAGCAGCTCGGGGCGTGAATGTTGCGGAGTTCGGTCTCCAGTTCAACGTCGCTCAGCAACTTCATCCATTTGGACACGTGATGCCGGTTCGCGGACAGAATCTTGAAGGCCTGGCGGGCGAACGGCAACAGGGATGGCCGAGCAAGACGCTGCGACCAATGTCGATAGCGCTTGAGCGCGTACAAGCACATGAGCCAGGCGTGATCGCCCAGGTACACCGCTCCGTCGTCGCTCACGACGATCAAATCATGTCGAAGGCCGCGCGCCGCCAGTTCGGGATAAATTTGCGCCAACGAACTAGAGGGCGCCATGCGCAAGTCTAGCATTTTCGGTTGTGCCAGCAGCCACGTTCCCAGACGGGAGCAGAGACCGCAGTCGGGATCGTAGATGACGGTTAGATATCGCAGAGGTGAGCCGGCCTTCGGCGCCAATATGATGTCAGGCGCAAATGGAGGCGGCGCGGCATTTTCCTTCGCCCGAGTTCTGATCCGCGAGAAAACAAACAAGTTGAAGAAGTGCATAGCGCCCAGCACCAGCAAAACTACCCCTAGCTTGTCGCTGACTAGCTCGATCGCTTGGCGCAAATTGACGGGCGTATCCGAACTCCGTAACGCGAAAGCAACGTAACCGACATTGATGCGATAGAATCCGACCACCAGCAGGTGGTTAGGGAATCGGCCATATCCTCCTGGCCATGAAATGCATCTACAAGAAAGACACGGCCTCGACGATGCAATGTCCGCGCAACCCAGACGGTGACTGTCACGCTGATGGTGAGATAAACGAAGTAGCTGTAAACGATGAACATTTCCGATTGCTCCTCCCTTATTTTGAACGTGTTCAAGAACATTTTAGGGCTAGCGCGAAAGGTTGTCAAGGATTTTTTGAATGCGTTCAAAAGCAGGAGGACGACTTCCCGTACCCATCGAACTCTGGGCAGGTCCCTATGTTTCTATGAGATGGCTATGACTGCTATAATAGGTCACTGATGCCGCCCGACCGTCAGGACGAAGGCTTTACATCTGTCAAAAAGATCATTCTGCTTCGACCCCGTGGTTTTTGCGCGGGGGTAGTACGCGCTATTGACGTCGTCAAGATCGTCCTAAATCTCTATGGCGCGCCCGTTTACGTACGTAAGGAGATTGTGCACAACCGGCATGTCGTGGATGAATTGCGGCAAGCGGGAGCGATCTTTGTCGACGAATTGAGCGAAGTTCCGGAAGGGGCTCGCGTTATCTTCAGCGCTCACGGGGTTTCGCCGGCCATTCGCGAAGAGGCAAAATCACGCAATCTGCAAGTAATAGACGCAACTTGCCCGCTTGTCACAAAAGTTCACCTGGAAGCAGTACGATTCGCCCGGCAGGACTATACGATCATTCTGATCGGCCACGCCGGTCATGACGAAGTGATCGGGACGCTAGGCGAGGCGCCCGAGTCAACCATGCTGGTTTCTTCGGTGGAGGACGTTGACCGGTTGAAGGTCAAGGATCCGGGGAAGATCTCATATCTCACCCAAACCACACTCAGCCTGGATGAAACCAAGGATATCGTCCAGAGACTCCAGGAGCGTTTCCCGGCCATCAAGGGTCCTAAGACACAAGATATTTGTTATGCAACCGAGAACCGGCAGTTGGGTGTCAAGGCCGTCGTGCCGCTCACGGAAGTTCTGCTGGTGGTCGGATCGCAAAACAGCTCAAATTCACGGCGGCTGGTGGAAGTTTGCGAGAACGAGGGCGTACCGGCCTATTTAGTGGACGATAGCCGTGAAGTCAATGCGGAATGGCTGGAGAATGTTCAGACCGTCGCCGTTACCGCCGGGGCGTCGGCGCCCGAGAACCTGGTGCAGGAATTAATCCAGGCGCTCGAAACGAAATTCGGATTCGATTACGTCGAAGAGATGGAGCTTAAAGAGGAAGACGTGCGATTCCATCTGCCGGCCGATCTAGAGCGCTCAGCTCTCAAGCTAACCACCATCGCCCGCGTATGATGCCGCAACTGCAGGTTGCCGATTCGCTATTCGCCGCCAGTTCGAAGGCCGCCGAGCGGACGATAGATTATTTCTTGCGCTCGCAGTATGAGCCAGGCTATTGGTGGGGCGAGCTGACGGCTGATACGACGCTCGAATCCGACTATATCCTCCTGCAGCTCTGGCTGCATCCGCCGGTGAATGGCGTCTGGAATCCGCCGACGCGCGCGCTGGTCGACAAGGCGGTTCGGTCGATCTTTGAGCGCCAGTTGCCGGACGGCGGCTTCAATATCTATCCCCAGGGTCCTTCGGATGTGAGTGCGAGCGTCAAAGCTTATTTCTCACTAAAAGTGGCCGGCGTTTCCTTCGATGATCCACGGCTGGCGAGGGCGCGCGAAAGAATCCTGGCGCTGGGCGGCATTCAAGCGGCCAACAGCTACGTCAAGGTAAATCTGAGCCTCTTCGATCTCTATCCGCGCGAGGAATGCCCCACCATCCCTCCCGAGATCATGCTGCTGGGATCGTTCATTTACCAGATGTCTTCCTGGACGCGCGCGATCGTGATACCGCTCTCGATCGTACACGCCATGAATCCGCGGCGCGCTGTTCCCGCCGGGTTCAATCTTCAGGAGTTGTTCCTGTCGGGCGCCAGCTTGGAGTTTCCTCCCGATCGCCAGGGCTTCACTTGGCGCAACTTCTTCCTGCGATTGGATGGGGTTTTGAAGCTGTGGGAGAAATACGGTTCGAAAGCCCTGCGCCGGAGCGCCATCCGCAAGGCGGAAGAGTGGATCCTGGCGCACACGCGCTATACCGACGGCTTGGGTGGCATTTATCCACCCATGATGTACGTGATCATGGCCCTGGATCTGCTCGGCTACGCGCCCGATCATCCAGATCGAGTGGAAGCGCAGAAGCAGTTCGATGGCCTGCTCGTGGACGATGGGAAACGTTTCTTCTTCCAGCCGTGCTTTTCGGTCGTTTGGGACGCCGCGATCGCCGCCTTTGCGCTAGGCGAATCGGTCGAACCGCCGGAAGATGCGCTGCGCAAGTGCGCCGATTGGCTGCTGACCAAGGAAGTGCGGCACAAAGGCGATTGGTCGGTAAAGCGACCGAACATGCCGCCGGCCGGCTGGTATTTCGAATTTGCGAACGAGTTTTATCCGGATATCGACGACACCGCCATGGTCTTGCTGGCGTTGAGCCGATCGCGCGCCTCGCGCGCAGCCGAGCAGCAAGCCGCCGAACGCCGGGCCATTCAATGGCTGCTCGATATGCAGTCCAAGGACGGTGGCTGGGCGGCGTTTGATGTCGACAACAATTGGCGCCCGTTGAGCTTCGTTCCCTTCGCCGACCACAACGCCATGCTGGATCCCACCTGCCCGGACATCACGGGCCGCGTGCTCGAAGCGCTGTGCGCGCACGGGTACACTCGATCCCATCCGGCCATCCGAAATGCGGTTGATTATCTGATTCGTACGCAGGAACAGGACGGCAGTTGGTACGGGCGCTGGGGCGTCGATTACATCTACGGTACTTTCCTAGCGCTCCGCGGGTTGCGGGCGGCCGGCGTGAGCGACCGCGAAGCTTACGTGCAGCGAGCCTTGGAATGGGTACGCTCGATCCAGAATTTCGACGGTGGCTGGGGCGAGAGCTGCGAGAGCTACAAGCAGTCCAGCTACGTGGCGGCGCCCAGCACGCCATCGCAGACTGCCTGGGCAATCGTGGCGCTACTGGCCGGCGGCGATACTACCAGCACCAGCCTGCACGACGGCGTAGATTATTTGCTTCGCACTCAAAAAGACGACGGAACCTGGGATGAAGAACTGGCTACCGGAACCGGATTTCCGCAGGTCTTCTACTTGTGCTATCACCTGTACCGGAATTCGTTCCCGTTGCTCGCCCTGAATAGTTTTCTCAAAATGAACGCAGGCTCCAGAGGATCAAACTAAATGAGATTTCCCCTTTCGATGACCGCGGGCATGGCGACTTACATCGCCCGTAACAAGTTTCGCCCTAAGCCGGAGTGGCAGAAGACGCAGGTTTCCGTGGCCGGCGCCGCGAATCCGTTCCACATCGTCTACACACACACCGACGCGCCGCGCAAGCCGCATCCGATGATCAACAAGCGCTTCCCATTGGTGCTGATGCTGGAGCCGCTACACACCTGCAATCTGACCTGCACCGGTTGCGGGCGTATCCGGGAATACGAATCGACTATCACGCAGAAGCTGTCACTCCAGCAATGTCTCAACGCCGCCGACGAGTGCGGAGCGCCTATCGTCTCCATCTGCGGAGGCGAGCCGATGCTGTACCCCGAAATCGGCGCGCTGGCCGCCAAGCTGGCAGAGCGCAACAAGACCATTTACCTTTGCACCAACGGCATGTTCATCCAGAAGCGGCTGAAGGAATTCAAGCCTGCCAACACGTTCTTCTTCAACGTCCATCTGGATGGAATGGAGAAGAATCACGATATCGCGGTGGAGCGCGAGGGAGTTTTTCGCGAAGCTATCCAAGGCGTCAAGGCCGCCAAGGAGGCCGGCTTCAAGGTTTGCACCAACACCACGGTCTACAAAGAGACCGACATGAACGAGATCGAAGAGATGTTCGAGTACCTGGCCCAGTTTAATGTGGACGGGCACATGATTTCTCCGGCCTACGGGTATTCGGCTGTAAACGATCGCGAGATTTTCATGACTCGCGACGATATCCACGAGAAGTTCAAGAGCATCGACAAACTGGCCAAGCGATTTCCATTGAACAGCACGCCCACATATCTCGAGTTCTTGCAAGGCAAGCGCGATTATCCTTGTACGGCTTGGGGCAACCCGACATACAACGTGAAAGGCTGGAAAGGCCCCTGTTATCTCATCACCGACGGCCATTACCAAACCTTCGAGGAACTGATGACCAAGACCCAGTGGGAGAACTACGGGGCCGGCAACGATCCGCGCTGCGACCATTGCATGGTCCATTGCGGATTCGAGCCCTCTGCCGCGCTGGGAATCAATGCGAAACTTGGCGATACGTTCAAGCTGATGACTTGGGCGTTTCGATAGAAAACAATTGAGTGAAGCCGACGCTGGTAACCGGGGCAACCGGTTTCATAGGATGGCATGTGGCCAGGAGGCTGCTGTCGCGTGGGCATCGAGTGCGAGCGCTGGCCCGGCCATCCAGCCAGGTTCGGGAGTTGGAAGTAGAGGTAGTCACCGGAGATTTGCGGGACCGGGAGTCGCTGGATAGGGCGGTGGCTGGTTGCGGTGCTGTTTTTCACGTCGCAGCCGATTACAGGCTGTGGGCGAAAGATCCGAGCGAGCTGTACCGCTCAAACGTGGAAGGCACCCGGAACTTGCTGGCCGCGGCGCGCGAGGCAGGGGTGGAGAAAGTAGTTTATACCAGCACCGTCGGCTGCATAGGTATCCCGCAGGATCATCCGGGGAGCGAGGACGTGGAGGTGCATCTGGAGGAGATGACCGGCGCTTACAAGCGGTCGAAATTCCAGGCCGAGCAAGTGGCGCTGGAGTTTGCTGGGACAGGGTTTCCCGTAGTGATTGTGAATCCCACGGCGCCGATCGGAGATCATGACTTCAAGCCCACTCCGACCGGGAAGATAGTGGTGGATTATTTGAAGGGGGCGATGCCGGCGTTCGTGGACACGGGTTTAAATCTGGTGGATGTCGAGGACACCTCCGAAGGGCATCTACTGGCGTTGGAGCGTGGCCGGCCTGGGGAGCGTTATATCCTCGGCTGCGAGAATCTGACGCTGGAGCAGATTCTGACGCGATTGGCGAGGATCAGCGGGGGAAAAGTACCGAGTTGGCGTATTCCCTATGCGGTAGCTTACATGGCCGGACTGGCAAGTACGGGCTGGGCCAACCTGACCGGTCTGGAACCCAGGGCGCCGCTCGAAGCCGTAAAGATGGCCCGGAAGAAAATGTTTGTTTCGCTCGATAAGGCGAAGCGCGAGTTGGGGTTCAACCCCGGACCGGTGGACGGCGCCCTGAAACGCGCCGTGGATTGGTTCCGGGCCAACGGTTACGTCTGATTGTTGGTATTTGTAGCCGCCGAGCGCCGCGAATTCGACGGCCTGCTTCCGAAGGCCGAGCGGGTCATGAAACTCGATTGGCCGTTGGACTTCGCCCGCATGGCTTGGTTGAAAGGCGAGCCGATAGTGCTGGTCGCAAATGGTCCGGGACCCAAACTGGCTGGCCGGGCAACTGAAATCGTGAGGAAGCATCAGGAATTGAAAGGACTAGTCAGCACCGGATTTTGTGGAGCGCTCAATCCCGCGCTTGACCCTTGTGATATCTTTGTCGCTACCGAAATCATGGGCGTGGCGCACGCTCTCAACGTGCCGCGTTGGCCAGGGGCTGCTTCTAGGCCCCAGCTTATCGCGGGGACAAGGCCGCCCGTCCTGGATGCCCGTCGTCAACACTCGTGTGAACGAGTTAAGAGTGGGAAATTGCTTTCCATTGACCGCGTGGTCTCCACCGCCGCCGAAAAAGCCGATCTTTGCCAAACCGGCGCGGATGCCGTGGAAATGGAAGCCGCTGGAGTGGCTCTGAAGGCGGCCGAGTGGAACCTTCCGTTTTTCTGTATCCGCGTAGTAACTGACACGTCCGCGGAAACATTTCCACTGGATTTTAACCGTATGCGTGATGCGGACGGGCGCTTCAGCCGAACCAGGATTATGGCAGCCGCGCTCCGGCGACCCGGTTCGGTATTGCCAGAACTGCTAAAACTAAGTAAACGCTGTAAGGACGCTTCCCAGGCGCTGGGTGACTTTCTTGTCGACGCTAGTTTCTGAATTAACAGCCGCCCCGGCCACCATGCGGGCCGCGGTATACACCGGCAGCAGCACGGTATCGGTAGAGCACGTTCCGACACCGGAGATCGGGCCGGGAGAGCTCTTGATTCGGGTGGAGAGCTGTGGAATTTGTCATACCGACCTGAAGAAAATCGAATACAACCTGCTCGCGCCGCCGAGAATTTACGGACATGAGACGGCGGGTGTCGTGGCGGCGACAGGCGCAGGAGTGCGAGGCTTCTCGTCGGGCAACCGCGTTATCGTCTTTCATCACATCCCGTGCCTGGAATGCTTCTACTGCCGCCACAAGTTGTATGCGCAGTGTCCCGTTTATAAGAAGGTGGGGGTAACCGCGGGCTACGAGCCGGCCGGCGGCGGATTCTCAGAGTACGTTCGGGTAATGGATTGGATCGTTCGCCGCGGAGTCGAGAAGATACCGGACGGCGTCTCGTTCGACCGGGCCTGCTTCGTCGAGCCAGTGAACACCTGCCTCAAGGGCGTGGTCCAATTGGCGCCGCGACCCGAAGATGTGGTCCTGATTCTCGGACAAGGCCCGATCGGGCTGCTTTTTACCATGCTGGTGAAGCGTACTGGAGCTACCATGGTGGCCACCGATGCGATGTCCTACCGGCGCGAACTGGCCCTTCGCTTTGGAGCAACTGCAGCCTACGATCCGCAGGACGTCCAAGTGCTCGAACGGGTGATGGAAATGACCGGAGGCCGGGGCGCCGATGCGGTGATCGTGGCGGCGTCCGCTCCGGGAATCGTCGAACAGGCCGTTCGCTTTTCACGCCCTGGCAGCCGCATCCTTTTGTTTGCGCAGACGTCACATCAGGAGCGGATTGAGGTTTCCGGGGCCGATATTTGTGTGGGAGAGCGCCTGATTTTCGGGTGTTATAGTGCTTCGGTTGACCTGCAGAAGGAAGCGGCCGAGCTTGTTTTTGGGGGGGCGCTGCCGGTGGAAGACTTGGTTTCGCACCGGTTTCCTTTAGGCCAAATTCAGCTGGGAATTGCCCTAGCGTTGCATCCCGAACCTAAATCGTTGAAAATAATAGTTCAGCCTCAGAGGTGGTCCTAGTGAACACGCAGATGATAGCCGCTGTGCTCTACGGCAAGGAAAACTTGCAGATAGAGTCGGTAGCAGTACCAAAAATAGAAAGCGGCGACGTTCTAGTACGGGTACAAGCTGCCCTTACCTGTGGTACCGATGTCAAAGTGTTTCGACGCGGCTACCACGCCCGTATGATCGTCCCGCCCGCGCTGTTTGGACATGAGCTCGCCGGCGATGTGGTCGCCGTCGGTAAAAACGTCTCCAGATTCCGTGTCGGCCAGAGAATTGTCGCTGCCAACTCAGCTCCCTGCCTGGAATGCTTCTACTGCCAACGGGGAAACGAAAATCTTTGCGACGACCTCCTGTTCAACAACGGCGCTTACGCCGAGTTCATCCGTATCCCGGCCCGAATTGTCGAACGGAACATGTACGAAATTCCCGCCCTTGTGAGTTATCAGGACGCGGCGTTGATAGAGCCCTTAGCCTGCGTGCTGCGTGGGCTGGATGAGACCGCGATTCAGGCCGGCGATAACGTGGCTGTGATCGGCCTCGGCCCCATCGGGTTGATGTTTGTTCGGCTGGCAAAGGCGTATGGGGCGCGGGTAATCGCCATCGGCCGCCGCAAGACACAACTGGATCGGGCACAGCAGATGGGCGCCGACGAATTGCTGATTTCGGGCGATCCGGACGAGACCGTAAGTTGCGTTCGGGATCTGACCTCTGGGCGTGGAGCGGATATTGCGATTGAGGCCGTAGGGAATCCAGACGTTTGGGAGACTGCGGTCAGGCTACTTCGGCGCGGTGGGACGGTGAACTTTTTCGGTGGTTGTCCCAACGATAGCCGCATCAGTCTGGACACCTCCCTGATGCATTATTCCGAGATCACCTGCAAGGCCAGCTTCCATCACACGCCGGCTCATATCCGCAAGGCGCTCGATTTCGTCAGCCGGAGCGTGATCACCGCGCGCGACTTCGTCAATCGCGTAGAGCCGCTTGCGAATCTGCTGGAGGTCATGCGGCACTTGATGAGCCACAACGGTCACATGAAGACCGCTATCATACCCTAGTGCCCCTGCTCGCCCCCAAAGAGTACGTCTACTCGGCGGAGGCGCTGAGCGATATCTACAGTAAACCCGCGGCCGAGCAGTACACCCGGTGGCTGGCCACGCATCATTACGAAAACTTCCACGTAGTCAGCTTTCTGCTTCCGAAGCGGCTGCACCAGGACTTCTATAACGTCTACGCCTTCTGCCGTTGGGCCGACGATCTGGGCGACGAAATTGGAGACCGGGAGGAAAGCCTGCGCCTGCTGGGCTGGTGGCGCTGCGAACTCGAAGCCATGTATGCAGGCCGGGTAAAGCATCCGGTCTTTGTGGCTCTGGAAGACACCGTTCACAAATATGCGCTTCCGATACAGCTTTTCAGCGACCTGATCAGCGCCTTCGAGCAGGATCAGAGAGTCACGCGTTACGCCAACTGGGAGGATCTGTTTGGCTACTGCCGCTGCTCGGCGAATCCGGTGGGCCGGCTGGTGCTGCGGCTGTGCGGCTATGCAGACGCCGAGCGCGATCGAATGTCGGACGCAACTTGTACAGCCTTGCAACTGGCCAACTTCTGGCAGGACGTGACGGTGGATTTCGAAAAAGACCGGGTCTATTTGCCGCTCGATTTGATGGCACGCCATGGCTACACGGTGGAGGATCTGGCCGCTCGCAAATTCAATCCTTTGTTCCAGGCGGTGATGCGCGAGGCGGTGGACGTGGCGCGTAAGCTCTTCATCGAAGGGCTGCCGCTCGCCAAGACAGTGGACCGGCGGCTGGGGTTTGACTTGGACCTGTTCAGCCGCGGGGGCATGCGGGTGCTCGATAAAATCGAGCAACAGAACTATAACGTGCTGTCGCACCGGCCCTCGATCTCGAAATTCGACCGGCTGCGCTTGTTGTTCACTGCTGTGGCACAGGCATTCCTGCCTGTGTTGTTTTTCCTATGACGCCCGCGGTAGCCCACACAGGCACGAATGCCTGTGCCGCGTCTTACGCCTTCTGCCGCCGCATCGCCCGCACCCGCGCCCGCAACTTCTATTACTCCTTCCTGCTGCTTTCCCGCGAGCAGCGAGACGCCATGTGCGCCATTTACGCCTTCATGCGCTACTGCGATGACATCAGCGAGGGCGCGGGCGCATCGCGGGAGGCCATCGAACGCTGGCGGAACGAACTGGATCGAGCGCTGGCCGGACAGTACGGCGAGAATCCCCTGTGGCCGGCCTTCCATGACACGGTGCAGCGCTACCAGATTCCCTGCCAGTATTTTCACGAGATGATCTCGGGCGTTAGCTCGGATCTTGAGCCACGCGAGATCGAGAATTTCGATGAGTTGAACCGCTATTGCTATCAGGTGGCCAGCGTGGTCGGCCTCACCATCATCCATATCTTCGGCTTCGAATCGAAGGACGCGCTCGCGCTGGCGGAGAAATGCGGGACCGCTTTTCAGTTGACGAACATTCTGCGGGATGTCCGGGAAGATGCCGAAAACCAGCGCGTCTATATTCCGCTGGAAGACATCCGCCGCTTCGGCGCGGATCTCGCGAAGCGCGATGAAAATTTCGTTCGTCTGCTCAGTTTCGAAGCCGAACGCGCGCGCCGTTATTATGACGAATCCCGCCCGCTGGTCGAATTGGTGCACAAACGCAGCCGCGCTTCGCTGTGGGCGCTGATCGAGATTTATCGGCGGCTGCTCACGCGCATCGAGCGCTCCAACTTCGATGTACTGAGCCGGCGCATTCGGGTGCCAACGTGGGAAAAGCTCGGGATCCTGGTCAGCGCCGCGCTCCGTTAAAACAGCTCCGGAAAGTGGAACGTCAGTACCGCGTTGAGCCGCTTATCGGAAACCATCATGTTCCCATGCTTGACATCCAGAGCAATACCGCGCGGCATCTTCAGTACACCTTTTGGCCCGCCAATAGTCCATTTGGGCGGAACGTCGCCCGAGTCATGGATACTCCAAATACCGACGAACGAGTCGTCGGAAGACAGCTCCTCGTTTGGACCCGGACCCCGGACGCTCACCAGGATTTCTCCTTTGGGCGGATAGACCGCGAAGGGCCCGCCAAAGGAGTAGAGTCCGCTCTTCGGCCCGCCGATCACCGCTTTCGGTTTCACGTTGCCAGAATCCGTGCGATTGAAGATCAGCAGCCGCCGCTGTCCTCTCCCCGCCGTTCCGCCGGCGATTAGCAGATTGTTTACCGAATCCACAACCAGCGGTTCATCGCCTCCGAGCATCGTGTCCGGGCCTTGAAGAACACGGATGGGCGCAACGTCGCCCCGCCCATCGCGCGGAAAGACCAGAATGCTGCCCTGGCGCGTCGGAACGAAAATCTCGTTGTGGACCACATCCACATCCAAGTGTTCGGGAGCGTCCAGTTGCGTGTGCGGACCCTGGATGATTCGGATCGGCCGCTCTTCGCCATTGGCTGCTCCCCGGTAGGTGAGAATGGCCTGCCCAAACTGCTGCGGAACCGTGAACTCATCATGGACAGGATCGTAGGTAATCCCATGCATGGTCCGGCCTAACAAGCTGCCCTGTCCTTCAACCTTTCGCAGCGGCTGCGCTCCACCTTCCGCCAACCTGGCGAATACCGCAATCTGCGGATGGGCCACTCAATTCGGGACCAGGATTTCTTCCCGCTTGGTGTCATACGCGATCGGATGTGGATTGCCCATGCCCGGTACGGGCTGGCTGGGCGGGGCGCTGCGGATTACACGAAGCGGGGCTGTGTCGCCTTGCGCTGTAGGACTGTAAACGGCTGCCGTGTGGTTGCCAAAGTTGGATACCCAAAGCTCGTCGTCCTTCTTATCCAGATACACGCCGGTCGGATTGCTGATCAGGCTCTTGGGACCTTTCAGTACGCGGAGAGGAACGACATCCCCACTGGCGGCGGCGTCGAACACCAGCATGGAATTCCCGCCATCATTGGCTACAAAAATTTCGCTGCGCTCATTATCCACCGCGATTCCGGTCGGCCAATCCATTTGGGTCTTCGGCCCCTGGATGGTGCGCACCGGCCGCGCGTCTCCCTTGGCATCTTTGGCGTAAACCGTGATAGACGGCGGCAGCATTTTGCCCGAGCCAGGAACAGCGTCGTCTCTTGTCAAGGGCCAGCCCGGTAGATTCACCCTACGTTTTTTTTCCCCCGCTACGGGTGGGCGAACCTCGTGCACAGAACCGTGGTTGGTGACATACAGCAGATTGTTCCTGGGGTCCAAGGCCATCCCATGCGGATCCGCGAGCCCCGTGTCGTCGCCCTGAATTACGCGGATGGGCGCCTCCGTGCCTTTGGCCGTCTTGTTGAACACCACGATTGCGTTGTCGTGCTGCACCGTCAAGAATAATTCCTTGGCGTCTTCGTCCACCGCAATGCCGAAAGTGCCGTGGGGAGTATGCAGTTCGCGGTCGGGCGCAACGTTCCCTATAGCCTGGCGGGAGAAGATAACCAAGGTATCGATGGTGTCGTTGTTGACCGCGTAGATATCGCCATTCGACGGGTCGATGTACAGGCCGCATTGGAACTCGATCTTGGTATTCAGGCCGCCGATGATCCGCTTGGGATCCGTGACTGAAGTGGGACGCGTGTTGACTTGGCGGTCGTACGCCAGAATATTGAACAGGTTTTCGTCGGTTAGTACGACCTCGTTGTGCGTATTGTCTACCGCGACCGCGCTATACGCGGCGTAAGGGTCGCGGATCATTCGCTCCGGCTTCCTCTGCGCCAAGCCTGATGCGGCCGCGACACGCTCCTGAAGCAATGCGGCCCTCAGAGGAATCTTTCCGGCCAGCGGTGGTAATTGGCGGGCCACCGGCTGATAGTCGCATTCCTCGGTGGCTTCGGGTGGTAGACGATCGAAAGACACCAGGCGCGGATCGTGTATCCGGGTATCTTTGAGCGCGACCCAACCAAACCAACAGAAGCCGCCGATCAACGCGACGCCGGCCAGCGATCTTCCGGTAGACAACAATTTCATCGGACAACTCCCCGCTCGTGAGGTTATCATGGTCTTCTTGCGGAGGACAAACATGCGAGTGTGTTTATTGGCGCTGGCAGCGATGGCCGTAATTTTTCAGTCAGCGCCGGCGGCGGACCAACAATTGGATCGGATGATTACCGAGGGCAAGAGCCAGCGTAAACTAGCCCAATACGTTTTCAATACTCATGGCTGCAAGAACTGCCACACCATGGGAGCGAGCGGCAAGCTCGGCTTCACGGAAAAAGGCAAGGAGCGGGCCAAGGGATTCGAAGGCTGCATTTCCATGCTGACCGCGATGAATCTTATTGCCCAGGTTGACGACCAGCAGCGATCGCCGGAGCAGCGTCAGAAGGCCGGGCGCTTCGAGGAGTTCGGCTGCACCACCTGCCACAAAATCATTCCCGGCAAGATGGGGCTGACAGATTTAGGGGCGAAGTTAACCCACCTGCACTTAGGATGCGTAGACGTAGAAAAATTTGTAGCGACCAAGCACTAAGTGGCTCTTTCATATAATCGCGCGAGTTCGGCGAGCCGTCCCGCAATCTCCGGCGTCAGCATTTCCGCCCGATAACGCCAACGCCAGTTTCCTCCCAGCGTCGCCGGTTGATTCATGCGCGACTCGGAACCGAGCCCCAGCACATCCTGTAGCGGGATCAAAACAGTGTCGGCGACGGAGGCCTCCAGCGCGCGGATGAATACCCAATTTATTTCACTTCCATCGGTGTTGAGATATTTCCGGGCCATCTCGCGTTCGCGGCGAATATCCTCGGGCGAACGGGTGCTCTCGCCCTTACCTTCGCTGGTCCACCAACCGACCGTCGTGTCGCAGTCGTGCGTGCCCGTGTACGCCACTACCTCGCGAGGATAGTTATGCGGCCGAAAGCTGGCGGCCTGTGCATCGTTGCCGAAGGCGAACTGCAAGATGCTCATCCCCGGAAAGCCGAACTCCGCGCGAATCGCTTCCACCTCGGGCGTAATCACGCCGAGATTCTCGGCCACCAGCGGCAGTTCTCCGAGGGCCAGCCGCGCGGCGTCGAAAAGCGCCGGCCCCGGCCCTTTCACCCAGCGGCCGTTGACAGCCGTCGGCTCCGTCGCCGGAACTTCCCAATAAGCCTCAAACCCGCGAAAGTGATCCAACCGGATCATATCGACCATCTCCAGGACCGCGCGGAACCTTTCCAGCCACCACCGGTAGCCGTCGCGAGCCAAAACATCCCAGCGGTAAATCGGGTTTCCCCAAAGCTGGCCCGTGGCGCTGAAGTAGTCCGGCGGAACGCCCGCCACGACGGTCGGGTTGCCGTTGGAGTCGAGATGATAATGCTGTGGATTGATCCAGACGTCGGCGCTATCGTGCGAGACATAAATCGGAAGATCACCCATCAGGCGAATCCTGCGATCTCGACAATACTCGCGCAGCTCTCGCCACTGCGAAAAAAAAGTGAACTGCTGGAACTTCTGGACCGCTATCAGCTCCGCCAGCTTTTTACGCCAGACCGCGAGCGCCGCGGGCTCTCGCCATCGGATGCTCGACTCCCACTGGCTCCAGACCGCGCCGTTGTGATTCTGCTTGAGCGCCATGAACAGCGCGAAGTCATCCAACCAGCCGGCGTTGGCTTGACAGAAGGCGTCGAAGCGTTCCCGGCTCGCGGACGGAGCGCCGTTGAAGAATCGCCGGGCGGCGGATTGAAGCAGCGCCGCCTTCCAGGGGATCACATGCTCGAAGTCCGCTTGATCTGCGGAAAACTTGTGAACCTTTCCCAGCTCAGAACGATCCAGCCAGCCTTGCTCCTCCAGCCTCTGCGGGCTGATCAGCAATGGATTCCCGGCCAGCGCGGAAAAGCATTGGTAGGGCGAATCGCCGAAGCCGGTCGGGCCAAGCGGCAGCACCTGCCATAGCGTCTGCCCGGCCGCAGAGAGGAAATCGGCAAACCGCAACGCTTCCGGCCCTAAATCGCCGACGCCGTAAGGGCCCGGCAGAGAAGTCGGGTGCAGTAGAACCCCGCTGGATCTCGGAAAACGCATAGCTCATTAAGATGGACACAGATTTACACCGATTGTGTCCTCGCAAGTAACCGATCAGATCTTTGCTTTCGGGAATTTTTTCCGCATCCAGTCCGCAAACTTCTCCGGTGCAGCCATCGTGGACAATCGGCCCTGCCGTACCAGCGCCCAGTCGTCGAACAGCTTCGATTGCTTTATTTCTGCCAGCGTAACCGGCGGATCGAGCCGCGTCAGAAACTCGAAGTCCGCTACCGCCGATTTCGCATTCTTAGGGTCCGGTCGGGATTCGGAAACTACGCGCGCCAGTCCAACCACACCCGACTGGCCACCACCCGACTGCCCACCACCCGATTTGCCACCACTATGATAAATGAACACTTTATCTCCCGGCTTCATTTCGCGGATGGCCCTCACGGCCTGCGGATTCGTGACTCCGTCCCAGGCAGTCGTCTTTTGATTTTCCAAGTCATCAATCGAATAAGTCTCCGGGTCCGTTTTTGCGAGAAAGTATGTCATCGAATCCAACCCTACTTAATGTATCCCACGGAGGATGTATCAAGTATGCGCGCTGGCGGATCTAAGGTGTTTGTGGGCTTTCACGTTGTCCGGCTAACTAGTACGAATCAGTACGGTGTTTGATCGAAAATAGGTATATTTGCCACCGCATGAATCAGCGTTTGCGATGTACAATGAAGCATCTACTGGATTTATGTCTAGTGGGAACCCTCGATCCACGCTGGAGGTCTTGCCAGTGAAGACCATAGGAGCCATCGTCAGGTGAAGTGCAACTCATTCCGGTTAGCCGTCACGGCAGCCTTTGTGATGGCTGGGTGTCTGACTGGCGCTGGTCAAACCCAGCCCGCGCCAAAGCCGAATGAATCGAAGCCGCCAAGCCCTTCTGCATCTGAGAAGACTCCCGAAGGCTCTGCTGCGGCCGTGGATCCGAATAAATATCTCATCGGGCCTGAAGATGTTATTTTTATCAGAGTATGGCGCGAGCCCGATTTCACATCGCCGGCCTCGGTACGTCCCGACGGCAAGATCACCATGCCATTGATCGGCGACGTGCAGGCTGGAGATCAAACACCCGCGCAGTTAACCAAGGCCCTCACCGAGCTGCTCGGCAAGTACCTTAACAACCCGGACGTCAATGTGATCGTGACCGACGTTCGCAGCAAGAAGTATTACATCGATGGAGAGGTGAACAAGCCGGGCAGCTACCTGCTGGTGACCCCCACCACGATCCTGGAGGCGCTCAGCATTGCCGGAGGGTTTCGGGATTTCGCCAACTCTAAGAAAATTAGGATACTGCGGAAGGGCAACATTCTCCACTTCAATTACAAAGAAGTAAGCAGCGGCAAGAAGTTAGAACAGAACATCCTGGTCGAATCAGGAGATCACATCATTGTCCCGTAGTCGGAGGAGGAAACTACGATGCAGCCTCAGGATAATTTAGCGGCCATACGACGTTCGCTGGACGTCGAGGATTATATTGATATTCTGCGCCGGCACAAGGCCTGGATTCTCGGCCCGGTTTTCGCGGCGCTGGTGGTGTCGGTGGTGGTCGCCTTCCTGTGGCCTGACACCTACGTCTCCACCGCCGTCATCCGTGTCGTGCCGCCGCAAGTCCCAGCGTCTCTAGTGGCCACGAATACGAGTGGCGACGTTCAGGGGCGCATCAATTCGTTGGCTCAGCTCATTCTCAGCCGCGCAACACTGCTCAACATCATCAACACGCAAGGACTCTATAAGAAGGAATTGTCTCGGAAGCCGTCCGATGACGTGATCGAGGATATGCGGGCGCACGACATCAGGGTTGTACCGGTGGCCCAGAGTCTCCAGCAGTCTGAGCGAGGGCCGCAATATCCGACATTTGAGATCCAGTTCTCCTACAACAATCGCTTCACGGCACAAAAGGTGGTGCAGGACCTGACGGCGCGATTTCTGGAGGAAAACGTTCGTCAGGTCTCCCAGGAGACCGTTTCCACAACCCAGTTCCTTCGCGATCAGTGGGACCTCGCAAAAAAGAAGCTCGACGCTGTCGAGCAGCAGCTCAGCGTCTTCCGCGCCAAGAACCTGGGCCATCTGCCGGAGGAGCAGCAATCCAATTTCTCGCAGTTGAACGCCATGCAGTCCCAGATGCTGAATCTCAACACATCCATGAATCGGGTGAATCAGGAAAAGTTGTTGTTTGAAAATCAACTGCGCATCTACCGCGACCAGCTATCGTCCCTGAAGGACCCGGTTGTTCAGGAACAGGTGTTGCAGCAGAAAAACGATAAGCTAGGCGAGAAAGATCGCGAGATCGCGCAGTTGGAAAACGCTCTGGTCAGCATGCGCGAGCGCTACAAGGACACCCACCCGGATGTCCAGCGCTTGATCGCTCTGATCGCCAGCGCCAAGAAGCAGCGCGAGACTCTGGCAAAGGAAGAAGAGACCAAGAAGCCCGATACCACAGTGGCCGCCGCCCCGCCCACGCGGCCCGCGAATCCACAGTTCGTTCGAGAGCAGCGGGACCTGGACGCGCAGATTCAGCGGATTCAGGGCTTGATCCAGGCCAAGGATCTCGAAATGGACGATTACAAAAAGCAAGCCAAGGATGCCGAGGCCGCCATTCGATCCTATCAATCGCGCATCGAAGGCATTCCGGTCGGGATCAAGGAGTACGACGAGCTGATCCGCGAACGGGAGTTGGCGAAGCATGAATACGAGGATCTGGACCGGCGGCTGAATACATCCACCATGTCCACCGCGCTGGTGAACCATCAGCAGGGCGAGCGTCTGGAGCAACTGGATCCACCTTCCCTGCCGCAAACACCGAGCGAACCGAAGCGTCTGTTGATTATCGCCATTGGAACCGGCCTAGGTCTAGTCCTCGGGTTGTGCCTGGCGGGCGCACGGGAAGTGAAGGATACCGCGCTCAAGAATCTGAAAGACGTTCGAGCCTACACCCAGCTTCCCGTGCTCGGCAGTATTCCGCTGCTTGAGAACGATCTGGTGGTGCGGCGTCGCAAGCGGCTGGCTTGGCTGGCCTGGTCCACTGCCTGCCTGGTTGGCATGGTCATTATGTCGAGTTCCGTGGTGTATTATTACGCCACGAGGCTCTAGGGGGAGACAACACGTATGAGCCGAGTTCACGACGCATTAAGACGAGCCGAACAGGCTGGGACGTTCATTCCGGCCGGAGGGCCGCCACCTGCTGCCGATCGATCCGCGACCGCCACCATCGAACCGCAACACACGCCGGCCAAGGGCCTGCTGGAATTGGTCCAGACCATTCCATTCGAGCCCTCACCGGATGGGCTCTTGATCAACCCACGGCACCCTCACAACGCCCCGAGCGAAGAATTTCGTACGCTTCGGACGCGCCTCAATCACATGCAGAGCCTACAACCGATCCACACCGCAGTGGTCACCAGCCCGTCTCCCGCCGAAGGCAAATCGTTCGCCGCCGTGAATCTTGCGCTGGCCGAAGCTCAGCTAGCTGGGAACTTTACGCTACTCTGCGATTTCGATTTTCGGCGGCCCATCGTGCACCATCTGTTCCAAGCCGATCGCAGCCCCGGCATCACGGACTACTTGCAAGGAAAGTGCCAGTTGCACGAGGCCATGCGCCGCATCGCCGACACAAATCTGTTCATCATGCCGGCCGGTGAAGCGGTCATCAACCCGCTCGAGCTGCTCAATCTGAAAGAAGTGAAGGAACTGCTCGATCGGTTGCCCAGCCTGTTCAACTGGATTATCCTGGACAGCCCGCCTCTGTTGTTCGCCGCCGATGCCAACTTGCTTTCCACGCTCTGCCACGGCACCATCCTGGTAGTGCGCATCGGAGCGACCACCATCGATTCCATCACACGCGCTATGCAGTCGCTCTGCCAGAACAATGTCCTGGGCATTGTCGTCAATGGTGCGCGCCGGGGCGAACTCTATAGCAAGTACACCTATTACCATTCTTACTATCCGCCCAACGGCGAAAACGAAGAATTAGAAGTGCCAGAATCGCAGGAGCCTTAAGGCAGCACTACCGAAAGTCCTGCCAAGCTGTGCTCCGGTGGCCCGCTGTAGCTAACCGGATACAGTTTCGAAGCCGTCCATCTTCAGCTAAAATAAAAACTTCGAACCTCCGCCCCTCGGTCACCTGGTGAAACCCGATCTTGGGAGGGGACGTCTCGGGATGTTAGTCGCAGAGTGGAAAGGATCCCTTCTTAGATGATGTTTCACAGGCCTGGCCGCCTGCGAGCTGTTCTGCTTTGTTCAGCCATCATTTCCAGCGTTGCTTTTCTTAAGGGCGCACCACAGGCTTCCCCGCAACAGCCGCCCGCGCAGGAGACCAGGCCGCAACCACAGCAGACCGCAACGCAACAGCAGACCCCGCCGCCACAGCCGCCGCCCCAACAGCAGCCGCCGCCCAGGAGACCGAATCCTTTCGAGACCCTTCCTACCGCTCCGGAACAACCACCACCGCAAACTCCCAAGCCCGCCCAGCAGCCTCCGCTCCAACCAGTGCCGCCCCCGACAGAAACGCCGGTCAGCACGCTGCCCGGACAGCCGCCGCAGGACATTATCGAGTCTTTCGAATTCCGCGGCGCCCGGCGGGTGCGCCAGGATACACTGCAAGCGCTCATCTTCAGCAAGAAGGGCGACAAATACGACGAAGAGACCTTGCATCGCGATTTCATGGCGCTCTGGAACACCGGTCGTTTCGACGATATCCGCATCGAGCGCGAGCCTGGCAAAGAAGGCTGGATCGTTCGCTTCATCGTTGTGGAACGGCCGGTAGTGCGCTCTATTAACTACGAAGGCAACAAGTCCGTCACCGTGTCCGATATTCTCGACCGCTACAAAGAACGCAAGGTTGGCCTGGTAGTCGAATCGCAGTACGATCCCAACAAAGTGCAGCGCGCCCGCAATGTCCTACTCGAGTTGCTGGCCGAGCGCGGCCATCAATACGCGAAAGTCACTCCCGAGATTAAGCGCGTTCCGCCTTCATCGCTCGAAATCACTTTCAAGGTCGACGAAGGTCCCAAAGTCAAGGTCGGCAACATCGATGTCAAAGGCAACACTGCGTTCACCAATCGCGACGTCATTCGCGCGATGAAGAACTCGCATCCCATCGGCATCCCGTACTCCATATTCTTTGAAAATCTGTTTGCCCGGACCTACGATTCCACCAAGCTCGATGAGGACAAGAGCCGCGTTCAAGTCTTCTATCAGGAACATGGGTACTTCACCGCGCACGTGACCGACTCGGATGTGAAGATGCGCATGACCGGTGGAGAGGGCTTCCACCTTCCCCTCATCCACCCCAACCGGATCGGAACCGTCGCCGATATTAGCATCACGGTCGAACAGGGCCGCAAGTATCATCTCAATAACATCACCTTCACGGGCGTAAAGTTTTTCCGCACTCCTGAAGCTCTCATGACGCCACTGTTCCAGATGTCCAAGGGCGACATCTTCTCCACCGCCAAACTGCGGAAGGGCTTGGAAAACATGCGCAAGCTATACGGCGATTTCGGGTTCATCGACTTCGTGGCCGAGCCATCGTTCGATCCACAGCCCAATTCCGATCTAATCGATCTTTCTCTGGCCGTCGACGAAGGCAAGCAGTTTTTCGTCCGACGCATCGATTTTTCGGGCAATCTCACCACTCGCGACAAAGTGATCCGCCGTCAGCTGTTGATCGACGAAGGGCAGATTTTCAACAATCGGATGTGGGAGCTCAGTATCCTGCGCCTCAACCAACTCGGCTACTTCGACCCGTTGAAAGCCGAAGAGGCCGCCGACATCAAGCGCGACACCAAAACGAACACGGTCGATATTACGCTCAAGGTAAAGGAGCGGGGCAAGAATTCGATCCAATTGAACGGTGGCGTCTCGGGCATCGCAGGCAGCTTCATCGGCTTCTCGTACTCGACCAATAATTTCCTGGGTCTGGGCGAAACCTTGAGTCTCAGCTCACAATTGGGCACGCGCGTCCGCCAGGTGCAGTTTGGCTTTACCGAGCCTTACCTGTTCGACACGCCCATCCAAACCGGCTTCACTCTTTACGTGCAGCGCTTCAATTACGACCAGGCGCGCGAGGCATCGATTCTCTCCGGGAGCAACCTCATCCCGTTGTTCAATTCACTCGGCAACCAGAATTTGCTCAATTACGTTTCTAACGGATACGGCGGCACTTTGTTCATGTCTTACCCACTGAAGCGCAGTTTCGCTCGCGTGGGTGTGACGTACGGCTATGATATCTCCAATATCAAAACATTGACCAACGCGGCCAGCACCTACTTCAATTACATCGATTTTCAGGGCGTCGGCGGCCCCAACTCGCTCAGCGGCATTCGAACCAGCAAGATCATCCCCTCTTATACCTACAACAGCATCAACCACCCCATCACGCCCACTGGCGGAAAGTCTTTCTTTATCTCGACGGGATTCGCGAGCGGCGCCCTGGGCGGCAATGTAAATACCATCGAGCCGACCTTTGATGCAAAGTACTTCCGGAGCGGTTTCAAAAAGGGGCACGTTATCGGAATGCATCTGTTGGCTCGCATGATAACCGGTTACGGCGGCAAAGTCGCGCCGCCCTTCTCGCGCTACTACACCGGCGGCGAAAACGACATTCGTGGATTCGACATCTGGGGCATCAGCCCGATTGTGTTTTTGCCTACCATGGCCACCGTGCCTGTCTTGAACTCCGACGGAACGCAGCGAATGCAGAAGCAGATCGTTAACGGCCTCCCGACCTTCAGTGCGGTGTCGATGACCATCCCGAGCTACCAGCTCGCCTTCCCCGGCGGAGACACCAACGTCGTGACTAATTTCGAATATCGCATTCCCATTGTCGGCCCTGTTACTCTGGCGATTTTCGGTGATGCCGGCGTCGACAAGCTGTCCTTTCCCGGCCAACTCAAATTGAACTCGGGTTACACCGCGCAGTTGAATGGGGAATTCCCGCAGGCGGATTTTAACGGACGCGCCTACATCGCGCCCGGCACGCAAAAACTGCGCGCTTCCACCGGACTCGAGCTTCAGGTACTGATGCCTGTGGTGAACGCTCCTTTCCGCCTCTATTGGGCTTACAATCCCAGCCTCTTTCGCGGCTACCTGAATCCCCCCATTGTGGCCGACCGGTCGTACTTCCCCAATAACGCCACCTATCAGAATGCTATTACCTCGGTGGGCCAGCCGATTCCCTTCTTCGAGAAGCGCGACACCTTCCGCTTCTCGATTGGTCGAACTTTTTAGCGCCGCGGCCGCTAAACTATTTGGATAGAATATAATGATTTCAAGGTTAGGAGTTTCACTGTGAAAAGTAAGTTATTCGTGGTGCCATCCTTTGTTTTGGCGGCGACTCTGGGAGCCCAGACGCCAAGTCCTACCAATAAGATCGCGGTGATTGCTATCCAGCAAGCCATTGTTGCCACCAAGGACGGGCAGAAAGCTGCTGCCGAGTTGGGCTCTAAAGCCGAGCCCAAGAAGAAAGAACTAGAGCAGAAGCAGAGCGACATCAACTCCCTTCAGGACCAGCTCAGCAAGGGTCAAAATACGTTGAGCGAGTCAACCAAGAACGATATCTATAAGAACATCGAGAGCAAGAAGAAAAGCCTCCAGCGCGATTTTGAAGACGCCCAGGCTGAGATGGATCAGGAACAGCAGAAGATCCTGCAGCAGCTTGGTCAAAGGATGTTGGCCGTCATCGAAAGGTACGCGCGGGATAACGGCTATACTCTGGTGGTCGACGTCAGCAATCCACAAACTCCCGTGCTTTATGCCGCGCCCAGCATTGACATCACCAAGGAGATCATCGAGCTTTACGACAAGAGCGCCGCGCAATTGAGCTCGCCGGCCAAACCAGCCAGCAGCGCCAAGCCGCCTGCGACTGCCCCGGGTGCGACTACCCCTGCGAATCCCCCGGCTGCCGCACCAACCACACCTGCAGCCAAGCCGCCGGCGGGAACTCAGCCAGGTACTCCGGCCAACCCGACCAAGAAGCAGTAGGCTGGCCACGCGCCCAACGCTCAGTGGCCTCCGCCGCCCGAGTTGAGTTCGCCAGTGCCCGCAAGCTGCGGGATCGGAACAAGCTCACTTACCGCCTCGCCCATTGGCCCATTTGGATCTTCGTCTTCTTCATCGCCCCCGGCCCTTCCACTTTCGACCTGTTCGAAAAAGGCTTCGATCAGCGCAAAGTTGTCTGGCTCGGCCTGGTGCTTCTCGGAACAGGCATCGCCGCCTTGCGCGGCCGTCTGCCGGGAGTCGAGCCCCGTCCGTACATCATTCGCTTCGTCGAGGATAGACCGAATCCCCTCTACCGTCGTATCTGCTACACCTTCGCCTGGAGTATCGTCATCACCTTCGCGATCTTGAATTTCACCGGCTTGGCCGTCGCCGTCGTCACCGGGGCCTGGCGATTGAGACAGATTTATCAATATGGCTACTTCCCGCTCGCGATCACAGTCTGGACCGTCGGCGCCCTAGGGCTGCTGCCGCGCGTGAAAGCATCCACAAAAGGCGAAGGGCACGAGCGCCGGTATTTCTATGGCGCTGTATGGGCCTGCTGCATCGCGCAACCTGTTCTAGGTATTCTCTGGAAGCTGCTACCCCACACCCGCGCTGCCGACGCAGCCAAGCTCATCGTTTTCACGGGTTTGCTGGCCTTCATCGCGCTCCTGGCCCGCGTCGGCTTGCTCCCCCGCACCCGCCCCATCGTCCCCGGCGAATTGGCTATCTCCGATTAACCCTTCCACACCAGAGCCCCGAAATACGTCATCCTATATTTGAGAGTGCTGACGAAACTAGTACTGTGCCTTCTCTCGGTTACCCTGGCCGCTTCGGCCGGCGAGTATGTCGTGTTGTCGAATGGCTTCCGCATCCATGCCGATAGCCACAGCACCGACGGCTCAGTGGTCAGGCTCGAGACCAGTCAAGGTGTAATCGAGCTCCAAGCTTCCACCGTCGCCGCATTCGAGCAGGAGGATTACACGCCGCCTCCGCCCGCTCCGCCCAAACCAACGGAGCTCGTTCCTGATATTCAGCAACCCCAGCTTACGCCGCAAGAACTGATCACCCGCGCCGCCGTCCAAGCCGGGCTTCCGCCGGAAATCGTGCATAGCGTCGCCAAGGCCGAGTCCGGCTACCAGCCCAACGCGATTTCGCCGAAAGGCGCGATCGGACTCATGCAGCTGATGCCCGCTACGGCAGCCGAGCTGAACGTCGATCCCCATGATCCCGCTCAAAACGCGGAGGCGGGCGCGAGGTATCTGCGCGATCTTTTGCTGAAGTACGAGAACGATCCGCACCAGGTTTCCAAAGCAGTGGCCGCCTACAACGCCGGACCCGGCGCCGTTGACAAATACAACGGCATCCCGCCTTATCGCGAGACGGTGGATTACGTCAACCGCGTTCTGAAGGAATACGAGAAGGAAAAGCTAAAGAAAAAGGGCGGCGCCACCGACTGATATCCTGGTCTAGTCTTTGATGAGGCGCAGGTACTCTTGGTCCTATCCAAATCACGGCTGAGCCAAATTAGGATAAACTGAACAAAGTACTGCGGGGAGGCGCGGATATGACCCTTCGTTTCGGAAGTCGTTCGATTGGGCCGGCGATTGGCTTGCTCGTCTGCACTGTCGCATCGACGCAAACGGCCAGGAAGGTTTCTTTTTCCACCGACGTAGCGCCCATTCTTGCCAAGAACTGCGCGCAGTGCCACGGGCCCGCTCCGGCCATGGGAAACCTCGACCTTCGGAGCCGCGATGCCGCGCTCAAGGGAGGCCAGCATGGACCCGCGATCGTTCCCGGCGATGCGGCCGGTAGCCGTTTGTACCAGCATCTCACCGGTCAAGAGCAGCCTCAAATGCCGATGGGCGGCCGCCTCACCGACGCCGAGGTCGCGGTCATCAAGGCTTGGATAGACAGCGGCGCGGAGTGGGACTCGGCCGCGTCGCTCAATGCGCCAGCTCCAGCAGCCCAAAAAACCGCAGCCTCTACTGATCACAAGTTTACCGACCAGCAGCGCAATTACTGGGCGTTCCAAAAGGTCACTAAGCCTGCCGTGCCTGCCGTCAGCGCCCAGAACCCGATCGACGCTTTCGTCATCGCCAAACTTCAAGCGCAAAACCTGAAGCCCAATCCGCCGGCTGACAAAATCACGCTGCTCCGCCGGGCCTATCTCGACCTCACCGGTCTGCCGCCCTCGCCTGAAGAAGCGCAAGCGTTCCTGGCCGATAACTCACCGGCGGCATATGAAAAGGTGGTCGACCGTCTGCTGGCCTCTCCTCAATATGGTGAACGCTGGGGCCGGCACTGGCTCGATTTGGCCCGCTACGCCGACAGCGCCGGATTCAAAGCCGATGAAACGCGCCCTAATGTCTGGCGCTATCGCGACTACGTCATCCAATCATTCAACGAGGACAAGCCATACGACCGCTTCGTCAAGGAGCAACTCGCCGGCGATGAGCTCTATCCCGACGACGCGACGGCGAGAATCGCCACCGGCTTCAACCGGCTCTGGCCCGACGAGAGCAACCTGGCGAATCCGATCCTCCGGCGCCAGGAAATTCTGAACGACATCACCGATACTGTTGGCGCCGTATTCATGGGCATGACCTACGGTTGCGCTCGCTGCCACGATCACAAATTCGACCCGATTCTCCAGAAGGATTATTACCGTCTGCAGGCCTTCTTCGCCAACATCCGGAATGACGATCACGCTAGTCTTCTTACCGGCGACAAGGCCGTCGCATATCAGCAACAGCGCTCCGAGTGGGAGAATCAGACCCGCGAAATCCGCGCCAAGATGGACGAGATCCTGGCTTCGGTGCGCACCGAGCGATTGAAAGAAGACATCGGGATGTTCCCCAAAGAGGCGCAGGAAGCCGTCTTCACGCCGCCCGAGCAGCGAACTCCGATGCAGTGGCAGATGGTTTATCGCAGCGCCAGCCGCCTTCCCTCTAACCGGGAGCTCGAGAGGGCTTTGAAAGGGGACGCTAAACAACGCTACGCCGATCTGCAAAAAGAACTGGCGCAGTTCGACAACATGAAGCCCGCCGATCCGCCGGTTGCCGAGGCCATTTTCGATGCTAGCCGTAACGCACCCCCGGAGTTCATCCTCTCCAAGGGCATTTGGGACGCGCCGCTCGATGAAGTGCAGCCCGGCGTTTTGAGCATCCTCGATCCGGCTCCCGCCAAGATCGTGGCGCCCGACGGGTTGAACTCCACCGGCCGCCGCTCGGCGCTAGCGAATTGGCTGACCGATCCGAAGAACCCGCTCACCGCGCGCGTGATGGTCAACCGCATCTGGCAGGACCATTTTGGAAAAGGCATCATCGGAAGCTCCAGCGATTTCGGTGTCATGGGCGAGCGGCCGGCCGATCCGCAATTGCTCGATTACCTCGCTACCAACTTCGTCGAAAACGGCTGGAGCATCAAGAAAATGCATCGGCTGATCATGCTCTCGAACACCTATCAAGAATCGTCGGCTTATCAGGAGCAAGCCGCCAAAGTCGATCCCGATAATAAGATGCTGTGGCGTTTTGACCGGCGACGCCTGGAAGGCGAGGTCATTCGCGATTCCATGCTGATGGCCGCCGGCCAGTTGAATCTGAAAGTGGGTGGCCCCGGAGTCTTCCCGCCAATCCCCCAGGGGATCAGCAACGGATCGAAATATCTTGCGTGGACGCCGGAAAAAGACCCCGCCGAGGCCGATCGCCGCAGCGTCTACGTTTTTGTGAAGCGCAACCTGCGCTACCCCATGTTCGAGGCCTACGATTTTCCCGATACCTCGGAAAGCTGTCCGCGTCGCTATGCGACCGTCAGTCCCACGCAGCCGCTGGTGGGGATGAATGACGACCTGGTGCGCGAATGGTCCCGAGAGCTGTCCAGCCGGGTGCTCAACGACGCCGGTCTGTCGCCGGAGCAGCAAGTGGAGCGGGCATTTCGAATTGTCTTCACCCGCGCGCCGAAGGACGACGAACGTCAGGCGGTTCTCGATTTCTTGAATAAGCAAGCAGCAGAAATCGGTGGGCAGACGGCTCGTACCGCGGCCTTCGTGGATTTCTGTCAGGCGCTGCTTAACTCCAACGAATTTTTGTACGTGAACTAAGGAAGGAGCCGGACCATGGAGCGTAATCCGAATCATTATCCGCGAGTATCCACGCGGCGGGATTTTTTCACGCGCACCGGCAGCGGGCTGGCCGCGGTCGCTTTGGCTCAGATGCTGCAGGAAGACAAGCTCCGGGCTGCGACGGCCGGGGCAGATCCCATGGCTCCCAAGCAGCCGCATCATCCTCCTCGGGCGAAGTCCATCATCTGGCTGTTCATCGAGGGCGGCCCCAGCCATGTCGATCTCTTCGATCCCAAGCCGAAGCTGGCCGAACTTGCGGGACAACCGATTCCAGAGTCGATGCGGCCGAAGTTTACCGCCATGCCAGGCACTTCCAAAAACGGCCTCATGCCGTCCAAACGCACCTTCAAGCAGTATGGGCAGAGCGGCATCTGGGTTTCGGATTGGTATCCCAACATCGCTCAGCATGTCGACGACATGACCGTGATCCGGTCCTGCTGGACCGACGGCATCAACCATTTGGGCAGCGTGACGGAGATGAACAGCGGCTCGATTCTAAGCGGCCGGCCATCGCTCGGCGCTTGGGTGAATTACGGTCTGGGCAGCGCGAATCGCAATCTGCCGTCGTTCGTCGTGATGCTGGACGACAAAGATCCCATCGGTGGCGCCAAACAATGGAGCGCCGGGTTCCTTCCGGCTTCCTACCAGGGCATGCAGTTTCGCACCGGCGACACGCCGCTCATCAACCTCAAACCTCCGACCGGCATGACCGACGCGCAGCAGCGCAACCAACTCGGGCTCCTGAAACGCTTGAACGAAATCTGGTCCCAGGACAAACAGGAAGACGATGAGCTCGACGCGCGAATCCGCTCCTACGAACTCGCATACAAAATGCAGAGCGCGGCCCCCGAAGCAGTAGAACTCACCAAGGAATCCGAAGAGACCAAGAAGCTGTATGGGATGGATGAAGAAGCGACCCGGGCATTCGGCAGCAATTGCCTGATGGCTCGGCGTCTGGTGGAGCGCGGCGTTCGTTTCATCGAGCTGTACTCCGGTTCAGGCAGCGGCTGGGATGCTCACGACAACGTGGAAGAGAACCACAGCAAGTGGTGCAAGGCGTCCGATAAGCCGATCGCCGGCCTGTTGACCGATCTCAAAGCCCGCGGGCTGCTCGACGACACGCTGGTCGTGTGGGGCGGCGAGTTCGGCCGCACGCCGTTCAATGAGAAAGGTCTCGG